>OFRA01000102.1_pt1 | contig 21093 bp, 13 predicted proteins | sample 1543001 | NCBI WGS metagenome assembly OFRA01 (sample SAMN07774221, study PRJEB24372) | wastewater metagenome | isolation source: Lake Maggiore Verbania | place: Italy: Verbania | collected 2015-12 | reverse complement strand
ATAGTAAAAATCATTTTTAATATACTATTTACAATGATTAATCAATAATGTTTTTTTCGTCTAACAATGATAGACTTTTTGTTTCGTGTAATAATTCCGATTTAATTTGAGAAGTAGGTTTCAAAAAGTCACTTAATCCTTCTAAACTCAATACCGATTTAGACTTAGATCCTTGTCTTAATGGATCTGTTTGTGATTTTGATACATTTTCTTTGCTTCCTAATGGATCATATCCAAATGTATTATCTTTTCTCTTTTTATGTGAACCTTTTTGTGAAGGTCTTTTATATGATCTAAATGATTTTTCTGTAAGCGCAGGAGCTTCTCCACCACCAGCGTCTGGTGCATCACCACCAGCGTCTGGAGCCGCACCACCAGCTTCTCCACCTGCATCGGGTTCACTTCCCATTTCACCACCACCTGATTCTTCGCTATCGTCTTCTGATTTGATTTTATTGAATGGTTTGGCTGGATCAATACCTTCTTCTTCGATTTGTTTAAATCTATAAGATTGTTTTGCATCTTCTACTAAATCGTTCTTTTGTACATCAGAATCTTCCTCGGAAATCTTAAATACATTTTCGTATATCCACTTCTTACTAAATAATTTGGTTTCCATCATATCTTTAGAAAGATTCACTTTATCTTGCCAAATACCAATCTTTTCTTTTTCAAAAATTACAGATGGATTTGTCAATTCTAATGTAAAATCAACCAATGATGAATCTTTATATCCTTGAGAATACAAATGCACCATTGCAATCTTATTCAATTCACTAATCAAAATTCTTTGTACTCTATTAACTGTCTTAGCAAATCTTATATCTTCACTTGCAAGTGTTGCTTTACCACTTAAATCTTCTTCGTAACCCAAAAATGCCTTGGGAATCTTTAATGCGGCTAACATCTTATTACGAAGATATTCAATGTCGTCAATACCATTGAATTCCATACCACTCAATGGTTCAATGCTAGTACCACTATCACTACCACGAACTGGTAGATAAAAGTCTTCTACCATGTTTTGTAGATTAAATCTTAAATTATAATCCCCAGTTCTTTCATCAATATATGGAACTTTTTTCATCTTATCCATCAACTTTTGCATATATTGATCCACTTCACTTGGTGGAATATTACCAACATCAACCTTGAAAATTCTCTTTTCTGGAGCACGCATTACACGATGAATTAACATTGCGTCTTCCATCAATGATAATTGTTTCCATACTCTTCTACCACCTTCAATAATACTCTTACCATATGGAATAAAATTACTGTCACTTAACATTCTAAAATGAGCAACTTGATAATTTTCTAATTCTTCTAATCTGCCACCTTCTGGCAAATTAATTTGGAACTTAACATAGTTCTTGTTTGTTAAATCACTATTTTCTACACGGGTAACATTATATGCACTAATAGGTTCTACCATGTATACGCCATATTCTGGACTAATATACATTTTTAAATAGAAATCACCGTACTTTACAAGATTTCTAGTCCAACTCCACATATTAAATTCAATATTAAGAATGTCATAAAACAAATTATAAAGAATTTGTTTGATGTTATCATTACTTGAATGAATTATAAGAATTTCACCCAATTCATTTTTGGTTACACATTCATCCGCATAAATATCCAACGCAGATGATATAATCGGGTCCATATCCATCGTGTCGTAATCTCTAAATAATTCAATACGAGCAGCTTGATAACTTAATGTAAAGTCTCTACTATATTGATTATATGAAGATGTTCTAACTCTGTTAAAACGATCTCTAAGTGTATTACGGTCAGTAGCATACATTACTTCATCTGTATCTACCACTTTTAACTTCTTGCCACCAACATTACGGATTACCGCATCGGTTGAAAAAAGTCTCTTTAACTTTGAATATAAAGATCTTTGTTTTAAAATTTGAAATTCTTCGTTTGCCATAGTTTTATATATATAAATATGTTACAATAACCAAGTTAGGTCTTCTTTTTTATCTGTAGTTTTTCCTGTTTTCATTTGCCATGCTTCTTGACTACTAACAGTTTGAGATTTATAAACATTTTGAGATCCACCAATTTTTGTAATACCACCCAACATTGATCTATTTAATTCCATACTTTGTTGTCTTAGTTTTAATGCAGTATCTCTTACCCATAAACCAATACTCATTGCCATTACCAAATCATCATTATAACCTTTCATTGCTGCTACTTTATTACCGTCCCAGATAAACACTGCCAATTCATCCATAAATCTAATAGATCTTACTTCTACTGATCTTTCTCTAAAATAAGTTTCTAACTTTGATATCAATAATGGTCTAGTCTTTTGACTATTAGTAAATCCAGGAATCATCTTCTTTTCATCTCTGTTAATTTTATTAGTCAATTGTCGTTCAACATCTACATATTGTAAGTCTGCACTACTATAGAACGTATTTGGATATTGTCTATCTATTATTTGTTGTAATACTGCCCAACCAATATTCGCATTTTCAACTATAAGTAAAGCATTGTTATAATCTGTAGCCACCGTAACCAACATATTACCATACTCTTTGGTTCCTATCAACCCTTTATATTCAGCAACTTGTGTTAATGATTCCACATCTATTACTTGAAATGCACTATAATCACCACCGTCACCTCTAGCAACGTCTGCACTAACTATATAATTTCTACTATAATCAGGATATTCCCATATCCAATATCCATGATCAATTCCTCTCATTTCTATTGGATCTTTAACTTTACTTTGTTTGTAAAAATCAATAGTAACTGCATCAACTATACCATTACCAGTAGTTGCAAAGTCACAATCACATTCTTGAGCCGCACCTTTAACACCGGACAATTCTGTTTGTTTATCTCTCCAAGTTTGATCTCTTTCTGGATGTAAATTCCACGGAAGTCTAATTGTATTAAATTCATTTTCCTTCGCTTCTGCTTTTATCCATGTTTGATGAAAGAAATTACCAACACCGTTTGGTGTACTTAACATAATAGCTCTACCACCAGTACTTAATGTATATTGAGCAGACAACCATATTTCTGCAATGTTATCAATGAATGCGGCTTCGTCAATAATCAACAATGACAATGCAGAAGAACGACCTGATGTACCAGCAGATGATACGGCTTTAATCTGTGAACCATTTGTTAACCTTAAACTTAATCTATTATCTTCTTGTTCTTTTACTTTCAACCAAGATGGAAGATTGTCATTAGCAAAACGAACACGGGTAACAATTTCCTTTGATGTTTCTTGATTAATACTAATACAAAGAACATTTTTATCTTTATGAAATACCATTAACCACAAACTATATGCGGCAGTTAATGTACTAATACCCATTTGTCTAGACTTTAATATAATATTAAAATCATGATTTACTAAATCCGTTAAAGTCTTTTCTTGAAAGTCATACAAATCAAAGTTTACAGTTCCACGAATAGGATGTTGAATCTTAACATATTTCTTCATGAAATAAATTGGATCTACAAGACATTTCTTATATTCATCTTTAATTACTTCCTTAAGTGTTTTTTGTGTACTCATTGATTTAATCCATCCAAAACCATTTGTTTTGCTTGTTTCTCGGTTTCTGGATTATAATTTAATTTCGTCAATTCTTCATTGGCTTTTGCGATGTTTTCATCAACATCTTTTAAATCGTTTTTCAAATCAGATAAAACTTTAACCATTTGATTAGTATCATCCGTCCAAAATTCACTACTTCCATCATCATTGAAAAATTGTAATTTTTCGTTCGTATTTTTTTCTAAGTATTCAATACTATCAGTGATATTTTTCTTAAAATCTTTCATTTCAGAAAGCATACTATTATAGATTTTATATCGTTCATAGTCTGCATATACACCCAATACTTTTAATTTGCTGTCAAATGAAATAGTACAATCATAACATTTACCTGTTTTAGGATAAAATCTATCGTCTAAATAATTACCAAATTTCATATCCGCATTACAAATGCTACATCTTTGATCAATTTTTATTTGACCACATTTAGATACTTTTCTTTTGGTATTGTTTTTCCAAATCCATTTATTGCCTTGTCCATCTTCCCATTCTTCACCTTCTTTTCTTGTACTATTATTCAAATTTGGATCATATCCTACTTGAATAAATGGACGGTTTCCATCAACATAATCTCTGACGATATTAAGATTGCTTTTTCCTGTTGCTCTTTTCATAACTTTACTTTTAATCTTTCCAATTCCTTTTTGAAATCATCCAAGATTTCAGTTCTTTTATTTTTATAACGAAAAGTATTACCTTTCACTAATTTAATTAGTTTTTCTAAAGTGTTAATGTCATTAAATGTTACATTATCGCCAAATAAAAATTCAGCAACATCATCCATATCGGTATAAACAGTTTTTATATTTTGTTTTTCCTGTTTACCCTTTTCATTTGTTATAACATCCGCACTTTGAAGACCCTTTTTCCAATTCATTTGATATCTCTTCATCTTATTTGGATCTTCGGTGGATTCATAACTATTAGACATAATATTCATTAATAGAATGTTTCTTAATGCGGCCTTATACTTTGAATCTGGAGCACCAGATAAAGATTTAACCATGAAATTTAAATCACCAATCATCAAATCAATTTGTACATAACCGTCTTCATTTGGTATTTCTGTGGATTTCACTGGATTGCCATTTTCATCAATTATAGGTACATTTAAATGTAGTTGATCCAATCCAGTATTTATTTTAAATGCTGGTGTAGGAACTGTTGATGGTGTGTTAGCTTCTACATGTTGTTTTAGTTTATCATAAAACATCTTTTTATCATAATCATAATTTACACCAAATAATTGATTCAATTGTTCAGTTGATATTGCAACATCAATATCACCCAAGACAGGTTTGGATTTATTTCCAATAATTTCATAATTTAATGAATCAAGATTCCATATTTTTAAACCATTTTTTATTGTGAAATCTAGATATTGTTTTGGTAAATCACTATTAGCCGCAACCGCATTACCACCTTCTGTAATTAAAAATTCTTTTAATATATCATTGACAATTTTATTTCCCATATCAGCATGTTTTTTGATTTTATCAATGGATGCTTGAGTTTCCGGAGTAGTTGCTTTCTTTTCTTTCTTTGAATATTGTTCAATCATTTTTTCTGCGTATTTATCTTTTATTGCTTTAATGAATGAACCATAATCAAATCCTAAATCTGTAAGAATTCCATTTGTGTCAAGTGTTTTTGCAAATCCAAGAACACCTGTAGTTAAATCTTTTAATTTAACATCATTTGGATTTACACCACTATGTGCGGATAAATTTTGATCTATATCAGTAATTTTCTTTCCAAATAAACCAGCTAAAAAGTCTGCCAAATCTCTTAAAAATGTACGGGGACTATTAGATATCAATTTATCTACAACATCTTTTCTTAACATTGGAGATACAATCTTACCATCTTTAAATTTAGCTCTTACTCCTGTATCACCAATTCTAATATTAAGAACTTCTGCCAATGCGGCATACATTCCTCCCATTGTAAATCCTTTTATACCTCTTTCAGGTGTAAATCTAGCAGCAAACCAATCTTTATATATTTTTGTAGTATATAATAAATCTAATTGAACCCAATCACCATCGTCAAGTTTGATTATAATCTGTTTACCGTCAGATCTTTTTGCACTTTCAATATCAATATAATTTTGTCCACTGGTTTCAATGAATTGAATTACATTTTTGATATATTCTTTCTTTGTATCGCTTCCGTCTTCATTGGTTTCAATAGGTATAACAACCATTACATCAATATCACCATAAGTTACTTGTGCTTTATCGTGTTGGTCTTGCTTGTAGTAACCAGCAGAACCCAAGATTTGATAATCTTTAATCGGAGTTAATGGTATATTACTTAAAAACATATTCAAATCAGCCAAAAAAACTTTGAACTTTTCAGTTGATTTTTCAATTGTATCCGGTGACAAAACTGTCTTGGATGTAAGTTCTGGCTTTAACCATCCACCTTCATCAATTGGTTGTTTATGTGCAGCTCTATTTGCAGCGCTGAATTTGGAACGGGAAACATACTTAATGTCACCTTCTGGATGAGAGAATACATAACCTTCACCACCTGGTTCATTGCCTATATATGATTTAATTTCACTATCTTGATTGTCTATTTGATTAATAATTTCATCTTTAACCGACATTATTTCTACAACAACTTTCCATAAAGATTCAAATCCAGCACGATTACTACTAACATACTCATTAATCTTCTTTTTCATTACATCTGTAAGATTACTTTGACTAATCCATTGTAGAAAATCGTCGCCAATATTCACTAATCCAGTATCAACTTTACTATTCAAGTATTTATATAATACATCGGGAAAATTAGTCATCTTCATACTTGCCAATTTGGATGGATTAATAAAATCATCTATATTTCTAGCATGTTTATTAATATAAAGTATAATATCTTTTAATCTTTTTTCATTTACATTAGGCGGATTATTTACAGATATTGGCGGTATTACTAACAATTGTTTACCTTGAAAAACATTATAATTTGTAATCGCAGTTTCATTTCCAAAACTATCCACTTCTCTGTGTACTACAACCGAAGCTTTGCTTTGCGAAATCTTTCTTCCCAATTCAGAATCAATACTAACCGCATAAGTTACAATGTTTGGTTTGAAAACATATCGTCCATTTTCAATTAATGGCGTATTGAAATACAACAAATCTCCTTTAAAATAACCTCTAAATGTTGTTGGAACTGCAGATTCAAATACAGAAAATACATTTTTCATTTCTTGAACAAATAATCTATATTCGTCTGTTTTAACACTTTTACCTCTATTCAAAAACATTTGTTGCAATTCTTCTGGAGATGTTGGTCTACCATTATAACCTTTCGCAACAAATCCACTTTTATCAGTTAATACAAACTTACCTTCATCGTTTCTGCCGAATATAACTGCAGGAGAACCATCCCATTTCATTGTTACATTTTTATATCCGTCACTTTCCAAATCAATAAAACTTTTGATTGAACGAATAGCTCCTTTGGAACCTTCCCAGAATATCAAATCTTCTGCGTGATCTATACGGGCTGCTTCGTTTATCAATATATTAGATACCAAAAATTGTTCTAAATTATTCAGCTTTATCATATGGTTTTAAAAATGTTTTATCAAATGTTGTATTAGCTTTGTTGTAGGAACGTTTGGTTTCATCAAGTGGATTATCTGTAAATTGCCAATTCCAAAATAATTCATTTGGTGTTTTAAATCCAAAAAATTGTAATACTTCTTTTTGTGTTTGAGTAACATCTTTTCCATTCCAATTTTGACCAGTAGCAATAAATCCTGAATCTATATCTTTTACTATATTACTTTCACCCAAAGTAGAATGTCGGTTCTCAATCCACGTCAATCTCTCAATTAATTTCTGATAAAAACCATTAGCTTGTCCCCATCTCACACTAGCAAAAAATAAAACGACATCACTTTCAAATAATTCTTTACTTATTTTCCATAATTCATCACTTTTATTATTTATACTAGCCCAACAACGATGTTCGCCTGTAGGATTTTTCTCTTTATCTTTTAAGGAAGAATCTTTTGTTCCACAATGATTTCCCCATTTAGATGACACATTACCTTCACATGGAAATATGTTTAACTTGGTTGTATCAATCAAAGTTACTTTTTCTTTACCTAATAATTCTTGTATTTTAAATGCAAGTTGTGTACTTTTAGCAATATCATCTTTATGTCCACTCCATCTATTGCTGGTAGTTAATAATAGTACTTTATTTTTACCTCGTAAATAATCAATGGTTTTCTTATACTTTTTAGCATAAATATCCATATCTTGTTCACTAGAAGGTAATTGAGCTTCTAATAATAAGTCAGTTAACTTAATCATCGTATACTATAAATAGATTTAGTAAAGAAAAAACCCCCGCTTATTTCTAAGCAGGGGTTTTATGAATTATTTAGTTATTAGGCTCCTGGGAATGTAGCACCAGTTGGGAGAATGTTGAAATCAAGTACGATGAATTCAGCAGTCTTAGCTGGTTGTAGATAGATTTGACCGTATAGGATGTTTCTATCAACCAAGTCAGGAGTATTATTTGTATCATCCATTACAACTTGGAAAGCGTACAATCCACTACGTTGTTGTACAGATTCCAAATATGGATTTACGATACTCAAGAAACGGTTTCTTGTAGCAGCCACATTTTGTTCGAATACCAAGAACTTACTGCTACTTGCAATAAACTTCTTAAGTGCGATTAACAATCTACGAACGTTTACTCTGTCAAGAGCACTTGGTTGAATTTGAAGTGTCTTTTGTCCCCATACACAAATACCTTGACCAGGGAATGCTGCGATTGGGTTTACACGTCCTTCATACAAGGTATCACGTTCACTGTGGGTTGTTCTGTCTAGAACTTGAACTGCTTGAGCAATTCCACCACGATTTAGACCTGCGGGAGCAAACCATTCAGCAGCAGCATTGTCATTAGCAGCATAAACTGATGGCATTACTACTGATGGAGGTACACTTATAATCTTGTTCAAGTTGGTGTCTAGAATCTTAACCCAAGGATAATATGTAGCAACATAACTGCTATCGATTGTAGATACATCATTTACTGCTGCATCAATCAATCCTACAGTTTGGTTACTTGATGGGAACACTACGTTATCCATAATGTAGAATGTATCACCACGGGCTTCACACATATCCGTAACCAATTGGGTAACATAACTGTGTTGTTCGTGGAAAACACCAGGTGTTACAATCAAGTTGATGTCAAATTCATCTGCATTTCCAAGAGCACCTACACATTGTTTGTAAGCGATTGAACCTGCACTATTGATATTTGTACAATTTAAACCTTGTGTATTACCTGCGATAATATCACTTCCAACATTAATTGGAATTGCTGGTGATTGACCATCAAATCCACCTTGGAAACCTACTATGAACTTACGCATCTTGACATATGTAGCTTCGTTAGTTGCATCGTATGTTGAAGGAATACTACCATACAATGAACCAGTAATTAATGAACCAGTTCCAACATTAGAACTTGTTGATTCCAAATCAAATGCGATATTGTGTCCTATAGTAGCACCAAATGGTAGAGGAGCAAAATATTGTTCTGTATCAACTTTCACACCTGCATTTGTTGAACTTGTTGGATATAGAGATGTCAATTCTGAATCTGCACCAAGTGGAATATCACTGATTACTGTACCAGATGCATATTTGCCTGGGGCTAATCCATAAATACTTGCTTTACTATATTGTACTACTGGAATATAATTACCAATTGTACCTCCAAGTGGAGTTACATAAGCTTCATTTCCATAAGGAACGACAGATACTGGATATGGTACTGTATTCATTTCAATTCTTACATACTTACTCAAGTTTGTATAAGTACCGAATTCAATTATTTTACCAGCATAAGTAATGAAGTTGTATCTATCACCAATTCTACGAGCAACGAAGTTTGAAGAATTTGGATCTAGACTCAAGTTTTGGAAGATTTCCAAGTATTTTGGCTTCTTATCGGTATCACTATAAGATCTTACAGCAAGTGTGAATGAACCCCAATCACTTCCTGCAACAGTACTAGATAGTTTTACATTACTAATTTCAATCTTATATTGTTTATTTGTGATTGTACCATCACTCACTGTGTGTACTTTAAACAATTGATACTTGGTTGTAGAACCACCTGTATTAGATGTTCCACTCCAAGGAGCAATTCCTTGTGAAAGAATCCAAGGTGTTGCAGCACTTGTTAATCCGTATTGAGAATCACCAGCATTCAAGTCTATTGAATATTGATCTGTAAATTTCAATGTATCACCTGTTGAGAATGAACCAGATGTAGGTATTCCTGCGAATATTTTCCATCCTGGGCTTCCACTATTCAATTCATCATTTACTTTTTGAATTGAATCTTCAAATGTCTTGTATAAATAAGCTGCTTCAATTTTAGCACCAGAAACTTGATCGTTTTGATTACCAACTGTTGGATCTTTTCCAAATACATTTGTAATATAATTTGAATCAGCTGGATTCAATGAAAAGTCATAGTAACCAATTAATGAATTATTTTGTGTTAAAGTCAATTGGAAATCACTCAATGATGTTGGATTTTGAGAACCACTATAATTTCCAGTTGTTGCGGTTTTTTGATTCAATACAGAACCACTGAAACCAGGAGCTTCAAAACTGCTATTTAGTGTACCATATTGAGTATTTGATAATACAGCAAGAACTCTTGGATAATAAGATACTGCGGTTGGATTACATGGATCGGCTGGTGCAGACCATTGTGGTGTAAATGTTCCTGTAATTTTACCAAATGAACCACTGATTACACCCTTAAGATATACTTGTGTTCCACAACCAGTTGAAGATCTTAGAGCAAATATACTACCACTTACGAGTGTAATATTTGTACCAACAAGATTTCCATCTGAATTGGTAATTGTTACACTATTTGCAAGTGAAGCACTAAAATTTGAAGTGGTTGATGTAGATTCTGCAATTGATTGTAATAATTTAGCATCATTTGTATAAGATGTATTTCCTTGATAAGATGATGTTACATATACACTAGCAAAAGATTGTGAAGCTATAGTAAAACTATAAGTTTGACCGTAGTTATATAAACTTCCACTTGGTGAATTTACATTTAATGTATTGTTATCACCATTGGATGAATTAAATTTTGCGGTGAATGCAGCACCAGATACAAATGATAGTGTAGGAAGTGGTGATACCTGTGATCCTGTAACTGTTAATGTTGATCCTGTTGCATATGGTGCAATGAATGCGACATCGCTAAATGCAAAAAATGTTATTTCTCCAGAAGAAGTTGAATAACTATTAGTTATTGGTGATAAATCAAATGATGCAGATGTTGTCGCATTAATTGTCATAGATGCACTTAAAGATCCAGCGGCAGTTGGAAGTCTATATGTACTTCGGATAACACTTAATGTGGTATTCAATGTATATGGATATACATTTAAACTAGTCAAATTGTTAGTAATAACTTTTACTACATTATTATTAGTTACTGCATTAACCAAACTAGCTGTTTGTGCGTGTGAAAAGCCGGATCCTGTTAGGGCACTTATTTCTGCTAAAGTTGCTTTAGATGAACTAAATGAAACTCCACTAAATGAATTGATTGCAATAATACTTTCTGATGCATAATTAAATGTACTGGAAATATTGTCACTATCATATAGTACATATGAAGATCCACTATTTAAAGCACCAGCAGAACCGCTTCTGGCCCAAGTACCTGGTTGTGCCCAGATTACGAATGGGTTGATTTGTCTATATCCTGTCAAAGCACCGACACGACATACGGTAACAAATCCTTTTTCCTTAAGATATTCTTTTGCGGTGTATGGTCCATAATAAACACCATCAGCTAAACCGAACTTTTCTTCAAGATCGGCTGTGTTGGTGATTAATGTTGGTGCGAATCCAGGACCTTTTGGAAACGGAGCAAGTATTACTGCTCCGATTTCGGCAACACCTTGTGCTACTCCGCTTAGGTCGTTTTCTCTTGTAAATACTCCTGGGCTGACTATACGGTCAACAGGACTAAATTTTCCTCCTTCAGTTATTGGCATATGTTAAATTCCTTTCAAATGTAGAAATTTTATTGAAAAAATCTAAATATAAATATTCACAAAAAATTCAAGATGTTAATATTTATAAACAATTTTAAAATTACTGATATAAAGGAAAAAATCTTCGTCCGGCACCTTCAACATATACAGGAGCCCACCCCCAAAATAATTTGCTTCCAATACCACTTAAGTCTTGACCTGTACCACCACCATTAATTGTAAATATATAAGCATTTGGATCTGTTAATCCTCCACCACCAATGCTATAATCACCTTCACCTATTAAATAAAGATTTGGTACTATTGTTTTGCCTTCTAAACCGGGTGTTTTTAAATCCGCAGCAAATGCACTGTATTTCTTTTCTGGATATAAAGACGATGTAGTATTATAATAAATAAAAGATATAACCATTTCTTGTGCAGGTACTAATGTAACAGATCCAGAATCTTCAATAGATCCACTGCCTGGTCCATCAAATCCAGCAACACCACCCCATTCTATTTGTTGATATGGATAAAAACTAATTGTATTACTATTGCTTCCGGATGATACTAGTCTGATACTAAATGAACCAGAATCAACTGAAGAACTAATATGTATATTTAAATTATTGAGAGTATGTAAATGCCAAAAAGAATATTCGGATGAACAAGTGATTGATGAAGTTGATCCACTAAAATATGAAGAAGTAAATGAAAATTCACCTTGTCCAGCAGGCCCAGCAGGTGATGGTATCCAAACTGTATCGTAATTATTGGAACTACTTTTTGCTAAAATATAATTTATAGTTCCACCTGTTGGTATTCCATTATTTGCATAACTAGCACTTGTAGCAAAAGAACTACTTAAAGAATAACTGGAACTTATTGAATAACTAGATGTATTTGAATAACTTGATGAAACAGTATAACTAGCCGTAATTGCTTGTGATGCACTTATTGCCCAAGAAGCAGTTCCGTATAAACTAGATGTAATATTATATGATGATATTGATCCTGTAACAATTAAAGATCCTGTAACATATCCACTTCCTGTAAATGGAAATCCACTTCCTGTTCCACCACTTATACTTGCACTAATAGTTACTATTGGACCAGATCCACTAATTATAGTTACTCCAGGACCACCAATTATAGAAGTAATATTACCACCTCCACTTCCAGATATTATACTTCCAGAAGCAACCGCACTGGATGTCATTACACAAATTTGTTTAGTACTATCATTCCATATCAAAAAATATTTAAATGCACTCGCTGCAAGTCCTTCACCACAAGGATTTTCCCATCTAATACTACTTGTTACATTCAATATATTAGTATTTACTGTTCCTGCATTAATTATAGTTGTACTTCCAATATCCGGTGGTGTACTACTTCCTGACGGATCAAAAACTTGAACGGTTCTTAAATTTGTATATGAAAGATTTGAATTAACATCATATAATTCGGATTTTATTTCAAAAACTTCATTTGCTACATTTACTGGAAACGGAATTTTTACATAATAAGCATTTCCAGTATAACCATACAATTCAGAAACTTTTATTGACAAATCAGAAACAATTATTTGTTTGACATTTTCAGGATAAACAACTAAAGTTCCATAAAGATCTTCAGGAAATTTAAATTCAAAATTTTGTTTTTGATCAAAATATTTTCCAGTTGTACTTCCACTATAAGCAAATTCCGCAATTAATACACCTCGGTTTGAATCATATCCTATATTTTTATTTACACTTGGTAATGAACTGGTAATGTAAAATTTTAATTTTGATATTGCAGAAGAATCTTTTTCTATTACAGATGTTCTGAATGATAAAACATAATCTGTATTTTTATAAAAACCCAAAAAGTTACTGTCAAAATTTGATCCTGATTGTGTAGATTGTTCACTTGCATTATATGGCAAATAAGAAACATTTCTGTTTGTAAATGATGTATTTGATTTTACAATTGCATATGTACCATTCAAATTACTACCGGATATTTTTAACCCATCAATAAATGTTTGATTGTCGTATTTAAGACTTAAATTGTTAGAACTGGTAAACCAAAAGTTATTTATATGAAATTGACTAAAAAATGAACCCAATCTTTCAAATGCTTTGTTTGGAGTAACTGGATCTCTTAATATTTCAGTATCACCGAATGTTTCATCAATTACAGATTCAAAATCTCCCAGTGTTCTTAAACTTTTTCTATAAACTTTATGTTTAGCAGGTTTACCCGTAAAAGTATTAATGTTTTTATAAATTATCTTTGCATAAGAAAACCTTTTATATTGTTTTACACCACTTAATCCTAAAGATTCTTGTAAATAACTTGATGACAAAAACAAATTGGAATTATAAGTAATATCATTATAAACAATTTTATAATTTCCACTTGTAATCGTAGCAACTTTATTATTATAAGTAAATGGTGCATCTAAAATTAATGTTGTTGTATTTAATACATCTTTAATTAAAAAAGAAGATGTAGTATTAATATTAATTTCATTAAAACTAGCATAATCTTTTATTTTATTTATGTATAATTCTACTTGGAAGTTCCTTAAACTAGAACTAAAATTCGCATTAGCATCAATAATTCTATAATCTACTAAATTTTTTCTATATCCAAATTTTTGTATATCAAAGTCTGCTTTTGGTTGTATCGGAGTTGATAGAAAACTACCTGTTGCTATTTTCGGGTTATTTTCTGTAGAAGATGATACTGCATAAGATAATATTGGTTCAACTTCAATTAATGGTTGGTTATAAAATCTTATTTTTGAATCGGTAACTTTATTAACATTTATATTTATATTAGCGGACCATCTTATAGTTTTGTCGTCTACTGTAGTAGAAACTAATATTATCTTACCAGAACCAATTGAATTTTGTTCGTAAACATATATTGATAGTACAATAATTCTTTTTTTAGTTAATTCATCTGTACTAATAGCCTTTTCTATAAAAAGAGGTACACCATTACCATCAAATGCTTCAGTAAATATTTCAGCGCCAATTTTAAGTTTGTCACTTCCATTGATTACCAACGCATTTTTCCCCACAGAGAATTCTGGTGAAAACTCTGTGAGGTTAAAATATTCGGATAAGTATGTCTTATCTTCTATATTAACTGTTTGACTTGATAAACCTAAAATTTGACCTGTCTTTATGCTGGGCATATATACTATAAATATATATACCCATTAATTATACATAATTAACTTTAGAGAACCCGTTTTCTTTCTTAATTTCAAGTCTATTGTCAACCATATCCCTCATACTATCCAAATGACTAATAATCCATACGAAATCAAAATTAGTCTTTAAGAAAGCAAATAAAGCACCCATAGATGATAAATTATCAGCATCAGCACATCCAAATCCTTCATCTATAGCTATAAAGTTGGGTCTTGGTAGATTACTGATGTTAATTAATGCGACTCTCATAGCCAATGAACTAACAAATCGTTCCATACCACTAGCCAATTCTAATGGCCATCGTTTATCTTCGTAATTAATATGTGTAGTTACATTTTTACCATCTGTCTGTAAGGTTACCGTAAATTCTACTATTTGGTTTAATATGTTATTTACTTCCTTTTCAATTGTTGGTAACGCCTTACTAATCAATTCATATGGAATACCATCTCTGGATATTGCATTTGTATACAATTGATATGCTTCATATTCAACTTCAAGTACTTTAACATCTTCAATTGATTTTTGAATAGTCTTTCTTTGTTCTTCAAATCCAGAAATTTTTGTATTATAATTGATAATATTGTTATTTACATTCTTAATTTCTAAGTCAATAGTTTTGATATTAGATTTAATTGAATCAATTGTATCTTTAACAGTTTTGTTAGATTCAATTGCATCTTTATTATTATAATATTCTTCAATTTGACTTTCAACATTAATGAGAGAGTTCTGGTCAGAACTAATCTTATTTGATATTTTTAGAATTTCAGTATTTAATTTGTTAATTTTAATCTGTGTTTCAACGTGTAATTTATGAACATCATTATACTTTTTCCAATGATCCTTTATATAAGACACTTCATTAATTTTGTTTTTGATATTATTATATTCACTAACAAGACTTTGAGCTTCAACTTTATCTAATTCCAATTCTTCTCTTGTTTTAATTGCATCTTTAACGAACACATTTGTTGTACAAAAAGTGCAGTTTGGATCATACTTATGTTCTTCTAACTTCTTTAATTTCTGTAGTTTAGATGTAACAACAATCTTTTTCTTTTCAATAAGATGTTCTTTTTGACTAAATGATGATTCCAGTTCTTTGAACAATTCATACTTAGTTGTAATATCATCGTTTTCATAGTTCTTTATAATTTCATCATATTCTTTGTATGTTGATTCAATAGATGATAATTGAGACTTATATGAATTTAAACTGGAAGATTGTGTTGATATAGAATTTTCTAATGAAATCTTTTTTGATTCAATAGAAACAATATCAATAATATTACTGTTAATATTAATAAGTTTTTTGGTTTCGTCTAAAAGACATTCATTTTCAGAATCCCGATTGTTAGATAGTTTTTCTAAATTAGTATTTTCATTTCTTAACGAACCCGAAAAGTTTTCTATATCCGAATTTAAATTCAATAAATTCTGGGTATAATCATTATTCTTGAAATTCTTTAATAATGAATTAATTTCTTTAGTCTTATCAGCCGCATCGTTATACAAACTGTCAAATATAGTTAGTCCCATAAATTGAGCCAACAAATCTTTTCTTTCTGTTTGACCCATATCTACGAATGAACCAACTTTATTGTTTTGTATACTCAAGACAGTTAAAATAAAGTCGTCATATGTACCAACATAATCACGAATGATATCATTAGTACTTCTACGAGCTTCACCATTAAGTTCTACAACTTTACCGCCTTCTTCTTTCCAGAACTTTACATCTACTTTGACATTTCCCTTTTTATCCGCATGTCCTTTTCTTTCAATGAAAAAATCAACACCATTAACTTCAAAATTAAATTTACAACGAAATGTCATCTTTTGTGTATTAAGAATGTGAGATGCTTTAAATGCTCTATCACATTTATCAAAAATACAAAAAGACAATGCAGATAATACACTTGATTTACCAGCAGCATTATTAGCAAATAATCCAACTACATTATGCATCTTAGTAAAGTCAATAACATTGTCTTCACCATAACTAAACATATTGTCAAATTCAAATTTCTTAGGTTTCCACCGAATATTTCTAACGATAGATTCTTTTTCTAAAGAAACATTTAAATCTTTGTTTATTTTATAAATCTTTTCAAGTGTATCTTTTGTTGGATTTAAATTCTGGTTACTAAGATAGTCTGTTATCAACTTATTTTGATAATCAACATCAGACACATCGGCTAAATTAAAATTATTATTATCAATAATATTACTTGAAGATGTATTTAATGAATCTACACGAACATATGTCACTTCCATTACCTCTGATTTTTCTCGGATAGATGACAATACGGATTTAACTTCAGTTGCAACGCTTTCAAAACACTTTAATCTAAGTCGTGCCTTTTTAGGCATATTAGAAATATCAGTAATTAAATTACCTTTATTGATTTCCGCAGTATAAAATCCATAATCATTTGGAATTTCAAAGTGTTTAAATACTTTGGTCTTTAAATCCCAAAATACAAATCCGTGACCTTTAAGATCTTCGCCATGATTCTGCTGGATCAGTGAACCACAATAAACAATTATTGGATCAGATTGACTTAGAACTTGATGTCTGTGAATATCTCCCAACAATACAATATCGTGTCCGTCAAAGATTTCGTTTGTAATAGTTCTACTCGCAACTTTATATCCTACATCAGTAATTGCATTGTTTACTGGACCGTGGAATAAAGCAATTTTATAACGGGTTTCATTTAAATAAATCTTTGGAATGTCTTTTACTTTAATATATTTATCCGGTTCATCAAATACACTATAGTGATTAAACAAAATATCTCCCAAGATATAAAGTCCAGAATCCTTTAGATAAAATAAATTTTTATGATTAATCGCATCAACAATTGGACTCAAACTATCTAATCTGTTTTTATTGGCCAAAGTAGCATCGTGATTACCTGAAATCAATATCGTTGGTCTTCTATCTGCTAGATTTTGTAAAAATTCAGATGTAATCTTTACACATTCAGGTGAAAGATCGCTCTTTGAATGCAAGACATCGCCTAATACGGTAACTACAGTTTCTGCAGGTGTCTTTTCTATTGCTTTATACAATCTTTCAAATACTTGATTGTATTCATCGTGTCTCTTTGTAAGACGTAAATGAATATCCGCAATGTGAAATACATTCTTGAATTTTTCTATATCTGATTTAAGATATTTTGCCATATTATATTCTTAGTTTTAACTTAAACAACTTTTCAAAGTCCATCGTATCACAACTGTCTATCAGTTGCCAAGTTTTTTCAAAACCTATTACACTTGGATCTTTACCGTCCAATATTATCAATTTAGCTGGAATACTATTCTTGATTAGAAATTCACAGATTTTGATGGAATCTTTTATCGCATCATTGTCTAATAAAATATGTACCATCGGAACATCGTGTTCTAATAATTTTAATTTTAATTGTTTGCTTAATGTCTTTCCAAACAATGGTATACAATTATTTTTAACTGCAATAGCATCAAATGGTCCTTCAACCAATGTTATAGGTTGTTCAAAATTAATGAATAATTCAAACCCAATAATATTCTTTGATGCGGAACAACTCACATATTTCAATCCTTTGGTGTCAAAAAAACTTCTGGCAGTGTAGAAATTCAATGTACCATTACTATCATATGATGGTATTACCACTCTATTTTTTAAATCGCCTTCAGTACAATATCCAATATTATATCTTATAATATCATTCTTAGTTATATTTCTGGATTTGAGATACTTTAATGCATGTTTATATTCCAGTTCATTTATCGGTTCACTAATAGGTTTATATTCTTTTGGTAGTTTTACCAGTTTTATTTCTTCTGGTTTATCTTCAAAAGAAATAGAAAATTCCTCAATAGATTTTTTGTAAAACGATTTCTGACTTAATCCAATTGATGTATAATATTCTGCGGGAGCATTTAATTTCTTAAATAAAGACTTGAAACTTGTTCCACTAAATCCGCATACCCAACAATTATATTTGCCTGTGTGTAAATTAATCTCTAGTTTTCTTTTATAGTGTTTGCAAGATGGACAATGATAAACCGCATCAGTTCCTTTACGAATCTTAGGAACTTGATGTAACAGTTTATTTAAAACAGATATTATTGCCTCTTGATATAACAACATCAATAATACTTTACAGTAAAAGTCTTATTCAATCAACTTTTTATTTGGATCATTTTTTACCCACGGTTTTTTATCCAATGCAACCGCAATTTTCATCAACTTGATTGGATCAATTGGTTTTTCTTCTTGAACATCTTCGGAGAGATCTTCGGAATTTTCGTTTTCATCTGATGTTTTATCGTCATTTCCTTCGGTTTTTTGTTCCGTTTCTTCTTCTTTAAGATCTTCGGATGGAGTGGGTGGAATATCTTGCTGAATATTTTCTTGAGTATATGTTTGATGTTTTGGAATATAACCTATTACATTTCTTGCAATTATTCCCTGCATTAAATATCTTTTATAATCATTATACATGTCTCTATAATATTCAAATGCGTTGTTAATATTTTCATATTCACATAATTTTATACGAATGCAAATACAATTATTTTTTTCTTTCCACTTTAATCCAGGAACATCCATTATCATACAACAAATATTGATGAGCAATTCTCTCTCATTTTTATCGTTTATAACGATATAATAATCTTTGGATTCTTCTGATATAGATATTTCTTCTGGGGATATATTATATTTTTCACATATCCGTTCTAACTTTTCTTTAGCCGCATTTCTTTCACCGCCTTTACCTTTTTCGGCTAATGCTTTTATCTTTTTTGCTAACTCTATTATTTTGTTGCGGTTCATCTTTGTATAATGAGCAAACGATACCATCATACATATCACCGTTTCTTTCATCCCAATTACCCTTTTTGTTAAGAACTGTAAATTTAACTACATCTGGACAAAGTGATTCTAGTTCTGATTTTACAAATTGTTTTGATTTAACACCTTTAATTCTACACTTACCAAATAACTGTTTACGCATAGTGTTAACAGATAACAGATTTACCTTGACTTTAAAGTGTTCTTCAATAATATATGAAAAGACGGCATTATGTCTAGCCAATGTAATTATAACTTGTTGTGATGTGAATCCACCAGCAAATCCACTAAGAGCAGCTTCTAAATTAATGACGGTGATATCTTTAATTAATGGATTCTTTTCCAATTCAGATATAACAAAATAAGTTTTTTCTTTTGTTGTTTCAAACTTTTTGGTATCAATATAACCTGCATCCAAGACTTTGCCGTCTTTACTAAATGCCCAACCTGTAACTGATGTAGATGAATCCAAACCTAATATAACCATTTAAAATACATATCAACCTTTTTTATTAGGTGCGTAATTTTTACCAGTAAAATTTTTTATATATTTAGTACTATATACTTTATATCTATCTTCTAACTTTAAATTTAAAGACGGTCTTTTATTATTAGGTAAAGAAGTTGGCAGTGGAGTTGGAAGCGGTGTAGGGTTAATCGCCATAACTTACTTATATCTTTTGGTATCAAGTCCGTTTAAATAAAGGGATTTGCCTTTTTTGATTCCTTCAATTCCAAGACCTTCTTTTCCACCAGCTGCAAAACCTGGCTTAGTCCAATCTTTTTCTAATTGTCCGAAAATATCAGGAGTAGCCTTTTTAGCATCAAAAGCTCCACCAACTTTTTGAGTTTTATATCGTTCTTCTAAACTTTTATTTAAAGATTCTCTATTTAATGGTGTTGGCATATATTATACTTTCTTTTTATAAATATGTTTAGATATCCCATTTTACCAAAATATTTAGCGGTAATTCACCACTATTTTTAATTGGCATACCCAATTTAGCCACAGCAACCAAATCACCACCACTATAAAGTCCTACAGTTGTTATATATGGTGCCAAATAAGAACCAGTTGGGTCAATTGAAGAACTATAATTAAATCCAAAGAATTCTTGTTTTACAGACTTACCACCAAATTTACCCGTCTTTTGTTCAATATAACTTATAATTTGTTGTAAAGTTTTTCTGGAAGACTTTGGTTCTACATACTTGAATAATTCGGTTTGATTCAAATTGTCATTAAAATACTTCCATAGTATGTACATATCATTCAAATTAACTTTATTATTACCATCAATATCAAAGTTTGGTAATGCCTTGCTTGCTGTTTTCCAAGTTACAGTGTCAA
>OFRA01000096.1_pt1 | contig 21600 bp, 29 predicted proteins | sample 1543001 | NCBI WGS metagenome assembly OFRA01 (sample SAMN07774221, study PRJEB24372) | wastewater metagenome | isolation source: Lake Maggiore Verbania | place: Italy: Verbania | collected 2015-12 | reverse complement strand
CGATCTTCCAACTTTGTTGGTTGATGATTCCAAAAGTGTCATCTCTCTTTTGCTTAATTATTTTCCTTCACAAGAACAAAATACTGACAGTTATAAAATATCAAAATATGCCTATGGGCAAGATTACCATTTTGTAATTAAAGAAAAATTACTATATTTGTACACGTGAAAGTTGATTGTGCGGAAGTCAACTTGTTAGTCACAAAGAACTTATTTAAGGCTCATTAGTTTGACAGCTCCGCACCAGCTTAAAATTAATGGGCTTTATTATTTTAAACAACATTGGGCGGAATGGAAGAATTACAAGCATTAAATTTTCTAGATTATTTTTCAGTCATCACAATTGGTAAGGATAAAGTACCAAATCATGTATGGAAAGAATGTCAATCTCAAAAACTAACAGAGGAACAATTCTTAATTAATTTAAGAAAACCAACCACAGAAGGTATTGGTATAGTAACTGGCTTTGAATCATTAGAGGTAATTGATGTAGATACTAAGGTATTCTCAACACAACTAGAAAAGGATCAGTTTTGGAAAGAATACTATCAGACTCTTAAAGATAATATCTTAGACTTTGAAACAAAGTTTTCTGTCTATGTAACTAAAAGCGGTGGATATCACATCCTATACAAGTCTAAAAGAGTAGTAGGTAACTCAAAGATAGCTAAGTTAAAAGGTCATAAAGAGGCTGTAATTGAGACACGTGGAACTGGCGGTTATGTATTTGTTTATCCTGGTAAAAAATTAGAGAATACTAGATCCTATTTTCAACTAGAATTTATCACAGATGATGATCGTCAAACATTGTGGAATTTATCATCCGCTTATAATCACATTGAGAAAGCTCCTGAAGAACCAAAGAAAGATAAACGTACTTATCAAGATGATGAGGTAACACCTTGGCAAGATTTCAATGATAAAACAGAAATTTGGTCAGTTATTCAGGATGACTTCTTTATCCCTACTAATGGTCAAAAGAAAGACCACTACCTGATTAAAAGACATGGAGCTACATCCGCTCACTCAGGTAGTGTCTTCAAAGATAGTGGATGCATGTACTTATTTTCAACTGGCACAGTCTATCCACATGAGCAGTTAATAAGTCCATTTGTGGCATACGCATGGAAAAATCACAATGGTGACTTTAAAGAGGCTACTAAGGATCTTTATGAGCAAGGATTTGGATCAAGAAGAAAGAAAGAAATTGAAAAGGATAAGCCTAAGATTGATAAGCCATTGCCAATATCAGGCATTAACTTTCCTTTAGATATCTTTCCAGAAGAAATACAGCACTATATTTTAGAATGTAAAAACAAGCTAGATGCAAATATTGACTACATGGGCTGTAGTTTACTATGGTTGATTTCAGTTTGTGTTGGTAACACCTATGAGATTGAAGTTAAAAAAGGATGGACTGAGCCTGGTGTAATTTGGTTAGCTGTAGTAGGTAGAGCTGGAATAGGTAAGACTCCAAGCATTGATAACATAATTAAGCCATTAAATGTATTGAACTTTAAAGAGATAAAGAGATACTCTGACCAAATGGAGGTATTCAACTACTACAATGACCTGACTAAGAAAGAGAAAGAAGAACACCCTGAGCCAATGAAACCTAAAAAGACTCAGTTTATTGCCAATGATATTACATTAGAGGCATTGGTTGACTTACACCAGGAGTCTGATAATGCAGTTGGTGTGTTTAAAGATGAGCTTGCTGGATGGTTTAAAGACATGAATAAATATCGTGCTGGATCTGATTTGGAATTTTGGCTATCATGTTGGAGTAGCAAGTCAGTATCTGTAAATAGAATGACTAGAAAAGGATCATTTATTGAGAGACCATTTATACCAGTGCTCGGAGGTATCCAGCCAAGTATCTTTAATCAATTTGCTACAGATGAAAATAAAGATAATGGATTCTTAGATAGGATGCTATTGAGCTTTCCTGATGCAAAGGTAGAGGAGTATAATGAAAATGAAATGCACATTGCTGATATCATGTGGTATAGCAATACTATCACTAGATTTTATCAAGGTTTAAAGAGTGCATTCATTAAGCGAGACAATGATGGTAAGATAATTACTAACACAGTTAAATTCAAGCAAGCAGCTAAAGAAGAATGGAAAAGGATCTTTAACAGAATAACTAAGGAGCAAAATAATGATGAAGAGAATGAATATCTTAAGTCAATGTATCCTAAGCAAAAGAGTTACATCCCTAGATTTGCTTTATTAATTCACTTATTCTCAAGTAATTTTGATGAGGATATCAATGTTAGTGAAGTATCTAAGGATAGCATTTTAAAAGCTGAAAAGTTAAGCAATTACTTTATCATGAATGCCAAGAAAATAAAGATTGAAGCTGCTGAATTAAAAGATATTAAAACAGCCATGAAAGGAGCTGAGACTACCTATGATAAATTACTGGCCATTTACAAGTCAGATAGTAACTTTAACAGAACAAAAGTAGCTGAGCAGTTAGGTATTTCTAGACAGCAAGTAATAAATTTAATTAAAAAAATAGAGGACAAATGAATAAAAAAATGATTGATCAAATGGATGTCAATGAATTGATGTCTACAGTGTGTACAATAGCTACATTGAAGTATGATGGACACTTTACTATATTGTCCTTTACTACTAATTTTAAAGGCTCTTTTGGTACTGTAATTGAAAGAGAGGACATAGAGTCATTAAGTCCATGTCTAAGTTTAAAAGAGTTATTATTACAAATGATATACCTAGAACTATGACCAAAGAAAACAAAGCAAAACTCAAAGCCTTAGAGCTTGAGATATCAATGGCTAAGTCATCAATGAATCCAAAGTATATTGGACTTACTGATTGGAAGGATAACTCAGCTAACAGCCTGACTAATTCTATAATCTTTTACATCAATGCTACGGGCAACCAAGCTGAGAGGATAGGCAGTCAAGGCCAGTACAGAGAAGGTAAGAAGATTCAAGTAGGAACTGGTGAAATAGAATATACAAAGCAGTTACCAGGTAAGTGGACAAAAGGTCAAGGTACTAAAGGAACTGCTGACATTTCATCTACTATCAATGGCAAATCAGTTAAGATAGAGGTCAAGTATGGTAGAGATATTCAGTCAGAGGTACAGAAACAATATCAGAATAAGATAGAGACTGCTGGAGGCATCTATTACATTGCTAGAGACTTTGATACATTTATTGAATGGTATAATACTTTGACACAATGAAAGACAGAAACTATGATTGGTGGATTTATCCATTTTTAGGCATACTTTTTTGGTATGTAGTTATTCACTTTATAATAAAATATTGGTAAAATGACACAAGAAGACTTAGACTTCATTAAGAACTTTCAAGAATGGAGACGTGGAGCTGAAATTCCACAGCCACATCCTACTGAGATAGGGATAGCACTAGATAAATTAATTAAATATTGTGAAATGTGCATGAAATTAAATGATGATGCTGAAAAAAGGACATAAAATTAAAAATACAATGTGGGTTTATATTGAATTATTTTTATGAAAAGAAAATTTAATCAACAAGCTTATGATAACTATGATAATAAATGCAAAGTTGCTACTATAGAATATTTAGGAAAAAAAGGATTTTATCCAATAAGTGATATAGATACTGAGTATTACAAAAAATATGATTTAGAAATGGTTAATGATCAAGGAATGATAATTAAAATTGAAAATGAACTAAGAGGTCAATTCAAAAAGATTAAAGAAAATTATAATAGTTTTCATATTCCTGTTAGAAAAAAAAATACTGAATGTGATTTTTATTTTATTTGGTCACCTGATTATGATGAGATTGGAATAATTAAAAAAAAAGTCTTTTTAAAATACATGGATAATGTAAAATCAACAGTATGTCAAAAAGATAAAGCACATGAATGGATAGAAGATTTTATTGATATACCAAAAAATGAAATAATATTTAGAAAAGTTTAATAATAAATTGCACATCTAAAAATTATTATTACATTTGCAAACACTTAAATAAATATATATGCAAACAGAAGTAACCAAAGTGTCATTGTGGATCAAAATTCACAAGGCAAAAATGAGTATCGGTAAGGTAGTTAAAAACTCCACCAATCCTCACTTTAAAAAGAGCTATGCTGACATTAACGCATTGCTAGAAACAGTTGAGCCAATCCTTCACGAGAATGGATTGCTACTTTTACAACCTATCCATGATAAGATTCTGAGCACTCAGATAATTGACATTGAAACTGGTGAAATGATTGAAAGCTGGTTGACACTACCTGATAACATTGATCCACAGAAAATGATAGGAGCTACTACTTACTACAGAAGAGCAACACTTCAATCACTATTGAGCTTGCAAGCTGTAGATGATGATGGTAATAGTGCTAGTGCAGCATCTAAGCCATCCCTTACAGATGACAGATTCAAGGAAGCTCTTAAGTCTATTGAGTCAGGCAAGTACACAGTAGAGAAATTGAAATCAGATTTTACTTTAACCAAACAACAATTACAAGCACTATGAAATGGCATCCATCATCACTAGGTAAGTTAATGACTGAGTCAAGAACAAAGTCAGAGTTATTAAGTCAGACTACTAAGTCTTACATAGCATCTAAGGCAAAAGAGGACTTCTTTGGCTACAATTCTTTTATCTCTACAAAAGCAATGCAGAAAGGCACTGACTGGGAGCATGAATCAATTGAGCTTGTTAATCAGGTCAGAGACACATTTTACATCAAGAATGAAGACACTATTGAGAATGACTACTTAATTGGCACACCTGATATTATCCTAGACAATTCAATCATTGACATTAAGACTTCATGGTCACTTGAGACTTTTCCAGCTATCTCAGCAGAAGGAATTAACAAAGATTATGAATGGCAACTAAGAGGCTACATGATGCTATGTGATAAGCAATCAGCTGAGTTAATCTACTGCATGATTGATTCGGATGACTTCTTGCTTTCAGACTGGGATAATAAATCAATCCACAAGGTATCTCACATTGAGCCTAAGAAACGAATCACAGTGCTTGAGTATGAACGTAACACTTCTATAGAAGAAGCCATTAGAGAGCGTCTTTTGGCTTGTACAGAATATTACAATGAATATATTAATCAATTAAACTCTAAGTAAGATGATAGAAGTAAACAAGACTTATAAGAATGACACTAGGGATCAATTGGTTGTCCCTACTAAAGCAACCAAGAGCATGGTGATTTATCAAGTTACTCAGGCAAGCTCAGATAATAAAATCAATGAATTTAAGTGCAGTACAGCACGATTTTTAAACCTATATAAATTAGCAAAATGACAGAAAAAGAATTTTATCAACAAGCAATGATTGCAGCAATGCAAGGTTTGTTATCAGCAATCGGAAATGGCTATGAAGCTGAGTACGTACATCCTTATTCAACTATAGCATCTATGGCTGATGAGTATGCAAAAGCTCTGACAATAAGAGCAGAGATTGAAGTAGCTAAAATGAGACTTGAAAATCCATTCCCTGAAAAAGTAGTATAGGTACCTGAGAAAACCTAGCCCCTCCAGTAACTTGAAATCTGGCAATTAAATTAAAATACAGTTGGAGGGGTTTTTTAAAGTAATAATTAAACAAATAAATATGAATCAACACACACAAGAAGGAGCAATCATCAACAAGTTGCCAGCGAAACAAGTATCTGAAAAATTCAAGGTACAAGAATTTATCCTAAGAGTAGGACAGCCTGAGGACAAGTATCCGCAAGAGATTAAATTTCAGTTAGTCAATGACAATATCGACCTATTAGACTTTATCCAGGTGAATGATGTGGTAGAGGTAACATTTGACCTGAGAGGTAGAGAATACAATGGCACACACTATGTGACTCTAAATGCTACAAAAGTAACTTCTAAGCTATTCTAATGAGACTAGTTAAGTACATCATAGTAGTGCTATGCTTAATGGCTACATTTGGGCTGTTATTCTATGGCATGCACTACTTGCTCGGAAAAAGAGGAATGACAATTGTTTTAATTATAATACTAATCTATTTTATCTATGGATTTATCAAAGATGTATACTATCACTATCTTAACAGATAAGGACTTTTCAATCAAGGAATGGATGGTGGAGCAGACTAATGAAAGAATAACAAACAGATACTTGAAGGTACACATAGCTGAAGACATGAAAGTCAATAACGCTAACCTATCTAGGTTTCTAAATGGTAAAACTGTGACAGATGTTTTTTATGATAAGTGGTTTAAATGGTACATAAAACAAAATTAGTATATTTACCAGGTGAATTTCTGGAATAAAGAAGCTTATAAAATTGCAAACAAAATAACTGGAGGTAATGCTATATCATCAGATCTTGTTGGGCACGTCTATCTGTTAGTGTATAAGTTAAATATTACAGAAGAAGATTTGCCAAAGGTATTTGCCAGGTATGCTTACAATCAGTATAAGTGGAGAGATTCACAATTTAACAAACATTACAGATTGCATGAAGAGTTAAAAGATATTAACATCCAGTCAGAAGATCACTACGAAGTAACAAGAGCTGAGAAACTACTGGATGAATATCTACATCAAGATCCAGTAGATGATCAACAATTATTTACTAAAGAGATTACTAAGATGGTCATTTGTGGAATGACATACAGAGAGATAAAAAAACTAACAGGAATAAGTCTAGATACTATACATCTAGCAGTAAAAAAATTTAAAGATGATCTATATAATTTTAATAATATTAATGCCAATAGGATTTGCGAGAGCCCTACAGACTTTTAATCTGCCTGACTATAAACCATTTAATTGCCAAAGCTGTCTATCATTTTGGATAGCTATAATTACAGCTGGTATAGTAGAATGGAATTTTTTAGGATTGGCATTTGTAAGTTTTTTAATATCTGAAATAATAATGATCTATGAATATAAGTGAAGAATTACTAATCCAAGTAAAGAGATTTAAAAAGACTGGCAGTTACCGATTAAGTGCTACTCTAAAAAAAGAACTAGATACTTTCTACAGAAGTAAAGGTTTACCAAAACTTTGTATGCACTGTAGCAGTGGTCAGAATAGAGCTATGAAGATGCTAGCTAATGAAATACCTGATGAAGAGATACTCAAGCCATTAATTCACTTTATAGGTAAGAAGAATGAGAAATAAGATCGTTTGTCCTATACCTGTACTTGGTAGACTTAGTTTAGTAGAAATGACTATACAGCGACTTTTAAAGCAGAAGGTAATACCAATTATAGTTGGTCATGAAAAAGAAGCTTACGAGTTAGCTATGAAGTATGAGATTGAATTTGTACAGCATGTCAATCATCCATTAGGTGCTAAGTGGAATGCTGGATTTATGGCTGCTAAAAAATATAATCCTGATGCTGTACTTTTTGCTGGTAGCAGTGACTGGTGCTCTGATGAATACATAAGAGAAATTAGAAAGCACACAAATCAATATGGATTACTAGGATCTCTTACATGTCACTTTGCAGATGTATCTGATACAGTAAGACTAGTAGAGTGGCATGGATACAATAACATGAGAAAAAATGAAGCTATTGGAATTGGTAGAGTGCTTAATAAATCCTTCTTAAATCAGATACAATGGCAACCATTTGATAGTAGACTTGATAACAGTCTAGATTATTCTATGTGGAAAAAAGCTTCAGAATTACAAATTAAAATAGGGATACTACCTTCTACTAAAGAAGTATCTTTGCTGTCAATCTCTACTAACAAATGGAATAATAAGCATAGATTTCATGAGCACCTAAATGGTAAGCTAGACTCTACACTTGTTAGTAATGAATTACTTAATAACTTTAATGAAATTTACAACTTATGAAAGAATGTACAAGATGCTTGTTTGATGAATCCATTGCAGAAATAGGTGAACATCAATGTGAATACTGTGATCTACATGATCAGCTAGAATCACAAGCTAATCCACAAGATTTAAAAAAGGTTATTGATGCAGTTAAGAAAGCTGGTAAGGATAAAAAGTATGACTGCATTATGGGTATTTCAGGTGGACAAGATTCATCTGTACTACTTTATACAGCTGTAAGATACTGGAACTTAAATCCATTAGTAATACATTTTGATAATCATTGGAATGCACCAGAAGCTATCCATAACATGAAGCAGTTAATACTTAAGCTCAATGTAGACTCTATTAATTTCACAGTTAACAAAGCTGAGTATGATAGACTTAATGACGCATTCTTATCTGCTGGTGTACCTGATGCTGATATTCCAAATGACATAGCTATGACTAAACTAATGTATGATACTGCTTACAAGAATGGTATCAAATACATACTAAATGGTCATGACTTTAGAACAGAAGGATCAACACCAAAAGGATGGACCTACATGGATGCTAAATATATTGAGTCAGTTTACAATAAGTACACTGGTCTTAAGTTAATGAACTATCCACTATTTACTTTTAAGGACCAACTATTTTATGCTGCTATAGGTATCAAGAATATAAGACCATTTCATTACAACTTTGATAGAGATACAATGGAGTCAGAAATGAAGAGACTTATTAACTGGCAAGATTATGGTGGTAAACACTGCGAGAATATATACACTGAGTTTGTAGGATCATTCCTTCTGCCTGAGAAGTTTAACATAGATAAAAGAATAGTATATCTTTCTGCTCAAGTCAGAAGTGGAAAGCTTACTAAAGAAGAAGCAAAAGAAAAACTAGCAGTTAAATCTCAATTTGACTTTGCTAAACTTGGCACAAGTGCTACAAGGATGTTAAGATTAGTTAATATGAGACTTGGTAGTAGAGATAATTTTGATAAGTACAACTTTAAAAAATACAAGTACATCATGCTATTGCTAGTCAAATTAAAAGTAATACCTTACACTTTCTATATCAAGTACTGTTTATAAAACAATATAACATAATAAATATGAAGAATCAAGAAATAATAGATCAACTTGAGGATCTTGGTTTTCAATATATCCAAGAATGTCTCAATAATAAAAAAGAAATGATATCTAATAAAGGTGATATTGTTCTTTTATCAGATAGACATATACCAACTATTGACTACTTTCTTATGATATGGATTCCAATTAAACTTGGTATCAAATTAATAGATAGAAGGACATGGTACAGATGGCTTAGAGAAGACTCCGACAAATGTCACACTATAAAAAATATAGATAATGAATTCATAGCTCTAGGTAAGAACATAGTAGCCAATGAAGGCAAAGGAATCTTCTATGCTAAGAATAAATTTGGCATGAGTGATCGCCAACAAATAGAGACTAAGACTGTAGAAAAGTTTGATTTTGAATGAGCACTGTAAAAGGCTACAAGCCACATGATAAGCAAAGGTCAATCCATGAAGCTATCAATCATGGTCATGAGAAATACTACAGCTTAAATATTGGTAGACAGTTTGGTAAGACCTTGCTTGGAATTAACCAATTATTGTACTGGGCTATCAATGATCCAGGTTGTAAGATAGCTTGGATAACACCAGTTTATAAGCAAGGTAAAAAAGTCTTTGCCGAAATGGAAAGAGCTACATCTGCTAGTGGTTTCTTTTCATTCAATAAGTCAGATTTAATGATCACTGGATTTGGATCTACTATAGAATTCTTCTCAGGTGAAAGACCAGATAATATCAGAGGTAATACCTTTGACTATATGGTGGTAGATGAGATGGCATTTACTAGACCTGAGCTTTGGGATGAAGTGCTAAGTGCTACTGTCCTAGTGAAAGGTAAGAAGATAATATTCATCTCTACACCAAAGGGTAAAAATCACTTTCATAAGCTTTGCATGCAACCTAACTATGATGATAGATATGCTTACTTTCATTTTACTTCTTATGACAATCCAATGATTGATCCTAGAGAATTAGAAGAAAGAAAGAGGTCACTACCTGACTTTGTATTCAGGCAAGAATACATGGCTGAGTTTATTGACAATGCTAGTGGTATCTTTAAGAATGTTAATAACTGTATTGGTACTGGAGTGACTACATCTAAGATGTATGGTGGATTAGATATTGGTAGAGCAGATGACTACACTGTACTAGTAATTATCAATCAAGAAGGTAAGATGGTAAGTGCTAACAGATGGCGACATGATGAATGGAATAAGATTATAGAAAAGGTAGCAACTATCATTAAACAATACAATGCAACCACATTAGTAGAGGTCAATAATCAAGGTGATGTGTTCTATGAAATGTTACAGTCCAGGTGCAGAAATCTAATCCATCCATTTGTTACCAGCTCTAAGACAAAGCCAATCATCATTGAAGATCTAGCAGTAGCATTTGAACAGCTATCTATATCAATTATCAATGAGCAATGGTTACTAGATGAGCTTGATAATTATTCTTATATTTACAATCCAAACACAAGAAATGTATCTTATTCTGCACCATCAGGGATGCACGATGATGGTGTCATAGCTACTGCACTTGCATGGCACAGCAGAAAAGATTTTAGCAATAAAGGAAAATACATGGCATTAAGAGTATGATGAAATTAAACCTACCAAAAACAATCAAAGACTGCACCCCTGATCAGTTAAGTAAATGGTTACTTATAACTGACAGCATTAAGGATAGTGATAACACTACTGATTTATTAATCTTTCAATGTCAGTTACTTAGTATCTTTAGTGGTGAATCATTAAGCAGTATAAAGAAAGCTGATCTATACAATGTACAAGAAGCTAGTACTTACTTACTTAGTGTACTTAGTGCTTATAGCTATGCTGAGCCTAAAGAAGTAATACAGATAGAAGGTAAGAGCTACTTCTACAGAAAGGACTTTAGCCACATTAGTACAGGTCAAATCATAGACTTAAAGCTGATAGAAGATATCTCTAATGATCCTACAGCTGTATTAGCTATCATGTATGTAGAAGATGGAATGGAATACTGCCAAGAAGATGATAGAGGTAGACAATTGAATCCTACCAAAAAGAGATACGATATCTTCAAGTCACATTTCCCTGGTGATGAGTTTTTGAACTTCTTTACTTTTTTTTTCATTACTTAGAAAAGCAGAGTCTGGCTACTATAGCAATTCAGACAGCGAGAGTACAGATGCAGATGATGATAATGATGCAGGACCACAAGATTCAGAATGGTACACTTGGACAACTATCTTACATAGACTATCCAAAGAAATGGGATGCAGTGTGGAAAGAATTACAGAACAGCCTTATGTAAAGACTTTGTTTTGGTTGAATTACATAAAGCTTACAGATGAGAAACAAACAAGATTACATAATAGATAGATGGCTGTAGACTTAACTTTTCTAGATGATGATAATTTAGGCATAGCAGTTACAGATGCTACACAACCTAGCAGTGTCTATGATAAGTTTATTCTTAAAGTATCTAATCAATTAGCTACTGAGTTTAGAGACTACACTAAGAAGGTAGCAAATAACACTGGTGGTTTAGCAGCAAGTATAATACCTGTACCAAAGGGTGCATTAAGCTTTGAGCTACAAGCTGATAGTTATTATCCATTTGTTGATGAAGGTGTTAACAGTGTGAATAGTAATAATTATAATAGTAGATTTAGCTTTAGATATCCTGGTGTAAGTCATAATATGGCTACAGCTATACAAGGGTGGAAAGGCTTAGATATAAATGAAGCTTATGCAGTTGCTGCTGGAATAAAACAGAAAGGATTAAGACCTAAGAATATAACACAAAATGTAATAACAGAAGACACATTGAATAAGATAGCAGAAGATTTATTATCCATCACTGGTCTTATGTTTGATGTAAGATTTAAACTAGATAAATAATGGCTATAACTATACATGATCAACCACAGCTAATAGCACCAGCTAGCAATCCATTGGTGTTTACATTTAGTAGTGATGAAACAGCTCAAGATAACTTTTCATTTATAGTAGAAGTATTTGTAGACTCTACTATGATTTTAACTCAACAAGTATTTAGACAGTTCAATGCTTTGTCTAGAATAGATGTATCAGGAGCTATAGAGACTTATATAAGAAATACTATACCTACTACTAACTTAGAGTTAGATGCTACTGATTCTATGGTTACTTATGCAATTATAGTGTATGAAAAATATGGAGATCCTGCAATCATACAAGCAAGTGCTACTAGTACTACATTGAAAGCATTTAATGGATCATTAGAGTATGAAGACTGGATAAATTTTGACTATGCAATCTATGATCCTAATCAGACTCAGGATGCATTCTTCTTAACATTTTTTCCATTAACATCTAAACGATTAGTAGGAATGGATGAGAATTTTTATCTAGCATTTTTTGAACAAACAGCTGTAGCATCATGTGATCTTAATATTGAATTACTAGATATATCTGGCACTACAATAGCTACAGATTTTATAACATTAACAGCTACTGATTTCTACATCTTAAATGTTGGTCCACAAGTTATAATAGATAATACATCTATAACACAGATTGATTTTGATACTTGCTATAGATACGTGATATCTGTATCTGTACAAGGTGTATCATTTGTAGGACCAATAAATATCTATATGGATTTAGCATGTCAAAGATATGAGCCTTATAGATTGCATTGGTTAAATAAGCTTGGATGTTGGGACTCATTTACATTTGGATTAGTGTCTACCAATACATCAACTTTAGACTCTTTTGATTATGAAAGAGATCCTGGTGTATGGAGTGGTAACAGTTACACTTATCCTTTATACTCAGGTCAAAAGATAAATTATACTAAGAGAAAAAATAAGCAATTAAGTTTAAATTCTGATTGGATATCAGAGGATCTTCAGAATTGGTTAGTGACTTCTTTGTATGATTCACCAGTAGTTTACTTAGAACGTGATAATGGTACTGACTTTGAGATAGTTAAAGTTACTAACAAAAACTACAAGTTAAAAACTAGAAGGACAGATGGCTTATTACAAGAAGAAATATTGATTGAAAGAACATATATTTACAGATCACAACTAAACTAGATGGCTGGAGAACTTTTTTTAAATGGTAGTTTAGTAGACATAGATCAGAGATTACCATTTCCATTGAGCTTTGCTATCAATGATATCAAGGACTTATCAGTAAGGAAAGGTAATAAATCTAAGACTATTACTTTACCTGGTACCAGAAGCAATCTTAGATTAATGCTTAGTGTATTTACTCTATCATCCATTGATAGCATCTTTGATGATCAACCTGAATTTATTGACTTTGATCCTTCTATAAAAGCAGAAGCTCAATACTATCAGGATGGTTTATTGCAGTTCAATGGTATAGCACAATTGATGAGCTGTAAGTCTAACAATGGTGTATGGTCATTTGATATTACTTTAGTTAGTGATACAATAGATTATATAGCAAGATTGCAACAAATAAAAATCAATGAGTTAGGTTATTCTGAGTATGATCATTTACTTACTAAGAGTAATCAAGAAGATACATGGAATGGTATCATCCAATTAGATGACAGTCCAGTTAGTAATTATGATTCTGAAGGATGGACAGGTAGAGGCTATTATTATGGATTGATAGATTATGGATTTACTAGACCATCAGCTGATACCTTTGCAGTTGAGAATATACCACCACAGTTGTTTGTTTATGATATCTTAGATAAGGCATTTACAATGGCTGGCTTTAGTTGGTCATCTGCATTCTTAGAAAGTCAACAATTTAAAAAGTTACTGTTAGCTTATGATGGTGGTCCACTACCAGTGATAGATAGTACACAAGCTGATTTTGATTCATTATTCACTACTGAAGATAACAATGCAAATGGTCATATATTTAGTGGTGTATTTACTGGTGCATTAGAGCCTGGTGGTCCTGATAGCGAAATTAACACAGGAGTACAAAGCTTTTATGATTTATATGATTGTACTGTTACTCAGGATAATTTAAATCAAGCACAAGTTGCAAGTCCACTTTCATTTGTTGCTGCTAGTGATGGACTCTATAAGGTCAAATACTTTGGTGATCATGATATAGATTTTAGCATCACTGGTAATGGCGCAGGTGCTTTTATTATAAATGGTGGCTATGATTTAAGATTAAGAATACTAAAGAATGGTGTACCAATAACTAGTGATAGAGTATATCAAGGATCTATAACAAGTGCATCTACTACTACATCTTTTAATTTTAATTATGGTAGAGAAATCAATGTAGTAATAAATGATCAAATAAGAATAGGGTTAGTTTTAACAATTTTTGACACAAGTATTAATAGACTTGCTATTAGTAATTATAATTTCTCCTATCAAATAACAAGCAATACAGCTCAATTAGATTTTTTAAAACAGCAACAAGAATTGACAGCTGGTGGACTTGTGACTCTTTCAGCATTTGTACCAGAATTATCAGCTGATGTATTCTTTAAATCATTTATTACAGCTTTTAATCTATATGTTAAGCCATCTGTAGATGATATTACTATATTAGAAATAGAGCCATTGAATGACTTTTACAATCCAAGTGGTGATGCATTAGATTGGTCAGAAAAGATTGATAGATCAAAAGAAATTACAATAGAGCCAACAATTAACTTTGCTAGTAAGAATTACAAATTTAATTTTACTCAAGATAATGACTATTGGAATCAAAGATATTTAAATGATGTTGACAAGCAGTATGGATCATTTCTTTTAGAAAGCAAAAGTCAATTTACTATTAGTACTACTGAATATAAATTACCTTATGCACAAAAATTACTAGTACAGATACCAGGAGATTCACCTAGTACATTTACAGATTTAATTGTACCAAGATCATTTGATTTAAGAATTAACGAGAATGGTAGTAGTGAGTTAGTGTTAAAAAAAGGTAAGCCATTTATAGTACAGTTAGGTGGATTAAGATCAGGCAACTGGACATATCGTGATGAAATCAATGTAGATTATCCACAGATTTCTTATCCTTATGTAGGTCACCTTGATAGCTTAGATTCACCAACATTTGATTTTAATTTTGGTGTACCTGATTATGTGTTTTGGGTAAGTAATACCTATCCATCTAACAACTTATATCTATATCATGATACTTTAATAAAAGAGTTACTATCTAGATATGGTAAGAAGTTAACTTGTTATATAATGTTAAACTCAGCAGATATTAATCAGTTAAATTTCAAGAATTTAATTAACATTGATGGTGTTGCATATAGATTATTAAGTGTTTCTGATTATCTTAGTGGAGCTAATTTAAGTACTAAGGTCGAACTATTACGCATATTAGAAGCAGATGGTATTCAACAAACAATAATAATAGATCCAAATACTAGAATTACAGAAGAAGAATTTATAAGAATTACAGAAGATTCATTAATCAGATTTATAGAATAATTATGTCAGTAAAGATAAGTGATTTAACAGCAAAGGGTACAGCTATAGCAGCTACTGATTTGCTAGAGATAGCAGAAGTCTCAGGAGGTGGCTATGTAAGTAAAAGAGTAACAGGAGCTAATATACTTGCTAATGCTGTTCCTTACACTGGTGCTACAGCTAATGTAGACTTAGGAGCTTTTAACTTAGAAGCTACTACATTAGTTAAGACTGGTGGAGCAGGTACTGACTTCTTAATGGCTGATGGTACTACTACTACAGCTATTACATTCTTAAATCCAAGAGTTCAAACAGTCGCAAGTGCAGCAACAGTAACACCAACAAGTGCAAATGACATTGTAACTATCACAGCTCAGGCAGCAGCTTTAGCACTGGCAAATCCAACTGGAACATTTGTTGAAGGTCAAAGTTTAATAATAAGAATCAAAGACAATGCAACTGCAAGAGCTATTACTTATGGCACTGACTATAGAGCAATAGGAGTAACTTTACCAACAACAACTGTACTAAGCAAGACTACTTATTTAGGTATTATCTACAATGATACTGACACAAAGTGGGATGTGGTAGGAGTAACAACACAAGCTTAATATGAGTTACTACAGTTTAATTTCTTTAATGCCAAAAGCACCAGCTTTTGACGCTGATGCACAAGCATTCATTACAGCGGCTGGAATTACAGATCCAACTCAACAAGGAGCCATTAATACCTTAGTAGTATCTTTAAAAGGATATTCAATTTGGACAAAATTCAAAGCAATTTATCCTATTGTTGGCGGTACAGCATCACAGCATAAGTACAATTTAAAAGATCCAAGAGATTTAGATGCTGCATTCAGATTGGCATTTGCAACTGGGTGGACTCATTCAGCAACTGGAATGACACCTTTGGTGACTTGGGCAGATACTTTTTTAAACTCTAATAATGTTTTGAATCTAAATTCAACTAATTTAAGTTATTATTCAAGAACAAATGTAAATTTAACTCAAGTTGAAATTGGTGCTTTGGGTGGTAGTGCTCAAGATTTTTTAATCTTAAGAAGTGCAGGTTTATCATATTTTGTTGTTCACCAAAACGCTCCATATACTACATATAGTAATTTAGATTCACGAGGTTTTTTTGTTGCCAATAGAACAGCTTCAAATATTGTTAATGGCTGGAAAAATGGGGTTAAAGTTGCAACTTCATCAAACGTTTCTACTGGAAAACCAAACTTAAAAATATATTTAGGGGCTTACAATAACGGTGGAGTAGCAGCAGGATATTCAACAAAAGAATGTGCCTTTGCTTCAATAGGTGACGGTTTAACAGATGCAGAAGCAGCTAACTTTTACACAGCGGTACAAGCATTTAACACAACTTTAGGACGTCAAGTATGATAGAAGGTAGAATAGTAACAAACCAACAAGCGGAACAATTACAAGGTGTATTCTTTGATGCAGACACTTTTTTTAACTTTGTCCAAGATATTAATGATGTATATTTTTTATTTTTGAGTAGCTCAGATGAGACTGATATAGCAGTGACAGAATACGCATACTTGCTAGATATACCTTTGAGTCCTTATGTACCTAAAATAACACCTATCAACTAATGGCAGAAAAATCAGTAGTATTTTCACTTAAAGTAAACACAGGTAATAGTGTAACAGATATAGAGAATTTTGATAAAGCTGTAGAAAACTTAAATCAAGATTTAAAAGAAGTATCTACTACTGCTGAAAATGTAGGTAATCAAGGACTATCAGTTTTTGATGCTAAACTAGCAGAACTTGATCAGAGACTACAAGAAGGTGGTCTAGGATTAAGAGATATGACTAAGTTGATGAAGGAATATCAAAACTTAGCAGCAAAAGCTGGACTTGAATCACCAATAGGAAAACAAGCTATAACCAATGCGGCTGGATTAAAGGATAATATAGGTGATGTTAAAGCTCAGACTACAGCTCTATCTTCTGACTTTGTAAAATTAGATACATCTTTAAAAGCAGTAGAAACTGGTGCTGCAATATTTGGTGGATTACAAGCTGGAATGGCTTTGGCTGGTGTAGAGAATGAGGACCTACAAAAGACTATGGTTAAGTTACAAGCTGTACAAGGTGTAACTAATGCTATATCTGTAGTAGCTAACAACTTAAATAAAGAAGCTGTACTAGGTATCCAGTTAAGAAATGGTATAGAGAAAGCATCACAATTTATTAAGACTGGTAGTATAGCACCTACATTAGCATTAGCTGGTGCAGAAGGTGTAGCGGCTACAGCTACTGGTGGAGCTACACTAGCATTGAAAGCATTAAGAGTAGCAATGATAGCTACTGGTATTGGTGCTTTGATTGTAGGTATAGGATTGCTAATTGCTAATTTTGATATAGTTAAGAATGCTGTAATGAAAGCTTATGATAGCTTTACAAAATTAGGCACAAATGTAAAGATTGTAATATCAATAATGTTTCCATTAATAGGTATCATTTATGGAACTATTAAAGCATTGGAAAAATTTGGATTCATTGATGATGAAAATGAAAGAAAGAAAAAAGCTAACTCTGAAAAAAATAGAGAAAGAATAAGAAAAGAGATAGCACAAAATGAAGACCTAGCTAAACAGAAAAAAAGAGATTCAGATGCTGAGAATGCATCAATGGATAATAATATAAGATTACTTGAAGCACAAGGAAAGTCTACTGTAGCTTTAAGAATCAAGCAAAAAGAAAGAGCTATTGATGAAGCTAAAAACTTACTAGCAGAATTAGAATTAAATTTAAAAATCTTAGAGTTACTAAATAGTAAAACTGGGATGAATCCATTTGGTGAATTAATCAATCAAACAAAAGATTCAATATCTCAGCAAAAAATTGTAATAGCTAATGGAGAAACTGATATAAAACTAATAAGAATTGAAGCAGGTAAGAAAGCTATAGAAGATAAAAAAAATGAGAATAAAGAAAAAGGAAAGTTATCAACTGAAGATATGAATCAGATAATAGCTGATGAAGAAGCACTAGATGAGCAGTTAAGATTACTAACTATGACTGATGATGAAAGAGCTTTAGATGCTATCCAGGAGAAATACTTTAAGCTAAGAACAGAAGCAGAAAATGCTGGTAAAAGTATAATAGATATTGATAAGGCAGAAGCTGCTGAAAAGAAAGTAATTACTGATAAAGCAGCAGCTGATAGATTAGCATCAGAAAAATTACTAGCAGATGAAAGAGTAAGACTTTTAGATAGTTACACTTCTATTATACTTACAAAAGAAGAAGAACAAATAGCTGAAATAAATAGTAAGGATTTAAAAAAGAGAGATGATCTAAAGAAATCACTAGACTTAAAATTAATTAGTCAAGCAGAATATGATGCAGCATTAATTATACAAGCAAAAGCCACAGCAGATGCTATAGCTGAAATTAATAAAGGATTAGCTGAGAAAACTGAAAAGACAGAGCTTGAAAAAAGAAAAGCTATAATTGAAACATTCCAATCATCATTGAAACTAGCACAAGATGTTAGCAGTGCTTTAGGTACAATGAGAGAGATATCTAATAAAAAAGAATTAGAAGGTGTAGAAAAAGGATCTGAAGCAGAAGCAGTAATCCTAAAAAAGCAATTTGAACAAGGTAAAAAGGCACAGATAGCTACAGCTATAATCAATGGCTTACAAGCTCAAGCATCTATACTTGGTCAGTATCCTAAGTTTGATGGTGGATTTGCAATGGTTGCTGCAATGATTGGAGCGGCTGCAACTTCTGTAGCTACTATAGCAAAAATTAAAGCTACTAATTTTGAAGGTGGTGGTGGTGCTCCTCCTGGACCTGATCCTGGTTTAACATCTAGTACATTTAGTGAATCTAATACTAATGCTCAGACTACTGATGTATCTGCACAAAATACTACAGATACAAATCAACAAGGTATGATAAAGGTTGGTGTGCTTGAATATGACATTACTAGTACTCAAAACAAAGTATCAGTACAAGAAGTTAAATCAAGCTTTTAATCCAAGATACAGTATCTTTCTGCCAGAAGTTATCACCTGTGCTAAAGCATCCATTTATAGATATAAACTCTTTAGCTTTATCAATTGATGGTACAGATACTTTAGAGTTAACACCTTGCTTTGATGGCACTTGATATACATTGCAATAGATTGATTTGATAAAGTGGTTATCACTTTGCCAGTTGATGTTTTCAAATAGATCAAGTAATTTTTTACTATCCATTAGCACTGGTGTATGTGTTTCAAAATTGTAAGCAGTAAATTTATTATGCTTTAAAAATTCTAAAGTATTATTTTGTGCAACATTAGTATGAGTAGCATGTAGCGGATTTATTACTATTGGACCAGCATGTATAGACACATAAGATTGCCAATCTTTAGTAATAAAAAAGTCTTTATTCATGTAGATAAAATCACCACCAATAGTCCTGGCAAAATGTAGCATCTTATTAGTTACATCACAGCCACGAATATTATTATACTGATCAAGCTTTAAGCATAAGATACCAGGTACTTCTTTACCTACAGTATAGATTACTGCATCAGGAAAAACAGCTTTCACAAGTGCTATACTTTGTAGTATCTCAAAGTGCTGATCTGTTCTGTTATTGTAAGGATAGACAAATACCATTATCGAACAAATATACATAATAAATATATGAAAAGAAACTTACCACTTTATGATATTGTGATAGATTTAGATGATGAAGAAACTACTGTATCTTTTAATTCATTAGTATCTGATCCAGCACATGAAAGAAATTTTGAGACTTTTGCTAAGAAGGTAAGCTATAATTTTAATGATGAAGAGCAGATGATTACAGGTGTAGCTATTTCTGCTAATACACCAATTTTCAGACGTGATCCTTCAAGTGGTGAAGAGTACTATGTAAATTTCTCTAAGCAGTCAATTAAAGATATAGTCTTTGATTATGCTAGAAAAGAGAATTTTAATAATGTTAATTTAGAGCATGATAGTAAGAGAGTAGTTAGTGGTATTTATATGACCATGAGCTACATTATTGATGAAGAAAAAGGATTTACAGCACCTAAGAGATTTGAGAATGAGACTGATGGTAGCTGGATAGTAGGTTATAAAGTAACTGATAAAAAAGTATATGAAGCTGCTAAAGATGGTTTGTTTAATGGTTTCAGTATTGAAGGTGTATTTTTATTACTAGATACTGGTAAAGGATTTGATCATGAGTTTATGCAAATATATGAAGAGCTTAAGCAAGTTCAAGAATATATATCATTTTATAATGACTATCCAGAAGCAGTAAGTAACAATGCAAAGAGAGGTATAGAATTAAATGCTAAGTATGGTAATAAGTGTGCTACTAGAGTAGGTAGGTTAAGAGCTACTACTTTATCAGGTAGAAAAACTTTATCTATAGCTGTGATAAAAAGAATGTACAGCTATCTCAGTAGAGCAGAAACATACTATGATGAAAGTGATGAATCAGCTTGTGGTACTATCTCATTTTTACTTTGGGGTGGACTAGCTGGTAAGAAGTGGTCAGAAGCTAAATTAAAAGAATTAGGAATTTTCGAACAATAAAATATAATAGAATATGAATAAAGACTTAACTACAATAAAAGAATTGATAGCTGAAATGAAAGCACAATTTAGCAAGTCAGAAGCTTTTGAACAAGCTACCTTATCTGATGGTGTTACAGTAATTGAATATGATGCACTAGAAGTAGGTCAAATGGTCTATGTGGTAGCAGATGGTGAACAAATACCAGCACCAGAAGGTACACATACATTGACTGGTGATCAAGCTGGAATATCTATCATAGTAGATGCAGAAGGTAAGATTACAGAAATCATAAATGAAACAGAAGAAGAAACTGCATCTGTAGAAGAAACAGAAGAAACTTTTGAAGTAATTGATCCAGCTATTATACCAGCACTTTTAGAGTCAATGACAGAAGCTATAGCAATGGAATTGAACATTGAAATGGGTGCAGCTTATGATATTGCAACAAGAATTTTAAATAAAGTAAACAATACCGAAAGTGAAGTAGTTGATGAAGCTATGGCAGCTAAGTTAAACTCATGTAGTAAAGCCATTGAAGAGCTTGCTGCAGTGAGTATATCTATAGCTGATAGCAATACTAATCTACTTACAGAATTACAATCATTAAAATCAGAATTTAAAGCTTATAAAGAGCTACCAGTAATTAACACTAAGGAAAACAATAGATTACCAATAGGCAGTAATTTAACTGCAAGACAACAATTTTTAAAAAACAATAA
>OFRA01000093.1_pt1 | contig 22050 bp, 30 predicted proteins | sample 1543001 | NCBI WGS metagenome assembly OFRA01 (sample SAMN07774221, study PRJEB24372) | wastewater metagenome | isolation source: Lake Maggiore Verbania | place: Italy: Verbania | collected 2015-12 | reverse complement strand
CATTGTATCACCTTATGTAATTGGGACAGAAATACCTGAAGACCTATCTTTAGGATACGGATCCTTGAAAGAAGAACCACCTGTAATAGATACGGATGCCATATCTTTGCTTACTGTAGTAACAGTACTGCCATCTTGGGCATTTGTAGTGATGTCAACAAAAGGAACTCTCTCCCCATTAGACAGTATAAGGCCTATTCCCTTATCTAAATACTCTATTCCCGTTATATATTGAGAAGCTAAGGTCTTCCTTCCAAAAGATATGAACAGATTAACGGCTTCTCTCTCCTCTGGAGTAGTAGAATTACCCGCAATCCATTTTTTAAAGAGCCACAACATCAAGTCGGGGTCTTCTGGTGAGGATACTTGAAACCCAAAATCGTCTTTCCATGCTGCTTTCTCTAAAGGCGTCATCCATTACTCCCTTCAATGTGTATTTACTCTCATAATTATTAAGCCTAGGACCACTATAACAGATCCTATCACCATATATTTATTTGCGCTTATGCCAAAAAACACAATAGGAATTAAACAGTCTACTAATATTACTAAAAACTCCCAACAAAGGCTAAAAAAAAATATTCTCTCTTTGTTGTCTATGATCTTTACGCTGAGTGTCCACATTAAAGAAGTACACAGCCCTATGGATAAAGCCAAAGGCACATAATACCAAGCTGATCGTATGCCTTGGGAGTAGCACAGCAATAAAGAAATAGAATAAAATACCATAGCCGCAAAAAGAATGAGCCATTCCATTCTATGCATCCTCAATATAATAGGCTGTATTAGTATTGCCTAGTACCTCTTTATCATAGCCTAAAACAACTAATGTCTGATAGCTAAAAAAAGATCATAGGGTATGAGAAGTTAATCCCATACCCTATAATCAAAATGTCCTCCTGTCGTGGTCCCGAATTGGGTCGTACTCTTCCCCAAGAAAGTAATTAAGAAACCGCTCATTCGTCTCTATCTCTTCAATCTCATCGAGCTCCTCGTGAAGCCTCTTTAAATCTTTTGCCGTCTTCCAAGTGGAAGGTTTCTTTGAGATCAGCTCTATTGACCTAAGGATCTGATCGCGTCTGTCTTCAATTCTCATCTTACTCTCCAACCATTAGCCAAGATTAGGCGCCATCTACCTACTAGATGACCTATAACCTATCTTTACATACTATTATGACGCGCTTGTAGGCTGAATTAATAAAGTGGTTGATAGCTAAAAAAAGGCAGTACTCACAACACCACTAGGGTGAGCGAGTACTGCGGTGATTTGTTGTGATGTGCATCTTCTAGCTGGCTAGGCTAAAAGTAATGCACGTGGGCTGCTCTGATACTGCGCACAACCGCAGTATCCCCACTTCGCCGACTTTCACGGCATCAGGAGATTTTCACTCCCGTCCACTCCCCCCTAGGACTGATGGGGGGGTCCTCAATATTTCCTCAAACCCCCGTCTCTTAGGGAGTTCGCTCTTACCTGTAACCTCTTGCGAGGCACTCCCCTTTAGAGGAGCCAGGCTTTCAACCTAGGAACTCACGTATTGCTACATGAATTCTTAAGTTGATAAGAGCACCCCAATCTGGGGCGGGATCAACCAGTCTAACCACTGGCGTGGAATAACATTTTGGTACACACCAAGGACTCACGTATTGCTACGTGAATCCTTGATGCCTATGCTATTCACTATATTATGACGCACTTATGGCCTGAATTAAGTGGGGGTGTCTCCACAAGCTGATAGCTAAAAAAAGAGCAGTTTAACGTCCTGCTCAGGACAAGGTTTAGTCTTTAGCTCTAGGAGCTCTTTTCATGGTCGCAACCATTGCGACAAACTGGTAGAGCAGCGCCAGCTCCGCAGAGCCAGCTAAAACAACAAAGGCCTTTCCTACAAGGCCACGCTCTATCCAAGTATATATGAGGATAAAGTTTGCATAGGCATGCCCGAAAATTAATGCTGATATTATCAATATTAGGCCGATACGGCCAAGTATTGATAACTCTTTCCACCATTCCACCATCATGTCTATAAATCCCATAACATTATCTCCTTACTAAAACCCTTGATAGCTCCACATACAACCGTATGTAGTTAATAGCTATATATTCAATTCATTATGACACGATTGTAGGATGAATTAAGGAGTACATATAACCTCCATGTTTGCCTATGCTGGCGGTAATTTGTCTGGAATACCCAATGGCTGATAGCTAAAAAAAGAGCAGTTTAACGTCCTGCTCAGGACGGGTTGGTTAGTCTACTATTAGGGGAGCCCTAACAGTACTTTCGACTGGCGCGAGGGCCTCCTCCATCACTGGTACCTCCCAAGCGGGAAGTCCTTTGACCTCCCAAGGAGCAGACCAAGTGTGCTCCCCCAATGAGTAGTAATACCCAGGGGTAAAACCTTCTCTTGCTTCTTTTTTGCATATTAACTCCTTAGAGTTAAGGAATTCCTCCTCCGTTCCATTGAACGCCCCTAGAGAAAAGGTGGGGCTACAAATGGGGTTAGCCATTTCTTCCGGGGCCAGCAGGCCTGAAGTCGCCATCAGCTCCCACCCAGCCATACCACACGCAAGATGGTTAAGAATAGAATCTCCGGAAACTGCGGAATTTGCGTCGTAAGACGTATAGGCCTGCTGCGACATAGCCATCAGGCCCAAGGCCTGTTTGGCTGCGGCCTTGGGGATTACCATTATCACAACCCCCTTCTCGTCCCACGCCACGCCCCCATACGTGGCTATTACCATAGCGGCCATCACTTTGGCTGCTTCCCGCCAATACGACTTGCCTGGAAGGCAAGTAATGAACTGAATCTTAACGCCACCGAGGACATGATAACTCCCGTTGGTGTAACGGACGGTAAAGACGTATTTAGATTCCTTACTTGCAAATACCCTAGATCCAGACTTAGGAGTGTAGATAAAATTCATAGCAGTATCCTTCTAAAAGTAATAAGACTAAGCGATCTACAATAAGTTCATAGATTCGCTCCCGTTTTTACAGGTACGGGTAACCATTATATTATGACGCACATATGGGTCGGATTAAGTAGAGGCGTCTCCACAAGCTGATAGCTAAAAAAAGAGCAGGTTAACGTCCTGCTCAGGACGGGGTTACTTGGGGATAGTAGCTGAAGAGCACGTCATGTGCGCCTTCCCACTATCATCCGCCACCCAGGCTGGCTGGGTGAATGACCCCGAATACAAGAGCCGATCTGGGCCGCAGACCTCTAGAATGTTGGTTTCCCCGAACATACACCCGTCCCAGCCCCGCCGCAGATCCAATACGGGGGCCGACCCCATGTCGGCTTTATAGAACACATCGATTCTCATTAACATGGTATTTTCCTTTCTTAAAAGTGGGCATACCTGCCCGTGAGAAATAGGTGCCATCCACTATAGATGGCTAAAGACTATTCCTTACAATCCATTATGACGTGATTATGGGTCGGATTAAGGGGGCGGCTAATAGCTAAAAAAAGAGCAGTTTAACGTCCTGCTCAGGACAATGGGCTTACTCCCAAGAACTGGGAGTACGTAATTCCCACACCGACCTGACATGGGAGTGGGTGTCCCCTTCTTGCCCTTCGGGTGGGGACCACCCTAGGGGGGCCTCCGTGTATTCCTCTACCGTGAGGATTACCAAGGGAAGCCCGCCCTTGACCCCAACAGACAAGTTCACCTCCGTGCCGATGAGGCTGGCGTAGCCTACTCCTACCATCGCAATTACGGCAATGAGTATGTACCACCCCCAGCCATCGGCGGGCCCCTGCTGCGACAGGGCAGTGAGGGCAATAAGCCCCATTGCCCCGCAGGTAATGACTCCAGACATTAGGCGTAGCCTAGCACTAGAAATCTTGTCCATGGTATTTTCCTTTCTTAAAAGGGGGCATACCAGCCCGGAGAATCCACGGCAATGCAGGAACCCACTAGGATCCCTGAACACTACCTATATTCAATTGATTATGACGCAATTATGGGTCGAGTTAAGACTTGATGCCGCCTATGTCTGTACGCACAATATCGTGCTCAGATAGCTCAGACCAATAGATCTCCAAAGCTTCAGTCTCTTCTATAGCTTCGAACTTATGGTTTAAGCCAGGAGGTATCTTAATGCACTCGGTAGGTCTAAGCATGATGCTGCTCTTTATAGTGCCATCTGAGTTGTAGCAGCTGATCATTAGCTTGCCTGAGACTATATAGAATTGATTCCACTTATGCTGGTGAAAGTGATTAGAGCAGTATCCGCCTTTGAGAATGTGTATGTGGCATATCTGAAAGGAGTTATCTAAATGAATGATATGGTTGCGACCCCATAGCTTCTCTTCTTGTCGTACAGCTAGAACATCCATGAGTTAGCCCTCTATTACCTTACGCCAAGATGAGTTAAACTTACTTCTCCTTGCCGTTAACCCTACTCCCGCTTTTTTATTGAGTTTCATTAAATGATAGTTAATTGCAGACGCCGAGATCTCTATAAAGTCTTTAACATTGGCCTCTGCAAATGCAGTCAAACCACCTAAACCCCCAAGGTTACACGGAACTAGCAAACCATTGACTCCATGAGTTATTATACTCGACGCTGGAGGTGAGTCATAGGCCACAACAGGTGTTCCCATATACAAAGACTCTATGCCCACTAATCCAAAACCCTCTATCTCTGCAGGCCATAGTACTACATCGCTATTGCCGTACATAATCAGAGCACTACTAGGAGACTTGCCACAAGCTGTGGCACTTATGCTACCATCCGAAGGCTGCTTGTTAATAAACCTTCTTAGCTCTCTATAAACCTCCCATAGCATAGACTCTTTAGGATCGTGCAATATTGTGATAACTACTCCAGAGCACTTACTCTTTACTCCACTGATGATCCTGAACATAGAGTCTAGATCACATCTAAGCCCTTGGCTAGATTGTAGCGGTATTAAAACTCTAGGGTTCTTTAAGTCAACTGAAGCCTTTAATTTTTTAGTTATTGGAAGATGGCTATCCCATTTGATGGTAGATATGTTTGTTAAGCCAATACCTCGTATAAGAGACGACGTGTTATCCTCACATGGGGATATGACATGGGCGCATAGGCCCAAAGACTTTTTTGCGAAAGAAGGAAGACAATCCCACGGGGCTAGCGAGATAGTTACTATACCCTTACCTACTAACTGCACAGCTTCCTTAGTAGGAGGCACCGGCCATATTATGTGCGTTATTGTTTTTAGCCAATCTCTGTAATCTATTTCCCTGTAACTAGTTATGCGGCTATCCCACTCTAAACCATAGATTTTTTTAGTATTGGATCTGCTATAAAAGGAAGTGTCATATCCCATCGCTTCAAGAGATTCGGAAAGGCGCATGGACGCATATACTACATCGTGATTCTTGTATTGTAAGTCGAACCCTATCTTCATGGTTAACCCCACTGGGAGGCCATCGCGTCTGCAATGCCTTGGTAGGTCGTTGATCTTATCTTCCACCTATCCTTGGAAGGTGGCAAGTAATGTAGCCTGTTCCTCTCTCGGTGAGGGAGCTTCATCATAGCACTCTTTACATCACTTGTCTTAACCAAAGGAGGTAAATCTTTTAACCATAAGCATGTTGCCTTCTGCTCAGTATGCCCGAACATCCAAGGCTGAACTATATGTGTGTAGCTTACTCCTATTAAATCCCTAGCATACTTATGCATAATAGGGTTCTCTACGCATATGCGAGGAACATCGCAGTTATATAACTCTTTAAAGAAAACAGCAGCTTCCCCTAGCTTATCCCAGCGAGAAGGATCCTTATGCAACCAGCAAACGCCTGCATTAGTCATATACGTGCAAGGCGGATGAGCAATCATTAAATCCCAAGTCTTAGCCCCTGGGCCATTGATTAGATAACGTACATCCCCCATGATATGATTGGGGGAATCATCATCCGCTGGTAGTAGATCACAGGACCAAGCGTCGTGCCCTCGCGCTGCAAAAGCACGTCGAACAGTTCCACTATACTCACAAGCAACTAGAACTCTCATAGTTTATCATCGTTCTGCATAATTAGTTATGCGTGAATAAGAACCTATTAAGCTTAGCTGCAGCAAAGTTGGGCTGCCTTTTAAGGTTCTCTATGTAATGCCAGTCAGCAGCAAAGTCAGTATCACTCCACTCTACATTCTTACACACATCGCTCTTTGCAAGAAAACATCCTCCGTCTATGCTACCCCTTTTAATAGACGTATCCATTACTTTCCATAACTTGTGACTATGTATAATGTTACAGTAAACAAAGTTAGCCTTTTCAGAGTTGGCATGAGAAAGCATCCATTCAAAGTAAACAGGAACATACCAACAGTCACCGTTCATAGTCCCAATCCAATTACATCCATCCTCTAAAGCTGCCTTGATAGCAATCTTGCGCATGTTGTGACCAAACTTATTCGCTCGCTTCTCCGTACATGATATGGAAAACCTAGGGTCATCGTCTATGGCCTTAATACATTTGTCCCTATGATTGTCACAAGTCCAAGGTCCATCATGCATTACATATATTTTAAAATTCTTGAATGTTTGAGATTTTATGGCGTGTATTAAAGAAGCTAAACAATCCCCTTGCTTATAAGTCACTAAAGCTATACCTATCTTGTCGCTGTCTGGTATCTGCGATATTTTGCTTTCCCAGTAACGCATAACCTAGCCTACTTTTTCTTTATTCTTAGGAATCCCTTGCCAGCTCCCTTACCGGAAGGGCATCTAGTAACACCCCTGTAATGGAATACAAAACTGGAATAAGCTATGGCACTGCTTATGCCTAAGCCTTTCCATCTACCCATCAACTCATCCTCATTACGCGTCATTTTAAATTTAGGGTTGAAGTATAGCTCTGGAAGCCTGAATGCTCCCTTTACCCAAGTCTCCGCAGTGGCTATTAAGCAGAACCCATTTAAAGGTCCCTTGCCCCTCTTACCTGCCATAGACGAATTGAGCTTCTCAGACGTAGCTGCTATAGCTTCGTCTGAGTCGTCTACTTTATACTTTTTAATCCTAGTCCTTACGTCCTGGCTGGGACGATGGCCCGGAGCGTTCGTCACCGGACCCACCACTCCTGCGCCTGCGTCTAGAGCCTCTAGCACTCCCTTTATCCAATTCGGGGGAAACTTCAGATCCGAGTTTGCTGCTGCTATGATCTGGCAGTTGTTCTGCAGGGCTATCTCCACCCCCTTGTTCCACGACCTCGTTAGGTTCTTGTCGTTCTTCGGGAACCGGTGAATCACTAGCTGGCTCGACGGGTAACTCTCCCAATCCGACAGATTCCACTTTGGGCTCCCGTCGTCCACAAGTATCACTAGGCAGTTCGCAGTGTTCTTCAGGCAACTTTCCACAGCTATTTTCGCATAGTCGAACTGGTTGTACGTCGGAATCACAACCCCTACCCGTGGATGGAAAGGTACATCCAGCTGTATCACTGGTTCCCTCGGCTTTTGGAGTATCACAGGGGGTGTCCGTAGAAATAACTTCTGTATCCAACTCCACATCATCAGAAGAAAGCTGATCTTCACAAGAATCCTCCTTATCTTCTAAAGGGCTAGGCAAGACCTCTTCTTCAACAAGAGCTTCCTCTTTTTTAACCGTTTCCTCTAAAAATGATTTTTCAGGTATAAATTCGATAACCTCTGCTACAACCTCTACTGATTGTGGAGACGCCTCCATTAAAAGAGCAGTAGCCAAACCTGCAAAATACGTTTCAGGTGCTTGGGACCTACAGGTTATTTTAAGCATTTTTACTACTGGAGGCACGGTAGAGGCGTCAGAGTCGTAAGCGGAGATGTCGTCTGCTGGGTCTACCTCCTCTACTGTTATACCTTTCTTTTTAAGATAACCATGAGATTTTAAAACGAAAGCACTACCTTTTGAGTAGTCCGAAGGGAATAGGGAGTCCACTAGAATTACAGAACCTTCATTGCATAACGTCAGTACGTCTTGCAAATTAGAAGCCAATTTGTTTACTCCGAACGTTGCTGCTATGTATACAATGTTCGCAATAACAATGTCACCAGCTACTTTTTTAATAGTATTAGTGCTGTCGCCACCTAAGATTCTAGTTGCTTTGACGCCCTCTGACCCAACTAAAGCCCTTATCTTATCCCTGTTAAGAGATTCGTAATTACCCCCTACTTCTTCAGGATTAACAATATCAAAAGCAAAATACTCTATGTTAGTCCTTCCAGATTTCTTAGCGGCTCTAATTATGGACAACGATAGATGCCCATCTGTATCGCCTACTACTACTATTTTAAAGGGCTTATTTTTCTTGCTAGAATTAGCCAATGATCCTACTTCGTTGATTAAATTAATATGTCGCTTTCCCATTTTTCTTTCCTTTGTGTAAAATAAATTAACATAAGTAACACTAAGCTGGGTCTATTCCTTTTCTAGTTTTTTTAGAAATATCTTTTGGCTTGTCCAAAGGAGTTAGACCCATCTCAATCCTTAGCTGTTCATAATCAGAGTTATGTATAGATCCTCCGCACCCTAAAAGAGGAGAAAGAGATAATACACTAATTCCATGATGTTCTCTAGCTAACTTCTTGGCCTTGTAAGTCCAAGTCCTGTATTCTTTATATACTTCCTCTGGACTTATCCCTTGAAACCTTACGTGCTGATTGTGCCCGTGGTGGTCTCCCCCTAGGGATTCCATATCAACTCCTACTAATATTATATTAGCAGCGCCCATTCTTCCAGCTAAATCTATCGCAGTCTGCTGAATACCTCTTCCACAGAATAAACTATCTTCAGTTCTTTTAATAAAACATTTCCAATCATTATTTCTATTATATACGTAATATTTTGCATCGTTAAGCTTTAGCTTAAGAGGTGTTTTAAGCGAGCATACAACCCATTTAGTTTTTTTACATTTATCTTCTTTTATAAATTCTTTATACCCTTTTAGTAACTCTGGATGAACTGTTATAGCATACGTAAGGTCAAATGTCCTATAGGCTTGGTTTAGTCCTATTGCTATTTTGTTACTAAAAAATCCTTTGGGTAACATACGTAAAGTGGGTCCTGTGCCTACTACGTATATATCCTCCCCTGAGTGCTTATTATACAAATCGTATATGCGCATAAAATTCACCTAAGCTATTTTTGCTTGTCAAACTCCTTCAAGAACTTACTGTAATAAGGATGGAGGCCCTGTGTTTTTCTATGGTCTAGCTTAGGCCGTTTCCAGAGGTCTAAAGCATTAACAAAGTCTTCCCTTGATACCTCTCCTGCGTTTATAGCCTTTAGTAGTTCTTTTTTCCATAATCCAGACAAAGGATGGTCAGGTTTATACCAAGGCTGCTCCGGCTCTTTAGTATAATGCAGCAAACGAGTTACAGTATCTTCGTGCGTATTTAAGTGATTCCAGTAAGTGGGTATTTTTAAAATAGGGCTTTTCATAAAGCCTAAATGCATTAGTTTAGCGTAGTTATAACCTTTCAACAAAAGCTGCCACAGCTCATCAGGGACCCATTCAGCGCTGTTACAGTCAATCAACATCACAGACGTCTGGGGCATCGGCTCACTATAATGCTTATCTTTTTGATAGGTACAGGCAACTGAATATTGTGTACCCATGGTTTCTTTGTAACCCCATAACTCAGCTATGTCTCCAAATACAAGCTGATCCGCATCTAGGTATATAGCGTGCCCTTCAAACCCACAGGCTTTCGGTATCATAAATCGCCTAAGACTAAACCCTGTTCCCTGATGTAGATTTTTAGGAACTTCCCAGCCTTCACCTATCATAGGAGTTATCTCTACAGGCAAAGAAGATTTAGACTTTATAGAATAAGACAAAACGTCTAATGCTATTTTAGTTTTAATCTCAGTGCCAACGAAAATTTTAACTACTTCTGACATAACATCTCCATGTAGATATAGTGATCTAGAATATCCATAAGAAGTCTAACTAAATACAGGTATGACCGATATGCCAAGATGTATTTTAGATTTCTTAAACTCCATTTCCTGACAGGCGAAAGATATCCTGCCGTTAGCTAATAAAGTATCTTTTTTAAAACTATTAGAATACTCCTTACCTCCGTCTACCCCTATTGTGCTAACTTTCTTTATCCCTACAGATCCTAAAAGGTTAACTGCAGCAACTGCATTGAAGCACCTGACTGTAACTACAGGGCCCCCTCGTGGTGACTTTACCTTTATTGACCTGCTACTGTTATACCATAAACACGTATTAATCCTGTCGCACCAAGGATCCCCTATAAAATCGGCTATGCTTTTATTAGTAGGCTTAAAATTTATATGAGGATACCAAGGTGTTACAATATGTAGGCATCTAGGCTTATCTTCCGACATTTGTACCACATCCACATCTATGATACTTCCAAGCAAACAATCTATCTTATAAATAACATGGTTGAGGCCTATGACATTATACTGGGATAAATCTACTTCTCCTATCCTATCGAAAGAAGGACCCTTACCAACTATAAGCCAAGGCTTGTCAGATTTAAAAGCCTTAAACCATTTAAAAAAGTTAGTAATAATCATGTGGATAAGGGTATGCCATTTATTAATTCGTTAAGGTACTCTTTAGGAGTGTCTTGTACCCTAGCAAACATAGCCTCTTCTATTTTAGAATGCCCTTTTTCAGGAATGAAGTGATCGCACATTCCGGATGTCGCTACCCTAGTCAAATCTGATCCAAGATTGCCCGCCCCGTGGTGGTAAAACATCCTACCATAAGTACCGCCAAATAGCGGATGATAGTTAATCTTATTAGTCCTGATAAGAGGTATTAAAGAATCTCTTATCTGCGGGCTAGTTACAGTTATGTCCTCTACCGTATCTCCAAGAGGGTTTATAGATTCAACAGCATCAAATGATAAGCCTAATTTTAATATAGCTCGGTTTACAAAAAACACGCATGGGCTTGGAGTGTTCTCAAAGTTCTCATGTCTAACAACCGATACCCCAAACTTACCCCTGTTTTCCATCATTGAAGTGCATATCCTAAACCAGTCAGGAGCAAACGGGAAAGCGTCACTATCTAAAAGAAGAAGCCAATCAAAGTTACTTTCTTTAAAATACTCTACTAGCTTCATAATGGCGTAGGCTCTTCCAAAATTTGTCTTAGTAGAGCTAACAACCGTATAACCTTCACTAGCCCATATCTCAGGATCTACTCGGCTACATGATACAAATTTAGATATTTTTACAGATTCAGATTTGTTAAGAAACAAAGATTGTAAAGTTTTCCACCCTTCATTGCGTAGAGAAGGAGAAGCTACTGTACCTACCATAACCTCTGTCATGTCTTTCCTTTCTATTTATTTAGGCTCTATCAAACTATCCGACAATTGTAGAATTGGAGATGATGCGGTCGTAGTCCCGTCTGTGTATATAGCGCACCAGTAAACGTAGCCTTGGTCACAAGTATCAGTACCAACACCGAATTTACTGTAATTACCTAAGATTATGTTTTTATGCGTGCTAGAGTTAAACCATTGCTTCATTACATCAGAAGCTGATAAAGATCTAGAAAAAGATATGCACTCGCCTATCCTAGAGGGCTCCTTTCCTATAACTGCTAGCCTTTGAGGTGGGCCAAAAAAACTAAAGCCTAGATGGCTTAGAGAGGCTGCCCTAGCCATCCAAGTAGCATGGGACTGCGCAACTAACAAACACCCCTTATCTTCTTCTAAGGGGTTTAAGTTATAAACTTCCCTAGTCTTATTGTGCAGGTCTAAAAAAACAGCGTGTTCTTTATTAATCGGCATGTCTGTCTTACTGCCTTGCATTTTACTAGATGATATATCTAGCACCATGCTTATAAAACTGCTTATTACCTCCATGCATTATACCCCATAACAAATTTATGACAATATTACATAACGCCGTATTGCTGCTGCATAATAGACCTAGCACCCGCACTCTGTGCCTGCTGTCTTATGTTAACTATAGTCTGTTTTACTAAACTATGGATCACGGGATCCTGAGACTTTAACTTAGTCATCTCAGACTGTCTTTGTGATTCAGGCATAGCTAACAATTGATTTGCTATGCTCTCTGCCTTCGCTTGCATGTCTTGAGGTGTAACCTTCTCTCCTGGAGCTGTAGGAGTAGACAACGAGACGTTTTGAGCAGCAGCACCTGCAGGCCCTTGAGGAGCGGGTTGGCCTCCTCCTTGACCCAAAGCAGGACCACCTGCAGCAGGAGGGGCGCCCGCGGGAGCACCACCAGCCGGAGGAGCACCGCCTGCAGCTGGATCTCCCCCTTGTGCTATCTGTGCGGCTACCGGCGGAGCCATCTGTTCCTTAAGTGAAGACTTATCCATAGCTTCCTGCATTTTAGCCTGCTCTTCTTGCTTGAACCTTTCTTCTTGCATTATCTGCCTTTGCTCATCTTTGAAGTCCATGCCTAAGCTTCTCAATACGCCAGTCTGGCTAACCTGCTGAGCCTGCATCAACTGCATCTTGCTCATAACCAGCTGAACGTCATCAAGCATAGTAGGCTTAATAAATTTACAGGTAGCAGGCTCCCAGCCAAAAGCATCACCTATATCTTTAGTCAGCTCACGCAAAAATGCATTCATAGAGTGAACTAAATAAACCCAGCTGGACTCAAAAAGACGTATAGCGGGAAGCGCTGACTGCATAGTTAAGCTGCCCCTGTATAATTCTGCGGGCATACCAAATCCATTCAGCAGCATATTTATACCCGACTCCATAAGGTCGTTAGGGGCTAGATTTTTAGCTTCCCCGCCTAGAGCCTGATACTGTATAGGGGTAGAAAGGAAATGCCAAGAAGCTGGATCCTTTCTTCTTTTTCTAAGCATGGCTTGAACTTGGCCACGCAACCCACCTAAGTCCATATTCATTAAAGGATCGCCTCCCTCTGGCATAGCCGTCGGGCTAGGGGCTGGGCTCAGTACCCTAAAAGGTATTACGTAATCTAGAGCTATAGCCTCGTTGTATCGGTGAAGCACTTGACAATACCAAGCGTGCCTGAAGTTAACCAAAGTTCTAGATATACCCCATCCCCTAGATCTAATCCCTGAAAGAGTGGGCTCGTACATGTGGTAAATTGTGCCTTTGTCAAATAGCAAAAATCCATTAGCCTGTACAGCCTCTACCACTTCCCACGGTACAGTTTCAAGTACCTGAGGATCCCCTCTCTTAACCTGAGTCCTATAGTCTTCTGGTATTCTCCACAGATAGTCCCTGTTATCTCGAATAGGGTCATATCTAATTTCCATTTCTATAGCTGGCCATCTTCTGACCCTAACTTCATCTGGCTCGTTTGTTCTTCTATCTGTTCTTTTCCAAGCCCCAGTGTATTTACACTTTGGGCATACTGCATTGAAATCAGGCATCTTCCACTTAAAATCGTAATTGGTCTCAGACATGATCTGACGAAGAGGTACATCCAGACTGCACTTAGGGCAACTAAGATATCGCCTGAATGGTACTATTAAAGTAGTAAAGCTGTTGCCGTAACAAAGGTAGTCTAGACCCACAGAGTGCATTACAGTCTTTATGTCTAAAGACTCATTCATAAAATCTTCGTACTTTTCCTTCTCGTCATCCCCTATGTCTTTACCCCCTAGTCCCTTAACCTCTATGTCTGTTATAAAGTAGCTCAGAATCCTCCTAGCGGATTCTCGAATCATAGAGTTAGAATTGAATATAAATTCGCAATATCTTAAAGCGTCCCTGATGTTTTCAGGCATTACCGTAGAAGCATAATCCATAAAAGGATCTGGAAAAGGCTCGCTCCCAGGGTTGTTCAAAGACCACCCCTTGCCAACATTTCCGTCGTTAAAATCTGACATGCACTCTCCTAACGGTAACAAAAATTAGCTGCTCTAAAAGCAAATAGATTATAGTACGCCTTCGTCTAGTTCCGGTAAGCCAGTCTTTGTGGACTCTTCGACCGCTTGTGGAGACGCCTCTACTTTCTCAGAACCTTCGAGCTTTCTTCTTAACTCTTTGGGTAAATCCCTCTCTTGAGATATAGGAAGAATGCAATGTTCATAGGGTCCAAACTTGTGCTTTATGACAGGGGGAACTATAGCAAAAAGTCTATCTATTCCATCTACCATTACGCCTATCTGGGGAGGAGCATCTCCTGCAATGTGGCTGTTGCTAGTGAACGGGTAGAATTCTCCAGGGCCTGCATATCGCATATCAGTAGTAAGTACTAGATACCCAGTAACTACGGAAGCTCCGTGATACTTGTAGTTAAGGCTTGCTAAACCAGGAAGGTCAAAGTATACCCTAACCGATGGAGGTATAACTGCAGAGTCAGGAAGCTCTGCTGAAGGATGGACATGGTTGCCTCCGTCCACAGTAGAAGAAACCCTTCCTAATGCAGGAGGGGCAGCGCTTACTTCTGACTGTGCTGAAAATCTTCTTAAAGAGTTAGCTATCATCTTAGACCTATCCTCTCTACCTGCGGCCCTTAGTTCTTGACTATTGTCTTCACTAACAGAGTACTTTTTTGTAATGCCCCCACCTGCACTTAAATCTATAACAAAAGAATCTGCCTCATGAGGGTCTACTATTATCTTAGTAACTTGACTGGAATGGTCTATGGTAGATCCACCAGACACTGGGGATAATCCTGAATGAGCCATTTGTTTGCCTTTACTTTAATAGTGTAATATTAGCCTACCTTATCTTTTACTGATTATAGGGTACATAATCAATATGATTTATAATTTACATATGTCCAATAGCTAAAAAAAAACTCTAACACCGAGTGCTAGAGTTTTTCTTGTTTTATCACTTGGAGAAACCAAGCCCTTTGAGATCCTCCGAAAGGAAGACCTGAACCTTCGAAAGATGACCGCGCTCTTTACCGCCGACAGTAGAGCCGGTGAATAGGAGGTCCCCCATCATGTGATAGAGGTGACGAGTACCCCTCACCTCTGGCGAAATTATCGCCTTAGGCAAGAGGACCTTAGCCCCAAACCTGTTAGCCTCCACCAAGTGGAGGTAGGTTTCTTCTGGGGAATCCCCTGGATCTCCCTTGAAGACCTCTAGGGGGGCTACCCCTAGAGGACCTCCAGCAACCCTCTCGAAAGAGGGGATTTGATCAGCTGGGAAGCTGACGAAAAGTCCTGGGACTACCGCAGCCCCAGCGTCCACGGGAAGCTCCCCTTGAAGGAGCTCGGCCTCTGCCCTTACAGCCGCCCCTAATGAAGCGTCCTTAAGAGGCCGGTGCCAAGCCCTTCTAGGAACCGGATCGCCCATGTGGACGAGCCCCCATTTACCGGATGGGTCAGTCTTGAACAACCCTACCGTTCGGTCTCCGAACCGAACTAGGGCCCCTACCTTTCCCATAGGCAGGGGGTATGAAGGAAAAACCTCCGTATACCCGCTCGGGGTATACACTACCCATCCCAAGCCGCAAGCGGCTGGGAGGTCAAAAGGGCTCGAGGCCCCCTTTTTTGGGCTGTTTACTTTATTAACATTTTTGACAGCTTCCATACCTTTTTCTCCGTGCCCCAGGGCATGATCACCTTAGTCCTGATGGGGCCCACAGGACGAGGCTTGCTGGATGCAGGCGTAAGCCTCACCAGCGATTTAACCCACCGACTCCATGCCGATGGGTCTTTTACTTTACCAACCACCGATCTACCCCATTGACTCCAAGTCGTCGATGGGGCTTTTACTTTACCAACCACCGGCGCAGTAGACTCCAACCACACTACGAGGTTGGAACCTACCCTTTTGAACTTGCGAACCTTTTGAGAAAGGTCGCCGTTCAAATGTCTACGAAACTGAGGTGGGCACGGTTTCGTTAGCTCTATGCAGAGCGGTCTGTCCTTAACCCCATTCTTTTTAAGATGGGGTTTAGGGGACTTGACCTTGGCTGCCACAGCGGCAATCATACAGGCCAAGTACGCTATAACAGCACCAGCCCCTATATCTCCACTACCAGCCGCTAAAGCCAGCAGAAAGACTAGGATCCATAAGAAACTACGCATACGTTCACCCTCCTTATGGCTATAATAGCCATATAATTATGACGCGTTTACGGGGTTAATTTAATAGAGATAAAAAGCGAAATGTTATTTAAAAAATTCAATATCTTCGTCATCAATAACGTCAACATCATCAAACAAAAATCCGTCCATATCTGGGACAACTTCTTTAGGCGCTGGGCTTATGTCGCACTCCACAGAACCATCCGGCCTGAGAAGCCTCCTAGGGTAAGTAGATATATTCCACCTCTCCCCTTCAAATACTAGACATGATACTCTCTGGCCATGATATAGTCCTAGCGCTTCCTTTAATTCATTCAAAGTATCAAAAGAATGGCACTCTGGTCCCCCATGGGCCCTAGTAACCACAAGATGATACTTATGATAAGAAGGCGTACCTAGACTACTTTCGCTCTGGCCAACTTCCATCCTTGCTTCCCTCATAAACAACAGTTACAGCAACTATGACGGAACGCTTAGTCATATCTTTGTTCAACCACCTACTATCTATGCCTGGAGCAGATACTGTAGATATAGTAAATTTATTCTTTAATACCCATTCGTTTATAGTATCATCCAAAGGCTCAGTTATTTTTAAAAGACGCCAATCATCTGGGGGAGCACCTGCAGGCCTCTCGTACACCCTATCTTCCATAAACGTTTTAGTTTTTCTATATATAAACCCATTTTGGTTTCCCTCTGTCTCGCTCATGCTATCTCCTTCATAACCTTTAAAAGATCAAGCGCCTTATTATCATAAGGCTTTTTAAATAGCCTAGGCACCGGCCAACCTGTATATCCCCAACTAGCGCTAGAGCCATTTAACTCCCAAACATAAGGGTTTATAGTTAGAAAAGGATTCTTAGGGTCAGGAGTAGCAACCTTGGTCATAGTACAAGTAAACAAATAATCTTTAGGCCTGTTGATTATAGTGAAATCCCTTATACTACTTTCTATCTCAGCCCAATGCTCTACGCTGGTAAAGCATAACATATTATCATGGTTACCCGTACCGTCTGAAAAATTTAAATTTGCAAATAGCGGCCTTTTAAATAATATATAGTTAACTATATCATCTCGACCTTTCCATGCTTGATACTCTTTAATAATATCAAAATCGAGACCTCCTTTTGAAAAAAGCATAGTGTGGTTAAAGAATACAAACTCTTTAGAAAGCTCTGATATAGAATGAGCTATTTCCACTTTTTTTAAAGCTGGAAGCTTTTTGAGCTCGGAAATGCTTAGATCTGAATCTCCCGAGTGTATACCGCACTGCGCTGGTACGTCGCCTTCTACGGTAGTAGTAGTGCTGTTGCCTACTATAGACAATATAGTTGGTTTGTCTAAAGTAGGGCCAGATGTTCCAAGTACTATTGCCATTATGATTCCTTTTTTAAACTGAAAACTCTTTGACACCGGTCTGCTAAGTGAATGATGCCACCTTCAGATGAGCATGTTATAGGGTTAGCTACACCAAAAAACTTATCCATAGTTTTGTCGGAATTTGCTGACTCATGCATACCTTTACGAACGTGAAAAGCTAGTAATACTATGTTCCTTGGACGAGTAGTAGACTTACAGTAATCAAAAGAATAGAAAGCGTCTTCTAGCCTTCCCCAATTAGAGAAGCTATCAGGAGCTGGCCTAGCATAACAATCAGCTATTTCATCAATTATAACAACTTCTACAGGTCTTAACTTACTAGCCTTAGATAAGAATTCAGAAAAGCTTTTCTTGCATTTTACTCGGCCTACCCAATCACTAGGCTTATACTTTACATAGTTTTTGTTTACTATGCGGTTTGAGCTTTTGCCAGTAAGGTGCATTACACATATCTTCTGAGAGGCTAAGCGGTCTAGAATATAATTAATATTCTCGTCTAAATTATCCCTATCTCCAAAGAAAATAGTTGGCACCTCTGAGGATAAATTGTTCTTATATCCTACGTCTATTCTAAAACATTCTTTTAACCTATCTATTACTTTTACTAAAGGCTTGGCGTTACCCATGTCCACTTTATTTACTTTTACTTTTAAAGATACTGCACGCCTATACATTTCAGAAAAGTCTTTTTGAGTTCGTAAAGTGAACGAAGGTTGAGCTTCTGCCATTTTAGTTAATCTAGCTAAAATCTCTGCGGCTTCCGATTTACTCATACCTAGCTTTTTTGCCATATTGTTTATGTCTTCTTTAGCAGAATTGGCAAACAAAAAAGAAAGCCTAAGAGCAGCCATATGGTTCATTTCGTTATTTAAAAAGCTAAGAGGAATTTCCTTAATCACAATCTGCCTTCCTTTCAAAAAGCACGCCGTCGCCATACTGCTCTAACAGCAAAGAGCATACATATACGGCATCAGCTATGTTATCAACTCCTGAGTTTTCATAGCCATCTGTTTCAAAGTTCATTCCGAACTCTTTGTTACAAGCAGTTATTATGTCAACCTTATTAGCGTTTCCTTTTCCAGTAGCACGCTTCTTTATAGTACCTATGGGTATACCAGTACTAGGGATACCCTTTGCTTCGCACCAAGTAGCCATAGTAGCCTTAAGAGCACCGAACCACTCGCAAGCCGTAGCAGCTCTAGCTATGATGGCGCCTACACTTTGAAACCCCGTGTTAGCAGGTGTATACTTTACATCTTCGAACGCTACTAAATCTGGCTTTATAGCGGCTAGGAAGTGCCTAAGCTTTATAAACCGTATAGCCCCTGAGTCGTAGGGTCCAGCCGATAGGTCTAACTGACCTGCATATATTCTTGGCTTGACTGTACTTTCCTTATCAATAAAACAATAGGCGTATCCGCAAGATGTGCCTAAGTCTAGACCCAGTATAGTCTTAGAGCCTACAGGTCTTTCTGTTTCAACCTTAGAACCCAGTACTTCAGGAATACGCTGTATATCTTGCTTCATTAGTTATTGCCTCTTTCAGCCATTACCCTAAACTCTTCAAAAAGATGATGGGTAAGCTTACAATCAAAGTCAGCCTCGTGGGCGCTTCCTCTTAAATTGTGCTTATCTATAAGGTTGTACTTCTTGTCGCAGTGATTAGAAAGAGAGCTGTAAAACTTACCTCCTTCGTTAATCATCCGCTTAGTGAAAGAAAACCAATTATCTAAGGAGTCTGGAGTTATCATGCTTTGGCACCCTCGCTCTAAAGCCATGGTGTCAAAATACTTCTCCCCTACATTAAACCCAGACGACTCTCCCCATAACTGTTTAGCACACTTATCTAACAAGGGCTGATCAAATTTTAAACCATTGTGTGCTACAAAGCTAAAATTATAAGATTTACAAAATTCAATTGTGTCTATAAAACCAATAAACGCGTCGCACGCAGGAATTCCAGAAGACTTCATTCTCTCTAAGCTGTGCCTGTAAGAACCAGCCCCGGCTTTACTCTCCATATTTTTTTTAGTATTCTTCATCCTAGCATCTAACCAATCACAAAAATCTGGAGGCCTGCCATGCGTCCAATCCGCTACATAACAAGAACAGTCTACCATCTTCTTATTGATAACTAAGGCGTACCCAAGTTGAATTGCTACGTCGTTGTGCATGTCCAGCCCAGTAGACTCTACATCAAATACAACATAGTTTAAAGGAAGCCCTCCCAATTTTTTAACTGTATTAGACATCCACTTATCAGAAAGAGTATTAATTATCTATATCCTTTAATAGCTATTAGGAAAAAGTAATCTAAAGGACATAGCAAGCCTACTAAGAAAAGAATCTCTTTTCTTAGTAATAGCATCTGTCGATTCTTTAATCTTTTGAGCCAGCCTAGCGTCTGATAAAGGAGACGGCTCGTCTTCCACAAGTACATCGCGTATAGCTAAGAAAAAAGCTACTAGCATAGTTTCACCTAAAGCTGCGTAAACAGCCATACGTGCGTCACTACCGCATTCAGGTAATCCCGAAGCTTTAATAGCATCTCTTACGTCGCTTGGACATTCATTGGGGTTGTTACACATAGCCATATATCTAGCTAACCCTGCTGAAACTTTACAAAGCTCTTCGTTACTTATGCTATTAAGATTAAGGTGATCTATAAACCACGGAGCACCGCTACCTTCGCTTACCCTGTCTAAAGAAGACTTAAGTATATTAGGCCAACAATAAGCTATATCTCTAGAAGGGTTGTAACGACGTTTGTCTGGATGCCCTATAATATTGGTAGCCATATCTCCCTTTCACGATATACCAAACTAAGAATTAGAACTTACGACCTGTAAGCTTAACGATATTCTGCAGTTTACACAATAGGCGGAATCCGCTGCATCCATCCAAGCTAGCATTTTACACTTAGGGCATACCCCTGAAACATAAGAATGACTATGAGTTGCTGCAGCACACTCATTTAAACCTACAGGGCACATACCGCAATTAGCAGAAGCGTCATAGCCTTTAGGGCAAGTAAAATCCCTATACATGTTTCTTAGTCTTTTCTTTATGATAGCTTTGTTTTTAGCTATCAAATACGGAGTACATAAAAATCTAGTGTAGTCAACTCCTCCATCGTAAGACGGGCAAGTGTGATCAAAGAACCCCATAAAATGTAAATTGAATAACCCGTACTCAGAAGAGTAAGGGTACTTACCAGAGTCTCTCTTAGTAGGAGGGCTGAATCCCATTCTGTACTTAGCATAGTTTATCATGTCCTTAGACCAGAACTTTCTATACTTTACAGAACTACAGGGCCCAGATAGAACCTCTACATTGAGATAAGCCCCATTATGCACGCTGCCGTTTTTAGAAGTCCTAGAGCATATCTCCACATCACCTATTCTAACTAACCCCCACCCCGACCTGCTGGTAAGATCCATGCTGGTAACAGATACCCCACTTAAAACTAAATCAAGATTACCAGCTATTTTTTTAGCTAATATTTGAACCTTCTCTGATGTAAGCCTTTCCCTCACGTACGGTATGAGCATATTCTTAACGCATAATACACCTATAGATTTTTTAGAAAAGCATAGCCCCAAAGAAGCCGAAGCCCTATCAAATAAGTCTCCTTCAATGGTATTTCCGATATATGGTGTAAGCGCTAGTATAACCCTTTCTCTGCAATCATTTATCTTTGAAATTGATACTTTAACTTTATCGTCATCTATCTCTACATTAATCATTTTAACTCCCTACGCATATTTAGCTAAGACCCTATTGGCTTTTCGTCGTAGCCCCTTCTCTTAGAAGCGGACTCCTTGCCAGAGGAGTTTGCGTTTATAGCTACTCCCAATCTGTAACTTGTCAACTTTAAATTCTGACTCCTCATAAGCTCGCCTAGAAGAGCATCCCCTCCTCTATGCATAAGCATAGGATGGGGCCATTTGTATTTTTTAATGACTTCTGATTTTATAATCCACCAGCCTCCGGTAGCGAATTTAGATTGCTGCCCTGTATTGTTATCAGTGTACCACGGGCAGTGGAGGCGTCTCCACGTAAGCTGCTTTTCAGAGGACGGTACTACATATAAGGACCCAGCCATATCTGACTTGGATCTTATCATAAAGTCCTCAACATTTTTTATCCACTGTTCAGGATTTTCATGCGATATGTAACTGTCATCGTCAAACCACATTACGTAATCACTCACTATTGGTTTAACATTAAAAAGCTTAGTCATCATTGGGTATTTATATATTTGAGGACTTTCTTTTATAACAGTTAAACTATTGTCCCCAGATAAAGTATCAGAGAGAACTTTTAATGTCCTCTCTGAAACTTCATTACAACCTACTCTAATATCGGAGACACTTCCTTTTAACTTACTAATGGGACCCAAACACCTTAGAGCTAGATCTGGGTAATCTCCGTAGAGCAGGCAGCATACAGTGATACTCATGCGTTAGACCTTTCAGACTTGGCCTGCGGCTTTACCGCTATGATTGTTATGCCATTATTATTTGCTTTGTCCGCTATGCGCGCTTTATTCTCTTTATCTAACTGAGCAGGAATAGACTCCATGTACTCTACCCAGTTTTTAAGATTATCCCTAAGAACAGACATGTCAGTAAATAAAGAAGCTAGCGATTCCTTTATACCCTCTAGATCCTCTGACTTAGCAACTACCTCGTGAAAGTTCT
>OFRA01000092.1_pt1 | contig 22077 bp, 19 predicted proteins | sample 1543001 | NCBI WGS metagenome assembly OFRA01 (sample SAMN07774221, study PRJEB24372) | wastewater metagenome | isolation source: Lake Maggiore Verbania | place: Italy: Verbania | collected 2015-12 | reverse complement strand
ACTTAACAACTATGCGGCATTCAATAACATTCACCTTTGGACAGACGTTGACGGCTACGGACAAATTGTGTTCGCTGCAGAGCAATGGCCAGAGTGTCTCAACCCAATCACGGAGTGTGCAAACTCTTCATGGATGGTTTGGACAACTGCGTTCCAAGTATTGCCAGGCGCCTATGCAACTACCAATGATGGTAAGTACGTAGTAACTAACCTGCTTTCAGGTGAAGCAACGGTTGTTGTCAATAGCTAATAGCTACTGACTTAATTTGAGCGTAAGGTGCGTCGGTTTGGCTTAAGTGCCAGGTCGGCGCACCTTCGTTCGTTTAGACAATGTTGGCGATTTCATAAGTCGCTCTGTTTTAGGTAAGGCTTATACGAATGCTTCGGTATATTTTGCGTCGTCTCGCGTGGTCGATACCGACTTTGCTGCTCGTAACCTTTTTGGTTTATCTGGCACTGCGAATCGGCACAGATCCCGTGCAGAGTTACCGTCGAGTTAATCCTCGTGCGAGTCGAGCAAAGATTCAGCAATACATCGATGTAAATGGCCTTGACCCAAACTTTGTGAAGGGCTACTTCACGTGGTTAAAAAACTTTTTGACAGGCGAGTGGCCTCCGAGCATAAAAGGTCGACGTGAGGTGTGGCCGGCGCTCAAAGATGCGATGGCCAACACTTTGCGCCTCGGTTCGGCCGCAACAGTCGTAGGAATTGTTATTGGTCTCTTTGCCGGTGTGTTGGCAGCATTGCGCCCCGGTGGTCGACGAGATGTATTTATCAACACGAGCGCGTTCGTTGGTATCTCGGTGCCCCCGTTCATTAGTGCAATTTTGCTGCAGTTGCTATTTGCTGTTTATTGGCAAAAGTGGTTTGGCGCAAGTTTGTTTCCGACGTCAGGCGTTTACCCAGCGGGGCACACTGGTTTCGATTTGTTTTTGATGTTGAAGTTCATGGCGCTACCGACCTTGGTAGTTGCTATTCAGATCATTGCCACCTACAGCCGCTATATGCGTTCTTCGCTTTTGGACGTCTTAAATTCTGATTACATGCGCACTGCCCGCTCTAAAGGTATTAGCGAGCGTCGAGTGTTGATCAAGCACGGTATGCGTAATGCGTTGATACCTGTCGTGACGATAGCTGCGCTTGATGTTGGGTCAATTGTTGGTGGATTAATTATCACCGAGAATATTTTTTCGTATCCGGGCATGGGTTTGTATTTCTTAAAATCCTTTGGCGAGGGCGATTTTCCGCTTTTAATGCCGTGGATGGTTGTCATCGTGGCGTCGGTTTTGTTTTTCAATTTGATTGCCGATATCTCTTATGCATGGCTGGACCCAAGGATTCGTCTTGAGTAGCAACTCTGTAAATGCTCTCACGCCTCGTCAGATGGCGTTCAGGCGGTTCATTTCGCACAGGGCTGCCGTAGTCAGTTGTTTTGTGATTTCGATTCTCGCATTGTTTGTGGTGTTAGCACCGTTCACTGCGAGATACGGAGTCAATCAATCAGTGCAGGCTCCACCGAATTCATTTTTGTCGCCACGAGGAATTGCATGGCTTGGCACCGACGATATTGGTCGAGATATTTACAGTCGATTGATTTATGGTGTTCGTGTTTCGTTGCTGATTGGTCTCGCAAGTGCGTTAATTTCAGTAACTTTAGGCGCCCTCGTGGGTGCTATTGCTGGCTTTCGTGGCGGAAAATTTGATGACATCATGATGCGCGTCACCGATCTCTTTCTGGCTTTTCCATTTTTGGTAACACTGTTGGTAGTGCGAAACGTTCTGGGTGCGCTGCCATGGATGAAGCCAATAACTGGAGAGATGAATTCAGTTCGCTTCATCATTGTGCTTTTCGGAATATTTGGTTGGATGGGTGTGGCTCGTATCGTTCGGGGTCAAGTTTTGTCGCTTAAAGAACGTGAGTTTGTTGAAGCCGCTCGTGCAGTTGGAGCTTCACGGCGATACATCATTGCCCGTCACTTATTGCCAAATTCTGTTGGCCCGATTATGGTCGCTCTCACGTTTTCGGTGGTCGGAGCGATCATCAGCGAATCGACTCTTGCGTTTTTCGGCTACGGACCTCAGGCAGGTGACGGCGCGACTTCATTGGGAATTCTCGTTGGTCAGGCAAAAGGTGCTGTACAGACCGGTTTTTGGTGGCTTGCGGTGTTTCCGTGTGTTGCTCTCATTGTTATTGCATTGAGCATCAACTTCATCGGCGATGCATTGCGTGATGCGACCGATCCTCGTCTTGATCGAGGTGCATGATGTCAGAAAAGATCCTTGAGATCCGCAATCTTCACGTCACATTCGAAACGCCTTCTGGGCCGCTCGAAGCAGTACGCGGAGTCGACCTAGACGTATCTGCCGGCGAATTGCTTGGTGTGGTGGGCGAGTCTGGTTCGGGTAAGTCGGTTACATTTTTGGCGACGATGGGGCTTTTGCCGACGCGCGCCAAGGTTACGGGCTCTGTGTTGTTGGCAGGTGAACAATTAATTGGGGCTTCCCCAAAGCAGATGCGTTCAGTACGTGGCCGACTTTTGTCGATGATTTTTCAAGACCCACTCTCTGCTTTGAATCCTGTGCATCGAATCGGCAATCAGATTGCAGAAATGTTGCAATCACATCAAAGTTTGACCAATCGCGAGGCAGAAACGCGTGCCGTAGAGTTGCTCGACATTGTTGGAATACCGCAACCAAATGATCGCTCCAAGCAGTTTCCACACGAATTCTCCGGAGGAATGCGCCAGCGCGTTGTAATTGCAATAGCTATCGCAAATAATCCGAAAGTGTTGATCGCCGATGAGCCAACTACGGCGCTTGACGTTACTGTGCAAGCGCAAATCCTCGAGGTCATTGAGCGCGTACAAGAACGGTTTGGTACTGCGGTTGTGTTGATTACACATGATCTTGGCGTTATTGCCCGTGTGGCTGATCGCGTGAATGTTATGTATGCAGGCCGAAATGTCGAACAGGGGACGATTGACAGTTTGTTTGACCATCCAAGTCACCCATACACGCGGGGTTTGCTCGCATCATTGCCAAGACCTGGCAAGCAGCGTCTAAAACCAATCACTGGTTTTCCGCCGAACATGTTGAACCCACCAAAAGGCTGTGCGTTCCATACGCGATGTGAGTTTGCCGCAGAGATATGCAAACTTGATTTGCCTGAGTTGCAAACTTTCGGTGATCTACAGACCGCTTGTGTGCGAGCTAAAGAATTGCCGCGGGCCGAGGTGCTGTCATGACCAATGAACTTTTAAAAGTGACTAATCTCGTAAAGAATTTTGAGCTCCGCGTCAATAATGGCGGGAGACGTAAGAAACGAATTGTGCAAGCAGTCACTAATGTCTCTTTTTCGCTTGAGAGAGGTCAAACACTCGGCTTAGTCGGCGAGTCAGGCTCGGGTAAGACGACTGTTGGTCGATGTGTTTTGCGTTTGGTTGAACCTACTTCTGGCAAAGTCGAATTCGATGGCCACGATTTAGGTTCATTGAAGTTCGAAGAAATGCGAGCACTGCGACGAAAGATGCAGATTGTGTTTCAAGATCCGTTTGCCTCGCTTGATCCAAAAATGACAGTCGGTGCGTCAATTGCCGAACCGCTCGCAGTTCAAGGTGTTCCGGGTGATCACAGCGACAAAGTTATTGAGTTGCTCGAGCTCGTTGGTCTATCTGCTGATCATGCACAGAGGTTTCCTCACGAGTTTTCGGGCGGACAACGACAACGTGTTGGCGTAGCGCGGGCTTTGGCGTTGAGCCCAGAATTGATCGTTTTAGATGAGCCGGTATCGGCTCTTGATGTGAGTATTCAGGCTGGTGTTGTGAATCTATTTGAAGACTTGCAGAAGCGTCTCGGCATGAGTTATATCTTCATTGCACACGATTTATCTGTGGTGCAACACATTGCCGATCGTGTTGCGGTGATGTATCTCGGCAAGATCGTCGAGATTGGTGATCAAGAAGCCATCTATGCGCATCCGACTCATCCGTATACAAAGGCTCTGCTATCAGCGGTGCCATTGCCTGATCCGAAGATAGAGCGTTCGCGCAAGCGGATCATGCTTGAAGGTGACGTGCCGTCACCTGTTAATCCGCCATCGGGTTGTCGCTTTCGTACCCGTTGTTGGAAGGCACAAGATGTTTGTGCGCAAGAAGAGCCAGTGCTTACGATTCGCAATAGCGGGCAGATGTCTGCGTGCCATTTTCCTGAGTCTTAAAGGTAGAATTTAGGCGTGCGAAATATAGTTACCTACATCACCGTTGTTATAAATGTGGTGGCAATGCTCTCGATGATCGTCGGCGTGTTGCTGCATAGTGGTCGCGGTGGTGGCTTGTCAGATATGTTTGGCGGTGGCGGAGGAGCAGCGCTCGGATCTGCCGCGGCTGAACGAAATCTCAACAGAATCACCACTGTTTTAGCCCTAGTTTGGGTAATCACCGTGATCGCGTTGGGGTTGTTGCTGACAAACTAGATATATTTTTAGTGCAAGTCGGAGTGGCGAAATTGGCAGACGCACCAGCTTAAGGGGCTGGCGCTCGTAAGGGCGTAGGGGTTCAAGTCCCCTCTTCGACACAATTAGAATCTCGTGAGTGGAAGTTTGCGCGTGACTAGTACAGAACTAGATCGCATCGAATTGCAAAAGCGAACGCTACGTGTATTAGTCGTAGGACAAGTTGTTGCCGCGGCGGCATTGTCAGCAGCAGTTACCGTCGGCGCGTTTGTGATTCAAGACATTCTCGGTCAAGACACACCTTGGGGTGGTGTCTCGAGTGCGACGTTCACTATGGGTTCAGCGTTTATGTCGCAGATTTTGGCTCGAAAAATGAGTCGTAAAGGACGCCGAGTCGGCCTTCAATATGGATACTCGCTGGCAATTGTCGGTGGCTTACTTGCGGGCTTCGCCGTTAATCAAAATTCATTGGTGCTGTTTATTGTCGGTTTGTTTTTCTATGGATCGGGACAAGCATCAAATCTTTTGTCGCGTTATGCCGCAATGGATCTTGCGGCGCCTGATCAACGCAGTCAAGCAATGAGCTATATCTTGTTCGGTTCGACATTCGGCGCCGTTTTTGGTCCAGTGTTGATTAAGCCAGCCGAGCGCATCGGTGAAAATGTGTTCGGCTGGTCAACCTACACAGGGCCGTGGATTGCGTCAGCTTGTTTTTTTGTTTGCGCATTAGCCAATGTGGCGGTTCGTTTGCGGCCCGACCCGCTTGAAGTGAGTGGTGGTTTGAACTCCCAGCAAGGAGTTGGTGTAGTGACGCCGAACCTGCGAGCAGCATTGCAAACAATTCGAGGCATAAGAAATGCACGGGTTGCACTCAGCGCAATGGTGATCTCGCAAGTAACGATGGTTGCTGTTATGACGATGACACCCGTGCACTTAAAACTTCACGGACACGAGAATGTGAGTCCGTATGTTATTTCGCTACACATTGCCGGCATGTATGCGTTTAGTCCTTTGGTAGGAAAGTTCGCCGATCGACAAGGCAAATTGTTGTCGATAGCCGTCGGCGGGGTGCTATTGGTTGCCGCAACAGTAATGGCAGCGCTTGCTGGTGACGCAGCGACATTGCTTTGGCCTTCACTTTGGCTGCTCGGCATCGGCTGGAGTTTTGGGCTAATAGGCGGTTCGAGTTTGTTGGTCGAGTCAGTTCCAGATTCGTCGCGAGTCACCGTTCAAGGGGCGGCAGATCTTTTGATGAGTTTCAGTGGTGGATTGGCGGGCTTTTCAAGTGGCTTCATTCGCAAAGCATTTGGTTTTCATATGCTCAGCAACTTGGGCACGCTTTTAGCTTTGACTTTGGTGATTATTGGTATTCGCCGCATGACCTCAGCGAAAGTGACTACAGCGGTTCAATAGTCCGCTATTTTTTGTTGATGGGTCGCAGTTCGCAACAGACCACTCGTTGGTCAAATTGGGCGGGTAACCAACAAACCGGCAGTGTTTTGGTCTCAAAGCCGCAAACCGAATCAGAGTTGCAGCAGGTTGTTCAAAACGCGCAGACGTCAGGAAGGCGAGTGAAAGCCGTTGGGTCAGGGCATAGCTTTACCGCGATTGCGGTAGCCGAAGAGGTTCTAGTAGATCTTTCAAAGTACGACGAGATATTAGCGATAGACAAAATAAACCAGACCGTCACGGTTCAATCAGGAATTCAGTTATCAAAATTGAATCAGGCGCTTTACGAAAACTCGCTTGCGATGCAAAACTTAGGCGATATCGCGTATCAAACAATTGCAGGTGCTATTTCGACTTCAACCCATGGAACCGGAGCAAAATTCACAGGTATCGCCAATCAGGTAGTTGCTCTAAGAGTTGTGTTGGCTGATTCGTCGATCGTCGAGTGTTCTGCAAATGTAAACGCCGAGTTGTTCTCATGCGCGAGGGTCGGTTTAGGAGCTATCGGTTTAATCAGCACAGTGACGCTAAAGGTTGTGCCTGCATTCAATCTTGCGGTAATCGAAGAGCCGATGAGACTTGACGAGGTGTTGCAAAATTTAGACCTGCACGTAGATTCGAACGACCATTTCGAATTCTTTTGGGTGCCCCACACAGGCTGGGCGTTGACTAAGCGAAATAATCGCAACAATCTGCCAATTGAGCCAATGTCGAAGATGTCACATTGGTATTCAAAAACGTTGATGGAAAATTATGCATTTGGTGCAGTTTGCATGCTTGGAAAGGCTCGACCGTCTCTCATCCCTAAATTGGCAAAAGCATTGCCATCATCGGGTCGCAACGAATATTCAGATGCAAGCCATAAAGTCTTTGCAAGCAAAAGAATTATTAAATTTTATGAGATGGAGTATGCGATTCCCCGAGAGGCATGTGCGGAAGCGCTGAATCGAGTCCGTAGAATGGTTACAGATAGTGGGTTCTTCCTGAATTTTCCTGTTGAGGTTCGCTTTACAGCCCCAGATGAGATTCCGCTAAGTACAGCGAGTAATCGAGAATCTGCGTATATCGCAGTTCATATTTATAAAGGAATGAACTATGTCCCGTATTTTACAGAAGTTGAATCAATCATGAACTCTTACCAAGGTCGCCCTCATTGGGGGAAGCTGCATTTTCAGAATGCCTCAACTCTCGCGTCGCGTTATCCGCAATGGGATGTTTTTCAGTCCGTACGCAACCAGGTTGACCCAAAGCGAATGTTTTCCAACCAATATCTCGAGACAGTTCTCGGAAAATAACAATGAAAACATTTATTGATCTCGGAGTTCCAAAAAAGTTTGCCGACAAGTTGTCGGAACGAGGTATAGCCTCGCCATTCGAAATTCAAGAAGCAGCACTGCCAGACGGCCTTGCTGGGCTTGACGTATGTGGAAAAGCGCCAACAGGCTCGGGTAAGACGATTGCCTTCGGTTTGGTTTTGGCAGTGCGACTGCAAAAGTCAAAGCCTGGTCAGCCCGGTGGTTTAGTTTTGGTTCCAACACGCGAACTTGCAATTCAAGTCGCCAAAGAAATCAGCATGCTTTGCGAAGGCACCGATCTTCGAGTTGCCTCTGTCTACGGTGGGGCAGGGTATGGTCCTCAAGTTAAGGCGGTGCGTGGTGCAAGCATCATTGTTGCAACACCTGGTCGTCTCGAAGATTTAATCGAGCGCCGCGATATGTCGCTTGGTTCGGTGACGATTGCCGTGCTTGACGAAGCCGATCGAATGTCAGACATGGGTTTCTTGCCAGCAGTTCGTCGAGTGCTGCGTGCTTTGCCAAAACAGCGCCAAGTGCTGTTGTTCTCTGCAACTCTTGATGGCGACATCTCTCAGGTCGTTAAAGAGTTTCAAACTGACCCACGTCGCCATGAATCTAAATCGCAAGAAGCCGAACCAGATATTGAGCACAAATTCTGGATCGTTGGTCGCAACGATCGTGTTGAAACGATCTCGCAGTTGGTTAATCAGTATGAGCGAATCATTTTGTTTTGTCGCACCAAGCACGGTTGCGATCGTTTGGCCAAACAGCTTGACAACTCGGGTGTTCGCTCGTCAATTATCCACGGCAATAAAAGCCAAGCTCAGCGTGAACGCTCTCTTGAAGAGTTCCGTAGAGGGCGCTCTAATGTGCTTGTTGCAACCGACGTAGCTGCTCGCGGTATTCACATCGACGATGTTCCTTGTGTCGTACATTTTGACCCGCCGGCAGACCACAAGGACTACATCCACCGTTCAGGTCGCACAGGTCGCGCTGGTTCAAAAGGTGTCGTGATTTCGCTTGTTGACAATTCTCAAAAACGAACAGTCAATAAACTTGCGCGCGATGCAGGTGTTGACGCTGACTTTATTGCACCAGATTTCGAGGCGGCAGATCCTGACCAAATCGATGCTCGACCTGGTGCAGTTGGTGGTGTCTTGGTTTCAGTTGGTGCGCGCGCAGAATAAATGCTGCGTTGCCGCAACGCAACTAGAGGCAAATATCTTGAGGACGAATCGGTACTCGAGGTAAGTCTTTGCCTGTTGCATTGCGAATAGCCGCAGCGATTGCAGGTGTAACCGAAATACACGGTGGTTCGCCGATACCTTTCGCACCAAGAGGAGCTTGCGGTTCGGGTTCTTCGATCATTACTGCCACGACTTTGGGTGCGTCTAGCGCTGTCGGCAACAAATAATCTGTAAAACTTGGATTGCGCATCTTGCCGTTTTCGAGCACGATTTCTTCCATCACTGCTAGACCAAGTCCTTGAGCAATTCCACCTTCTATTTGCCCAAGTGCGGCTATCGGATTCAGCACACGTCCGACGTCTTGTGCAGTTGCGATTTGAATAACTTTGACTAGTCCAAGTTCAACGTCAACATCTACGACGGCTCGGTGGGCAACAAATGCAAACGCCACGTGACAGTCGCCTTGTCCATTTTCATCAAGTTCCTCGGTCGGGCGGTGATGATGCTCAAATGTTTCATCAATCAAGACGCCGCTCGAGGCATCTGCAACGCTGATACGAAAGTCGCCGATCATGTCGACAACATCGGTGTCTTCAATAACGAGTCGCAACGGGTCTATGTTGTGTTTCTTTCCAACATGCTCAAAAAGGCGTTGCCGCACAAGTCGACATGCTCCATCTACCGCGCCTCCGCTCATCCAAGTCTGTCGAGACGCAGATGTGCTGCCAGCCGAACCAATTTTGGTGTCCACCGTGTCAAGCACAACTTCATCGACACCCAGCACTGAGCGAGCGATTTGCGGTGCGAGGACTACAAATCCTTGACCGACTTCGACTGTGGCATATTTAAGAGTTACAACCCCGTCTTTAAGCTGACAACGGGCGGTAGCGAAATCATCAAAAGTTTCGCTGTACATCAAGTTCTTAATTGACACGCCCCAACCGACACCGCGCACAATGTTTTCGGGCAGCGAGGTCAATCCTGAACCGCCAACAAGCTCAAGTGTGTCGGCATTTATTGAAAGTTTCTCAGGAAGAGGTATTGCATCGGTTTCGCGAATGCAGCGAGCGACTGGCGCAACACTTTCAACTACTTGTCCAGTAATCAGTTTGTCGCCGGTGACCATTGCGTTGCGTAGGCGAACCTCAACTGGAGACAAGTTGCAGGCCTTGGCCAATTTGTCCATTTGGCTTTCATGTGCATAACAAGCCTGGACAACACCGAAACCACGCATCGCGCCGCAGGGTGGATTGTTGGTTCGAACTGCATAGCCATCAACCGTGGCGTTCTCACAGCGATAAGGGCCCTGAATGTGGGTTACTCCATTGATCAATACGGCCGAAGAAGTAGACGCATAAGCACCGCCATCGAAGATCATCTTTGCTTCAATGCGCTGGATTACTCCGGCACGTGTCGCATGATGCTTGATATAAATCTTGGCTGGGTGTCGATGAACGTGACCATAGAAACTTTCTTCACGGCCGTATTGCATCTTGATCGGACGAGAGGTTCGTAATGCTAAAAGAGCACAATGAACCTGAAGGCTTATATCTTCGCGGGCACCAAACGCTCCACCTACACCGCCAAGAGTTAGGCGAACTTTTTCGTTTGGAAAGCCCAGACATGCGGCGATCTGTTTTTGATCTTCATGAAGCCATTGGGTGGCAACGAACATCTCGATGCCACTATTGCCGCTATCAGGTATTGCCAATGCAGCTTCAAGTCCCAAGAAGGCCTGGTCTTGCATTCCCATTTCGTAAACACCCTCAACTATTACTTCGCCTTGCAGGTTTTGGTCACCAATCTTGATCTGTTGACGGCGAATCAAGTTGCCGTCTGGGTGAATTTGTTCAGTGGTCGGGAGTATCGCGGTCTCAGCATCTGTAACCGGAGTCAACACTTCGTATTGAACCTTGATAGCTGCGAGAGCTCGTCGACAGGTTTCAGGATGATCTGCTGCAACTGCGGCAACTGGTTCGCCAACGTATCGAACGAAGTCGCTTGCAAAAACAGGTTGATCGCTTGAGATCAACCCGTAAGTCTTTTTGCCAGGCACGTCGTCGGCGGTAATAATCGCTTCAACACCGAGAATTTTGTAAGCCTCGGATAAATCAATATTCACGATTCGTGCATACGGATGAGGACTGCGCAGAGTTGCACCCCAAAGCATATTTTCAGCATGAAGATCAGATGAAAACTCAAAGCTGCCAGAAACCTTCGCTACGCCATCGGGTCGAAGAGCAGAAACACCAAGAACATCTCGGCGTGTAGAGGTTTGGGTTGCTGAACTCATTAGCGGTTGGCCTTGCGAGTTGTCACTGCGGTTGTGACAGCCTCAAAAATTCGCCCGTAGCCAGTGCAGCGACAGATGTTTCCAGAAATTGCTTCTTTGATTTCTAGCTCAGTAGGTTCAGGATTCTTGTCGAGCAAATGCTCAATCGCAACCACGAGGCCAGGTGTACAAAAACCGCACTGAACTCCGCCTTCAGTTATAAACGCATCTTGAACTTCAGTTAGTACACCGTTAGTTGAGAGACTCTCAACTGTTTTGATTTCTGAATCGATTGCTGTTGCGGCCATAACGAGACACGAGCAAACAGCTTGGCCATCCATGATGACGGTGCAACTTCCACATTCGCCCTGCTCGCATGCCCCTTTGGCTCCAGGTAGGCCGAGGCGTTCTCGAAGTACATAGAGCAAACTTTCGCCAACCCAGGCGTCACGAACCTGATGTTGTTTTCCATTTACAGTGAGATTGTAGATTTCCGTATTGACGTTCATTTGGTATTCGCTCTCGTTAAGAGCCGACGAGCCAATGTTGATACTGCGTGGCGGCGATAGGCGGCTGTGCTGCGATGATCGTCGATTGGCTTTGCTTCATTTGCAATACGATCTCCGAATTCTTTTAACAAATTTACAGAAATCGCACCGATATTTTTCAAATCAATTTGTGAGGCGAGCCATTGCTCTGACTCCCGACAACGAATGATTGTCGGACCTACAGCACCGAGGGCAACAGCAACGCGACCGAGATCACGGTCTACAACGAGACAGCAAGAGGCTATTGAGATGACCATTGCATTACGAACGCCAACTTTTGCGTAACCTTGCCAACCGTTAATCACCGGCAGGGTTGCTGAAACGATAATTTCACTAGGCAGGCGTGAGTTGCGCTTTACGCCGACCATAAAATCATGGATCGAAACATCGCGTGACGAGCTAGCCGATTGAAGATTTATGTTCGCATCTAGTGCACTCAAAACTGGAAGCGAGTCACCAGCAGGCGAGCAGGTGCCCAAGTTCCCACCGATTGAGCCGGTGGCACGAATTTGTGGTGAGCCAACTGTTCGTGCAGCCTGGGCGAGTGCGGGTAGTACTTCGGCAATTTCACCATGCTCCATTTGTTGATAGGGAAGTCCGGCGCCGATTGTGATTTGGGTTCGATGAGCGTTAAAACTAAAGCTGCGAAGCTCTTCAACACGACGCAACGCAATTACATCGGTTGGCTTGCGATGGTTGAAGTTTATTTCCACCATCAAATCGGTGCCGCCTTGGATTATTTGTGCAGTCGGATTAGCCGCTGTAGCGACCAGAGCATCATGCAGTGTGAGCGGTATGACTACGCTCAAGAAACACCATCCCAATTTGAAAATGCATCGATCATCGCCTTGACATCTCCAAGTGGATACAAAATCGGGCAAGTTGCACCATTTTTTAAGTAGTGCGTGACGCGCGCGCGAGCTTCTGCTGGCGTGCCACTTGCTGTGAGCATCTGCACGATTTCATCTGGGACATGTTTTGATGCAGCAACAACTTGTTCATGCGTGGCTGGCCAAGTAAGTACCGATCCAACTTTGTCGAGCAGTGATTGCGGCACGCCAGAAGCTTTCATGATGTGAGGTTGCTGACCGAGATATTGGGTGACCATTTGGCGGGCCATATCGAGAGCGGTTTTGCGATCTTCGTGCACGCTACATACAACTAATTGAGGTCGGTCGATTGAGTCAACCGAGCGACCAGCGCGGTCAGCACCGATTGCGAGGGCTTCCATTGCTTTTTGGTTGTATTCAGGTGAGACCAAATAATTAAGAACTACTCCGTCGGCAATTTCGCCGGTGAGCTCCATCATTTGCATTCCGGTTGCGCCGATATAAATTGGCACGTCTTTCGCACGACGTTCTTGATATACATAATCAAGTTCGACGCCATCAAGATGCACGAATTCGCCGTGAAACGTGACAGTCTCATTGTTTAACAACGCACGAACCGTTGTTACGATTTCGCGCATTGCACGAAGTGGTTTGGCTCGCGAGATTCCGACTTTTTGTGCAAGTGGATCCCACCATGCACCGATTCCAAGAATTACTCGACCAGGAGCAAGATCGTCAAGGGTAGAAAATGTCGCCGCAAGTCTCGCCGGATTGCGACTCCAGCAATCAACAACTCCAGATCCAATTTTTAGCTTGGTTGTTACGGATGCGAACGCGGCCATCGGTACTGTCGCCTCGCGCACGAGCCGGCTTTCGGCTTGCCACACGGCTTCAAAACCCTTTGCTTCGGCGTACTTCGAGAACTCCATGCCTTCTGAGATTTTGTGAGCATCTTGTAGGTAGAGCGCAACACGTGCAGGTTTTTTAGCATTCATATTTACAACCTCTCATATAACCGTAGGGCTTGTTCGGCACTTTTTGCACGCACTTCGTCTAGGTCAACACGCGTTGGTTGACAATTTGCGAGAACTTTTTGACCATCAATCTCAACGTCAAAAGCCTGCAAATTTGTGGTGAAGGCTGCATGCCAAGGACTATCAGCAAAGTCGTAGTTGAATGTCACACGATCATTCTTTGCGTCGGGAAACAACTCATAGCCATTTTGTAACCACGACCAAACTGTGTCTGGGTTTTGCGTAACATCAAATTCGCGTAGGCGAGCGTAAGCGAGTCTCGCTTCTTCAACCATGTCGGCTCCAATACCATCGGTGCCAAGCAGAACCGTATTTGTCTTTGTAGATGGTTTGGCATAGCCGACTGCATTGTTCATGTTTGAGCGGGCATTGTGCACAATTCGACCTTTAAGTTGTCGATCAAGATGCACAGTGTGAACCAGTAACCAATCATCTTTTGCCAAATCTTCGAGCCGTGCGCCCGCTTGAATATCATCTAGTGCCTCGCCAACGTGAATGTGCACTCCAACGTTGTGCTTGTTTGCAAGTTTGGCTGCTGCTTGCAAGGTTTCATCGCTACACGTGAATGCTGCGTGAACGCCAACCATGCCAACACCACCAGATGAAAGAAATTGATCACATTCATCAAGGCCACGTTTGGCAGCATCAGTCATTTTTGACAAAGGGGAGACTTTCGAGTGCAGCTCTCCGGCGTCATCCCAGCGATCAGTTACTCCGTAACACGTATTGACACGAACTCCGACTTCGCTACAGGCGCGAGCAATAATCGAAAGTGAGCCTTCAATTGCATTGGGTGATTCGTGATGATCAATTATGCAAGTTGTGCCACTCATCAAAGCCTCACAGGCACCCAACTTGGCTGACCAATAGATCATCTCTTCGTCAAGGGCGGCATCAAGTCTCCACCAAATATTGTTAAGAATTTGAATGAACGATTTTGATTCGTTTCTTGGTGCTGGCATTCCACGAGCCAATGTCGAATACAGGTGATGGTGGGCACAAACAAGACCTGCCGTTTGGTTCGACACGCTTAGTCTTCGTCTTTCACTTGGCGCATCGGCAGGGCATTTCGCCACTTGCCATCTAGGTCATGCAGAGCTGCGGCGACTGCGCCGGCAGTTGGAACTAAACCAATTTCTCCGACGCCTTTGATTCCGTATGGTGCGTTCGGCTGAGGTGACTCAATTAACTTCACGCTTATTTTGGGTACATCTTTTGCACGCAAAATTCCGAGACTGCGCAGAGTCATATTTGTTGGGAAAGCAGTTTGTGGATCTGATGGAAAGCTTTCGGTAAGTGCATATCCAAGACCCATGTGCACACTGCCTTCGACTTGGCCTTCGCACAGAGTCGGGTTGACTACGCGACCAACGTCGTGAATCGCAACGACTTCTTCAATTTTCTGAGTCTCACGGTCAATTACAACCATCTGAGAGGCGTAACTAAACGTCGAGTGAATAATTGGGTTAACGACACCTGGTTCACCGAGTTTGTTCGTCCAATCAACTCGGTATTCTCCAACATGATCTACTTCAACCTCGCGACCGCTGGCAATCGCGACTTGGCAAGCGTGCTTCACCGCTCCGGCGCCCATTAACGTGCCACGAGATCCCGTGGTTTGACCAAAACCTAATTCACGAGTCGTATCTACGATTACGTCAATGAAATTCGCATCTACGTCTAGTTCTTCTACCGCTACTTGAGCCGCAACAGTGTTGATGCCTTGACCCATTTCGGTCCAGCCGTGGCGAATTTCGATTCGGCCATTGGCTTTGAAACGAACTACAGCTTTTGATATTTCTTTGAATCCGTTGCCGAGTCCACTATTTTTCAAGCCCAAACCGAGACCGACTGCTTTTCCAGATGCGAGCGCAGCGTCATATGCCGGCTTAATTTCATCTAGACAAATTTCGGCGCCAAGACAGCCATCATCCATAATTTGTCCTGGACCCCACACCATTCCTGGTTTGATGACGTTGATTTTTCGAATCTCCCAACTTGAAATTCCTGCTTTTTCAGCAAGACGGTCAAGTACGCCCTCCATCGCAAATTGCGCTTGATTAGCGCCGAATCCGCGGAACGCTCAACAAATCGGATTATTCGTACGTGCAGCTATTGCCTCGACATCGATGTTCGGTACTTGATACGGACCACTTGCATGACCAGCCATACGTTCGAGCACTTTCATACCGACGCTTGCATACGCACCTGAGTCGCCAAGAGCACGAACACGCAACGCAGTGAGTTTGCCAGTTGAATCGCATGCAGCTTCATAAGTCATTTCAATTGGGTGACGCTTGGCGTGCATCAAGAAGCTTTCTTCGCGAGAAAGCGTACATTTCACTGGCATATTCAGAAGCCACGCGGCCAGAGATGCATGGGCTTGATTGCTCATGTCTTCTTTGCCTCCAAAGGCACCACCATTTGTCACGAGAGTCACCGTTACTTGCTCGTTGGAGAGGTTCAGTAGGCGAGCAATGTCGTTTCGGTCATCCCAAACGCCTTGACCGCCAGAGTAAACATGTAACTTGCGAGTATCGCCCTCGAGTGATGGCACAGCAAGTGTGCTCTCTGGCTCCAAAAATGCGTGTTCAATTCTTTGCGTGGAGAACGTCTCAGTGATTCGATGGACACTTGACTTCAGGGCTGTTTCAAAATCGCCGCGCTGGTAAACGCTTTTAGAGAGAATGTTCGTGTCGGTTTTCCAAACCGCAATATCGTTATTTCTGATCGCCTCGCGTGGATCAGTAATTGGCTTCAAAACTTTGTATTCAACTTCAACGTGCTCGACGGCATTACGGGCATTCAGTCGCGAATCGGCTACGACGATTGCGAGCACATCGCCGGCGTATGAAGTAAAACCTCCAACTGGTATCAGCGCTGGCCAATCTTTATATATGATTCCCATCAGCAGTTCACCTGGCACATCAGCAGCAGTGAATACTGCGCGCACACCGGGTTGTAACACAGCTTTAGATGAATTGATTTTTAAAACTTCTGCTCGAGCGTGCTTCGTAAACACAAGTGCGGCGTGCAGCATTCCGGGAATGCGAATGTCGTCAATATATCCGCGGTCTCCAAGGGTCAAAGCGTGTGCTTCGTACTTTGCAACACGCACGCCGAGTCCGCCTGTTGAGACAATCTCAGGTGACTGGCCCTTAGCGACTGTTTCAATTGCATCAAGAATTTTGACGTAACCAGTGCAACGACATAGATGTGCGCCCAAGTGTCGTGCCATATCTTCGCGTTTTAGTCCCGCACCCTTTTTGTCGATCTGTGCTTTAGCGCGAACGACTATTCCTGGAATACAAAATCCACATTGCAGACCCCCGCATGCGGCGAAGGCATTTGCGAATGCATCACGTTCAACTTCGCTAACACCTTCGAGCGTTGTGATCTCGGCACCGGCAACCTTGTCGAGCGATTGTTGGCAACTAACTATTGCTTTACCGTCGACAAGAACTGTGCAACATCCGCATTGACCACTAGGTGAACAGCCATCTTTAGGTGAAGTTATGTCTAACTCTTCACGTAACGCAGCCAATAAATGGGGGTGATCGCGACGGACAGTGACAGGGGTGCCATTGACACTGAAACCGACGCGATCGCCAAGAGCCGGATCGACAACAGTCCCTACGTCATTTGTCACATATTTACCATACCCGTATTGGGGTTCAGGTTTACAGATTGTAAAGTTTGACTAGTCGAGGGATGTGCCCCGTTGGCCAGTGATGCGCCCGTATACCTCAGGGCGGCGGTATCGCTCAAAGTTGAAAAGAGTGTTTTTGTAATTGTTACACCAGTCCAAATCGCAGACGGCGGTTATCACTTCGTCTGCGTTGGTGACTGTCTTGGCCAGAATCTCGCCAGACGGACCAATGATGCTCGAGTCGGCCAGACCATCGACGCCTTCTTCTATGCCACCCTTCGCAACGCCGACAACGAAAGTGCCATTTTGATAGGCACCACTTTGCATAACTAGGGCATTGTGGAACCCTTGCAAAACATCTTGAGAAGGATCTGGCACATAATGCAAAGGAGTGTTGTATCCGCAGAGAATCATCTCGACACCTTGCAAACCCATCACTCGATATGTCTCAGGCCAGCGACGATCATTGCAGATCATCATTCCGATTCGGCCACCAAAAGCTTTCCAGACACCGAAGCCTTCGTTGCTAGGAGTAAAGTAATAACGCTCAGCATGTTGGAACGGCCGATTTGGTTCGTGCTCTTCGTGGCCCGGTATGTGCACTTTGCGATATTTTGCGACGGTATTGCCGTTGCGATCAACAAGTATCTGGGTATTGAATCGTTCTTTAGTTGCAGTAAGTTCGGCATAACCAAGACAAAAGCCAACTTGCAATTTCTTTGCTTCGTCAAAGAGAGGCTGTGTGACATTTGAAGGCATTTCGGTTTCGTACCAATGATCTGCCTCTGTTATGTCGTCAACGAACCAGCGAGGGAAAAAAGTAGTCAGAGCAAGTTCAGGGAAAACAACTAGTTCTGCTTTCTTTGAGTGCGCTTGACGAAGAAGCTCAATCAATCGAGCAACCACCGCGGTGCGACTATCACTGCTTTGAATTGGGCCAAGTTGAGCAGCTGCAACATGAAGATTGCGCGACATTATTTAACCGTCGAGTCAAGCGTCGTTAGTGCAAGCATTGTGTGCAGCAAAATATTTGCACCAGCATTCAGGTCTGCTTCTTCTGTAAATTCGGCCGCATTATGACTGATGCCTTTGACACTTGGTACAAAAATCATTCCAGCAGGACAAACACGAGCCAGCATCTGAGCATCATGGCCCGCTCCTGATGGCATGCGTTGAACGGAGTTGTTTTGCTCTTTTGCAATTTCCTCGACGAGGTCAATAACACGGTCATCAAAAACTACAGGCTCGAATCGCGCTAGTTCGCGAGTCTTAATTTCGACACCCTCAGAAATCGCAATCTGGGCAAGAAAATCTTTGATCTTTGATTCGGCGATTTTTAACAGTTTCTCGTCGGTGTTTCGAACATCAAGAGTAAGAGTTGCCCGAGCAGGAACAACGTTCGTTAAATTTGGATGAAGATCGATCTTTCCGACTGTGCAAACTTGATCTCCGCCTAAGTCTTTGGCGAGATTGCGCAAAAATACAGTGATTTCTGCAGCAACATAAGCCGGGTCATGACGAAGCGACATCGGAGTCGTACCTGCGTGATTTGATTGACCATGAATTGTTACTTCTTGCCAAGAAATGCCCTGGACACTTGTTACGGCACCAATACGAACATCGTTGGCCTCGAGCATTGGACCTTGCTCAATGTGAAGTTCAACAAACGCATGGGGGACAGCACCAGGGCAAGGTGTTGGTCCTGCGTATCCGATTCGCACAAGTTCGTCACCAAGCTTGGCTCCATCAATTGCGACAACATCTAAAGCCTGCTCAGTTGACATTCCGCCTACATAAACAAGTGAACCGAGCATGTCGGGGGCAAACCTTGCACCTTCTTCATCAGTAAAAATGCCAACAGCGAGCGGACGGGGTGGTATTACATTTGCGTCCTTGCAAGTTTCGATTGCCTCGAGAGCGGCTAACACCCCGTAGCAGCCGTCAAATCTGCCACCAGTTCGAACTGTGTCAATATGCGAACCTGACATCACAGATTGACCACTACCCACATTCCAAGTGCCGATTATGTTTCCAATTGCGTCAATTGTGACCTCAAGGTCAAGCTCACGCATCCAAGCAACAACCAAATCTCGGCCGTCTTTGTCTTCATCTGTCAAGGCAAGGCGACAATTGCCTCCACCTTCAATTGGAGAAACCTCGGCCAAAGCATTGATTCTTTCGTGGAGACGACGAGAATTTATTTTCAGGTCTAGATGTTTATTACGAAAGTCTCCGACGGGCACCTCATAACTTTAGACCCAAATTTGCCACAATGGATGGGTGGTAGATCGCAAAAGACTTATCTCGGCTATCGCTGACGAAGAAAAGCAGTTCGTTGCAAAGCACCCAGTTTCGTTCGCCGCATCAAAATTAGCATCGAAGTCTCTCATTGGTGGTGTGCCGATGCCATGGATGAAGCGTTGGCCTGGCGCGTTTCCGATTTCTGTTCAATCTGCCAAGGGCGCACGATTCGTTGATGTTGATGGCATTGAATATGTTGATTTCTGTCTTGGCGATACGGGTTCAATGACGGGTCATGCTGTCACCGAAATAACTGATGCTATTTCTCGACAGCTCAGTCGTGGATCGACAGTAATGCTGCCAAGCGAAGATTCAACATGGGTGGGTGCTGAACTAACAAAACGTTTTGGCTTGGCGAAGTGGCAGTTTTCGGTTAGCGCAACTGATGCCAATCGCTTTGTTCTTCGTTTGGCGCGACATATTACAAAGCGTCCAATGGTTCTTGTTCATGACTGGTGTTATCACGGAACAGTCGACGAAACACTCGTTATTGCCGATGATCAAGGAAAGACAATTTCGCGGCACGGCGCGATTGGACCACAGGTGCATCCATCGCTGACAACCCGCGTCGTACCTTTTAACAATCTCGAGAAGCTTGAGCAACAACTCAGTTTCGGCGACGTTGCTTGCATGTTGATTGAACCCGCTCTAACCAATATCGGCATTGTGCTGCCAGACCCTGGTTATCTCAGCGGCGTGCGTGATCTGACGCGTAAGTACGGAACACTTTTAATAATTGACGAAACTCACACAATTTGTGCGGGCCCAGGTGGAGCAACCAAGCTTTGGAATCTTGAACCAGACATGTTGGTAATTGGCAAAACAATCGGCGGTGGTATTCCTGTCGCGGCATATGGTTTGTCGGCCGAGCTCGCTGCGCGTGCTGAACTTTCGCTTAATAGTCACGATGTAGATGTCTCTGGACTTGGTGGCACGTTGTCAGGAAGTGTGCTGGCAATGGCGGCAGTCAAAGCCACTCTCACACACTCGCTTTTGCCAAACCAGTTTGAGAAGACAATTGCTTTGGCAACTCGTTGGGCCAACGGTGTTGCTATCTCTATTGCCAAGCATCAATTGGATTGGAGCGTTCAACAACTTGGATGTCGAGCAGAATATTGGTTTTGTAAACCGCCTAAGAATGGTGCAGAAGCGGCCGCAGCAGTAGATGAAGAACTTGAAAATTTCATGCACCTTTGGGCACTAAATAGAGGTGTTTTGCTCACTCCGTTTCACAACATGGCACTTGTGTCACCATTTCATGAAGAATCAGATGTTGATCTACACACAGAAGTGTTTGATGCGGCGCTTTCTGCGCTTGCGAGTTAACTCACTGAAGTTACGCAAATGACGATTGCACAATATTTTGCGATTGCCTGCATCGTATTTGGTGCTTCTTTGATTCAAGCTCTCTTTGGTTTCGGTTTCGGTTTAATCTCGGTTCCTTTAATGATTTTTTTTGTTGATCTGCCGACAGCTGTTGTCACGGCGACCGCAGTGTCGACAGTGAGTTGCGCCGCTCAATGGATCGAATCTCGCGCAATAAAAGCACGTGAAATCTCGCAACGACTAGTTCTCTCAGCTCTCTTAGGTATGCCACTTGGGCTATGGCTCTTAAACAACATTGCAGCGCGTCCGATGAAAGCAGCATTAGGTGTCGTTGTGCTTTTCGGTGTTTTTCTGAGCATTAAAGGATTTGATCTTCGACGACTGCCAGTCTTCTTTGATTATTCAATGGGTGTATTGGCCGGCGTGTTGTCGACTTCGACTTCAACAAACGGCCCCCCGTTGGTGTTTTTATTGCATTCGCGACATTATTCTCCGCAAGATTTTCGCGCCGTGCTTAATCGCGTGTTTACTATTTTGAACCTACTCACGCTTGTCACTTTTGCAGTTGCCGGCAAACTTGATCAACAAGCCGTGTCGCTGGCCGGTTTGGCCATTCCAGTGATGGGGGTTGGGGTGTGGCTAGGCACACGATTGCGCTCAAGAATTAATCCTGAACACTTTCGTTCACTGGTGATTGGACTTCTATTAATGACGGGTGTTAGTGCAATTTTAAATTCAATATTTAGTTAGCGCGCAAACCACTCGAGCCATTGCTGTTGGGATGTTGGTTTGAAAACATGATTCGTCTTAACGACGTCACCGAGACTTGCGCATGGCAAAGCAGAATATTGATGCCCTGGGCACACGATCGTGTCACTCGGCATTGACGCCAAGACTTGCAGACTCGAATATAAGTCGGCGGCATTTCCGCCAGGCAGGTCAGTGCGACCACAACCATCCAAAAAAAGCGTGTCACCTGCAACAAGGCGATGCTCAACTAAGAAACATTGGCTTCCAGGTGTATGGCCTGGAGTGTGCACAAATGTCACTTCTATTTCTCCAACATTGATCTTGTCCCCACCCACGTGCTGTACGAGTTCAGATTCAGCGAGTCCCGTAGTTCTTGCGACCCACTTTGCTTCATTGGCATTTATATGTATCGGCACTGAAGTATGTTCGAGCAGGTCTGCGACGCCTTGAATCTTCATTCCCATCATTGACCCACCTACATGGTCGGGGTGATAGTGGGTTGCCAGCACACCCGTCAACTTCATCTCGTCAGTCTCAATGATTTGGAGTAAATCTTGTATTGCATAAGAAGGATCAACAACTAAGCACTCTCGTGTCTTGTGGTCGCCAATCAGGTAAACAAAGTTGACCATCTGTGAGGCCACTTGGTCGTTCACTGCAAAGTCGCGGCCAGACAATAACTGACGAAAATAAAGTCTGTCGCTTACTACTTCGCTCATGCAGAGATATTAGCGATCTAGTCTTATGGAGTGGTCGCTCAAAATAAATCTCTTCGATACGGGATAATCGGCACGGGGATGATGGGTTGTGAGCACATTCGCAATTTACAGGCGATCGCTGATTGTGAAGTAGTGGCTTACGCTGACCCGCACGACTCAAGTCGGGCTAACGCAGCAAGACTTCTGTCTAACGCCAGCGCTTTTGATGACTACGAGCAAATGCTCGCTGCCGAGAAACTAGATGTTGTCGTAATTGCAACCCCGAA
>OFRA01000089.1_pt1 | contig 22264 bp, 20 predicted proteins | sample 1543001 | NCBI WGS metagenome assembly OFRA01 (sample SAMN07774221, study PRJEB24372) | wastewater metagenome | isolation source: Lake Maggiore Verbania | place: Italy: Verbania | collected 2015-12 | reverse complement strand
GGGGCTTGGCTAGGGCTCGGAGATGAAGGAGGGATCGTTTCTGACTTAGGCGCCGATGTTGGTAGCTTATCCTCTCGCGAATAGCCTCCGGCATACCAGGCATCCCCCGAAAGAGCAAAGGCCGTCAGGCTCGTGACGCGATGGAGACCTAGCGCCGTGTGGCAGGCCCCACAATCTTGTTCCTGGGGGGCCCTCATGGACTCGAGTTTTTCTATCTTCATGCCGCAGTGTCGACATTCATATTCATAAAGAGGCATGGCGTTGGGATCCGTTTGAGTTTTCAGTATAGTTTGATTACAGCCGTGTTCATAATAAATCATGGCGATCTTTAAAGAGGCAAAAGCATTCTTCGGCCAAGTCCCCCAATGGGAAGTTGTGTCGCGCACGCGCATCCTAGGATTCACGAATGGATGTTTTGATCTTCTCCACGCAGGGCATGTTGATTACTTAAGCCAAGCTAGAAAAGAATGTGATTTTTTGATAGTCGGACTCAATACCGATGTCTCGGTTCGTGGGCTCAAGGGATCGAGCCGGCCGGTTCAAAATGAAAGTTCACGCGCTAAGATTCTCGATGCACTTCGATGCGTAGATGCCGTCATCTTCTTCGGCGAGGACACGCCGGCTAATTTGATCAAGGCCCTCCAACCTGATCGACTCTTCAAAGGGAGCGACTATCAATCCCATGAAGTCATCGGAAAAGACATCGTTGAAGCCCGAGGAGGTCGAGTCGTACTCCTCCCCTTCAGCGAAGGCCAAAGCACCACCGCTATTGTTGAGCGTATCCAAAACCAAAAGGGTGTTTAGATTAGGGGCGCTAAAAGTTCTCGGTATTTGGGGATAGGCCAGTATGCTGCATCGGTTAATTCCTCGAGTTTATCGAGGGTCTGACGCAGTTGATCCATCGCGGGCCTCACTTGATAGCCAAACGTCTCGGTGCGTGCATGCATATCCGATTGATTCTCAGCGCGATCAAGTATTTCCCTAAGTTTCATCACTTCACTTTGAGCCTGATTCAAAAGATTCGCCTGACGATTAATTAATTGACCAATCGGACTATCTTTTGTGAGGACTGACTGACCCGCATCTATCGAATGTTTAATAGATTGTGACTTGTCTCCGATATCACTCAAGATACTGGGAATCAAAAGGGTTTCCGTCATTTCGCGTAAGACTTGCGCTTCGATATTGAGGGCTTTTTGATATTGTTCGTGACGAATATGGAGGCGAGCTTCGAGTTCTTGGGCGGAAAAGATGCCGCCCTTAATAAAGAGAGATTGCGCCGCAGGCTCTTCCCAAATCTTGAGGGCCGCAACGGTGTCTGCTGCGTGAGGAAGTCCACGTCGGCCCGCTTCCTGCTTCCATTCATCTGAATAACCGTTGCCTTCAAAGCGGATCGACTTGGTTTCTCCGAGGGTCTTTTGAACCACTTTGATAATGGAAGCGAGGACATCCCCCGATTGCACTTGATCCTGTTGAACTTGATGGTTGAGTTCTTGGAGTGCTTCCGCAACGGCTGTGTTGATGATCATCAAAGGAAAGGCAATGGGTTGAGAGGAACCCACAGCTCTAAATTCAAATCGATTGCCCGTAAAAGCAAAGGGTGAGGTGCGATTGCGGTCTGTGGCGTCTTTTTCTAGGTCAGGGAGATTGGGAATTCCAAAACTTAGGATCCCTTTCCCGGCCGTTCCTTTATTTTCTCCCCGTTCAAAAATATCAAGGACTTGACTTAGTTGAGCTCCCAAGAAGATCGACATGATCGCAGGAGGAGCTTCGTTGGCTCCTAAGCGATGGTCATTAGCTGCAGAGGCAATGGCTGCGCGAAGGAGTCCACCATGACGATGAATCGCTTTAATCGTTGCCGTGAGAAAATAAATAAATTGTAGATTCTGCTCGGGGGTCTTGCCGGGATCTAAGAGATTCTGACCTTGATCTGTAGCAAGCGACCAATTGCAATGTTTGCCACTGCCGTTGATACCGGCAAAGGGTTTTTCATGCAGCAGAATGGCTAATCCATGGCGCTCGCCAATGGATTTCATGAGCTCCATCAGCAATTGATTATGGTCCGAAGCTAGGTTGGCTTGCTCGAAGATGGGGGCAAGTTCAAATTGATTGGGGGCGACTTCGTTATGGCGGGTCTTAACCGGAATCCCCAATTTCAAAGCCTCTAATTCGAGTTGTTGCATAAAGCCCAAGACGCGATCTTTGATCGAACCAAAATAATGATCTTCTAATTCTTGCCCTTTAGGAGGACGAGCGCCTTGCAGCGTACGATTAGCAAACATAAGATCGGGTCGCTGTTGGGCTAATTCTAAATCCACGGCAAAGTATTCTTGCTCAGCACCGCAGACGGACAGTACGCGTTGCGCAGAGTGTTTAAAAAATTTCAACGCGTCGAGCGCTTCCTTCGATAACGATTCCATCGAGCGCAAAAGGGGTACTTTATGATCTAGTGCTTCTCCGTGGTAGCCCACAAAAGCCGTCGGGATACAGAGCGTTTTACCGGAGGGTCCCCCCATAATAAAAACCGGACTCGAAGGATCCCAAGCCGTATAACCTCGGGCTTCGAAAGTAGCCCTCAGGCCCCCGCTTGGAAAGGAGCTGGCGTCGGGCTCCCCTTGAATCAGTTGAGAACCGCTCAGCGTTTCGATGACTGTACCCGGATTATTTTTATCCCAAAAAATAAATGCGTCATGCTTTTCAGCCGTGACGCCTGTCATCGGAAGGAACCAATGTGTAAAATGTGTGGCTCCCTGTTCCATCGCCCAGTCTTTAATTGCGGTAGCCACTTCTTGAGCCATTTCAGGTGTAAGAGATCCGCCTCCGGCTGACATAGATTTGAGAGACATATAAGTTGAATGAGACAAACGAGCTTTAGCTAAAGTGTCGTTGAAGGTGTTGCAACCAAAGTAACGGCTAATGGGATGTTCGTCTAACCGAAGAATATCTTCGCCAAATCCCAAAATGTGTTGGTCGCCCATCACTTACTCCTTCGTAAAGCTCAGTGCCTGCTCCTATACTTGGAAAAGGACAAGAACACATCACATGAGCGATCGTTTAAATACCCAATCTCATTTTACTAGGCTATCGGCATCTTCGATAGATGCAGTTGCTTCCCAACTTCTTGACCAAGTCATCGAAGATCAAAAGGGAGAGGAGCGACAAGGTGCCTTGTTTATTGAGCAAGTAGCTTTTGCGCAATGCTTTCTTAGGCAGGAAGTTCAGGACCGCATTGGTGCTTTCTTTCAGTCAAGATCTTAGGCCTTAGGGTCTAATTGCGACTGAAGCCAACTTAAGGCTTGAGGCGATGGGGTTTTCGAAATGAAGTTAGCAAAGTCCAGCATCACTTGAACGGTAAGGGCTTTCGCTAAAGTATCTCCACTGAGGACGTCAAAGACTCGGTATGACAAGTGGAAGGATTTTGTGCCGACGTGGGTGACACGAATTTCAATGCGCACATCATGGGTCAGTAAAATGGGTTTTTTATAATCGACCTCAATCCGTGCAATAAGAAAACCTTCCGATTCGAAAGTACGCCCCTGGAGATAGTCCTGCCACCAAGCAAAACGAGCCGTTTCCAGATAAGTTACGGTCACAGCGTTGTTGACATGTTGCAACGCATCAAGATCACGAAAACGAACGGCGATAGGGTGCTGAAAACTCATGAGATTCCTCGAAAAGGGCCACTTAAGGCATTCTTAAACTATGCCTGAATCTCCATCGACCGGGGCCCGGTCTTCACTCTTTCAGTTGACCCTAGGGTTAGCCACCCTCATTTCAACCTTGGGACTCTGGGGAATCATGAGAGAGCAATGGAATAATCTCCATTTTCAAATCCCTGATGGAGCGACCCGGGTCAACACAGCGCGGCTCGCTCTGGTCTCTCATCCTTGGTCCTTCGTCCTGGGGGGACTTGCCTTGCTGTTCCTTTTTATCAGCCTTCGAAGATTGCTCAGACACTTACTTCGGGCCCCCCATTTTCATCAGGCATCGTGGTCATTCAGTCCTCTCACGCTCTTTGCTTTTTTTATGTTTTGGTTCGTAGGTTTTTTAGGCATTAGCCTTGGGGCGGCCCGCATTTATTCGAAGTGGATTCATACCAACGCCGCTCTTTTTCTCATTCTTATCCCTTACGTTTTACAGACGACGTGGGGAATATTCGTTTTATTGCGCCTTGAGAATATTTCGTGGTCTCAATTCCTAAAACGATTTTCCTTCAGGATCAATCCTGGAGATGGACAGAAGATTTTCCAAATGTTCGGCTTAGCTTTGGTACTTATCGTGGCTTATTCCGCTGTTGTGAATCCCTTTTTAAAAGATGCCCAAGCCCAAGCGAGGCTCCACGACATCCTCGGTCAGAGTCGATCTTGGAAACAAATACTTCCGAGTGGAATTGCGCTGACGTTGCTCGCTCCCTTCTATGAAGAAATTATCTTCCGAGGCGTCTTTCTAACTTGGTTACGTCCCCGTATCCCTGTCGAGTGGGCCGTGCTGATGAGTGGCGTGGTCTTTGCGCTTTTTCATATGGAGCTCGTAGCCTTCCCTGCGCTTGCCCTCCTCGGCAGTATCCTCGCTTGGTCTTACCTCATCTCCGAATCCATCTTGGTTCCGATAGGCATTCATGCGCTGTGGAACTTAACTGCGCTACTGGGCCAACTGGTTCGACCATGAATAAGAAATTCAAGCTCGGTCAAAGTAGTCACGCCAATGATTTTGGCGAGGCCGGTTCACGACGTGAAGGTCGAAGTCAAAGCAAGCGTCGACAACAACAGACGTCTCAGCAACGCTCGCAGATTGAGTCCCACGATAGCCAATCCATGTTGAGTCTTCCGGATACCGCTGAGTGGAGCCATCTCCCCCAGGGAACAGTCATTCAGCGCCACTCTCAGTGGGTCGATTTTCTAGGGACTGACCTCAAGCCTCTACGGGGCACGCTTTCGGGAAAGTTGAGAGGGGTCAGCTTAGTATGTGGCGATCAGATCCACTACGATCTAGCCGTCAAGACGAGTGAAACCCTTGCCCAAATTCAGGCAGTGGTCACACGGCGAAACCTCCTGAAGCGAGGCGGTATTGACGATCGCAATCCTTGGCAATTGATCGCTGCCAATCTCGATGAAGTATGGCTGTGCGCTTCCGTGCTGCAGCCTACCTTAAAGCCTAGTCTGATTGAACGGGCCCAGGCTTTGACCTTCGATGCTGGTATCCCCCTCATTGTGGTGATTACTAAATCCGATGAATTGAAGGCTTCCGATAAAATTCCAGAACTCGAGCCTTTAAGGGCAACTCCTCAACGCATTATTCGCTGCTCTTCCACGAGCGGAGAGGGCCTCGATCTTCTTCAATCCCTTTTACCGAAAAAACGCGTGGGACTCTTGGGTCACAGTGGCGTGGGGAAAAGCACCCTATTGAATCGCCTTCTTAATCAAGATATTTCACGCACTGGCGGCCTCTCTAAATTTGGAACCGGAAAACAAACGACCACCTCCACTCGGCTTATTCCGACCCTCGACCAAGGCTTTATTGTGGATACGCCCGGCTTTAGGAATCTGAGTGTGCGAGGAATCTCCCGTCATTGGCTCGCTGAAATCTTCCCTGAATTTCCTAGTACCGTCTTAGATGACCCCATGAGTTTTGATCCTGAAGATGAGGCAACTCTGATCCAATTAGATCTTGAATTCCCTGAGCGCCTCAAGAGTCTTCAGCGACTCTGGTCAGAAATGGCTGAAAAGAATCCCAACGCACGGGGTCAATAATTTTTTTAGGTTTTCGAAAGAAACCAATGGCCGATCCCAGTACGTAAACCTGGAATGACAAGAAAAAGACTTAACCAAGACCAGCGGGGGAGGGCTTTTACAAGCGGGCTAAGGAGTTCCCCGGCGATAAAAACTTCCCGCGTCGTGAGATCCATACCATGGACCTGGCCATGAAGCGTTCGTCCGGCCAACTCAGGAGCAATACGAACGAGTTCTGGGTGCTGCAAGGGAAACAGCATTAATTGGGCCTGCGTATCTTGACGCTTCAGCCAATCGGCACGACGAATACATAAACTGCATTCACCGTCATAAGCAATGAGGAGCATATTAAGAGGGGGTCGCTGCCAACGAAGAGGAACGCAGAGACTGAACCCATTGAATGACCGTGCTGCAACCTTCGGGAGCTTTCAGCACTTTTTGATAGCGACAGATTTCACCGCGTAGGTTGATGACAAAATCACTTTCTTCAACATAAGAGGTCATGGGTATCCACAGCGTCGCTAGTTGGCCCAATGGAGATTGAAGAACTTCAAAAACGATCGAGGTGGAGGCCAATTGAAGAATTTCTTTTAGCAAGGCGGCTTCAGCGTCGCTCGAAACAAGCTCATCATGGACTAGAATCACGGTCTTGATCTGACCTTCTTCGATTTGTTTTTTCAGCGCGGCGAGTTGACCGAAACGATAGCCTCGCTGTTCCAGCCCCTTGCGATTAATGACGCCATCCGTTTCGTGTTGGAGATGGGCCAAATCAATGGGCAGTTGGCGATCACCACTTCCATAAAGATGGTTAGGTGAAGAGGCGCATTCAGCGATCTTTTGAGCGGCGTCGCATCCAATCGTACCTTGAGCCACCACGGCCGTCGGGTTTTGGAGCGCTTGGGTGAAGACTTCGGAGGCGGAGGTACTTCCTTGATTCACGATACGCGTCGGTCGATCTTGCAGATTGTAGTGTTTATAGGAATAGCGTTCACGATCAGAAATAAAATGAGTTTCCTTTTGACCGTCGATGGGTCGTGGACGCATCCGGTAAATGTGATTGCCTTCGTGATCCATCCAAACGGGGGCGGCTAGTGCACTCTCGCGACAGATCGAAGGTGTTGCGGTGAGGTACCAAACCCGTTTTTTAAATCTGAAGTCACGACTCGTGAGGGCTCCTACAGGACAAATGTCGACCACATTCGCAGCGTAGGGGTTCGCATCAAGGGATTTTCCAGAATACGTGGTGACTTCAAGATCCGCACCTCGCTGCGCTACCGTGAGTTCAGAACCCCCTGAAATTTCTTGCGTGAAGCGAATACAACGCGTGCAATGAATACATCGGTTCTTATCAATCACAATCTTTCCGCCGAGATCTTCATAGCGGTAGCGTCTTTTCGCTTCGTGCATGCGGGAATCTCCGCTGCCATAGGCATAACTATAATCTTGGAGTTTGCATTCCCCTGCTTGATCACAAATCGGACAGTCTAAGGGATGATTCATCAGCAAGAATTCCATGACGCCGGCACGTGCATCGGCGACTTGGGGTGTATTAGTGAAAATTTCCATGGCGAGGCCATCGGGTAGATCTTTCGGTGCCGGTCCCACCGTCGTGGTACAGGAAGTGGCCAACTTGGGCATCCCTTTGATTTCGACCATGCACATTCGACAGGTCGCCACGGGCGTCAGGGCGGGGTGATAACAATAATGAGGAATATCGATGCCGACTTGCTTGCAGGCATCGAGTACCAAGGTCCCTACTGGGACCTCTATGGTCTGACCGTTGATGGCAATCTTCGGCATCACCTATACTCCGAATGAATAGAATGAGGCCTCTGAAACGTAGGATCAAGTTCTCAATCGAGGGTCTAAGTTATTTCCCCCTTTATTGGGGGCTATCCCGAATCGATCAGACAAATCAAAATGAAGAGAGGGGGGGTCATGCCAACTGCTTTGATCTCGGTCTATGACAAGACAGGAATTATTCCTCTAGCTGAATCGCTGGTCCAAAAAGGCTGGACCCTATTGGCCACGGGAGGAACCCTTCAGGTCCTCAAGGCTCATCCCTTACCGGTCACCGAGGTTTCGTCTTTTACGGGCTTCCCTGAATGTTTTGAGGGACGGGTCAAAACCCTCCATCCCAAGATCCATGGAGGCCTGCTCTTTGATCGCCACAAGAAACATCATGCCGAGGATGCTCAGCGACTCGGAATCGAAGCCATTGATTTAGTGGTCGTCAATCTTTATCCCTTTGAAGCGACTATACAAAAACCGGGAGTCCGATTCGAGGAAGCTATTGAGCAAATCGACATTGGGGGTCCCAGCATGATTCGAAGTGCGGCAAAAAATCATGCCTCGGTCACGGTGTTGACTCAGCCGACTCAATATGAACCCTTCCTTCGAGCGCTCGAACAAAATCAGTGGGGTGAGCTTGAACGTCGACAGTGTGCCCAAGAAGCCTTCGGCCATACCGCTCGTTATGATCGTGCAATTGCCGATTGGATGGCTTCTTCCAGCTCGACTTCTACGACGTCCCTCCCCTCTTCCCTTCAATTGAATCTCATCCAACACCAAAGCCTTCGCTACGGAGAAAACCCTCACCAAGAGGGGGCGTATTACCAACCGGTATCGGGGTCGACCCACGGCTTGGCACAAGCGCATCAACTTCAAGGCAAAGAACTGTCGTTTAATAACTTATTAGATATGGAAGCCTGTGGTCGACTCATTGAATCCTTTCAAGAGCCGGCTTGCGTGATTGTCAAACACAACAATCCTTGCGGCGTGGCCCTAGGACCCGAGGTCGATTCGGCTTTTCATCGGGCCCTCGCCTGCGACACCGTCTCAAGTTTTGGTGGCATCGTTGCCTTCAATCGATCCGTCACAGCGAGTCTCGCGCAAAAGATGGTCGAGACCTTCTGGGAAGTGATTATGGCTCCAGAGTTTTCTGCAGAAGCGCTGGCTATTTCCCAATCCAAGAAACAACTCCGTTTAATACAGATTCAACTTCCTTGGTCGAATCCAGAAAGCTTAGATGTACGTTCTGTCAGTGGAGGGTATTTAGTTCAAGGTCTCGACCAACAGGACATGCTGATATCCAACTGGGAGATCAAGGTCAAGGGGTCAAGCCCTAAGCCTTCTGATCAAGATTTATACCTGGCGCAAACGATCGCTAAGTCGGTGAAATCAAATGCCATTGTCTTGGTTAAGGACGGACAAACCGTGGGCATTGGTGCGGGACAAATGAGCCGCGTGGAAGCGGTACGGATCGCCTGCGAGAAAGCCGGTCGTCGTGCGCAAGGAAGTATTCTCGGAAGTGATGCTTTTTTCCCCTTCGCCGATGGATTGGAGTGGGCCGCGGCTCAAGGGGTCCGAGCGTTTATTCATCCGGGGGGTTCCCTCCGTGATGACGAGGTTATGGGAGCGGCTCAGCGCCTAGGTGTTTGGCTTTTTGCGACTGGGATTCGGCATTTTCGTCATTAGGTTATAAAGTTAATAAAGCGATGAAAACCTCTGAGATCCGACAGAAATTTCTGAATTATTTCGTGGCGAATAACCACCGACAGGTGAGTTCTAGCCCCGTTATTGGTCCTGCCCATGACCCCACGGTCTTGTGGACCAATTCGGGCATGATTCAATTTAAAGATGTCTTTGTGGGCCGCGAAGAACGGCCCTATCGCCGTGCGACGAGCAGTCAGAAATGTTTACGGGCTGGAGGGAAGCACAACGATCTCGATCAGGTAGGTTTTACCGCGCGCCATCATACCTTTTTTGAAATGCTCGGCAATTTCAGCTTTGGAGATTACTTCAAACAGGAAGCCATTCACTTTGCTTGGGATTTTCTAACCGGAAGTACGCAAGAAGGCAAATTAGGGCTCCCGGCGAAGGATCTTTGGGTGACGGTTTTTGGCGGTGAAGACGGTGTCCCGGCCGATGAGGAAGCGATTATCCTTTGGACACAAGTTGGGGTCCCCCCTGAACGCATTTTAAAATTCGGCAAAAAAGATAATTTCTGGCAGATGGGGGATACGGGTCCTTGCGGTCCTTGCTCTGAAATTCATTTTGATCGTGGGGCTTCTTATCCCGGCGATGATCGACCTAATGGTGAAGGTGATCGCGTCATGGAAATTTGGAACCTCGTCTTCATGCAATACAACCGAAATGATCAAGGGGCGTTAGCGCCGCTTCCGAAACCCAGTATCGATACCGGAATGGGGCTTGAACGCGTAGCGTCAGTCCTTCAAAAGAAAGATTCCAATTACGAGATCGATTTATTTGTGCCGATCTTCAAGGCTATTTGGTCGATGTCGACCTTGCCGGCTTCTGAACATCAAGATCCCACGGCCAAAATTGCTAGCCAAGTCATTGCTGATCATATTCGTGCAGCCACCTTCATGATTGCCGATGGGGTGATTCCTTCCAATGAAGGCCGAGGCTATGTTTTGCGAAAAATAATCCGTCGGGCGCTTCGTTTTGGTAAACGCCTGGGCATGCCTTCGGGATTCTTTGCGCAACTTCCGAGCTCGGTCCTTCAGAGCATGCAGGATGCCTACCCCGAACTCTCCACGGAGATTAAAAATATTGAGGGCGTCTTGACGAGGGAATCCAAACAATTTGAACAGACGTTGCTCGCGGGTCTCAAGATTCTCGAGTCCGCCAAACTCGCTCAGAAAACTCTTTCAGGCTCCGATATTTTCAAACTCTACGATACCTATGGATTCCCTCTCGATCTCGTTGAGGATTGGTGTCGCGAACGCCAAGTCCATCCCGATCTCGAAGGTTTCCAGAAAGAACTCGCCGAACAGCGAGCCAAAAGTAAAGTGGGTGCCAAGACGGCCGTCACGTCGAAACAAGATCTCTCTGCTCTGATGAAAGTGGCTCCCACGACCTTCACCGGTTACGAGCACTTACAGGACAATACGAAGGTTTTAGCTTTGCTGGATGCTAAAGGCCAGAATGTTTCAAGTCTGACGGGTGAGGGTTCTCTTCTCGTCGACAGCACACCTTTTTATGCTCAAGGGGGAGGCCAAGTCGGCGACACCGGAACCCTGAAATTTGAAGGGGGCTATGGAACCATCACCGATACCCAAAGTCCTGCCGATAAACGCATCGTCCATCAGGTCCATATTGAAGGAACCCTGAAGATCGGTGATGAAGTACATCTTCAGGTTCACGCCGAACGTCGTGCGCGCATTCGTGCCCATCACACCGCAACCCATCTTCTTCATGCTGCTCTTCGTGAAGTCTTAGGACCTCACGTGAAACAGGCAGGCAGCGTCGTTGATGAAGATCGTTTGAGATTTGATTTCACTCATTACGCTCCTCTCGACCGAGAACAAATTGAACTCATTGAATCGTCTATGAACGAGCAAAGCCTGAAGGGACTTCCGGCTTGTATTGAAGAACAGCCGATTGAAGAAGCGCTTCAGCAGGGCGCCATGGCTTTGTTTGGTGAGAAATACGGAGAACGTGTTCGCGTCCTAACCCTCGGAGATTACTCCGTCGAACTTTGCGGGGGAACGCACGTCGCGAATACCGGCGAAATCGGTTTGATTAAAATCACCCAAGAATCCTCCGTCGCCAGCGGTATTCGAAGAGTCGAAGCGGTCGCCGGTGTCATGGCGCTGAAGTATCTTCAAGATCATGACCGAGTACTTTCACAACTTGCCCGAAATTCTAATGTTTCAAAAGATCAACTACCCTCCGTGATCGCCAACAAAGATCAAAAGATTCAAGCGCTCGAACAGGAGCTCAAGAAAACCAAATTACAGGCTGCCTCGAGTCAAGAGGCCGAAGACACTCTGACGCCGATTAAAGGTGGTACTTTGGTGTTCCGCCAAGTTGAAGGCGTTGATGGACAAGATCTACGTCAGTTGATGGATCGCTTCCGTCAACGCCATCCTCAAGGTATTTTATTGTTGGTTTCCCTGATCGACTCGAATCAACTGGCGCTTGTGATTAGCGTCAGTTCAGAACTGCCCCATCATGCAGGCGATCTGTTGAAGGTCATGACGCCGCTTTTGAATGGTAAGGGGGGCGGTAAAAAAGATCTCGCTCAAGGGGGCGGTACCGAGCCTTCAAAACTTCCTGAAGCCTTAGAAGTGCTTAAGCGTTCTCTCCTTTAAGACCAGGTCTGCTCAATCGTCCATACCTGACGTTCGACCTGAGTCTCACCGGGAAAGTGCTTGAGGAAGTCTTCACGAAATTGGGGGGCGTGCTGGGTCAAATAACGATCGAGATCCTCTTGATGCAGGGCTTGATACTGGGTTCGAAAATGCTTTTCACCGAGACGCTGAAAAGAGACTTGGTCAAAACAGCCGGTGGCGACAATATCGGGGATATGGGCCTCGATCATGAAGCCACGGAAAGCGTCTTCATCCGAGTGTTGGAGACGAACCGTGACTTCATAAACGAGCATGAGCGATCCTACCGGGCAAATTCAACGGCACGCGTTTCACGCATGACGGTGACCTTAATTTGACCAGGGAATTGCATTTCATTTTCGATGCGTTTGGACACATCTTTAGCAATCCAGAAAGCCTGATCATCGTTAACCTTACCCGCATCGACCATGATACGAATTTCACGACCCGCTTGGAGCGCAAAGCTCTTTTGAACGCCTTGATAAGAATTGGCAATGAGTTCAAGTTGTTCGAGTCGTTTCACATACGTCGATAACATTTCACGACGAGCTCCAGGACGAGCAGCGGAAAGCGCATCCGCCGCCGTGATCAACATTGCTTCCACGGTTCGGGGTTCAAAATCACCATGATGGCAACTCATGGCATGAATAACCCCTTCTTTTTCCCCATAGCGTTGTAGCAATTGCATTCCTAATTCAATGTGAGTTCCTTCCACTTCGCGATCGACAGCTTTACCAATGTCATGGAAGAGTCCGGCACGACGTGCAAGAACGGGATCAGCGCCCATTTCGCCTGCCATGTATTCTGCGATATGAGCTACTTCTTTCGTATGCTCTAGGACATTTTGTCCATAGGAATGTCGGTAGTTCAGACGACCTAACAATTTGTGGAGCTTGGGATGCACATCCGGGAAACCTAATTCAATCGCAGCAGCCTCTCCAATTTCTTTCATTTTAATATCGAGATCGACTTTGACTTTTTCAACGACTTCTTCAATACGCGCCGGATGAATACGTCCATCAGCGAGTAAGATTTCAACGGCCTGACGGGCTACTTCACGACGAATCGGATCAAAGGAAGATACGACAATGGTCTCAGGAGTTTCATCCACGATTAAATCGCAACCCGTGGCTTTTTCTAAGGCTCTAATATTTCGGCCTTCTTTTCCAATGATGCGGCCTTTGAGGTCGTCGCTGGCTAATTGAATAGAGCCCACGGCGGTTTCCGTGACGACGTCACTGGCAATGCGTTGAATCGCTGCCCCAATGGCCCAGCGGGCTTTCTTCTGAGCTTCTTCGGTCGCTTCCTCTTCAATACGGCGAACAATTTTGGAAGCATCCATCTTGGCATCATGTTCCAGTTGGTCCATGAGCTCTTTCCGGGCATCCTCGCGGGTGAGATTGGCGATGGACTCTAGTTTCGTTTGTTGTTGTTCAACTAACTGTTTCGCTTCTTTTTTCATTGTTTCTAAATGTTCGTTTTCTTTTTGACGCTTTTCACGTTCAATTTCAATATCTTTTTCTTTTTGCTCTAGACTTTGTGTTTTCTTGTCTAGTGTTTCTTCTTTTTGAAGCGCTCGTTTTTCTTGAGCCGCGAGGGTGTTTTGACGTTCACTGAGTTGCTTTTCAATTTCGGCTCGTGCAGCCAGGGCAAGGTCTTTAGACTTGAGTTCAGCGTCTTTCTTCATGGCCTCCACTTCGAGACGCACTTTCTCGCGAAGTAGTTCGGCTTCTTTGGCCGCCTCGGCTATTTGACGGGCCGCCTTGGCTTTCAGTTCTTCCTCGAGATCTTGTCGAAGCTTAGCTTTCGCTTCTTCGCTTAATGAACTCGAAACATTCTTTTTTTGATTAAAGAGGGCCAAGGCAATAACGGCCAGGACCAAGAGACCGATTAATAAGGTATTGGTATTCATAATGAACTCCTAGGGAATGAATCAGGAGCTCTCAGGTCTTGTAGGATTTAAAATTCCCCGCGTAGTCGTGGAGGCTTGCCGAGTTCCCTAGGTTGTAGGGGGGCAGTCAAAACCCACTTTGAGGCATGCCGACGCGCGGAACGCACAAGGGTGGGGGCAGATTGCCCAATCATAGTTATGGAACAAGCGCTTGGCCATACACACGTGCCTTGCAGGGAAAGAGCGTTTAAGATGACCCCGGTCTTAGCCGTTAAAGGGGTAAAGAAGGGGGGGTGTCACCTGGAACATCTTCTAACAATGTGAGTAGTTTCTGTTCCAAATCCGTACGATGTTTGAGAGCTTCCTTTTCTTGACGAATCAGTTGATAAGCCAGATTAAGGGTTCCAAGGATGAAACGAACCCCATGGTCCGCCTCCTTCTTGGCATCTCCATATAATACCTTAGCTCGGCTCTCCATCGCTAGTAAGCTCTGTTCGACCAAGGCCACAGCCTCTTGGAGCTCACTTTCTGAAAGTTCTGTTTGGCACTCGAGAGCCTGGCCCGCGATCTCCAAACGTACATTTCGATGAGTCATTCGTAGCCCCAAGGATACTTAAGATAATTCTTCAAAGGCTTGGAGCAGTTGTTGCAACTGGCCTTTGGTTTGTTCACGTTCCTGCTCTAGTGTTTCGATAACGGATTTAAGGTGTGCTTCATTTTCTTGTAATTGACTCTGTGATTCTTTCAGTTGAGTCACCCGTTGCTCAAGATTCGCAAGTGCTTGCGATTCTGATGCTCGCTGTTGATCAAAGTTAGCGACCCGAACTTTTAAGTCTCGGCGTTCCTGAAGTAGGGTTTTTATTTTCTGTTCAATTTGTTGAACGACATCCATAGATCATTCCTCTCAATCAAAACTTATCTTAGTGTAATTTGCATACTTTGTAGATGACTCACAACCAACTTCATCCAGCCATCCACTTCTTCGGTGGTAAGACTTCGATCAGCCTGGAATTGAAATCGCAATAGCCAAGCTTCATGACCCTCAGCTACACCCTTACCTGCATAAATCTCTACACATCGGAGACTCCTACAAGCCTGAGGAAGTAGGGTTTTTAAGGCAGATTCGACGTCTCCGTAGATTTGTCCTTTCGGCACCAAGAGAGAAAGATCGCGTTGGACCATGGGGTGTCGACTAAAAGGGAAAAAATGAGGAATCAGTGGGGATGTAAGCGGGGGTTTTGAAGGAAGCGGGATTTCAAATCCCAAAAGCCCTTCTCCGAGATCGACTATTTTAATGTCTTGAAGTTGGAGGGTACGGGCTAATCCCATCAGATGTAAGGGGGTAATGTTTTGAGCTGGCGTTAGGACATCTTCTCCGCCGGCTCTCCCTCCCCATACAAGTGTGAGGGTTAAAGCGGAATGAGGTCCTTCGGAATGCGACTGATAGACCGGGGCAATTTCAAACAAACGAACTTCTGCTTGGCCATTTCTTAAATTCTGAATAGCAGATTTCTTGAGCGCAGGCAAAAGACTCGAGCGCATTAAAGAATATTCTTCTCCTAGTGGATTCGAGAGGCGGCGTCCTGATTGATCAGACTCTGAAGTTGTTTCATCAGAAGGACCATGGAAGCCAAAGGTGAGAGTTTGAAAGAATCCTAGATGAGCCAAGCGCTCACTCAACTGGATGCGTTGGGTAAATTCAAACGGCATCGGAAGGGGATCTGCTTCAACCGAAGGGAGCAAAGAATCAATACGATCGTAGCCCTCAAGTCTTAGAATTTCCTCCGCTAGATCTTCAGCGAGATTAAGATCATGACGCCAAGAAGGAGGAGTGACTACGAGTGATCTTTCATCCAAAATAACCGTTGCACCGAGATGCTCGAGGTGGGCTATGGCATCTGTTGCTGAAATAGAGCGGCCAGCAATGCGTTCAAGTAGAGATAAAGGCAAGGAAATGGCGGAAGCTACCACAGGTAGAACCCCTACATTCCATGCAGCAGTGACTTTACCTTCCGTCCATTGAGCAATAGTTTGCGCTAAGAGATTACGAATTGGGGTCACCAGCGATGGATCCACTCCTCGGCCAAATCGATTGGACGCTTCAGTGTGAAGGTTGAATCGATGAGCCGTCGTTCGAACGGATACGGCATCGAAGGATGCGCTTTCAATTAATATGCGACGTGTTTCGGAGGTAACTTTTGTACGCTCTCCGCCTAGGACACCCGCTAAAGCTACGGGGCCTGCTTCATCCGCAATCACCAAGTCATGGGCCGTTAAAGTTCTTGAGATACCATCGAGACCCACAAAGGCTTCGCCCGACTTTGCCAAGCGAACCTTAATAGATCCTTGAAGAGTATCAAGATCGAACGCATGGGTTGGTTGACCAAAGCGGTACAAAAGCTCATTGGAGGCATCGACAGAAGCGAGCGCTTTACTCGAAGAACCCATCAGCTCTAAAAACTTTGTCGTGTCATAAGGAATATAAGTACTCGATCCCAAATCGACAAGGGCGGCTGCATAAAAAGAACACAAGACACTTTCAAGACGAATGGGGAAAGCTGAGGAACCTTCTATAACGGAAGAGTTGGGAATCGGACCTAGGGTCGTTCCCAATTTAGCGGCCAAATCTCGAGCGATACCTCGTATTGACAAGACATCACTTCGATTCGCCGTCGTTTCAATTTCTAAAAGCGTATCGCCCGATAGCGATTCCATACTTTCAATAGGAAAACCAAGCATCGGTAAATACTGCCGTGCTTGTTCAAGACTTAGGGCGCGACCTGTAATTTCTTTTTGGAGCACACTCAAAGGCACGCGCATCATCGCACCTCTCTCATGGACTGAAGGAACCGGACATCATTTTCAAAGAACAGCCTCAAGTCCGGGCACTCGCTGATGATCATGGCGATCCGTTCAATGCCCATGCCAAAAGCAAAACCTGACCAAATTGCTGGATCAATACCTGCATGGCTTAAGACTTGAGGGTGAACCAAACCGGCTCCGAGGATTTCAATCCATCCGCTGGATTTACAAACGCGACAACCTTGGCCCTTGCACAGGGGACATTTCACATCGACTTCGCAACCGGGTTCGACAAAAGGAAAATAGCCGGGGCGGAAACGAATATCGGTTTCGGCACCCAGAAGGGCCTTCATGGCATAACTTAGAGTTCCTTTGAGATGATGCAAGCCAATATTTTTTCCGATCAACATGCCTTCTACTTGATGGAACATCGGAGAATGAGTGGGGTCAATTTCATCTTTGCGATAGACCCGGCCCGGTGATAGAAAACGAATGCCGCCTAGAGATTCAAGTAACGAGATTCCTTGACTATTTTCCTGACTCAGTCTTTTGAGCACGCGTACCTGAACGGGGCTGGTATGAGTACGAAGTAATAGATGGGGGTGAGCCTCGAGATAAAACGTATCGCTGCTGCGCCGGGCTGGATGGGTCGGAGCGATATTAAGTCCATCAAAGTTGTTTTCTTCCGTTTCTACTTCAGGGCCTTCTTCGACGTGGTAACCCAAGCTGCGAAAGACCGAAACAATTTGTACTTCGAGACGCTGAATAGGATGGACGGCGCCCTGAGGCGGCATCGGCGGTGTCAGTGTGAGATCCATGGACGAGGAAGAAGTAACGGAGGTCAACTGCTCGAGACGTTGAGACAAGGATGTTTCCCAAGTAGTTTTCAAATGATTGATCAGAGCGCCTAAGTCTGCTTTGGATTCTTTGGGCGTTTGCTTGAGCAATTCGGTCAACGTCGTTAAGTGACTGGCCTTCCGACCGGTGAAGACTCCCTTCAGTCGATTGATTTCATTGAGATCTTGGGCGCCACTGACCCAAACCTCAAATTGCTGATGGGCCTCGGCAATGGCTAGGGGAAGAAGGTCGAATCGTAGGCTCATGGTTTCCTTAACTCTAACAAAAAACAAAGGCCGCTTAACGCGGCCTTTGTAAGAAGAATGCACCCCAACCGCTTAGTGCTTCTTGGAGGTTTCCACCAATTGACTAAACGCTTCGGGTTGATGCACCGCGAGATCGGCTAAAACCTTGCGATCTAAGTCGATGCTGGCTTTCTTTAGGCCCCCCATAAAACGAGAGTAAGACGTGCCTTGTTGTTTACAGGCCGCACCAATACGAACAATCCAAAGTTTTCTAAAATCTCTTTTTCGGACCTTACGATCACGGTAGCCATAAGCTAGGGCTTTTTCGATCGCTTCTTTCGCTGAACGATACAGACGGGATTTAGCCCCGTAGTATCCTTTGGCAAACTTGAGCATACGTCGACGACGTTGCGCTCGTTTCGGTCCTCGTTTGACTCTTGTCATGTTTTCCTTTCCTCGGGGCAGTTCGGATGAACTTTAAAAGCCCAGTTGGGGGCATCCTCAGATGCCGGTTAAAAGTTTACGCGTAGGGCAACAACTTATTGACGGTGGCTTGATCCGCTTTGCTGACGGAAGAACCCATGTCGAGTTGACGCTTACGCTTAGGGGACTTGCTGGTAAGAAGATGGCGCTGATGCGAGCATCCGCGTTTGAATTTTCCTGTGCCTGTTTTCTTAAAACGCTTGGCGGCACCTTTGTGGGTTTTGATCTTGTAGCTCATGGGTGATCCTTGTTATTCAGCGCTGGGCGCAGGGGTTTGAGGGGTTTCGGTTTTCGGTTTTTTAGGTTTAGACGCGGCCTTGGGTTTGGCATTGAGGATGGCGTGCATGTCGCGACCTTCGATGCTGGTTCCCTTTTCGACATCTCCATATTCAGCCACTCGAGCGATCACATCTTGAATGATTTGGTAACCAATATCACGATGCTGGGTCTCGCGTCCGCGGAACATGACGACGACTTTGACTTTGTCTCCTTCTTCTAAGAATTTGATGATGTGACGAACTTTGAAATCGAAATCGTGGTCATCGGTGCGAGGTCGGAATTTGACTTCTTTAACCACAATGTTTTTCTGCTTAGCGCGAGCGGCATGTTCCCGTTTTGCTTCCTGAAACTTAAATTTTCCGTAATCCATGATGCGACAGACCGGAGGGGTTGCATTAGGTGCAATCTCGACCAAATCTAATCCGCGTTCCTCAGCGATGACTCGAGCCTTCTCGGGGGCCATGACACCAAGTTGTTCCCCGTCTTGTCCGATCACTCGGACTTCGGGGGCACGGATGCCTTCATTAATACGGGTTTCAGTTGGTGGGATAGATTCCTCCAAAAAGCAGAAAGTTAAGTTTATCAAGGCTTTTTCCAAGCACAAAGCCCTAATTTATAGAGGGGATACTAGGCGCGAGCCTTAATGTCTTGGGATATCTGAGCCAAGAAGGCTTCTAGAGGCTTTTGGCCCAAGTCTCCTTGGGTTCGGTGCCTTACAGCAACCTGTCCCGTCTCCACTTCTCGGTCCCCCAAAACAACCATGTAGGGTATTTTTTGGAGCTGGGCGTCTCGGATTTTGGCATTCACTTTCTCATTACGGAGATCTAGTTCAGCTCGAATACCCAAATCTTGAGCTTGAGCCGCGATCTTCTCGGCCATCGCATTGGCTCGATCGGTGATGGGTAAAAGAATCATTTGTACGGGGGCTAACCAAACGGGGAAAGCGCCGCCACAATGTTCAACGAGAATTCCAAAGAATCGCTCGAGACTTCCAAGAATCGCTCGATGCAACATCACAGGATGTGCTTCGGTGCCGTCAGACTGAATATATTTCAAATGAAAACGCTGAGGAAGTAAGAAATCTAGTTGAAGGGTTCCAAGTTGCCATGGACGTTTGAGGGCATCGGAAACTTGGAATTCAATTTTAGGTCCATAAAAAGCTCCTTCTCCAGGATTCATGGTGAATTCATAGCCGCGATCGATGAGCGCATCCGCTAACGCTTTCTCCGCTTGATCCCAGGTCTCATCAGAACCTAAACGTTTGGCGGGACGAGTCGAGAGCGCCACTTTGACTTCGTGGAAACCAAAGGTGGCATAGACTTCTTTGAGCAAATCTAGGAACGCCACGCTTTCTTGTTTAATTTGAGCTTCTGTACAGAAAATATGGGCGTCATCTTGGCAGAAACTTCGAACACGCGTCAGGCCGTGGGTCACGCCACTGCGCTCGAGGCGATGCAGGCGACCAAAATCGGCGATGCGCTTCGGAAGTTCACGATAGCTATGTTTGGTACTCGCAAACATCAGACAATGGGTGGGGCAATTCATGGGCTTTACCGCAAAATCTCGCTCTTCCGCTTCGGTGAAATACATATTGTCCGAATAATTATCCATGTGACCCGACGTTCTCCAAAGATTCGTATCGAGAATCTGTGGCGTGATGACTTCTTGATAACCGTATTTGAAGTACAGTTCGCGCATATATTTAACGAGTTCGTTATAGACCGTGGTGCCTTTAGGATGAAAAAAGGGCGAAGCCGGAGCTTCGGGGTGAAAAGAAAAAAGATCTAATTCCTTCCCCAGTTTTCGGTGATCCCGACGCTTGGCTTCTTCGATTAAAGCTAAGTGCTCTTCAAGTTCTTTGGCGGTATGAAAAGCGGTTCCATAGATGCGAGAAAGCATGGGATTCTTCTCATCGCCTTTCCAATAAGCGCCCGCTACATGCGTTAACTTGAAGGCGCCCGCTTTGCCGGTTCTAGGAATATGGGGGCCGCGGCAGAGATCGTAAAAATCACCTTGGTGATAGCCGGAGATGGCTTCACTGGTGGGAATCTCAGCCAAGATATCGACCTTGAAATGCTCACCCATTTTTTTGAATCGTTCTATAGCTTCGGATCGAGATAAAAGCTCACGGGTGACGACAATGTCTTCTTTTACAACTTTTTTCATTTCTGCTTCAATGAGAACGAGATCCTCTGCCGTGAAGGGTCGATCCACTTTGAAGTCATAATAAAATCCGTCTTCTATGACAGGGCCGATGCCCACTTGAGTCTGTGGAAAGAGCCGCTTCACGGCATGGGCCAACAAATGAGCGGTCGAATGACGAAGAAGATCAAGACTCTCGGGAGATTTACTGGTGACAATTTCAACATGACTGTTGGTCAATAAAGGAGTTGAAAGATCCATTAAGCGACCTTCAACTTTAATGGCTAAAGCAGCCTGCGCTAACCTTGGTCCGATGCTGGCAGCCAAAGTTTCCCCGGTTGCGCCTTCAGGCAACTCTTTAATGGATTGATCAGGTAAATGAATGGCGAGCGGCATAAATTCTCAGGATGAATAATTCTCAGTTTAACGATAAGACCTCTTAAAAAGACACTCACAACAAAAAGCCCCTTGCCAACTTGGCAAGGGGCTTCGTGATGAAACGTCGCAACGACCTACTTTTCCGCCCCTGTCTGGGGAAGTATCATCGGCCCTCTAGGGCTTAACTGCCGTGTTCGGTATGGGAACGGGTGTGACCCCTAGGGTAAAGTCACGACGAAATAGGAAAATGGGGTGACCCAAAATTTTATTTGGGAAAGCTAAGGTGAATTTAAAAAGAGCAGAGTGCACTTGTCACTTAATGTCCGAAGACATGAAATGTACTTGTCGTTAATTGATGAAACGTCAAGCCAATTGGCCATTAGTATCGCTTAGCTGAGCACATCACTGTGCGTACACATGCGACCTATCAACGTGGTAGTCTTCCACGAGCCTATGGGGAAATCTAATCTTGAGGGGTGTTTCGCGCTTAGATGCTTTCAGCGCTTCTCACTTCCGAACATAGCTACCCAGCATTGCATTTGGAAACACAACTGGAACACCAGAGGTTCGTCCATCCCGGTCCTCTCGTACTAAGGACAGGTCCTCGCAAATTTCCTACGCCCACACTAGATAGAGACCGAACTGTCTCGCGACGTTCTGAACCCAACTCACGTACCGCTATTGATCGGCGAACAGCCGAACCCTTGGGACCTGCTTCAGCCCCAGGATGCGATGAGTCGACATCGAGGTGCCAAACCTTGCCGTCGATATGAACTCTTGGGCAAGATCAGCCTGTTATCCCCGGCGTACCTTTTATCCGTTGAGCGATGGCCCTTCCATACGGGACCACCGGATCACTATAACCTACTTTCGTACCTGCTCGACTTGTATGTCTCGCAGTCAAGCTCCCTTATACTATTGCGCTCTGCGGTTGATTTCCAAACAACCTGAGGGAACCTTTGTACGCCTCCGTTACTCTTTAGGAGGCGACCGCCCCAGTCAAACTACCCGCCTGACATTGTCTTCCATCCAGATAATGGATGCGAGTTAGAGATCAGCATTGCACAGGGTGGTATCTCACCGACGACTCCACCGAACCTAACGATCCGGTATCAAAGTCTCCCACCTATCCTGCACGGTTCAATGCCAACCTCAATATCAAGGTGTAGTAAAGGTGCACGGGGTCTTTTCGTCTAAGTGCGGGTAACCGGCATCTTCACCGGTGCTACAAGTTCGCTGAGCGTCTGTTGGAGACAGTTCCCAGATCGTTACGCCATTCGTGCAGGTCGGAACTTACCCGACAAGGAATTTCGCTACCTTAGGACCGTTATAGTTACGGCC
>OFRA01000087.1_pt1 | contig 22300 bp, 23 predicted proteins | sample 1543001 | NCBI WGS metagenome assembly OFRA01 (sample SAMN07774221, study PRJEB24372) | wastewater metagenome | isolation source: Lake Maggiore Verbania | place: Italy: Verbania | collected 2015-12 | reverse complement strand
GAGCATGGTGCCAAACAAAAACAGCACCATCACGGCACCCACATACACCAAGATCAGAATTAAGCTTAAGAACTCCGCCTTGAGCAACATCCAAATACCCGATGCACTAAAGAATGCGAGTACGAGAAACAAAGCGGCATGCACTGGGTTAGATACGGTCACTACTCGCAATGCAGCGATGACCAGCAAAGCAGCAAAGGCGTAGAAGAAAACAGCAAAAAGAGTGGATGGATCAAAGTTCATAAATCAATTATCGATATGGTGCGTCGGCCTCACGGTTTGCTGCAATTTGCTTTTCATACTCGTCGCCAACCGCCAGCAACATCTCTTTCGTGAAATACAAATCGCCCCGCTTATCACCAAAGTATTCAAAGATATTCGTTTCGACAATCGCATCGACTGGGCAAGCCTCTTCACAAAAACCACAGAAGATGCACTTGGTTAAATCGATGTCATAGCGCGTTGTTCTGCGCGTACCATCCTCACGCTGATCCGACTCAATCGAAATAGCCAAGGCAGGACACACCGCCTCGCATAGTTTGCAAGCAATACAGCGCTCTTCCCCATTGGGATAGCGACGCAATGCATGAAGCCCACGAAAACGAGGAGACAAAGGAGTCTTTTCTTCAGGGTATTGGATGGTGATCTTCCGCTTAAATAAGTAACGGCCGGTAATCGACATGCCAGTCAGTACGTCTTTTAGCATCAAGCTATCTAAGAACTGGGAGATTCGTTTAAACATCGTCGCTTAGCTCCAGATATTCCATGGGGACAAAATCCAAGCCCCAACCAAAAGAACCCAAAATACTGTCAAGGGAATAAAGACTTTCCAGCCTAAACGCATAATTTGGTCATAGCGGTAACGTGGCAAGGTGGCACGCAACCAAATAAAACAGGAAAGCAAGAAGAAGGTCTTGGCAAATAGCCAGAAGAAGTAGTCCGTTATCGTCTTACGAATTAGCAAGAGAGACTGGAATTGTGATTGTTGAGAGCAGCAGTCTTGGTTATGAGTGTTTAGGGATGGGAATGCGTGTTGGGTTTATCGCGTTCCGACCGCAACATCGACAAGATCGTCGGTTTGGGAAGCCGTTGGAGTTTGGGGAGAAGGGGCCGTTTTGGACAAATGATCCAAGCGAAGAAGAGATTGGTCGAATCTTGGACTATTTGCTCACGGTTTCTGATGAGCAGTGGGAGCGTGACAGCGGCTGGATTCGTGATCAGTTGATGGTGCATGATTACGGGAATACGAAGATTCGGGCTTATGTTGAGGGCGTTTTGACTGGTAGTTTGAAGAGCAATTAGTTCAAAAATAAGGGGAAAAATTATGGGTCGCACAGTGCGCGCGGCGTTATTGCAAACCGATTGGACCGGCGACAAAGGCACGATGATCGACAAGCACGAGGCGCAAGCTCGTGAAGCCGCCAAGCAAGGAGCACAAGTTATGTGCTTCCAAGAATTGTTTTATGGTCCGTACTTCTGCCAAGTGCAAGAGCCTGAGTATTACTCGTACACAGAGCCGATTCCAGATGGACCAACCACAAAACGGTTTCAGGCGCTCGCCAAAGAACTTGGCATGGTTTTGGTTTTGCCGATGTACGAAATTGTGCAACCTGGTTTGTACTACAACACTGCAGCGGTGATCGACGCTGACGGAAAATATCTTGGCAAATATCGCAAGCAACACATTCCGCAAGTAAAAGGTTTTTGGGAGAAGTATTACTTCACACCTGGCACCGGCGGATATCCGGTTTTTGATACTGCTGTTGGCAAAGTTGGTGTTTACATTTGCTACGACCGACACTTTCCAGAAGGCTGGCGCGCGCTCGGATTGAACGGCGCTGAAATCGTGTTTAATCCGTCGGCAACAAGTCGCGGACTAAGCGAATACATCTGGAAGATCGAGCAGCCTGCAGCTGCCGTTGCCAATATGTATTACGTCGGGGCGATCAATCGAGTTGGCATCGAGCCACTTGGTGACGATGATTTCTACGGTCAGAGCTACTTCGTTGACCCAGAAGGAAAGTTCGTTGGCAACCAGGGCGACCCATATAAGCCAGAGTTGATCGTTCGCGATCTTGATATGGACAAAATTAAAGCTGTGCGCGATCGTTGGGCGTTTTATCGTGATCGCCGACCAGACGCATACGACGAACTAGTTGAGCGATAAAACCTAAAAGTCACAACCACAACACAGGGAGGAAACATGGCGCGAATACTTATTAAAAACGGAACCGTTGTCAGCCCGACTGGTCGTCATGAAACTGACGTGTTGATTGAGGGCGAGACGATTTTGGCATTGTTTGAACGCGGCAAAGCAGACGCTTTGAACGTCACTGCCGACAAGGTGATTGACGCCAAGGGTAAATACGTAGTTCCTGGTGGCATCGACGTGCACACGCACATGGAGTTGCCATTTGGTGGCACCTCAGCAAGCGACACATTTGAAACCGGCACCACGGCTGCTGCCTGGGGTGGCGTGACAACAATCGTCGACATGGCGTTGCAGCGATATGGCGAAAACGTGCACGAGGGATTGGCTGAATGGCATCGCAAAGCCGGCGGAAACTGCGCTGTTGACTATGCGTTTCATCAAATCATTGGTGGCATTGACGAACAGTCTTTGAAAGACATGACTTATTTGGTTGAGCATGAAGGTGTAACAAGTTTCAAATTGTTCATGGCATACCCTGGCGTGTTCTACAGCGATGACGGCCAGATTTTGCGCGCGATGCAAACTGCAAGCGAAAACGGTGCGACGATCATGATGCACGCTGAGAACGGAATTGCAATCGATGTGCTCGTGCAGCAGCACATTGCTCGTGGTGACACTGACCCGAAGTATCACTCGTATTCGCGACCAAGTTTGCTCGAGGGTGAAGCAACAAATCGTGCGATTGTTTTGTCAAAGGTCGCCGGAAACGTACCCCTATATATAGTTCACATGTCGGCCTCCGAAGCGTTGAACGCCCTGGCCGAGGCGCGCCACGAGGGTCTAAACGTATTCGGCGAAACTTGTCCGCAATACCTATATATGACGCTTGAAGATCACTTGGCTCGCCCAGGTTTTGAAGGCGCGAAATTTGTTTGCTCGCCACCGATTCGCAGCAAGCACGACACGCACGACCACCACGGCGATTTGTGGAAGGGTTTGCGCATGAATGAGCTCGCGATCGTTTCAACAGACCATTGCCCGTTCTGTTACAAAGATCAAAAAGAACTCGGTCTAGGCAACTTCTCGAAGATTCCGAACGGCATGGGCGGCGTAGAGCATCGAATGGAACTCATTTATCAGGGTGTTGTTCAAGGCGAACTGTCGCTTGAGCGTTGGGTTGAAACTTGCAGCACCACACCGGCCCGAATGTTCGGTATGTATCCGCAAAAAGGCATTATTGCCGCAGGATCAGATGCCGACATCTTGATCTGGGATCCAAACAAGAAGACAAAAATCGGCATCAACGACAAGCACCACATGAATATGGACCACTCGTCATGGGAAGGCACCGTCATTGACGGCAAAGTTGACACCGTGTTGTCACGCGGCATGGTTGTAATTGAAAATGATAAATTCCACGGACGCAAAGGGCACGGCAAATTCATCAAACGTGGCCTATGCCAATATCTGAACTAAATAAACCACACACACAGGAGAAATAAAAAATCATGAATCGCATTAGTCATTGGGTCAACAACAAGGTTGTCGCTGGAACATCTGGCAAATCAGGCAAGGTGTTTAACCCTGCAACTGGCAAGCAAGAGTCTGAAGTTGACCTGGCAAATGTTGCCGATGTCGATGCGGCAGTTGCCTCGGCGAAGGCTGCGTTTCCGGCATGGCGTGCGACAAACTTGTCGCGTCGCGCCGAGATTATGTTTCGCATGCGCGAACTTGTTGATGCGAACCGCAAAGAGATCGCCAACTTATTGACTCTTGAGCACGGCAAAGTGCCGAGTGACGCGTTGGGTGAAGTTGCTCGCGGGCTTGAAAATATCGAGTTCGCTTGCGGCGTGCCAGCAATGCTCAAGGGCGGGTATTCAGAACAAGCATCAACTGGTGTCGATGTTTATTCAATTCGTCAACCACTCGGTGTTGTGGCCGGAATTACTCCGTTCAACTTTCCGGCAATGGTGCCAATGTGGATGTTCGCCAATGCGATCATGTGCGGCAATACATTTATTTTGAAGCCAAGCGAGAAAGATCCATCGGCATCAATGTTTGTTGCTGACTTGCTTCGTCAAGCGGGTCTTCCAGATGGTGTTTACAACGTTGTGCACGGCGACAAAGTGGCTGTAGATCGTTTGCTTGACCACCCAGACATTGCCGCAGTGAGTTTCGTAGGTTCGACACCGATTGCAAAATATGTATATGAGACCGGCACAAAAAATGGTAAGCGTGTGCAGGCCCTCGGCGGCGCGAAGAACCACATGTTGGTTTTGCCAGATGCAGATCTGGACATGGCAGCAGATGCCGCGATCAGTGCCGCATACGGTTCAGCAGGTGAGCGTTGCATGGCAGTTTCTGTGGTGCTTGCAGTTGACTCAATCGCCGATGACTTGGTCAACAAGATCAAATCAAAAGTGCCAAACATTAAAGTTGGCGCAGGCTCAGACCCTGCGAGTGAAATGGGTCCGTTGATTAGCCGTGAACATCGCGACAAAGTTGCTGGTTATGTGACTGGTGCAGCAAAAGAAGGTGCAACAGTTGTTCTAGACGGAACCGATAAAGCAAAAGATGAGGGTTTCTTCTTGAATCCAAGTTTGATCGATCATGTCAAGCCAGGAATGAAGTGCTACGACGAAGAAATTTTCGGACCAGTGCTCACCGTAATGCGCGTGAAGAGTTACGACGAAGGATTGAAAGCGATCAACGACAATCAATTCGGAAACGGCACTGCGATTTTCACTCGTGACGGTGGCGTTGCGCGACAATTCCAATACGACGTGAATGTAGGCATGGTGGGCATCAACGTGCCGATTCCTGTGCCAGTTTCTTACTATTCGTTTGGTGGTTGGAAGGCGAGTTTGTTCGGTGACCAGCACATGTACGGCCCAGAGGGCATCAACTTCTATACGCGTGGCAAGGTTGTGACTTCACGTTGGCCAGATCCACGTACGTCAACAGTCGACCTCGGCTTTCCACACAGCAGGTAAATAAGTGGACATCGGCGTTGTACTGCAGACGACTCCACCTGCACGGCAGGTGATTGACCTTGCACGCAAGGCCGATGCCCTTGGTTTTACACACGTTTGGACTTTTGACAGCCACATTTTGTGGGAAGAACCGTACGTAATCTTCAGTCAGATTTTGGCGGAAACAAAAAATGTAATTGTTGGTCCGATGGTCACGAACCCAGCGACTCGCGATTGGACGGTTACGGCAAGTTTGTTTGCAACGCTCAACGAAATGTACGGCAATCGCACTGTCTGTGGCATCGGGCGTGGAGACTCTGCGGTACGTGTAACCAACGGAAAGCCGACAACTCTGGCGACTTTGCGAGAAAGTATCGACGTAATTCGTGAACTCTCGAATGGTCGCGAAGTCGACTACAACGGTTCGAAAATCAAATTTGAGTGGGCGTCAAAGAGCAAGTGCGAAGTATGGGTCGCCGCGTATGGGCCAAAAGCTCTTCAGTTGACCGGTGAGGTTGGCGATGGTTTTATCTTGCAACTTGCCGACATTGATATTGCCGCGTGGACAATCGAAGCAGTGCGCAAAGCTGCACGCGATTCAGGTCGTGATCCAAATTCGGTAAAAATTTGTGTCGCAGCACCTGCATATGTTGGTGACGATATGTCGCACATGCGTGAGCAGTGTCGTTGGTTTGGTGGCATGGTGGGCAATCATGTGGCTGACATCGTCGCGCGTTACGGCGAATCAAGCGCCGTGCCAAAAGCGTTGACTGATTACATCAAGGGTCGCGAGGGCTATGACTATAAACAACATGGCCAAGCCGGAAACACGCACACAACTTTTGTGCCTGATTCGATTGTGGATCGTTTTTGTATTTTGGGCAACGTTGATGAACACATAAAGCGTTTGAAAGAACTTAAGGGTCTTGGGGTCGATCAGTTCTCGGTTTATTTGCAGCATGACGGCAAAGAGCAAACTCTTGAGGCTTACGGCAAAGAAATTTTGCCCGAGATTGCGGCGCTGAGTCGGGCAAAGAAGTAAAAATGTTGGCGCGTCGCATCGCGTATCGCTCGGCAATGTTTGTTGTGGCGATTACCTCGGTAGTTGTCTTGTGGGAGCTGTACAAAATTCTTGGGCCACAAGATGGAGGAAAGTTCTTCGGCGTAAGTATTTTGCCGCGAGCAAATGACACAGCGATGCCACACTTTTCGACAATGTTGAGCCGATATGGGCGACCTGAGGTTCGGGGGTCAGACAAGAAAATTTGGGTTGTTGTTCTGTCTGGTGCGATGTTCTCGTTGCGCCTGTCATTAGTTGGATTTTTTCTTGGTACAACGATCGGTGTAGGTCTTGCAGTGTTGATGTCGCGCTACCGAATAGTGCAACGCGGGTTGTTGCCATATCTCGTGATGTCGCAGACTGTGCCGTTGATCGCGCTCGCACCGCTGGTTGTTAGTTGGGGTGGCAAGTTAGAAATTGGATCGTTCATTTGGCCACGTTGGCTGTCAGCCTCAATTCTCGGAACTTTTCTAGCTTTTTTTCCGATCGCCGTTGGCACTTTGCGAGGGCTCGCCAGTGCGCCCGCAGCAGCGGTTGAACTGATGGATAGTTATGCGGCGTCGTGGAAGCAAACACTGTTTAAGTTGCGGTTTCCTGCGGCGGTGCCGTTCATGGTTCCGGCATTCAAACTCGGTGCGTCTGGTGCTGTTGTTGGTGTTGTTGTCGCTGAAATCAGCACCGGTCTCAAAGGTGGCATTGGTCGGTTAATCATTGAATACGCGCGCGAAGCGACCGGCGACCCGGCGAAAGTTTTCACTGCGGTTTTCGGTGCAGCGGCACTGGGTATAACGATGTCGGGGCTCGTCGCTTTGTCTGACGTTTTATTAATGCGAAACCGACCCAAGGAGACGACAACGTGAGTGCTTTAGAAGTTGCCGGCGCGAGCAAAATTTTTAATCAAGGTACGACAAAACAAGTCGACGCGTTGATTGATGTCAACTTGACGGTTAATCCAGGCGAGTTTGTTTCTTTGATTGGTCCTTCGGGCTGTGGCAAGTCAACTTTGTTGCGCTTGATTGCAAATTTACTTGAACCAACTTCTGGTTCTGTGAGTGTCAACAATAAAACTGCTGCTCAAGCGCGACTTGATCAAGATTACGGAATGGCATTTCAGCAAGCTGGGCTTTTTGATTGGCGAACCGTAAGCAAGAACATTGAGTTGCCTCTTGAACTAAAAGGCTGGGATAAAGCCAAGCGTGAAGCACGTGCAAAAGAGATGTTGGAACTCGTGAAGCTCCCGGAGTTTGCAGACTTGTATCCGTGGCAGTTATCGGGTGGCATGCAGCAACGCATCGCAATTGCCCGTGCACTTGCTGCGCATCCGCCGTTGTTGTTGATGGATGAACCTTTTGGTGCTCTCGATGAAATGACGCGTGAGTACATGCAGGGCGAGCTTCTGCGTATTTGTGGCGAAACTTCAACGACAGTTGTGTTCGTGACGCACTCGATACCTGAAGCCGTCTATCTCTCAAATCGTGTTGTGGTGATGTCGCCGCGTCCTGGTCGAATCACTGAAGTGATTGACGTTGACCTTGGGTCAAAGCGCAATGAAGATACTCGTGCCGCCGATGGTTTTTTCAAGAGCATTACTGCTGTACGTGAGGCCCTGCGCGGCACGCACGCAGATCACGCTGCAGCTAACGCGATTCGTGGAGTCGAAGATCGCTGACCATGGCAGAAAATAATGCTCTGCGAGTGATTACTCGTTTGCGACAAATTGGTCCGGCGCTAGTTTTTGGTGTTTCATTTCTTGCGCTTTGGGAAGCAGCAGTTCGAGGTTTTGACCTTAAGCCGTATTTTCTTGCTGCACCGTCAAAAATTTTTGAACAATTTTTTAAGAACTATTCGCGCATTTGGGAAGCATCAATGGTTTCAGGCGGCAATGCCCTAGTCGGATTGATCGTTGGCACCGTATTTGGCGTGGCGATGAGTTTTATTCTGAGTCGATATCGATTTTTAGGAGAGTTGATTACGCCTTTGGCGATTGCTTTGAATGCGATTCCAATTTTTGTGCTGGTTGCAGTTTTGAACAACATGTATTCGATCACGAGCGAGATTCCTCGACGTGTGATGGTGACACTTGTTGTTTATTTTATTGTGCTGGTTAACGTTGCCAAGGGCCTGACACAAGTTCGGTCAACTCATGTTGAACTGATGCGCAGTTACGCCGCAAGCGAGTTTGTAATCTTGCGCAAAGTTCGAGTTCCAAATGCTGTGCCGTATTTGTTTACCGCGCTAAAAGTCGCTGCGCCAGCCTCGGTGATTACGGCTTTTGTCAGCGAGTATTTTGGCGGTCTCCAAAACGGCTTAGGAAGCCGAATTACGAGCAATATCGCCAATGCCAAGAACGCTGCGGCGTGGGCCTACGTTTTAGGGGCGTGCCTGCTTGGGCTAGCGTTCTACACAGTCTCCATTATTTTGGAGGGGGTCACTCGCAAGGGTGACACTAAATAAAAACAAAGCGGGCTCAAACCCGGGGGAGAAATAATGAAAAAGACATTAAAATTTGCCTTCGCAGGCATCGCGGTAATGTCGCTGGTCGTTGGCGCTTGTGGCGGCAGTGACGATGCGGCAACCGATGATGAAGCGGTAACTGAAGAGACAACAGCACCTGCAGAGTGCACAACACCGACACCGGTGAAATTGCAACTGCAATGGTTCACCCAGGCTCAGTTCGCTGGTTACTATGCAGCACAAGACCAGGGCTTCTACGCCGATCAGTGTCTTGAAGTAACGATTATGGAAGGCGCAGTGGATATCACTCCACAGAACGTGCTTGCCGACGGCCAAGCCGACTTCGCAATTTCTTGGGTTTCCAAGGCGCTTGCAAGTCGTGAAGGCGGAGCAAACATTGTGAACATCGCGCAGATCTTCCAACGATCAGGCACATTGCAGGTTTCGTTCAAAGATTCGAACATTGCAACTTCTGCAGATTTCAAGGGCAAGAAAATTGGTAACTGGGGATACGGCAACGAATTTGAAATCTTCGCCGCTCTCACCAAGGCCGGTCTTGATCCAGCAAAAGATGTAACACTTGTTCAGCAACAATTCGACATGGCAGGTTTGCTGTCTGGCGATATTGACGCTGCAGAAGCGATGACATACAACGAGTACGCACAAGTTCTCGAAGCAATCAACCCAGCAACCGGTGCCCTCTATACAGCAGATGACTTCAACGTCGTTTCGTACGAGGCTGAAGGTGTTGGTATGTTGCAAGACGCAATTTGGGCCGATGGCTCACGCCTTGAAGACCCTGCTTACGTTGAGACTGCAACCAAGTTCGTTGCTGCATCAATTCAAGGTTGGGCATTCTGCCGCGATGACGTCCAGGCTTGTCGCGACATTGTCGTAGCAAAGGGCTCAAAGCTTGGTGCAAGTCACCAGTTGTGGCAAATGAACGAAGTTAACCAGTTGATCTGGCCAGCCACAGGTGGCGCAGGCATGATCGACGCAGCAGCATGGGATCGCACATCAAGCCTTTCGCAAACAGCGAAGAACCTTGAAGGCGGCACTGTGTTGACAAAAGCTCCAGATGCTGGTGCTTACACCAACGACATTGTGACAGCAGCGCTTGCGATGCTTGATGCAATGGGCGTAGACACCAAAGGTTCGGCGTATATGTCCGAAGTTGTGGAACTCGCCGAAGGTGGCAACTAAGTTCAGTAACTGTTAAGAATTACAAACGGGCGGGTCGCTTCGGCGGCCCGCCTTTTTGTTTGCCCAAAATTCGACGCAGTGTTAGGCGTAGGGGCAGTGGCGGCAGTTGTTGTCGCAGCAGTATCCGCGAGCTTTGTGCACTGTGGAAGCGATCACGAAAAGCGAAGTTATTGGGTCGATGTATCCATCGGCGTTGCGATCTAGGGCTTCTTGGTGGGCGGCCAAAATAACCGCATAGTTCTTGTTTGCAGGGTCGAGTCTTAGTGGGCTCGGCACATTTAACGGGCGATCTGCAAGCTGAGTGTTTTTGCCTTGTGGAGCCATAGTTAATTGATTTCTAATCCGTGAAAGATTTTTGCGAGTTGCTCAACACCGTCGGCAATTGAAGGCGCAGGTCGAGCAAAATATCTGTCAGCGTTGACACAAGCAGTCTTCCAAGATGGATCAAACTCATGTGCAAGTGCTGCGGCTTCTTTCGCGGCACGTATTTCGTCGAAACCGCAAGGTGCAAAAACAACAATGTCGGGTTTTGCTTCGCGCACCGCCTGCCATGTTGTGGTCGTTGATGGCAGACCTGGTTTACCGAGAACTTCGATACCGCCTGCAGCTTCCACCATTTCGGGAATCCAGTGTCCACTAGCAAAAGGTGGATCAAGCCACTCGGCAATAAAAACCCGTGGTCGAGGTTTGCCGGCGACTGCGCGGCGAACGTTTTCAACGCGGCGCAACATTTGAGCGGCTACTTGTTCACCTTTTGTCGTTACGCCAAGAGCATTAGCGACGGTGATTACCGAGTTGGCAACTTCATTAATTGTGTGTGGGTCAAGTGAAATGACGCGAGCCCCAACATCGCAGACGTTTTCACTTGAGACTGCGCAGACGCGACAAAGGTCTTGAGTGATGATCACATCTGGCGCTAGTTCGCGCAACAGGTCTTCTTCGATTGCGTAAAGCTGTTCACCGTTGTGCATTGCTGATCGAACTTGTGCATCAATTTGCGGACCAGAAAGTGCAAGCGAGTCGACTCGGCTTAGAGAAACAACTTTTGCCTTCGCCGATTCAAGTGGCCAATTACATTCGCAAGATCGACCAACTAAGTTTTCAATCAAACCAAGTTCGCCAACGATTTCGGTGGCGCTAGGAAGAAGCGAGACGATGCGCATATTTACTCGCGGGTTGGGCGAGGTCAGTTTTTGCAGTGTTTGTCGGCGATATCGAGAACTTCATCGATGATCGCAAGACCTTTTTTCACGTCTTCAACCGGCGTGTTGCACGGTGGTACAACATGTATGCGATTGAAGTGCGTGAATGGCCAGAGGTTGCGCTCTTTGCAGGCCACGATCAGATCCATCATCGGCTTGGCATCAGGGCCAGATGCATTGAACGGTACGTACGGTTCGCGGGTTTCACGATTCTTCACTAGTTCAATTGCCCAGAACACACCAAGACCACGAACATCGCCGACGCTCTGATGCTTGGCTTTCATTTTTTCAAGTGCTGGACCGATCACATCTTTGCCGAGCATGCGAGCATGCTCAACGATTTTTTCTTCTTTGAAGATGTTGATTGACGCAACTGCCGCGGCACATGCGAGTGGGTGACCGCTGTAAGTAAGACCACCTGGAAAGACACGATCGCGGAAGGTATCAGCAATTTTTTGACTGATGACCACGCCACCAAGTGGTATGTACCCAGAGTTGACACCTTTGGCAAAGCAAATCAGATCTGGTGTGACATTCCATTTATTGACTGCAAACCACTCACCGCAACGACCGAAACCGGCCATTACCTCGTCGCACATCATGACGATGCCGTGCTTATTGCAAATCTCGCGCACACCTTGCAGATAACCATCTGGCGGAACCAAGATTCCGTTCGTGCCGACAACTGTTTCGAGGGCGATCATCGCAACAGTTTGAGGTCCTTCGACCATCAAGACTTCTTCAAGATGTTGCAACGCACGCTGACACTCTTGTTGCTCACTATTTGAATGAAACGGCGAGCGATACGGGTATGGTCCCCAAAACTTGACGGCACCAGAGGCGCCAGTTTCATTTTGCCAACGACGTGGGTCACCGGTGAGTGCGATCGCGCCTGCAGTTGATCCGTGATATGAACGATATGTTGTCAGAATTTTGTGGCGACCAGTATGAAGTTTGGCCATTCGGGTTGCATATTCTGCAGCCTCGGCACCGCCGTTGGTGAAAAACACCATGTTCAAATCGCCTGGCGCAAGTTCTGTGATCAACCTTGCTGCCTCGCTTCGCGACGCGTTAACAAACGGAGGTGCAACTGTGCAAAGTTTGCCAGCGCTCTCTTGAATCGCAGCCACAAGTTTTGGATGTTGGTGGCCAATATTGAGGTTTACCAATTGACTTGTGAAGTCGAGATATTTTTTGCCGCTTGAATCCCAAAAATATGAGCCTTCGCCACCGGTAATCTCGGTTGGGTTTAGGGTGCCTTGTGCGGACCACGAGTGAAACACGTGGGCGCGGTCGTCTAAATAGGCCTGGGTTTTGGTGGCTTCGATTGTCATGCCCTCAGCCTAATTCGGTGGGGTAGACAAAAAGTTAACCAGATGCGAAAAAGCCACACTCCCGTAACAATTCTCAGACAGTTACGAAACATTGATGAATTAGGTTCTGGGCAGTCACAGCGTCGTGCACGTGTTTAAAAACGCGGTTTGTTCACTTGTTCAAATTAACGAAATGAGGAGTAATGAATTCAGACGTGACAGTTCTTGGGACGCAAGTTTCACTTTTATGGGTGGTGATTGGCGCGTCTTTGGTGGTTTTTATGCAGGCTGGTTTTGCGTTGCTTGAAACCGGATTCTGTCGTGCCAAACACGCGGCTCACGTTGTAAGCACAAACTTTGCAATTTTCGGCTTGGGTTTCGTGGCGTTTTTCTTCGTGGGTTTCCCGTTGGCTTTTGGTGGGTTCACTTATTCAGCATTGGGCTTAGATAATCCGGTCGGTCAAGCACTAATCGGATCAGGCAACTGGGTTTTTGCGTGGGGTGGTGGCTGGGCATTGTCTGGCCCAAATGTGACTCCAGCACTGCTGGGTTTCTTTTTGTATATGGCCGCATTCATGGACACAACTGCGACGATTCCAACTGGTTCGATGGCTGAGCGTTGGAGATGGAACAGTTTTATTGGTTGGGGACTTTTCTGTGGCGCGTTTTATTATCCAGTAATCGCGGCATGGACCTGGGGCGGCGGATGGTTGTCAAAAACTTGGGCGACGATGTCGCTTGGTGCTGGTTACGTCGACTTCGCTGGTTCTGGAGTTGTGCACTTGGTGGGTGGCGTGGCTGCTTTGACCGGGGCGATGGTGCTCGGGCCGCGCATCGGAAAGTATTCGCCTGAAGGAAAGTCGTTGCCAATGCCTGGCCACCATTTACCAATGGCGATGCTCGGAACTTTTATTCTGTTATTCGGCTGGTTCGGATTCAACGCAGCATCAACTCTTTCGGCAACCGATGTGCAATTCGCAACGGTGGCGGCCAATACGGCAATCTCGGGCGCATTTGGCGCGGTCGCTTCGATGTTTTGGATTACGCGACGCACGGGCAAACCAAATCCAGGAATGATGATTAATGGAATGTTGGCTGGTCTTGTGGCGATTACGGCGGCGTGCGCGTTTGTTTCGCCGTGGGCTGCGGCATTGATTGGTTCATTGGCGGCAGTTCTTGTAATTGAATCGACCATCTTCATCGAAGAACGTTTGCGAATTGATGACCCTTGTGGTGTGATCAGCGTGCACGGTGTTTGTGGAATGTTCGGCGTGCTAGCTGTTGGTATTTTTGCAAACGGTTCTTACGGCGCAGGTTGGAACGGTTCAGAGTCAACAGGTGTTGCTGGCATCATCAAAGGCGATTGGGGACAATTAGGAGCGCAGGCTCTTGGTGCCGTGACGATCTTGGTTGTTAATTTCACTTTGTCATACGGTTTCTTTTCACTTCAGAATCGTTTTACAAAGGGCGGTATTCGTCCGACTGCGGCCGATGAAATTGCAGGTCTTGACAGCGAAATGGGTGTGTCGGCCTACACCGAATTTGAACTAGTACGTCACAAAGACTGAAGTTGCTTGGCTGCGCGCGAAAGCGTGCAGCCAAGTTGCTATTTGCAGATGTTGATTAATGCGCCGAGGTCTTGAATCGTTGTTTCAACGATGTCGCCTGAGCGAAGAAATCTTTGCGGTGTGCGTCCAGCGCCGACGCCAGATGGCGTGCCGGTATAGATGACATCACCCGCATAAAGTTCGCAGATGCCCGACAAATAAGAAACAATGTCTGGAACTTCGAAGATCATGTCATCTGTTTGAGTGTTCTGCATGACTTCACCCGATACGCGGCAGGTCATTTTAAGATTGGCGCGAGTTGAAAGCGTCGCTGCGTCGGTTATCCACGGACCGATTGCAGTGAAGCCTGCGCGGCTCTTGCCAAGGCTGAATTGCGGAGGAGTGTTGGCATATTGCAATTCACGATCAGAGAAATCTTGCCCAACACAAAGACCAGCAACGTGGCTCCAAGCATCGGCAACAGAGATGTTGCGACCTGGCTTGGCAATGACGGCCACAAGTTCTGCTTCGTAGTCGCATTTCTCGCCGGTCAGATTGATCTGACCAAATGGAGAATTAAGCGAGCTTGGAAACTTGGTAAACACGAGCGGTTCTTTTGGCAGACCGTGATTCATCTCGGCGGCGTGGGCTTTGTAGTTGATGCCGATTGCAAATATTTGTCGCGGTCGTGGCACGGGGCAGTCAAGTTTGTTGGAGTCGAGAGTGACAAAATCAGTTGCTTTGGCCAACGCGAGCGACGCGGCAAGACTGCAGACCTCAGACCAAAGTTCGATGCACGCCATCGGCTCGCTAGGCAGTTTGCCGCCAGAAAATTTCTCGATATCGATGTATTTATCCAAAGAGTCTGCGACAAGAATTGCGCGACCGTCAACGCAACCAAAACGTGCTGAAACCATTATTTTTTAGACTCGGTTACGAGCAATACGTCGCTGAAGATCGGCTTGACGTTTTGTTTCGCGCTCTTTTTCTTGGCGCTCGCGGCGAAGTCGACGCTTTTCGAGATCTTCTTTTGAATCTTTTTTAGCCGGAGCCAACGTTGGCGCAATTTGAGTTGTGCCAGTTTTTGGGATCATGAATCTCTCGTCTGTAGCCACAAGCTGTTTGAAGCCATTCAAACTTGCTGAGTATTGAATTGCCATTAAGCGAGTGGCATCAAGACCGAATTTCTCAATTGCCCCAGGGAGCGTTGTTTTTAGGTGCTCGACATTTGGGTCATCTGCTGCACTGCCGAGTTCTTCGATGCAATGTTCGGTGCATGGCTCGCTGAGCAAAACGCCGACATTGATAAACGACTTACGAGAGTTGAAGCCCGCACGAATTTTCGCGCCGAGACCTTCTTTGGTGCTAAGTGCGCCGGCCGGTAGGCCAGCGACTTTCGCAAATGGATCGCGCAATTTTTCGGGAAGCGCGCTGGCCATTGCGGCTAGCGAATCATCGGAGATTGTTGCTAAGACAGCCGCATAGCGACGGTCAATAAGGATCTGTTCTTTTGATGTTGACACGCCCCGAACTATATCGGGGGCGAACGCATACATCACCTGTTTCTGGTGATCAACCTAACTATTGAGACGAAACACACCTAACAAAAAGTTGTTGAGTGTGAGCTGCGCTTAAGCGCGAGGCTCAGATAGCGCGGACGTTGTTGGCTTCGGTGCCCTTGCGACCTTGGCCGAGTTCAAACTCGACTTCTTGGCCTGCAACAAGGGTGCGACGCCCGGTGCCTTCAATGTTTGAGAAGTGAACGAAAATATCTGGTTCTCCATCAGAGCGCGAGATAAATCCGTAACCCTTTTCGTCATTGAAAAATTTCACGGTACCGGTTGGCATAGCTTGTACTTCTTTCTTGTTATTTTGTAATGCACTTCCATGATCGAAAGTGCTTCCTAAAGGGTAGCAAGGCATAGGGTCGATTCCTAAGTTTCTTCAACTTAATTGCATGACTTTGCGTGCAGACTTTTCGACGGTAATCCCGTATCCAGTGTGGATTTAAGAAGTAACGAGGGCTTGAAATTCGCGGATACGCATTTGATGCGATGAAGATGTGGTTACGTCAGGCATGACACCAGAGACGCCCTGATTGGTTCGCCAGGTAATGCGCCAGACGATTGACGTGCTGGCGGCGAATAATCCGTTTGGTTTGATTGCTGATGAGTGTCGATACGTATACATGCATGGTGATGGAACATTGTCGCCGATCATTGAGTTCCATTTGAGGCCTGGACCGGTACAAGTTTTTTTGCCACTACCAAAAACGCCGTCGCCTGGATCAAAAATCAATTTGTATGGCGTTGCTGTTGTAGTCACGACAATTGGGCCGATCGGTGATGGCACCCATGCGGTAACCGACTTTGGCTGCCAAACAAATGGGCTGACCCAAAACCAAGTACCGATGTTGATCAGGCCTTGTCGAGCGGGCGGAGCAAATTCTCCGAATGGTGCGGGAATCAAATCGTAAGCAATGCTCGCAGCGCTGCGCGCAATCGTCTCTGGACCCACGGTTGCTATCCAGTGGTACGAAGTGTTTTGGTCGGGACATTTTCTGTCATAGAGACGGAATGAAATTGAGCCGATTGTTTTTTCAACTTCGTTGCCAAAAGTTTGACCACGTCCTGAATCGCGGACTGCTGACTCGACCCAATCGCAGTCTTCGGATTCGCCAGTTGTTTCATTGTCGCCGATCATGATGCCAGCGATGATTGTTCGATCTACGACAGTGCCGAAGATATCGCGAACTTGATTTGAGTTGTCATTAGAAGCGATGGCGCCATTGCTTAATACGCAATTCAGAAAAACGGCTGCAAGCAAGACTCGACTGAACTTCATTTCAGCTCTCACAGATATTGACGTTGTAAAGCTTTTTATGAGTTTGGAAGTCAACCCATGACCAGCGATTGTCTTGCCATGAAAACTGCCAGGATGCCAGCGAGGACGAAACTTTGTCGTCAAAAATAAAGCCGTCAAGAAACAAAATTACTGTGTCGTAAACACAGCCGCTGACTGTTGCAGTCATTGTTGTTGGGTCGTTAGAAATTGAATTAACAAAATATTTACGCTCACCACGACCTGGCTGCGAGTAAATGTTGTTCTTGCCGTAACCGGCAATTATTTGTGCAAAATTGTCGCCAAATGCTGTGCTCGAAGTTATGAATTCGTCAAAAGCGCACTGCTTGGGCTTGTGGAAACAGTTTTTGTGCCAATCAATAAATTCATCAAATCGTGTAGCCACAGAGTCGAACGGATTGACACTCTGGTCAACGGCACTGCTGGGTGAGATCAACTCGATTTGATCTGCAATCGAACTGTTTAGCGGACGGACCAACTCTTCGCGTAGTCCCGCTGATGTGGCGTCGACTGACCTTGATGATGCCCCGCAACCACCGATAACAAAGCAACACAGAACAAATATGTTTTGCATAGATTTTCTTAGGGCGTGAATTTTTGTTCGCATATTTTTGACTGTGACAAGAACCTTCATCTAGGCAGTGTCTCGTGATGTGTGCAGCAGGGTGAAACTGTGCCGAGAATTACAAGATTGTCGGTAGAGTTGGAAAACCCCATTTTTTAGGATCTGCGAGATTTAATGACCCAACAGCACCCCGAACTTGCCGAAGAACAGCAGTTCATCGACCATGCCTATGAGTGTCTCGAGCAGACCCGTCAGGACGCCTGGCGAATCCGCGAAATGAACGAGGCATCAACGGGTGGAACCTTTCAAGCTCGGTATGAGCGCAACGCATTTGACGAAGTTTTAGTTGGTCGTTTGACGCAACTCGATTTGGGAGATTCGGCACTTGTATTCGGACGTATTGATCGGCTCACAGAATCTCCCGAAATTTTCGAAAGTTTTCATATTGGGCGTGTTGCCGTCGCTGATTCGAATCGTGAACCAGTTGTTGTTGACTGGCGTGCGCCAGTTGCCGAACCGTTTTATCGCGCGACTGGTCGTGAGTCGATGGGTTTAGCGCGTCGTCGTCACTTCGCGGTTCAAGGTCAACAACTTCTCGGCATCGAAGACGAACTATTTGGTGCTGGTCATCTCGGTGTGGGGCACGACGAAGGTCTTGATGGCGCACCAGTTTCAAGTGCGCCAACTCTGCGCGGATACAGCACGCTGTTGAGCGTCTTGTCTCGCGGGCGAACGGGACAACTCGGCGACATTGTGGCGACGATTCAAGCCGAGCAAGATGAAATCATTCGCTCAGCACAACAAGGTGTGTTGGTTGTTGAAGGTGGGCCGGGCACGGGCAAAACAGTTGTCGCGTTGCATCGTGCGGCTTATTTGCTCTACACATTTAGATTTCCGCTTGAAGATCAAGGCGTTCTGGTGATTGGTCCGAACCGTGTGTTCTTGCGTTACATCGAAAGAGTTTTGCCATCGCTTGGCGAGGCAGGTGTCGAACAGTTTGTATTGGCAGATTTGGTGCGTGGCCACAGTTATTCGATCAAAGACGCCGAGTCGGTTGCCCGTATCAAAGGTGATCTGCGAATGGCAAAGATTGTTGTCAATGCCGTCGGCGATCGTCAGCGGGCGTTGCGCAAAGACGTAGAAATTGGTTTTGGTGCCGGATATCTGCGCTTGACGAGCAGCGAATCGGCAACGATCGTGCGTGAAGCCCGTCGACGTTTTCGTCGACACAACGCCGCACATCACTGGGTTGAAACTGAAATCGTTACGGCGATGATTGCATCAAGCCACAATCAAGAACTTGACCTTGAAGCAACACGAGACTCGTTGCGCGACTTGAAAGAGTTTCAAGCAGTGGTCAACTACATGTGGCCAGTATTGACCCCAGCAGAGTTGTTGCACGATCTGTATTCATCAAAAGCATTGATGCGTCTTGCGGCCCAGAGTGTCTGTTCGCTCTCAGAATACGAATCGCTGTATCGACCGCGTGCGACTTCTTTGGCTGACGTGAAGTTCAGCGAGGCCGATGTCGCCGTACTAGATGAAGCCCTTGCAGTGTTGGGGCCACGACCGCGCCGCAACGGACGCATCAATGAGGCAGATGAGATTCGCACATATGGGCACATTGTGATTGACGAAGTTCAAGACTTGTCGCCGATGCAGTTGCGAATGATTTCGCGACGATCTTTGAACGGATCAATGACGATCGTCGGAGATATTGCTCAAGCAACATCTGCGCATGCTCCAGCATCTTGGCAAGAAGTGTTGGCACATTTGCCGAAGAAGAACCCATCAAGGATCATTGGTCTAACTGTTGGCTATCGAATTCCAAAACAAATAATGGATTTAGCGACCCGAGTAATGCAGGCCGCCGCGCCATCACAAGTTGCACCAGTTTCTGTGCGCGAAGGCGACCAGGCGCCAAAGTTTGTGAACTGTCAAAGCAGCGAATTGTCGGCCAAGTTGATCAGTGAGACAAAATCTCTTGTTGACGAGATCAGCGACGGCAATATCGCAATAGTTTGCCCAGATGAAATGACCGAAGAAATTTGTCGAGTGCTTGATTCGGCAAAAATTAGTTATGGTCGAGCCGGAAGTTCAGGTATTGAATTGGGTTTAACCGTGGTGCCAGTCAGCGTGGTGAAAGGTCTTGAACTTGATGGAGTGATTGTGGTCGAGCCAGCAAAAATCGTGGCTGCGCAAACTCATGGTTTGCGAGCTCTCTATGTCGCACTCACTCGTTCTACTCGTCGTTTAACCGTGTTGCATAGTCAGCCGTTGCCGAGCGCGATGATCGACTAAAGGTTTTTGGTTAAAAGTTTTTTAGCGACTCAATTACTAAAGGTAAAAAACGTAGTGCTTTATCGGCGTCAGCTGGCCGGTTGCGCTCGACAGAACTTTGGGCAAGCGCAACAACACGATCAAAATCTGCCGCCAGTTGATCGCTAACTTGCAGAATTTCTGGGCGAACTGCAGAGCTGAGCAGAATTACCTGGTCAAGTTCTAAAGTTGCTGCTTTACGATCAGCCTTTTGCATCGTTTCACTAAGTTTGTTGATTGACTGCAACATTTGGGCGAGAAGCTCATCACGGGTCAAAGTCAAATCAACTGTGATTTGAGTTGCCTCTTGTTCGTTAGATGCAATTGTCGTAGTGGCCGACTCGTTAATGGTGGTTGCGCAACTTGCTGCGAGGCACAACAATGCAATTGGCGTAATGCATTTGACAAGATGTTGACTTTTAGATGTCATGAGTTATTGAGGTTACTTTTGTGCTGAAACCAGCAGGCGACCGCTGATAAATGAATTAATCACAGTTGGCACAGCATTTGCCGAGTCAGACATCAAAACGCTGACACCACCATCTTCGCTTTTGTTTGTCACTGTCCCGCTTCGGCCAGGAAAGAGTTTGTTTGCCTCAAGGGTGTCGAGTGCGCCGGCTGCTTCTTCTATCTCTTCTGAAATTCTCACCACAACAAATGAGTCTCCAACTTCTATGGTGTTGAGCGGCGAAAGCAATGTCGTGGGGTATGCGGAGCCCGGAATTGGGTTGCCGTGTGGACACGCAGTTGGATTGCCGAGCATTTTTGCAAGGGCGACTTCAACTTCGTCAGTTATCACATGCTCCCACTTGCAGGCTTCGTGATGCGCGGCTGACCATGAAAGTCCGAGTACATCGATTAGAAAACACTCTGCCAAGCGGTGCTTACGCACGATGCCTTCGGCCAAAGTTTGACCTTGGGTAGTCAGAGCAATTCTTGAACCGTTGAGGTTTACAAGCCCCTCAGACTCCATGCGTTTGATCATTTCTGAAACTGATGCGCGAGAAACCTTAAGTCGATCGGCAATTCGAGCCTGAATTAAATCGACGTTGTCTTCTTGGAGTTCATAGATGCATTCGCAGTACTCCTCAAATGCCGGATGATGCTCGGTAGATGGGTGCACATTTTGAGTCTATAGCTGACAAAAAATTACGAAATGAACTGCTGACAAAACAGTTGGCTAGCAAACACTCGGGGTTGAAAACTTATAATCCGTTTTCACGCTCTTCGCGCACGGCAGCCTTCACTGAATACTGCACGAGAATCGCTGGGGCAAGAACGACACATCCACCAATGAGTGTGATTGTTGCTACACCGCTTGCAGCAGGAGTGAATTCAACAACTACTCCCCAAATTACGGCGAGCATTGAAATCGCAAAGAGGATGTATCCCAAATTGCTGGCACGTTTTGCCCAATTTGAAATAAGCGCTCGTTTAACGAGAATCGGGTCGCTGTTGGGATCTTGGGGTTCTGTGCGAGAATTCATAACGTTGTGATTATGTTACGGGGCAGGCGCCAATGACGTTGAAACTTGAGTGGAGCGAATCTGTGCTGGTCGCCACAATCAATCGGCCCGAGCGAAAAAATGCGGTTGATCAGCAAACACTCGAGGAGCTTGCAAAAGCCCTTGAGCAAGCATCTGAGCGTGAGACCCGTGTGATTGTTTTGACCGGTGCAGCCGAAACTTTTTGTTCGGGTGCCGATCTGTCGGGTGTGCGAGAAACACTTTTTACCGAAACACTGCACAAATTTTTGATTCAACTGGCAACTTCGCCATCTGTAACGATCGCCGCAATCGACGGACACGCACTTGGTGCTGGAGCACAACTTGCAGTTTCGTGTGATCTTCGCGTGGCGACGGCTCGCAGCATTATCGGCGTTCCCGCTGCGCGACTCGGACTAGTTGTAAATCATTGGACTGTTGAAAGACTGACGCGTGAGTTTTCTTGGCCAGTGGCTCGGGCGATGCTGTTGGCGGCGCAGAATTATTCTGGAGCAGAGTTGGCAAGTTTGGGTGGCGTGCACCGAATTGGCAATCTTGAAGATGCGTGTGCATGGGCAAATGAAATAGCAATGCTGGCACCGTTGTCTGTTGCCGGCCACAAGGTTGCGCTGAGCGCTTCGTCGCCAACGCCAAGTGTCGATGAACTTGTGCGTTGGTCACGTGATCGGGCATGGGCAAGCAAAGATGTTGAAGAAGGTCGGGCGGCGTTTCTTGAGAAGCGCGCACCAAAGTTTCGTGGAAATTAGGTGAGGTTTTGAGCACAGCAAACAACCTCACACACGGCAATGTGATTGAGTTCGCCGATGTTGTAATTGTCTACGAGACCTTTCCCGCAGTGGCTGGAGCAACTTTTTCTGTAGCGCCTGGCGAAATCGTTTTGCTCCAAGGCCCCAATGGTGCGGGTAAGACAACTCTGTTGCGCGCCTGCGCTGGACTTTTGCCGATCAATCGCGGTGATGCGCGTGTTTTGAATCATGACTTGCGCTTCGATCGATACGCGGTGCGAACAAAAGTTGGTTTGCTCGGTCACGCCAACGGGTTGTTTCAAGACTTGACAGTTGCAGAAAACATGTCGTTCTGGTCGCGACTAGTCGGAGCATCCGCTCAAGATGTTGCGCAGGCGATGAGTGTGATGGGATTAGCCGA
>OFRA01000084.1_pt1 | contig 22570 bp, 16 predicted proteins | sample 1543001 | NCBI WGS metagenome assembly OFRA01 (sample SAMN07774221, study PRJEB24372) | wastewater metagenome | isolation source: Lake Maggiore Verbania | place: Italy: Verbania | collected 2015-12 | reverse complement strand
ATCATCCATCACCGTGATGTGGTACTCGAAAATCACATCATCATCAAATTTCGATAATACCACATAGGAACCGTTCTCTTTTCCCTCGATCTGGTCGCAGATGTCATCGTAAACATCGCTTCCCGAAATCGGCCGCGGATAGCCGGATTCTTTGATTTTCTTTTCAATCATTTCATTTCAACCACGTTTTTTATCCTTCTATTTTTGAAAATCCATTCTCTTTTTTAATCTCAATTAATCCATCTACAATATCTCTCATTGCATCTAAATGGGATATTACCCAAATAAAATCAAATTGAGTTTTAAGATATTGCATCATTCCGAATAAGGATGAAAGATTATCACTATCTAATGTTCCAAACCCTTCATCAATTACAAGAAAGTTTGGACGTGGTAATCCACATATGTTTATTAGAGCAACTCTAATTGCTAAACCACTAATAAACTTCTCCATACCAGAACACATTTCCAATGCCCACTCCTGGTCTTCGTAAACAATCTTTGCATTGATATTTTTACCATCTACTTCCATTACAACTCCAAAATCTACCACCTGTCCTAATATGTTATTTACTTCATTTTGAATAACAGGAAGTGCTTTGGAAATAAGTTCATATGGAACACCATCACGCTTCACAGCATCGATGTAATAAGCGTACAGGCGGTTCTTTTCTTCCAATTCTTTAACTTCATCCATCTTTGCTTTGATGTTGTCTATAAACGATTGTAATTGCGCAATAGAACCATTTACGGTGGTTATATCTTTGTTGATTTGTTTAATTGTTTTTTCAACTTCTGCTTTAAGAGTTTCCTGTTCACCAATTTGTTTTTCTAATTCCTTATTGGTTTGTATTGTATCTTCGTTTTCATAATATTTGTCAATATCTTCTTCTACTTTATCCAATTGAGTTTCCAACAATTCTTCTCTACTCTCCAAAGTTTTTAACTCTGCTTCTGCCGTTCTTAAAATACCTTTGGCTTGAGAATGCTTACCTGTCAAATCAATCCACTCATTATATTGTTCTTCTACACCTTCCCATCTATCCAATGTTTGTTGAATACCGGTTGCATCAATAAGTGCTTGTTTAACTATTGATTGCAATTCAGGCAATGCTTCTTTTGCTTTCATTGCATCTTTTACAAATTCATTATCACAACAAAATTTACAATTAGGGTCGTATTGATGATTGTCTAAATGTTTAATTTTTTCTTCTGCAGACTTTAAATAGACCTTTGCATTTGAATATACCTTTTCTGCTTCAACCAATTCTTTTTGTTCTTTCTGATAATTGGAGTATGCAACTTCTATATCAATTCCATCCGATTGTTTTGTTTTTTCAATAGATTGTGAAAGTTCATTAATTTTTTGAGTGTAAGTTTCAATATTCTTTTCTTTTGCTTCATATGAAACTTTTAATACTTCCAATTTCTCATTGATATCTTTTCTCTTTTCTTCTAATGTGGGTAAATCCAAATTAGAATCAATTGGAGTAAGGTTTCTACTCAAATCCAATATTACATTCTCAATATCACCCTTAATCTTTGTTTCACTATTTAAGTGCGTTTGTAATTCTTTTAATTCACTTTTTTTATCTTTAATCTCAATACCCTTATTAGCCAACTCCGTCGTAAAGTCGGTTTTCTTAAAATTTTTGATAAGTACACTTACTTCTCTAATATCCTCAACAGCCGTATCGTACAATTTATCAAAGATATTCAATCCCATAAATTGTGCCAATAAATCCTTTCTCTCACTTTGGGATTTATCAATGAATAGTGCATTATTACCTTGTAAACTCAATGCGGTCAATACAAAATCTTCATATGTACCAACATATTGTTCAATTATCGTATTTGTATCTCTACGCTCTGTTCCGTTTAAGGATGTTCTTTCATTACCATCCATTCGGTAGAACTCTACATCCACTTTTACGTTCTTTCCTTTATTTACGGTCTTTGCAGTTCTCTCAATGAAGTATCGTTCACCATTAATATCAAATTCTAACCTACATTTGAAGTCAGTTTTACGATTATTCATTATGTTTGCTGCTTTGAATGCTCTACTACTCTTATCGTAAAGACAGAAAGAGATTGCATCAAATAGGGATGATTTACCCGATGCATTTGGTGCAAACAATCCCATCAAACCATTTAACTTTGTGAAATCAATCTTATTGTCCTCACCATAGGAGAACATATTGGAAAATTCAAATCTGATAGGTTTCCATTGGATATTTCTAACCACATCATCTAACACTATCCTGCTATTTATATCTCTGTTAATCGTTTCTAATTCTGCTAAGTCCGTATTGGTCACAAATGGCATCATTCTACTCACATAATCATGTATCAATGAGTTCTGATGGTTTACGTCACTAATATCTTCAAAGTCTAATTTGTTTTGTCTATTACCGGTCTTTAATTTAGAAAGAGAATCCGTTCTGATAAGAGTAAAATCCTCAATACCATACTGCATCTTTATTTGTGTTAGGACTTTCTTCGTGTCCGCAGTATCGGTGTTAGATAAACGTACTCTCAATCGTGCATGCTTTGGCATATCCGATACAACCGGTACAAATCCGTTATCAACATCCAAAGTATAGTATCCGTAATCATTTTGAATATCTACTGCTTCGTATGTCATAGTATCTAAATTCCAAACAAGGAATCCGTGCTTATCCAATGTCTCACCAAAGTTTTGTTGCACTAATGAACCAGCATATACAACTTTACATCCCTTCGGACTAATCATTTCTTGACGTTTATGGATATCGCCCAAAAGAGCCAAATCAAATCCATCAAATATATCAGTTGTAAAGTGTCTACTACTTACCACATATCCCACATCCGTTTGTGAATTATCTACAGGTCCATGAAATAATGCAATCTTTTTATTACCAAACATTTTGTCTGCGGCAATCCAATTATCTTTATTATCAAAAATGGAAAATACAGAAAAATCAACTCCACCAATAGAATAAACTTGTGTATCTCTCAAATAGTGAAAGTTTGGCAAATCCAATGCTTCTACAATGGGAGTAAGTACATCCAATCTATCCAAATTGTTCATATTACAATCGTGGTTACCTGTAATAAGAATGGTTTCACATAATTTAGAACATTCGGTAAACAACCAACTAATCTCCTTTAATAATTCAGGAGACATTTCTAATTTAGCGTGGGCAATATCACCTGCTAAATAAATGATTGAATCTTCCGTTCCTCTATTACGGATTTCTTCAAACATTTTTTCAAATACTTGTCTATATTCTTTATGTCTTTTAACATTACGAATATGTACGTCTGCGATGTGATAAATTCTTTTTAATTTCATAATTGATTTATTTTCATCAATAGTAATTCCTCACTATTAAATTCTTTAGTTTTCTTTAGTTCTTCATAAAAATTTTCATAACCCATATCTGATGCATCTTTATCTTTTAGATACATCATACGAACATTAATTCCATTCTTACGAAAATACTCTGCCGCTTTTAATGCTTCGGTCATTGCATCGTTATCCAATGAAATAATGATATTGTTTACTCCACTCATAAAGATTTTCTCAACCAATTGTTTGGATGGAAACTTACCTAAAAGTGGAATTGCGTTTCGTTTGATTGTAATTGCATCAAATACACCTTCACAAAGTATAATAGGTTCTTTCCAATTTACCTGCGATTCAAAACAAATTATATTTTTGCTGATTGGTGGGTTTTTGTATTTCATTTTGTTTTCTGGGTAGTAAGACCTGGAAACAAAGTAGTTAAGTGACCCATCAGAATTATATGAGGGAATAATTACTCTTTGTGAATATAATCCTTCTTTGCAATAACCAATATTGTATTTGATTATATCTTTGATTGTGATACCTCTTTGAGTAAGGTAATATATAGCATTCTTATATTCAGGATTAAATCCTTTGGGTTCTTCCGATAAACTTATAAATTCTTTTGGTAGGGAAATGAATACCTTTGTATCAGCATCTTCTTGTTGTGGTGTCCAATTACTATCTCCGTATATTTCTCTGATTATGGATATAGTTTTCCTGTCCACATCAAGTTTACGAAGTAGGGATGTCAATTTCTTACCACCACTATTACAAGTCCAACAATGCCACTTTTGGGTTTCGGTGTTTACCTGTAACTTTTGTTTATGGTGATTACAAAACGGACAATAAAATGCTAATTCGTTACCCTTTAATGTAGAGTAACTACCCAACGTATTAGATAACGTGGATACTACGATATTTTTATCAGTCTGCTTCAACACCTAACAAACATACGACAAATATTTGATATTACCAAATTTTTATGGTTCTAAAAACCATTCTTCTGGTATTTCTTTATCTGCATATTTAAATCCATGCTTTTCACACCACATTGCGTAGGTAGTTTTGGATTTTTTGTTGATTTTATTCTTTGAGCTGGTAAATACGAAACGAATATCTAATTCTGGATGTTGTTCCTTTACTAATAGATGTTTTTTTCTATCTGCAAGAACAAATCTACCTTTTGTTTCTACTCTAATCCCATTAGGTAAACGAAAATCAGGGTGGTAATTATGTTCACTAGCAGGTACAATATAAGGAACCTGTTCTGTTTCATACTCAACTTTAATTCCTTTACCTTCGATTTGTTGGGAAATGTTTTCTTCAAGACCTGACTTAAATCCATGCTTCTTTGCAACCCATTTAGAGTTGGCTTTCTTTTTTGTAACTTTTTTAGTCATTAAAATTATCTCTTTACGGTATCAGAGTATTTTTTTTCATTAGTTTCTCCACCTCTACCTGTTTTGAATTTTGCAGCTGTTAATACTTGTTCGTCCGCGTTTTTCAAATCGTTTGTAGTATATGGAGTTTTTGCATTTACTCCCGCATCAAATGAAATTTTATCAACACCAATTGCTGCTTTTTGTTCGTCGTATATTTCTAAAATACTTTTAGCCATAGTTTTTCTTTTACTATAAATATAAATTAAATATCAAATCGTACAATAAAGTTCACAGGAAAATCAGGCTCTGATTTAATTGGTTGTGGTAATTTTGCTACTGCTACTAAATCACAATCATCATCATACAATCCAATTGTTGTAATAAATGGTGCAAGGAATGAACCAGTTGAATCGGATGAACCGCTCATTTCCCAATGTTCAAATCCGGCAATAGAATTTCCAACCGAACCACTAAATCCATAATTTAAGACAACATTATTTTCTAAAACAGATTTTTTCTTTATGTATCTAACTCCCGATTTACTAATTGTTTTATAAATTCTATTATCCGAACCGGTTATAAATGTATATTCAAATCCACTTTCAACAACTGCAGTAGGGTTTTGAGATATATTAAATTCATCAGGGTTCACTATTAATAGATATTCATGTTCGTATATTGTTTTGGTAGATTTGTATGTTAAATCCCATCCTGCTGTTAATTTTTGAGATACCTCTTTTGTTAATACAATTAAACCTTGATTATAAAATACGTTACCAACTTTATCACTTCCGGCTGCACCATCTAAAAATGTAAAATTATCAACTACCATTTCACCTGTTTCTAAATCGAAATCAAATATATTAGCACTAAAGCTTTCGGTGGAAGAATCTCCAATGAAGGTTCCTGTTATTATTCCTGTTTGTAAATTTATAAATGTAACATTAATATTATAAGTTTGACCGACTATGCTATCCGTAAACGTTGCATTTCCTGTTTCATTATTAAAAACACTAAATATAACATTATCACCGGTGGAACCAATAAGATTTCCATTTGAATCATCTATGTAGGTATCCGCACCATCAATCAATGTAACTGAACCTTTTTTAATTCCTTCACCTACATATATCTGCGGTATAGAAATAATTTTAGCCGAATCTAAAATATATCGTTCAGACCCAGCTCCTGTAACATAATCAGTTGACTTGTTTCCGAATCTTAAAAAAGGATTATCAACATTATCATTATAAAATTGTGCTCTTAATTGTCCATAAATTGATTTTTTTGGAAAATAAGATGATGATACACTTGATGTGGCATTTGCCTCATAAACATCAAGTTGTGCTTGATTAAATTCCCACTTTTTATAAGCCTTAAAAGGTCTTATACTAATATCTGATTTTGGTATCTTTTTTAACATATCATATATAAATATCTACCTAAAAGAAAACCCAACCTTACGGGGCTGGGTTTTACTAATCTGTTGGTTATTCTCTATTAGAAATCTAATTTAACTTTAATTGCCACTTCTTTGTCGAATGACTTTTCGACCGGCTTTGATACTTTTGCAACTGCTAATAGCTCATTAGCATCATCATATAATCCAACAGTAGTTATGTATACTTTAGGGTCTCTTTCAAAACTTGATACAGCAAATTGTCCTACTGAACCTGTTATGAATGTTGGGTTATTTGAGAAGTTAAATTCTCTATTATTTGCTCTCACAAAAAAATGTGATGTTGATACGTTTTCAGTTCTACGAGCTTGGAAGTCTGCACCACCGGCGATTGACCTCAACAACATAACTGAACCTGAATTCTCGCTGTATGTTGAACCACTCAATGCAATATTATGATACACTCCCCTTTGAGAACCGTATGCAGGAGCAAGTTTAACATCAACCGATGCTGAAAGTGCTGATGGATTTAATAAGATGATACCCATATCAGGATAAAATAATCCCCATCCCTGTCCATTCGATGCAGTTGGTGAATTAATTGAAGATGTTGCTGCAGTTCCTATATTTAAAGAACCCGAAACAATGTTATAAACTCTACCTGCTGTAGTTACATTTTCATCTGTTCCACCACTATCATCAATTAATACAACTTCTCTTAAAGAACCTGATAGTTTTAGAGAAAAGTTACCTGGATCAAGTCTTTCTTTATATCTAGCTCTATTAATGTTTATTACATAAAAATTTCTTAAATCTAATCCACCTGCAGTAGTTCCACTATAAACACTAAAATAACTATCAGCTCTATCTAATAAAATATTTTTAAATTGATTATATATGGCTTTAGTAGATAGTGTAGATGCATCATCTTGAGTTAATGTCGGTGCACCTAATCCATCCACATCACCATATGATAATGAGAATTGTACTTCTGCAGTATCAGATGATGTTGCTTCGTTATAAACATCTAAATAGTATTTTCCACTTGTAGAAGTTAATTGTGCAGATGATGTGTGTGTTGAATTAACGGCCAATGAACCTGTATCACCACTCCATATTCCAGAAGTTACGATTTCGGTTCTATTTGTTACTTTATCAATTGCACCAAACTTTTTGTAAATACCGTTTGTAATTGTTGTTAAATCACCACTAATTTGTTCACCTTGACCCAAAAAGTTGTTCATGATTCTAACCAATTCGGTAGTATCAATCGGTGTACCTGCGGTGTTAGCTGCACCTGCTAAATATTGTGATAAGTTACTTGCTAAAAGGGCCCCTCTATTATCTCTAATTACTGCCATATTATTTAAGATTGAACGTATGTTACGGTTATTGGAATAGTTTGTGAACCACCTGTTTCATTACCATAAACTGTGATTGTAGTTCTGATAGTTGAAGTTAAAGATGGATTTGGAATAAATTTAAAAGTTAATCCTTTTGCAATTGCTGCTGTTGCTGATACATCATCACCAATAAATACTGGTACTGAACCAACTGCTGCAGAAACTCCTTCACCGATAATATCACCTGCGTTTTTATTTGCAAGTATAATTGTATAACCTAAATTTCTATTACCAGCTGGTGATGTAGTTGGAGATAATGAAACCTCACCACTTCTTTGATTAACTGATATATTAGGTACACCAAATTCTACAACAGGAATTCTTGTTGTATTTTTTGGAAGTGTAACTAATTTATATTTCATCACCTGTGTTTCATCAGGATTAGCTTCTAATACTGGCATATTTTTAATTGCCGCATCATAATAAGCAGAACCCAATGGGTGTGCAGGTTCATATAAAGAGTAATCAATTTCATCATCTGCTAATGCAAATTGTGTAATGTTTAAACCTTGTCCTGCAGCTAATTTTTCTCTACCTTTTTTAGTAAGGATAGCATCGACAGTTAATTCGGTATTACTTAAATATCCCATAATGTATGTTTATTCGTTTGTTAATAAATATAATAATTTTAGAATTCCGTTATTCTACTTCTAATATTGGTTCACTTGCATCTCTACCTGCTTTATTTACTCTTAATGTGTTTGGATTTGTTAAGAATGTTTCAACAGGCGGTGTACCATCTAATGTAGTTGCCGCAGTATTTTTTGAACCCAAAAAGTAAGAATTTCTCATACCAGTTGTTAAATCGGAAGTATTACGATAGTGTGTACCTAAATAACCACTAACAGGTTTTACTGAAATTATACTTCCTGTTCCTGCGTTTATTACTTTTGAGCCAGAATATGGTTGTATGTTTAGACGTGTTTCTGTATATAGTGATGATGTCGTATAATATCCACCTCTAGGGTCTGCTTTTCCCGTACTTGGTATGATTATTATAGGTTTTTGTACATTTCTACTTTTTTGTTCGGTAATTAAATCAACTTTAATTCTTTCTTTTATTCTACGGCCCTCCTTATCAATATAAGTACGAATTGCATATCCGTTTTCTGCATATATTCCAAATCCAATAGTTTCAAATTCTGATTGGCCTACCACTTTATTTATATCGTACACATCAATTTCAGTTAATAATGTACTTTTATTTAATTGAGAATTAATTGTAACTTCTTTTTGATAATAATCTCCTGATGTTTGTAATTCATTATCTACATTAATTGGTGTTTCGTATTGATAATTTTCGGCTAATAGTTTATCAATAGATGCCGTATATATGTTCCCTTCGTATTGATTGGTTTCACCCGTTACATTTTCTGAAAGATTACTATCAATTATTGTTTCATATTGATTGGTTTCGGCATTTGTCAATATATGATTTGTTGTGTTGATAGTAGATTCATTTTGATAATTTGAACCAGTTGGTTTTGTTTGTTTTATTCTACTTCTTTCTAAAATATGTGGTTCAATCAATAAACCAGTTGTTGCCTTAACTCTTGCAGGCAACATTTTTTTGATATCTTCAAATAGAGATTTTTCATAGGATTTAATCAAATTAATGTATTGGTACACATCTCTACCATCAAATCTTTGAAAGTAATATTTTCTTAATTGTTCAAGAGATTTGTAATTTGATTTATATTCATCCGATGGGTCACCTATATAATCATCTAAACTAATTCCACCAAAAGATTTTGCTATATCTACATTCATCTCTTTGGTTGGTGAAAAGAATAATCCAATTCTGTTAGTATCTACGGGTGATTGGTCAAATGCTTTTTTAGTTGCTCTATTCTTTATTGAAAGATTTACACCACCTGATACATCATTTCCAAATATATCCGTTTGTGATTCAAAACGTACTTTATTTGTAGAATATCTACTTGAACCTATATTTGGTATCTCTAAAGAAACCGTTCTTTCGATTGCTTCAAATTGATATGGATATGTTGTTATAGGTGTAAATCCACTTGCAGAGGCCGTAAATGATGCAGATACGTTTTCCGATAGTATAACATTATTTCCAATTGAACCCGTTCCTTCTAATATATTTCTTGTAATTTGTAACGAACTTGAAGGATTTAATTGAATTACTGGATAATAAATGTTTGTATCTACATTTATTAAAGAAGATGTTAGCGCTAAATTTTTAGGATATTCAAAATCTAAACGAAAGTATAAATCTTCAGTTGATGATGAAATGTGATTACCATTTATTGCTTCTGGGAAAAATACATGTTTATAAAATGCAGATGATGATAGTGGTGTTGACCAAAGTCTTATTTCATCTATACTACCACTATAATTTCCACCAAACCATAAAGTACTTCCACTACTGAAATTATTGTTTATAGATGATGAATATGCGTTTTCAAATATACTTCTATCGTTATCTACTTGTTTTAAATCTAATTTAATACCATATGAACCTGTTGATAAAGATATTCCAAAAAATCTATCATTAAAAATTGGTAATAAAGATGATGATACAATCGTAGTACTACCACTATTAAATTTAACATAACCATATTCACTATCAGAACTTCCACTTACTTGTAAATTCCAACCACCTGAACCTGAAAGTATTGTCCAATTTCCAGCATACGATGGTTTAACAAATAGTTCTATTGTTTTTGGTTTTTCTCCTTTATCGGTAATCTGCCAATTTGTTTGTATAATAGAACCAGTATTCATTACCAATGCATAAGTTGTATTATCCATTAATAATTTTGTAGTTCCGGTTTCTTCTACATCATTAAATCTTTTTGCAGGTTCAGGTCCTCCAAATTCTAAAATTGAAAGATTTGATGATGGAATACCATAACAGGCCATAATTGCATAAACACCTCTTCTAGTTCCTTTATGTTTTAAAAGATATGGAAGGTTATTTACTATTCTCCTCCATATTTCATTTGTTCTTTCTTTTGGAGATTTTGATTCTTTAGTTGTACCATCCGAATCCTGTCCATACACATATTTCCAAAGTTTTTCATCGGCTGCAAGATTTTTAGCATCCCAACCAAACGATTTTAAAGTATCAAATAATAGTTTATCAGGCATTCCACCCTTTGATTTATATCCTAAACCTTTATTTTTTTCTAAAGCTTTAGTAAAATAATATATGTTATCAAAGTGATGTCCAATCATAGAAAAGAATAACAAAAAGTTATCATTTTCGTTATTATTTAAAATGTATTGTGGAATATTATTTTTTAAATAGTTCTGATTTTCAGAATCATATTCTTCTGCCAATTCTATCAAATTTTCATACCAAGGTTCAACGATTGCTGTATTGGTTGATAATAATCTAACACTACCACTATAAGGCCATGTTATTGAATTACTTCCCGAATTGGTATATAGGGATGATGATGTATATAAAAACTTTTCAAAACCATCAAAGTTATTTACTAATTGATTTTTCTTTAAATTTTGTCTTTCTACTTCTTGTTTAGACCCCAAAGAACCACTATGTGCTTGTGGTGCATTTGATGCTGAAATTGAGGATTCATATGCCTCTATAAGTTGTACTTTATATACAAAATTATCAACCCTTTCTTTTGCTGAACTAAAATGTACAAAATTTTCCCATTGTAAAGAACCTGTTAAATAGTTTGAACCACTATAATATTCTATATTCAATTCATCAGTATTAATTAAAGATGAACTTAAATAGGTTGATACTAAATTAGCAGAGGAAATAGCAGAAGCGCTTAATATTAAATTATCCAAAGATTCAAATGCGGTAGATTGTCCACTTATAAAATCAACCTCTACACTAAAGTTTGGTCCTTTGATTGGTGGGCATTTGATTGAATCTTGTTCATTTAATACTACGGTTTCTATTAGAGGATTACTCATTAATTTTGTAACCCATAGAGTTGAATTTACTCCAATATTTGCCGGTAGTGGTGAATAAAGTTTTAAAAGTATTGAATCAACTTTATTCTTTACAATTATATTTCCAATTTCATCTTCAGTCTTTTCAGATAGTGTCCAATCATCTTCTTCCCAAGAGGAAACTATTATTTGTTCATTGTTTCCAAAATTAACTAAATGAGTTAAGTATTTACTTTCTTCACTTAAGTCATTAAATTTAAGATTTTCCGATATTACTTCAAATATTGCATTTCTTATTTGGAATTCATCTAAAACAACATCAGGATATACTACGGTTGTTGTAACTTCGTAACTATTACCTATAAGTTCTTTTTCACCACCTCTATTGTATGGTATGAATCCAAAAACTAAATCTATTTTTTTATTTTGTAAATACTTTGTAACTAATTCTCTTAAATTAACATTAAAAGAACCAATCGCAGGTAAATTAGAAAATAAAGGAATTATCTGATTTGTGGTTGTATCTAATAGATAAACATCAACAGAAGTCGCTGCGAATGTTTCGTAATCAACACTAAAATCTACGTTTAAATCAGAGAATACAGGAACATCTATTTGCTCCGGTGCGGTAACTTCTAATAAAGATGGAAAGTCATTTATTTGATTAAATGAAATAATAAGAGATTCAGTAATACCTATACCAATATTACTTACAGGTACCAAATAAACTATTTTTCTACCATACAAACTACTAAAATCATTTCTGAAAGATAATTGTACATTACCGTTTTGAGCTGGAACTCTTATTGGTCTATCGGAAATATATACATCAACAAACTCCGCATTTTGTGTTGTAAAGTTTATTGTTATTGTTTTATCATCATCGGATTCTCTTACTTCATATACATTCTCTTGTCCTTTACCTGAATAATTTGTAATCTTTGGTGCATATAAAACATTATATTCGGTTTTATCAAATACAACAGCAACAGTTATACCACTAGCAAATTCTTGACCTGTTACTTTAAATGATTTGTTTGTTTTATTCCATTTAGAAAAATCATTTGGATTTGATTCTGCAATTCTATTATTTGCCCAATAATAACTTCCATAGGAAAATTCTTCAGGTAAGTTTTGGTCATTTAATCTTATTCTTACAGTTTCATAATTTTCGGTAATATTGATGTTAACGTGACCTGATAATAATTTACTATTATCAGTTGATTTAGCATCTAAATTACCATCAACTAACTTTATAAAATCAGAATCTAATATATCATTTTCAGCTGTTACGATTTGGTAATTACATCTAATATACTCACCCAATTCTGGCGTATAGTTTGAAACAAAAGATAAATTATAATCTATTATTTCTCCTACAGGTCCTGTACCATCATCGACCAATACATATTCTGGACACTTTTGTCCATCTATATAAAGTTTTTTCCACATTTTACCAGGAGGAGGTGCCGCTAATTGTGGTTCAGGACATTCCGGGTCAATATCAATATCTCCTTTTCCTTTTACTACAAAAGCAAAATTTAAACTAACTGTAGAATTAGATGATGGTTGAGTTCTTTCCGCAAGTGCCTCATATTCTCCTGTATTTGAATTATACTCATATTCTTGTACGGATATAACTTCTTTATATAATACATCTAATCTTGTAGGTGGTTTTGGACTAAAATTAAAATCAGTATCTGATGCTTGGAATTTTAAACTTGTTTCAAATCCTTTTATAAGTTCACTCTTAATAGGAGATAAAACATCACTTTTTATTGGGTCCTTTATTAAATCATCTACACCAATTAGGTCTATGTTTGGATATGCTTTTTTTATAGAAACTACGAAGTAGTTTTTTGATATTCTACCATCTATATTCGCACGATAGGTTTTACTTGTTCCAAATTTTGTGGATGGTTGATATTGTACTTTATATACCTCACCAAATCCTAATGTATTATCGTTTTCAAGGAATTCAACGGGCTCTGGTGCAGCCATATAAATTCCAATATATGGAAATGGTTCGTATGATGGTGGAATAAATGTTGGGTCAGGTTTAACAGGCGGTATAAAAACAACACCGCCAGCATCAGCTGTACCACCGCTTCCGCCTGTTGTACCATCATCAATCGATACCGGTCCACCTGCAAATTTACGGCCACCTCCCGTATCACCAACCGTTGAAGTGGGTGTAGAAGTTCCACCTGCGGTACCGCCTCCACCACTACCATATACGAATGGATTGTACACACCCGCACCATCGTATGGATTACCGATATCACTTCCGCCTAAATCACTATCAAAATCTGGTTGTCTTGCTGCCATTTACTTTTTTTATAAATATTATATTATGCATATTCTATTCGTTTTCTATTCGTTCTCTACCCATACCACCATCTGCCAAATTCTGTCTATCTAATGTATCATATTCTCGATAGATACTACCTCCCCCGCCTCCTATTGTACCATCATTAAATCCAAAATTACGAGGGTCGGTGTTTACAAATCCGCTACCACCTCCACCACTAAATGTAGGTGGAACCTCTCTAATTGGGTCTATAACATCACCACCCCTAGGACCAATTGGGTCTAACATATCATCAAATTTAGGTGGTGGTGGTAAGATATCAATAGGAAGTACATCAAATTTAGGCGGTGTATCTTCTATTGGTAATGGTTTAGGTTTAGGTTCAGGTTTTGGTTCAGGAGTAGGAGTTATCTCAATAGGGTCAACCTTAACAGGTGGAACCGGGTCTGGTGGTAATGGGTCTTTTATTATTGGAGTTTCTTTTGGTTGTTCTTTTACCTTAATTACTCTTTCCCCATCAAATACCACCTTCACATCCTTAACTGGATTATTAAATAATCCCAATGTATCTAAAACATCTCTTTTAACATCTACTTTTTGAAATTCTCGTTCTTTTCTAACTATTGCTATTTCACGTCTCTTTAAAAAAGACATATTTACAGCAATACAATTTGCTAATATATTTTCGATATCACCTAATATTAAATTAAAATCATATCTTTCACAATTATCAAAACGAACTTCTGATGGTTTACCATATGTACCATCTCCCAATGTATAGTAACGATTTTCTAAATAGTAAGTTACAGATGTTCTAAAATCTGTAAATATTTTTGTTCTTAAATCTGAAAATTTTGCAAGTCCAAAATCTTTTTTTAGTAATGCAAAAAAATCTTTACCAAATTTTGTTTCTAAAACTGTATCTATTTTTTCAAGATATTGTGATTGGTATAAATCCAATGAATTAAGTATTTCTCTTTTATAAAAAATAAAATCCTTTGTTAGATTATTAATATCATTGAACTCTTTATTATTTTTTTGATTTATATTTTCAAATTTTGTTTTTAAAGGTAGTATTCTTACTTCTTCTCTTGATGGCGATATTTCTTGAATCCAAACTTTTTCTAATTCATTATCAGAACCAATTTTATTTCTAACAAAGTTTATATTAAGTTTAAGTATACCGTTTGTAAAACCTAAATCGTTCAATAATTTTTCAGCATTAATTGCTAATTCCTTTTGACCCTGTTGGTTTGTAATATTGTACATATATTCTGCAATGTTTTGTGATTTAATATATGCAACATTATTTCCGGTCTTTTGTGGTAAAAGATTATTATTAACATCATAAACCGCAACTTCCATTACATCATACTTACATTCACCAAAATAACTTTCTTCAATTTCATTTTTTGTGACAATAAAAAAGTCTTCAGTTTGTAAGTACTGTCCTTCGTTTGTGGTTTTTAAATTAACCTGTTCAAAGTTTGTATATTTTTTAATACTCATATTTTATTAGTATGATTTAGGGTGCATTATACCAATTTGCATTTTGTATTCTTTACTTTGTTCACTACCATCGGATGATTTCTTAACTTTAATTATCATACTACCTTGAATAAATTTACTATTATCTCTTTTCTTATAGTTACATCCGCCTGGAGTAATTGTTAATGCTAATTTTTCAGTTTGTCCAGCTAATACATTAAAGTTTGTTTTTGGTACACTTAACCACTTCTGTCCTTCTCCAAATTGTAAAACTATTTCTATTTGTACATCTTTAGTATCATTATTTACTATATCAATGGTGTTACCAGATATCCACTTTGTTGCATTATCTTTATTATTAATTCTTGCATCAAAATCAGGATATTCTGCTTTTTCTTTTTTAGGTGTAACTTTAATTGCAACTGCTCCGTTTACAACATCTGCACCACTTGCTAATGCTACGTTTGCTGTTGATTGTTGAATAGCCTGTTGTTGTTGAACCGCACCTAATTGAGATTGTAATCCTTCAATTATAGAGTTAAGTGAATCAATTTGCTTTATCAATGCATTAATCTGTGCTTTAAATCCTGTATTTTGTGCCTGTAATGCTGCTCTCAATACTGATTCATCAACGGATTTTTGTAGTGATGTTGCTATTTGACCTGAAAACTCATCAATTGTTTTATTTATTGTATCTAATTGATTAACCAATGCATCGTTTGTTTGTTCAATATTTAAACGATTATTAATTTCGGTTTGAACTCTACTTTGTAAATTTGTTATATCTGTTTCTAAAGATTGTACCTGTGTTTCTAAACTTGAAACTCTTTTTCTTAAATCCTCATTTTCAACTACCTCTTCATTGTATAATGCTCTTGGAACTAAATCCTTTGCCTGTTTTGGAATATTTGGTTTTAATTCTTTTAAATCAACATTGATTGCTTTTTTTAATTCAATCTCATCTATTTTTGGTTTATTTAATTTTTTAAATATTAATGATGATTCTGGATTATTTTTATCTACAAAATTTACATTGTATTCGGATTTATTTATCGCAGCTGATCCCGATACACCTAGAATTTGCTCTATTCGTTTTTCTCTTTCTTCTTTTAATCTTAATGCTATAGCTTCTAAATTTGTCATTATATAACATCAAATATTAATTTGTCATCAATTATTTTTGAAATACCATCAACTTCAACTTTTAATTTTAATCTATAAGTTCTATTGATTGGATAAGTATTTGTATCTAAATAAAAATAGTTTGATTTAGAATCGCAACTTAATTTAGAATAATCCCCAAATGGAACAATTACTTCGTTTGTTCTATAATCTTCAATTTGATAATATGAAGATGTTGGTAAATGTTTTGATTGGTCATATTCAAATGTAGTACCAAAAGATTTAGCAGGATATATATCTCTACCTTTAACTCTTATTTTTGTTTTAGTGTTGTGAAAATATTCTTTTTGTAAATTTGTCACTACTATTTTAGAATTTTCTAAAGCATCTGATGTTGTTGAGCCGGTTATTGGTGATAGAGAGCCGGTTGTAAATACGGAATCATCCCACACTAATTCTAATTTAGGTTGATATATAGTATTAGTTTCTTTTGAGAAAAATTTTAATACACCATAATCTAATAAATCATTTTCAGCATCAATACTATGTCTTACTATAAATCCATTATTTGGTAAAGAACCACTAACCCATCGGTGTATGATATTTGTAACATTCATTCTAACATCATCTGGTTCGTAATTATAAGATTGAGTTGCGGAACCTGTTATGTACCACGTACCTCCCTCTGCGTTTGCAGAACCTGTTGTTCCTGTTGCAAATACAGCGGTTCCTGCAGTAACATTATCTTGCCAACTATCTACTCCATTTCTATATTTCCAACTAACACCATCCGATGTTATGTTATCAAATTTAGTACCAGTTCCCATTGTCCAACTTTGAGAAACTGCGTTTGCATAAATTGAATATTCTAATGGTAACTCTTCCGAATTTGCAGAACGAAGAACTAAAAATACATTCCAACTACCCGTTCCGATTGTTTGTATTTCGGACTTCAATGAGCCTGTATCAAATTTTATTAAGGTTCTTGTTATATCTTTTGTAGAACCATAATAGAGTTTACCTACTTCCAATATTTCATCTCTACCCGCATTTTGGTCAGGTTGTTGTAGGTAAATACTTGCGTCGTATGATGATGTAAAAAATTTATGCATATTATAAAGCTCTTCCTTTTATATCTTTGTTTGGAAATTTAACTTCGAAAACACAAGGGTCTAAAGATGGATAAATTATCTTACCTCTAGTCGCCTCATCTAAATTATATTTGTTTGGTGAATATCCTGCACCACCCTCACCACATATGTTATACAATTTAACGGATGGAACACTCATAACACCTTCAACATTTGCAAGGATTAATTCTATTTCAGAAATGTTTATTGGTTTGTTAAATGTCCAATTATCTATATTGAAATAATCTTGCATTTCTGTTAGGCAATTTGCCAGTACTTCTCTTTTATTAAAATTTGAATAACAAATTATTTCAAAATCAACACCAATGTTTACAATAAATCCATCAATAATATTTACACCATCTGTTAAAACTCTATATTCACCCAAATATGTTTTTAAGTTTTGTTTTACTGCCGTATTTAGGTTTGTTAATTTTTTATCAGATGTATATCCCAATACATACATATTAATTGCGAATGGATTGTTTAATTCTACAACATTTCCTCTTTTTTGTGAAAGATATTTTGCAAGTTCTGATTGTATGTCGTTTTTTGATAATCCTTTTATTGAATCTACTAAATTCGTAAATTCTTGTAAATTTTTAGGATTTGAAAGAATTGATGCCGGTGAATTATTATCTATTTCTCCATCCGCGGTTACATAAACCTTTGCAATACTACCATATCTTTCCGGCATTGATAAAGCTCTAACCGTATAATCTTGTTTAGTTACTGCTCTATTCTGTGAACCAAACATTCCCAATGCATTTTGTCTAATTTCTTCAATTGATTCATCACCTCTACCACCAACTGCAGGTTCTAAATTTTCAACAGCTATCGAATTTTTATTTGACTCATATAAAGCTGCTTCGGCCTCGGATAAACTTAAAAGGTCTTCTTCAAATTCTATTCTATCTATAACCGTCAAATCTTCAGAATTTACATTAGATTCTACACCACCACCGACTAAATATTTTATTGTAAGTGTTTTCCCAAATGGTGATATACCAAATGTATTTGTTTTTAAAAAATTAGATGGGTCAATTCCTTCATTTGTTCTTGTTATAGAATTTGCTAATCCTAATCCAACATTTTTTGTATTTGGTAAAAGTATTTCATCCTCAAACCCTGCAGAATTGTTTCCACTACCAAATTGAAGTGATATGGTATTGTTTGTGTTTACTTTTATTGAAAACCTTCTAGGTACTTTTTTTACTTCCAATATGTAAGGAACCGTTGATGTATATTCTGATAAATTAGAATTTGCTTCTGTATTTGGTTGCTCTACAAAAATACTTTCTTGTGCCAAATAAGGAACTTCATTCCACGTATTGCCTTGCGCGTCCGTAACAGATGTTATTGATATTACGTTTGTCTCATTTAAATCTATTGTTGGGTATTCCGAGTTATCCGTTATATCTACTGTAATTTCTTTTTCTTGTGCAGAAATTGCTTTTACTTTTTTAGTTATCAAATATAAATTTGGTGCACCAGAAGCTTCATCTCTACCGGCAACATCTATTTCTCTATCGGTTGGATTTGAAAAATCAACATTATCTATCGTTCTAAATACTATATTTGAATTTGTTCTAGACTGTACCTGTAATCCATCTTTTATTTTAAAATAATATGTGGAGTTTGGTTGATAGTTACCACCTGCACCATTTGCTTGGACAGTTTGATAAACAGTCAATGTTGTAACAGCTGGAGCGGTTAGTTTTGGTTTATATCCAAGTGCCTGTGCTAACGCTATAACATTCTTTTTTTCTGTTGCATGTAACAACATTGATTCTTTTAACTGAACATCTTGATAAAATGATAATACATCTCCAACGTAAGATGCCATATCTAAAAATACACCACCAGGAGATGCTTCACTAAAATCGGAAAATGTGTTAGGGAAATATGTTTTAGAATATTCAACTAAATTTTGTCTAAAGGATGCAAAATCTTTACCGACATAATTAATATCTCTATTATTATTTTTCCAATTTTTATCTGTTGGTTTTAGTGCCATCTATTATTGTTTTATACTTACATTTGTTGTTTCGGAAAGATTTTCATTTGATTTTAAAGAAAATCTTATCTCTAAATTTATTTGATGTTTATCAATATCCTCATCATCGTAATCAAAAATAATTTCATCAATATTAATATACGGTATCCATATATCCACCGCTCTTATTATAGATGCTTCTATTTTATCATCTATTTCACCAGTTATAATTGGTTCAAATAATAAAGACCAAATATCACATCCGAATTCAGGATACATAACTCTTTCCCCCTTCCTGGTCATTATGAGATTTTTTAAATTATCTCTAGTTTGAGAAAGGGTTGTAAAATTAACAGAAAAAATACCATTAGAATTAGAACTTCTATCTATTCCTATACCGATTACTTTATAATCGTTTACAGCTAAATCGGTTACATTAACTTTTCCTAATTCTATTGCCATCTTATCTCAATCCTTTTTGTTTTTCTTGTTTTGAAAATACTTTTGTTAATTGAGTATAATCTCTACTTAAAGCTTTTTGTAATGAATCTAATCCTGTATTTCCAGTTGATGGAATTTGTTGTGGAGTTGATTGCATTCTATAATCCATAGTATCCCAACCATCTTCTTCGTATTTTTCTGGCTGCATCATATCTAAAACGGAACTTTCATCCATCATTCCACCTTCTGCTCTATGTACAGCTGTAAATGGTTGTGTCATATTTAAAACTTCATTCAACATAGGATTTTTAGTATATTCCTTCGTTGCTTGAGGTCTTTGATGCACCGGTTGTTGCTTTTTAATTTGAGTTGGAGCAACTTCTGTCATCTCTCTTAATGTTGGGGTTGTTGTTTTTCTTTGTGAGTTTAATGTAACTGCACCCGATTTAATCAGTTTTGCCAATTCTTCTTTGACTTGTTGCTTAACTTCGTTTTTTACAACTTCTTTGATTAATCCGACTAATAATTTCGAATCCATAATAATTGTTTTTAATAAATATTGAAAGTTTAAATTTAATTAGGGTACAATATATCCAGACCAGGGTATAACTCCAGGAGCAGGTGGTGCTGGTGGTGGATATTGTGCCAATACTATGTATAATCCACTAACAGTACTCAAATGTATTTTTGCTGTATTAATAAATGCATCTAAAAATACTGATGGGTTATTGTTTGGTAGAACGGGAATAGGTGTCCAAACTCCTGGATTTAAAACCAAACCTTGCGTAAGTGCTATACTTTTTATTGCACCCGGTGGAGGTATTATCGGAGGTATCGGCATCATTAATCCACCCGTCCAATATGTTATAACTGCGGGCCCTATGACATCTAATAAAGTTAGTGAATTTGATTGTTGTGTTTGTGATAGTAACCCAACTATTTGGGCCTCCATTGCTGTTACGTTTCCTTTCATCAATGGAATTGGACTTACAGTTTCTTTTCCTGCTTTTATAGCAGTATCATATGCTAATGCAAATGATTTAGCAAATCCTGCCATATTGTTTCCAAATGCTTGTGATTGCATTGCTGGCAATAAGGTTGCTTTAAATACGCTCCACGACATTAGTTCTTACTTAAAAAGTTTTTAGCTGCTAATATATCTTTCAATTTCGATTTAATCTGATTAAAAGTTGCTATATTCGTAGGACCAGTTGCAGATGGACCAGCTGGTGTTAAATAAATTTGTTTTGTTATTGCATCTATTAAATCTTCTAAAACTTTTACCAACTCACCACCCAACACCATTTTTTGAACACTTGCTCCGGCATCACCTTCACCCTTATCCTTTCCCAAATATATTTTACCATTATCGGAATTTAAGAAAATATTATTAGAACCTTCTGAATGGATTGTTATGTTTTTCTTATTGTGAAGATATATTTCCTTTTCAGCATCGATTGAATAGTTACCATCCGTAATTACTCCTGTATTTCCTTTACCAAATATAATAAACTCTTTTGCTTTTGCTGATAATACTATTCTATCTGAATTTAACCAAAATTGGTCACCCTTTAAATCATCCGATGATGGATATTCTTTAAATCCTACTTTTGTTTTTTCAACGGTTTCTTTGAAAGGAACTTTTACTTTACCGGATGTTAAATAAATTGACGTACCATCTTTGTTTATATCTTCTTCAATTAATTCACCGATTTTTTTATCATCTAATTCAGGATTTTGTTTATTACGAATGAATATAGATGGTGATGATGTTTTATCATCTTCTGTTAAGAAAAATTCCGAAAATCTTATTGTATTTCCAACTCTACCCTGAATTATTGTATCACCCTCCTTTGGCTTTAAAAACTTTATTTTTTCGTTTACTTTGTATTTTTTAGTTTCAGATTTTTTTGCCGGTGGTGGTGTATTTGTTGTGCCCGTTTGCTTTGTTTCTTTATAATCCTTTGCAGTAGACTTTGTATTTGCTTCTTCGGGTTTTCGTTCTTTTGATGTTTCCGATGTTTTATAATCTTCTCTATAATTTGGATATAAAGTGGTAGAATATGGTAACCAGAAATGCTCATTTTCTATTTCTAAAATAATTACAGTCTCACCTTGTATTGGGTATGTAAAATTATTTTTATCAAATGGAAATGCATATGCTTCTATAATAATCGGGGTTTCTCTTGCATAAGTAATTGCGCCCAAAAACCTAGAATCTTTATCTGCAAAGTTTTTATTATCGTTATATTTTAAAAGAAAATCATCTTTTTTTTCGGTATCGAAAAAATCTTCTTCTTTATAGAATACTTTAGTTACCGTTGCTAAAAAGGATACCATTATTTAATCTTTTTTGTTATTTCTTCAATCTCTATTTCAATATCCGTAATTCTTTCTTTGTTTTTTGCATCAACCTCATCAATTGTTTCCTCTAATTGAAAAAATAATTGAGCTTTTTCCTGTTCGCTCAACCAACCATCTTCACCGATACCTTTTGCTTCAGCTGCCGCTAATCTTTGTGCAATAGTTGCCATCTTTATAAGATGTTCATCGTTTTTAACCGATACCTCAATAAGGTCTTTTATAATTGGAGCAATAACAGTTGCTTCACCAACATTCTTAATCAATTTCCTTAATGATTCAATTAAATCGGAAATGTTTTTCTTTTTG
>OFRA01000083.1_pt1 | contig 22830 bp, 28 predicted proteins | sample 1543001 | NCBI WGS metagenome assembly OFRA01 (sample SAMN07774221, study PRJEB24372) | wastewater metagenome | isolation source: Lake Maggiore Verbania | place: Italy: Verbania | collected 2015-12 | reverse complement strand
CCAAAGGAGCCACCAAAGTGATTAGCGGGCGTATTCGCTCCAGCTTCGCTCACTTATTTACTCCCTATTTTGTCCAAATTAGGATTGTTGTAGCAGGTTAATCTTAACTCCCAACAGCGATCTACCAAACCTATCTAGGCATTATTGCCAAGTCAAAGTGGCCATCAGCACATAATTGAGGGTAGCAACTGGCCAAAATAAACGGCATGGTTATGCCCATGAGTGCAGAAAAAAAATGGGCGATAGTTACTGGTGGATCTAGGGGCTTGGGTTTTGAAACTGCAAAGGGATTAATTGCTGCTGGTATGCATGTTTACATAATTGGTCAAAATCCTGAGCGGGTAAAAGAAAGCGCCCAAACTTTGGGATGTGAGTATCGCAGCGTTGATGTTGCTGATAGTAAAAGGTTTCGTGAAGTACTAGCTGAGATCATTCAAGATGCAACAAACAAGGGTTTTGGTACTTTAGATATTTTAGTTTTAGCTCATGGTGTTATGAGTGAGAAGATGTCTAAGACCTTGCGAACAACTGATGAAGAGTGGCGCAGAGTGTTGGCAATTAACTTAGATGCGGTATTTACCGCAATCAATCATCTAGCACCTGCCATGACGGAGGCGCGAAAGGGGAGAGTAATTGTTTACTCTGCCTGCCTAGGAAGAATGTCAGGTCCTGGAACTCATGGTGGGCTTGCGCCGTATCGAATAAGTAAAGCTGGAGTTAATGCCTTGGTTAAGAATCTTTCTTATGAGACTGGATTAGGTGCTCGCGGATTCTTGGTTGATGCAATCTGTCCAAACCATTGTCGAACCGATATGGGAGGTCCTGACGCACCAAGGAGTGCGCAAGAGGGTGCTGAAACCGCAATTTGGCTAGCAACTAGATCCTTTGATGCTGCAGTTGATAAAACTGGTTTACTTTGGGAAGACCAACAAGTAGTTGATTGGGAATTATTCAGCGTAGCCGAGTGCGGCGGAGAACAAAGTAATTAGTGCAAGAATTGCAAGTGGAATACCAACAACAAGTAGGCTTCCAGAAATCATGTAGTAAGAAACCCCCAGTGCAATCAAATTTGCTAATACTGCAGGTGCTCTGCCAAAGGAGCGCTTCTTTGCAAATCCAATTGCACTAAACCAGAGTCCGGCGCAGGCCAATAAGCCAAAAATAATTTCAGCTGATAGCGCTGCAGGCGCACTCACATCCGACACCAATGGAGCTGTCAGCAAATAGATCACCACCGCTAAAATTAATACAGCTTCAAACCTAAGCAAATATATCGCACGCTTACGGTTTGATTCGGTGGCTAGCACTCTTTTCATGATCACTGTTAAATACTACTCTGCCTAATTAGAATGGAAAAATTCCAGAAAGAAATTGATTTAGTTTTTTTCACTAATAATGGCGAAATCGACCAGTTGACCGGAGCAATGGCTCCTGAACGATTTGACCAAATCGTTAAACGAGACTTGGCAATTTCAGAGCGTAATCAATCCAATTTAAGCATGTTTTCAATTACCTTAGATCTCAAAAAATTCTTAACGCCAATGGCAGGTGCAGATTCTGCTTCAATTATCTCTGCGATAGAGGCTGAGTTGGTAAAAATTGCTTTTAGCCTGAAGGGTATATTTCGAGAATCTGATTGCATTTGTAGGGTTTCACAGTTTGGTTTTTGGATATTTGTTGTCAGCAAGAGCCAATCAGAAAGTACTCAAGCAATCGAGCGGGCAAGCAATCTTCTGCCTGAGTATTGCAATATTGCAATCTCACATCGAAGAATCGGTGAAAAACAATTAGCTTGGTATGCAAAAATAGATCTAATCCACTTTTAGGTCACTAAGAGGCTAGGAGATAAATCATTCTGTAATATTTAATGCACAGCCCTTTTTAATCACTATCCATTAATTAAATAATGGCACCATGGATAAGTTAAATAATCAACTAGACAGTTTTGGCCCATTAAAGAGTTTGATATTAGATGATGCAGTTGAAGAGATTTGGATTAATTCGCCGCAGAGAATCTTTATCGCCCGTTCAGGTAAGAGTGAGTTAACTAATATAGTTTTAAGCGCTTCAGAGCTTCAATCAATTATGGATCGCATATTGATGTGGTCGGGCAGAAGAATTGATCTAAGCCATCCCTTTGTTGATGCCCGCCTACCTGATGGAAGCCGGCTCCATATTGTTATTCCTGAAGTTACTTCTGAGCATTGGGCGATTAATATCCGTAAGCATTTGATGCGTGGCAAGAGCTTACTTAATTTAGTTGAGATGGAAGTTATCTCTTCCGAGATACGAGAGTTTCTAGGTGAGGCGGTTAGGGATAAAAAGAACATATTGGTAAGTGGTTCAACTCAAGCAGGTAAAACAACTCTACTTAACGCACTTGTCAGCGCAGTGCCAATAACAGATCGAGTAATAACTATTGAAGAAGTTTTTGAGCTAAGTCCAAGAATTCCAGATTGTGTTGCGATGCAGACTCGAAGTGCAAGTCTTGATGGAGTTGGGGAGATAGGCATTAGAAAGCTAATCAAGGAAGCATTAAGAATGCGTCCATCGCGTTTGGTAATTGGGGAGATTCGAGAAGCTGAATCTTGGGATATGTTGATTGCCCTTAACTCAGGAATTCCTGGAATGGCAACAATTCATGCTAATTCAGCAACAGAGGCGATAAGAAAACTTCAGACGCTCCCACTTCTAGCTGGCGAAAACATCACCCAAGATTTCTTAACCCCAACAGTATTTCGAGCACTTGATTATGTGATTCACGTTGGTCTTGATAGCACTGGAGTTCGAAGAGTTCTGCAAGTGGTTAAAGTGCTAGATAGGGCAGAGAACTTTCATATCGATTTAGAGCCAATATTTACCTGGAGCCAGGGGCAATATCAAAGAGGTTTCCATGTTTGAGCAATTTGCTCTGCCGGTTTTTACGGGCTTGCTTGCAGCCCTTGGTTCATATATCACCTTGTTTGACCTAAGTTCTCTAAATAAAAAACTTAAGCCAGATAAGAAGATCTCCTCTCGAAGCGCTATAACTTTGATAATTACTCTAATCTCTTCATATTTCACTACCTTTCTGCTCACCTCATCTGAGGCAATTTCTTTAGCGATTGCCACACTCTCAGCAGCACTTCCTTTTCTTATTGGCCGAGGGCGAAATCTCAAAAGGCAGAGAGAGCAAGAAGTTGCCTGGCCGGAGGCGATTGACTCTTTAGTCTCAGCGCTTCAAGCCGGCATTTCAATCTCTGAAGCGCTCACTCAATTAGCGCTGCATGGTCCAAAGGTATTAAGGCCAAGCTTTGCTCAGATTCAGAGCAATCTTTTAAGCTTAGGAAATTTTGAACAGGTGTTACTAAAAGAAAAGAAACGCTTAGATTCAGCAATCTCTGATCAAGTCTTTGAAACTCTAATTATCTCAAAGGACTTTGGAGGAAGGGATGCTAATAATGCACTTCGCTTGTTAGCCGAATTTGTTAGAGAAGATATTGCAGTAGCTGAGGAGATTCGAACTAAATTTGGTTGGATTAGAAATTCAGCTCTTTTAGCAACTGCAGCGCCCTGGCTCTTATTGATCCTTCTCTCCACTCAAGATTCGACAGTTGAAATCTACTCCACTCCAAGTGGAGCCTTAGTTCTATCTCTTGGAGTTGTAATGACTGCAACTGCCTACATCTGGATGGAGAAGGTCGGCTCTCTTCCTGCTGCGCCGAGGGCGTTGAGATGAAAGCGGAATTAACTGATATACGTCTGCTCTCGCTTCTCTCCGTTTTGCCTCTCATGTTGTTGGGGGTTTGGATAATTAGCAATGAGAGCTTTGCGAATTTAGGTTCAAGAAGTGAAAAGTATTCAAGGGTAATTAGAGTGGAAAGTCTTGGTCATAAGGCAAGTAGAGTTAGAGATATTGGGATTTACTTTTTAATCCTTAGCGCAGCGACAATTGCACTCTACTTATTGATTGCTATCTGGCCTGAGCAGATTCCAGCCTCACTCTTACTACTGAGCATTCTGGCCTTATTTCTTGCACTACTTCGAAAGCGAGCAGATGCAGAAAGGAGAGTTGCGACAGAGATCTTTGAAAGAGAACTTCCCTCGCTAATTCAACTTTTAACTATTCTCATCTCCTCTGGAATCTCGCCCTCTAGGGCACTTGCAATAATTGGTCAGAGATCAACATCATTAAGTGCAAGAGAGCTAGACCTAGTGGTTTCAGAAATCTCAAATGGCACATCTCTTACCCAGGCCCTTGATAATCTCGCTCTGCGCTATGACTCTCTAGTATTGAGAAGATTTACCACCAGCATAGTTCTAGGCATTGAGAGGGGCTCATCTTTGGGGCCTATCCTGATTTCTCAGGTTAAGGATGCTCGTCTAGCGAGCAAGAATTTGATCTTGCAGAGAGCAGGTAAGGCTGAGATTGCTCTCATGATTCCGATTGTCTTTTTAATCCTTCCTATCTCAATTTTATTTGCACTATTTCCTTCATTTGAGCAGCTCAATAGTTTCATGTGATTAAACCAAGTTATACACAGCACCCTTTCTCCACAATATCCAAGCTTTGTTTTGAGGAGATGTCTGAGGTAGGTGAGAATTACAGAAAGGATAAAACAAGAGGGAGTTAAATATGGAAATCAAAAAGCTTTTATCTAGTGAAGTTTTCCAAGTAAAATTCATAGAGTCTAAAGATTTATTGTATAAATCTAAAGTTGCTGAGAAGTATCGAGAATTTATGGCAAAAGATGTTGATGAATCAGGAGATGTTCCTGGTTGGGTATTAGTGGTCTTAATGACCACAGGATTAGTTACTGCTATTTGGACTATTGCCGCTCCAAGACTTAGTACTATTTTAAAAAATTCATTGGATGCAATGAATGGCATTCGTTAATGAAATGCATTGATAATCAGGATTTAGAGAGCGGTTCGGTGGAGTCGGCCCTAAGCTTGATTCCTACAACTGCTTTTTTCCTTTTGGTTCTCCAGTTAATGCTCTCTGGAAGTTGGCAGTTGCTCGATAAAATTGACATCTCAAATGCCATAAATCGCACTGCACTATTTTCAGCAGAGGCAGGGAAAACAGCCTTTTATGCTCTGGACCGTAGGCGAGAGATTGACCAAGAAGTCCTAGCGCTTCCTGGTGGGGGCGAGATTATTACCTACAGCTCAACACTTGATATTCCAGTAATCACAAATTTATCAGGTTCAGCAATCAAGATGAAGAGTGAAGGCATAGCCATTCGTGAATAGAAATAGCGATGAGAGCGGATCAGCAATTGCTGAATTTGTACTTATTGCAACGCCGCTATTCATACCTGCTCTAATTTTCTTTTCATCTATGCAGCAGAGCGCAAAAGAGGAGATGACAGTCTCAACCCTTGCAAGGCAGAGCCTTAGAGCTTTTATAACAGCAGATAACTTGTCGCTAGGTCATCAAAGAATTCGATTTCTACTTGATCAATATCAAGAAATAGAAAATAAAGGACGCAACAGTGATGATCTGCGCCCTGGCTTTACCTACAACATTTCCTGCCAGAGCCAAGGTTGTCTAAAGCCTGGTTCACTTGTTGAATTGAGTCTCTATCGCTCATTTGAAATTGAAGTTCATGACTTTGGTAAATCAGTACTAGGTGAGAATCGAAAGGCTGCTGCAGTTGTAAGAGGCTATGTTGATAAATGGCGTGATGAGAGTTAGAACGCAATTGGAGGATGAATATGGCTCAATTTCTCCCTTGATTATGGGCTACTTCATTATCGCGATGACTTTGACCTTTCTCATTTCAAATACAGCTTCGGTCTATATCGCAAGAAGAGATTTGATTAATCTAACTGAAGGCGCCCTATCTAGAGCGGTGCAGGAGATAGATGAAATTGCTTACTACTATCAAGTGCCCATTCCAGAGATATTTCCCGGTCAGAGCAGAGCCGTTCCTATCAATTGCAGTGATGCAGGCAGGACCTTTGGCCAAGAGGTAGCGTTAATAGCAAAGAGCAAGTTGGATCTCTATGGTCGAAGCTTTAACCAAGCAAATAGTGATATTGAGTTGAAATCATTTATCTGTGATGGAAAGAGTCTTCGTGTCAGCCTGCAACAGGTTCATCAATTGCCATTTAAGTTGCGGGTCTTTGGCATCACCGAATTTACCAATCAAATAGAGGTATCGATGGAGAGTATCTATCAATGACTATGACAGCAATAATTGGGGTTATCCTTAACCCATGGCAGAGCGCGATATTAATGGTGAGATAGCTGCCCTTGATGCTACTTTGAAATCAATAGAAGCCGTTTTAGATTTAGGTAAGTTAAGAAAAGAGCAGGTGGAGCTAGAGACGCAAGCAGGAGTTCCCGATCTTTGGAGCGATCCAGAAGCAGCGCAGAAAGTAACAAGCGCACTCTCAAGGGTAAATAGCACGATAAATAAGGTAAGTAGCCTTAGATCAAGAGTCACTGATCTTCCGATTATGTTAGAACTTGCCAATAATGAGTCAAGCGATGGAGCAGAACTGGAAATTCTAAAAGAGTTAGATTCTTTGACTTCAGCAATTTCAGATCTTGAAATACAGACGCTATTAAGTGGTGAATATGACCATCGAGATGCGCTAATAACTATTCGATCAGAAGCTGGCGGTGTTGATGCATCTGATTGGGCGGAGATGGTTTCAAGAATGTTCTTCAGATATTGCGAGCGCCACAATTATGGAGTTAGTGTTCTAGAAACCTCTTATGGTGAGGAGGCTGGAATCAAGTCAACTACCTTTAAGGTAAGTGGCCCATACTGTTATGGCACCCTCTCTGTTGAGCAGGGGACTCATCGATTGGTGAGAATCTCGCCATTTGATTCACAGAATCGGCGCCACACATCCTTTGCTGGCGTTGAAGTTGTCCCAGTTGTTGATCAAAGCGATGACATTGAAATTGATGAGAAAGATATTCGAATCGATGTTTATCGATCATCAGGGCCTGGAGGGCAGGGAGTTAATACCACTGATTCTGCAGTTCGAATTACTCATATCCTCACCGGAATTGTCGTTTCGTGTCAGAATGAAAGATCGCAAATTCAAAATAGAGCAACTGCAATGGCAGTGCTCCAATCAAAATTGCTAGAAAGGCGTAATGCACAGGAGAGGGCAAAAATTGATGCGCTCCGCGGTGATACATCAGGTTCTTGGGGGAATCAAATTCGATCCTATGTGCTTCATCCCTACCAGATGGTCAAGGATCATCGCACTGATTTTGAAACTGGCAACACCCAAGCGGTTCTAGATGGCGATCTTGATGGATTTATCTCCGCTGGAATTCGATGGCGTAGAGAGAGAAAATAAAGCAGGATTTATACGCTCAATTGGTAATTCTGCGTTATTTCTCACCCCAATTCCGCGGGTTTATCCGCAGCTTTCTTACTAGCTCTACCTAAAATCACACCCGTGATTCGTTTTGAGAACGTAACTAAGGGCTATGCCAAAAACGACCGACCCGCTTTAGATAACGTCTCGATTGCAATCGAGAAGGGTGAGTTTGTCTTTTTGGTAGGACTTTCCGGCTCTGGAAAATCTACATTCCTTCGACTTGTCTTAAGGGAGGAGCGACCAACTTCTGGAACGATTCATGTTGCAGGAAAAGATTTGGGAACACTTTCTAGTTGGAAAGTTCCTGAGCTAAGGCGCCAAGTTGGTACGGTATTTCAAGACTTTCGTCTGCTGCCAAATAAAACTGTTGCTGAAAATGTTGCCTTCACCTTGCATGTGTTAGGTTTTTCAAAGAAAGAAATTGCCCGCGAAGTTCCAGAAGTTCTAGAGCTAGTTGGTCTTGAGGATAAATCTGATCGAAAGCCTGGAGAGCTCTCAGGCGGGGAGCAACAAAGGGTTGCGATAGCAAGGGCTTATGTGAGCAATCCTGCGATTCTTATCGCTGATGAACCAACTGGAAACCTAGACCCTGCAACCTCTGTTGGAATTATGAAGCTACTTGATCGAATCAATCGCGAGGGAACTACTGTGGTTATGGCTACTCATGACTCTGGAATTGTTGATCAGATGCGCAAAAGAGTTATCGAATTAGATAAAGGTCAAGTTATCCGCGATCAGGTTCGTGGAGTTTATGGATATACGGGGTAGCGATGCGCGCTGGATTTATTCTTAGTGAAGTAGGCATTGGCCTACGAAGAAACCTAACTATGACCTTTGCCGTTGTAGTAACGGTTGCTATCTCGCTGTCACTTCTTGGTATTGGACTGCTTTCAAATTCTCAGGTTCGAGTGATGAAGGATTACTGGTATGACAAGATTGAAGTCTCGGTATATCTCTGCGGCTCTCTCTCGGACTCACCCTCTTGCGCTGGTGGAATTATTACCTCAGAGCAGAGACTTGAGATTCAGGCAGATCTTGAAGAACTTCCAGTTGTTGAAACGGTTTATTACGAATCACAGTCTGAAGCATTTGAGCGCTTTCAGGAAAGATTTAAAGATTCAGCTATTTCGCAAAATGTCACTGCAGATCAATTGCCAGAGTCATTTCGCGTAAAGCTAACTGACCCTACGCAATTTGCAGTAGTGCAGAGCGCCTTCTCAGGTCGACCTGGAGTAGATGTAGTTCAAGATCAGAGATCAATTCTAGAGAAATTCTTTAGGTTACTAAATGTTTTGCGCGATGGAGCGTTAGCAATTGGATTTGCCAGCGTGCTAACCGCTGCGCTATTAATTAGTAATACTTTAAGAATTGCTGCCTTTAATAGAAGACGAGAGACAAATGTAATGAAATTAGTTGGAGCAAGTTCTTTCTCTATCCAACTACCATTTATTCTCGAAGGTGTTTTCTCGGCAATTATTGGTTGGGGATTTTCAGTTGGTCTGCTCTCTTCTTTAAAGTATGTAATCGATGATCGGATTGCGCCGCTTCTAACCTTCACTAACTTCTTTACCTGGAATGATGTTTGGGTTGCATCTGCATATCTTCTTGGAACAGGGCTCTTAGTTTCATCTCTGGCATCGACTTTAACTCTTCGCAAATACTTAAAGGTCTAACTTCACCTTGCCCTATCGCTGAGCGCTAATCAGCTCTCAGTTGAGTTCTAATGTGCTTCTGGGCTACCGTTACCGCCTTGCAACTAGAACTCTTTATCAAATGAGGAAGCAATAGGAGATTTTCAAGTGAGTGAAAAGAAGAAATCACCTACTACTAAGCGTGATGTCATTGGGGGAAGAGCAAGAAAGTCAGATTCTGTTGCATCAAAGACTAGAACTAGTAGCCAAGTTAGTGAACAGCCTCTTGTTGATGCATCCTCAAGGGTTGAAAGTCGACAGAAAATAAGTAATCCAGACCTACTTCGAAAAGCCTTACTTGCGATTCTGATTACCTCACTAATTTTTGCGATAGGAATACAGGTTGGTGAGTCGAGAAATAGCAGTTCAGTGGATGAAGCGATAAAGAGCGTAGTTGAAAGTAGCGCCAAAGATATAGATCGTGATGTATTAGAGCGAGCTGCTATTGAAGGAGTCCTTAAAGCATCAGGTGATGAATGGGCTAATTACTTTCCAAGAGAGGCTTTGGAGATATTCAAAGCTCAAAGCTCTAATTCCTTTACAGGAATTGGTATCTACTTGAGTAAATCTCGAGGGGGAGTAATCAGGATTTCAGCAATTCAAGAGGGATCACCTGCAGAAAATTCTGGTCTTGCAATAGGAGATGAGCTAATTGAAGTAAATGGCACTCAAGTAACGGGCGCATCTCTTGCTTCCACCATTGCACTTATTCGAGCAGATATTGGAAAGCGAGTCGATTTACTAGTCGTTAGAAACGAGCAAAGAATTCTCGCATCGATAAAGACTGGCAAGGTGCAGGCAAACAGTGTTGAACTCACGCAAGTTAGTAGTTCGGTAGTGCTAGTTGAAATTGCCTCCTTTATTTCAGGAACAGCGAACGAGGTTTCAGAGGCTCTAAAGAGCGCTAATTACAAGTCTGGCGTGATAATTGATTTGAGAAATAACTCTGGGGGCTTAGTAGAAGAGGCAGTTGCTGTGGCTGAGCAATTTATTGGCAGCGGCATCATCGTTTCTTACAAAGTCAACGAATCAGAAAAGGTATTTCGTGCAGTAAATTCAAATCCAATAAAGGTTCCAGTAGTTGTAATTATCAACCGAAACACTGCTAGTTCTGCTGAGATATTAGCTGCGGCATTCCAGGATAGAAATCGAGGCGTAGTTATTGGCGAACGCAGCTATGGCAAAGGTTCAGTTCAAGAGCTCATCTCACTTGACGATGGTTCAAAACTTGAGCTAACTGTTGCACTCTTTCTAACTCCATCGGGTCGCATCATTGAGGAAGTTGGAATAACTCCTGATCTGGCAGTAGCCCCTGCTGAGATTGGCCTTAAATCACTCCAGGTCTTAGGCGGTTTAGCATCCTTTATCTCAAAGGATTAACTCAAAGCAGTTAGTTAGCAGGGATATCTCGGCCAGGAGAGATACCCTTAAGCCGTGGTAAAAGAAATAGGAAAGAAATTAATTGCCCAGAATAAGAAGGGGCGACATGACTATTTCATCGATGAGGTTTTTGAAGCAGGACTAGTCCTTGTTGGCACCGAAGTTAAGTCTCTAAGGGCTGGAAGAGCAACGCTTACTGATGGTTATGGAATGATCCAAGATGGCGAAATCTATCTAAGCGGTGTCCATATCCCTGAATATAACGAGGGATCTTGGACCAACCATGAACCAAGGCGAAATAGAAAACTATTAATGAGTAAACGAGAGATAAATCGCCTAATTGGAACTTTAAAAGAAAGTGGACTTACTCTCATTCCGCTCTCACTTTATTTTAAAGATGGCAAAGCAAAAGTTGAGATTGCACTAGCTAGAGGCAAGAAAGCTCACGATAAGCGTGCAACTTTGATGGAGAAACAGGCAAACCGCGAGATTGATCGAGAACTCTCTCATCGCTCAACTGGAAAAAGTAGTAGGGGAAAGTCAAAGAGATACGAAGATTGATTCTCAGTTATAGCGCTACTGAGCGTATCTGCTAGGTTTTTTGAAGTCCTATCTCTGCTCTATAATTTGCACACAGCTTCTAATCCACGTTAATCGCGGGGGTGAACGGTCTCGACTTCGTTTGTTGAGCCAGGGGAAGCGGGCCGAGGAAGCCGGGATGATCTCGTTAACCACAAAAACCCGTGCACACATACAGACGCAGATAAAACTTCGTCTGATTACCGCCTCGCTGCCTAAGCGAGCTAAGTAATCCGTTGGCCTGAGCGCGCTCCCCGCCTCAGAATCCAACGTCGATAGGGGGGCTTACTAACCGAAGTTGTTGTGGCTATCGGTAAGGAAATCTTTCACAACTGAGTCTGTCGGTTACTAGCGTGCGAGAGAACCGGGACAGAGAAAACGAATAGCGCGCTACGCCCGTAGAAGCCCTGTTTCAGTGTCGAAGGACCCGGGTTCGATTCCCGGCACCTCCACCAGAGAAACTCCTTAAAGAAAATTTAAGGAGTTTGTTTTCTATATCTCTTCAATTGCCAGAGAGATCCAAGGCCAGTGCTTAGACCAAGTGCTCCAATTACATTTGCTCCTCTGCTGATATTTTCAATAAGCAGAAAGATTCCAACGATGCTTGAGAGAATTGCAAACAAAATTATGAAGTTTCTGCGAAAGTGCGACATACCCGCTGGTCGAAATAGTGATAACAAGAGCGCAATTGGTCCACCAAACATTGCTGGAAAGAGAATTATTGAAACTAGAAGAGCTAATGACTCCATGGCTAGATAGTAGACCTACCTTTACTTAATTGTTTTAGAGGGCTTTAAGAGCGCTCACAACTTTTGTTAGCGATGCCTTGGCATCCCCAAAGAGAAGTGTGGTCTTAGCATCAAAGAGAAGTTCATTCTCAATTCCAGCAAAGCCTGGCCTCATAGATCTTTTTAAGAAAATTACATTGCCAGCTTGTGCTACATCAAGAATTGGCATGCCATAGATGGGACATCCTGGAGTTGTTTTTGCCGCAGGATTAACCACATCATTTGCTCCAATAATTAGGGCAACATCAGTTTGTGGAAATGTTGGATTAACTTCATCCATCTCAGATAACTGCTCATATGGCACATTGGCCTCAGCCAGAAGAACATTCATATGCCCTGGCATGCGACCTGCAACCGGGTGAATTCCATAAGCCACATCAATTCCCTTGGCAGATAAGAGGTCTGCAAGCTCTCTTACTGTGTGCTGAGCTTGGGCAACTGCTAGACCAAAGCCTGGAACGATTACAACTCTGCGCGCATAGTTAAGCAATATCGCTACATCATCAGGAGATCCTGATTTAACTGGCCGATCTTCCCCAGCGCCAGAACTATCTTGAGGTTTTGCAGTGAATGCTCCAAACAGAGTTCCAAAGAGTGAGCGCCCCATAGCCTCTGCCATCAAGCGAGTAAGAATTGTTCCCGAGGCGCCAACTAAAGTTCCAGCAATAATTAATAGTGTTGAATCAAGGACATAGCCGCCAGCTGCAACAGTTAAACCTGTGAAGGCATTTAGCAGCGAGATAACAATAGGAACATCGGCGCCGCCAACTGGAAGCACAAATAAAATACCAAAGGCAAGTGAAAGACCTGCAAGCACGAGCAGCGGGGTAGTGCCAAGTGATGTAACAACCCAGCCGGCGCATCCAAGTGTGGCAAGAAGAGTTCCAGCGATAACAAATCTTCCCCCTGCAAAAACGACAGGGCGAGTAGTCATCAACTCTTGAAGCTTTAGGAAGGTAACAATTGAACCTGAAAACGATGTTGAGCCAACGATAACTGTAAAAACCGTTGCAATAACAACTGTAGTTGATGCGCTCTGGCCCAGCTTTAGATATTCAACAATTGCAACAAGGGCTGCTGCTCCGCCGCCAACGCCATTAAAGAGCGCAACTAATTGCGGCATCGCCGTCATCTGAACTCTTCTTGCTGCAGGAACTCCAATAATTAAACCAAAAGCAATTGCTCCTAAGATCCAGCCAAGATTATTTAAAGGAAGCTCGCCATCGCTGCTATAGAAAAAGACCGCAACGGTTGCAATTGTTGCTCCCGCTGCTCCTAGAAGATTTCCTCGCCTTGCAGTTCTTGGATGCGATAGCCCCTTAAGTGCAAGAATGAACATGACACCAGCGCTCAGGCCGATTAATTCATATAAAAAGCGGCTCATTTACTTATCACCAGAGCCTTTATTCTTTGCACCTTTGCCTTTAAACATCTCAAGCATGCGATCTGTGACGACAAATCCGCCAACCATATTGATTGTGGCAAGAACAATTGCAACTAGCGATAAACCAAGCTCTAACGAGTTATCGCTATGGTCTGCCACAATAATTGCGCCCACCAAGATAACGCCGTGAATTGCATTGGCACCGCTCATAAGTGGGGTGTGAAGAGTGGATGAGACCTTAGAAACTACCTCAAATCCAACAAATATAGAGAGCGTGAAAATGGAAATTATTGCCATTGCTTCCATGGTTTTAGGACCCCTTCCTTAGATTTCCGCCATGGGTTAAGGCTGAGGCGTCAATAATTTCATCAGAGAAATCCAGAGCAATTGCGCCATCCTTAACCATCAAGAGTAGAAGGTTGACCATATTTCTTGAAAGTAAGTAGGAAGAGTGAAATGGCAATTGACTTGGAACATCTTTTCCGCCCCAGAGCAAAACTGAATTTCCAACAGTAATTACTTCACCCGGCTTTGATCCTTCAACATTTCCACCGCTTTCAGCAGCTAGATCAACAATTACTGAACCAGGAGCCATTGCTTGATACATCTGCTTTGTAACAAGCATTGGAGCAGCTCTTCCTGGCACCGCGGCAGTAGTAATCAAAACATGAGATTTTGTAATATAAGGAGTGAGAAGTTCTCGTTGTTTTGCTGCGCGCTCCTCGCTCATCTCTCTGGCATAACCACCAGAGCCTTCAAGTGCTTCTAACTCTAGATCAATAAAAGTAGCGCCCATCGATTTAACTTCATCAGCAGATGATGGTCGAACATCATAGGCAGAGACAACTGCTCCTAGCCTTCTAGAAGTTGCAATTGCTTGAAGTCCTGCAACACCTGCGCCAAGAACTAAAACATTTGCAGGAGTAACAGTTCCAGCAGCAGTCATAAGTAATGGGAAAAAGCGCGGAGAAAGCTCGGCTGCCACAAGCGCTGCTTTGTATCCAGCGCAGAGCGCCTGGGAAGTTAGCGCATCCATTGATTGCGCTCTTGAAATTCTAGGTAGCGCCTCTAGTGAAAAGGCTGTTGCTCCAGATTTAGCAAGTGCATCAATGCTCTCTTTAGCGCTAACGCTCGAGAGAAATGAAATAGTAATTGCGCCACTTTTTAGATTACTAGCCTGATCTGGGCTTAGCGGCTGCACTGAGAGGATTACATCAGCGCCTGATAACTCTTTTCTCTGATCACTTGCGCTAAATATCGCTGCGCCCTGCTCTATATAACTCTCATCACTTGCCCCGGCATGAATTCCAGCGCCTGATTCGATAGTGACGCTAAGCCCTGCTTTAGTTAATTTAGAGATGATGTCTGGAAGGAGCGCTACTCGCTTTTCGCCAGCCTTACTCTCAGCAGGAACCACTACGCGCATATCAAAAGCCTATCTCGTTGAATAAAAGACCTGCCACTTCAAATGAGCGAAACTTTAATGAAATTAGATTCAAATCCTTCCCTTTAATTCTCCGCGCAGGCTGTGATAGAGAATTGCTTGAATGGTAGTTCGGCGATGATAAGCCTGACGCCAGATCTTTGAAGCAGGACCATCCATGACAGATGCGCTCACCTCTTGGCCCCGATGGGCAGGTAAGCAGTGCATGAAGATTGCATCTTTACTTGCAAGGCCCATCAACTCATCACTTATAGAGTAACTTGCAAGGGCTTTCTCTTTCTCAATTCGATCAGCTTCAGGATCTCCCATTGACATCCAGACATCGGTATATAAAACACTTGCCCCGCTCGCGGCAGACTTGGCATCACTTGTGACTTCAACTCTTCCGCCACTTTCTAAAGCCAACTTACTTGCAAGCTCGACAACTTCTTTTTTAGGAGCAAACTTTCCCTCAGGAGTTGCCGCAACCACATGAGCGCCCATAATCGCACCCATCATTAACCAAGCAGTAGTGACATTATTTCCATCACCGAAATATGCAAATTTTCTTCCAGGAATATCTTTTCCAAATACTTCACCTATAGTTAGCCAATCAGCAAGTGCTTGGGTGGGATGGTCATAATCGGTAAGGCCATTAATTACTGGAATGCTGGCATTAGCTCCCAATTCATCGACATCGCTCTGGGCGAAGGTTCGAATTATTAGCGCCTCGGCAAATTGGCTTATTACCTTGGCAGTATCTGCAATGCTCTCTCCACGACCAATTTGGAGATCATCGCCGCGAAGAAATATAGGAGTACCACCAAGATGAGCTACTGCGCTCTCAGATGCCAGACGAGTTCTAGTTGATGGCTTAGACATATAGATTGCAACAGTTTTATTGGCGAGAAGATTTGATGCCTTGAGTGGCTCACTTGCAAACTCGGATGCGGTAGCAAGAAGCATCTCCACATCAGATTTGAGCAGATCTTGGCTGCGCAAGAGATCTTTCATCTGCATATCTTACGGCCCCAGAGTTATTACCTGGAGCTCTACCTACTCGCCCTATTATTAGCGCTATGAAGCAAGCTTTTGAGCCAGAGCAGGTGATGGGGCTATTTGGTAGAGGAAAACCAAGTAGCGATGGCGATACCTTGATTGATACTCGCACTCAAGAGCAGCTGGATTCAGGTGATCATGAAAGATTCTCGCACTATGTTAAAAAAGAGAAGATCGTTGAATCTGCTGTCTCTGGAAAACCTGTAACAGCGCTCTGTGGCAAGAGATGGATTCCATCTCGTGATCCAAATAAGTTTCCAATCTGTCCAACATGTAAAGAGATTCATTCCGGCCTTCGCAAAGGGCCAGATGATCAATCCAATAACGAACTTTAGGTAAGTAATGGCGCTAGGCACCGCTACGCAAGTAGATAGCGAAGTTAATTTAAAAGCAGATCGACCATGGGTCTGCGTAGTCTGGGATGATCCAGTTAATTTAATGACCTATGTTACTTATGTCTTTATGGTGCTCTTTGGTTACTCAAAAGAGAAAGCAACTGAATTGATGCTAAAAGTTCATAATGAGGGAAGAGCCCAAGTTTCAAGTGGTACTCGCGAGGAGATGGAGCGAGATGTGCAAAGGCTTCATGAGTATGGCCTCTGGGCAACGCTACAACGAGATAATGAGTATTAATTAAATGTCATCATTTAAACGGGAAGAAAATGGCGAGATCTCAATTGAGATATCGACGCAAGAGTCACATGTTTTAATTAGTCTTACCGAACAACTTCTAGAGCTACTCTCTCAAGGCGACTCACTTGCTGAAGCTCAAGATCCACTTCTGCACATCGTAGGAATATCTGATTCTGATGCACTTCCTGATGATCCTGTTCTGCGCAGGCTATTTCCTGATGCTTATGAAGATTTAGCCTCCTCTAGTGAATTTCGCCGCTATACCGAATATGGGCTTCGCGAAAAGAAGAAAGCACATGCTCGAATCATTTATGAAGCTCTAACTAGCCAAGGAGAGCCCGAGGAGATTACTGGCGGCAATACTCCAATTGATAAAGGCTCTTTTAAGCTGATTATCAATAGCGCAGAGCTACTTGATTGGCTCTCAGGGCTTAATGATTTAAGGCTTGCACTTGCGGTGCGACTTGGAATTGGTGGCAGCAGGCAAGAGAGCGCAGATATTGATACCAAGGCTATTCATAATAAATATGAGCTCATGTTAGAAAGTGATCCAATGAAAGCTGTCTACGCAGTTTATTCCTGGATCGGCTGGCTTCAACAAGGCTTATTGGAAGAAATCTCACCAGAATAAAAAAAATCAGGGCCCGGTTTCCCGAGCCCTGATTCCTACTTTCTTTACTTCTTAGTGATCGTCCTTCATTCCTTCAGCAATTGACTTCATGCGTGCGATCTTAAGAATTGTTAGACCGAATACGCACTTAGCTGCTACGTCAGCGATGGTGTAACCAACTTGACGTCCAACGAATGCTCCAGAGCTTGCTGCTCCATCTGCATCGATGATTGGTAGGAGGTAGGCGATTGGGTATACGCCCCATGTTGCAATCAGCAGGAGACGGAGGCGACCAATTGTGGCTGCAACTCCCTCAGGCTGACGATCTAGGGACTTACCAAGCTCTACGAATAGAACATAAAGGATGTAGAGGAAAGGAATTGTGGAGAGAACGCCCCACATAATCTTCTCACCCTGGTCTGCAGAAACTTCTCCTGGATAACCAAGTGCGATCATTGCTGCTGATGCAGGAACGAGGCGTGTGATTAGTGAGCGAGCTGCTTCTTTAGCAAGAGCTAATACTGCGATTACCTCAACAAGAAGTAGTGGCACGGTAAGGATCCAGTCAACATAGCGGTATCCCTCGTTGAATGCCATTGAACTTACGTTGTAATCTGTTACAACTTCAAAGGTGCCTTCTTTTGTTGCATCCTTGAAAGAATCAAAGATTCTCAAGTAGTGATAAGCAGCAATGAAGGTAACCATTGATGAAAGAACAAGCGCGTTGCGATACTTAGGTAGAACGCGGTTCTGTGAAACCAAGGTATAGACGGTTGTTGCGAGCATGGATACAAGTCCAAAGGAGAGGATGTTGTAGACCGTGCTCCACTGAGATGCGTCTAGTTGCATTCGATAAGCCTCCGTGGGCAATTAGGTTTGCTCGACTCATTTAGGGCCAAGCGATCGCGCCTTCCGTAGGCCCATATGAAGCCTCGGGTGGTGCGACTAGATGAAAGGGTGCTCTTTACTCACCGGTAATTCAAGCCAATACCTCGGCAATTCTTAAGAAATGTTATCTTTTTCCGATTCTTTTTTAGGGCAAATCGGACATTTACCTGTTTGCATGATTAGCTTTTCTACTTATTTCAAAGGCTCAGCCATCGCAGCTCGCACCTTTAGACTTACCGCTATGGCCAATCTGGATAATTCAGCTCCAATTGGCATCTTTGATTCTGGCCTTGGCGGCCTAACAGTGGCTAGGGCAGTAATCGATCAACTGCCAAATGAGGCCCTGATTTATTTTGGCGATACCGCTCGCGGCCCCTATGGACCAAGGCCCCTTGCTGAAGTTCGCTCCTTCGCCCTAGAAATTATGGACTCTCTAGTTAACGCCGGAGTCAAGGCAATTGTTATCGCTTGTAATACTGCAAGTGCTGCGACGCTAAGAGATGCCAGGGAGCGTTACTCAATTCCAGTTATTGAAGTGATTCAACCTGCAGTTCGAAGAGCCGTTGCTGCAAGTAAGAGCGGCAAAGTTGGAGTTATTGGAACCCAAACGACAATAGATTCCAAGGCTTATAACGATGCCTTTGCTGCAGCTCCTCACCTTGAGCTCACTGCCCTTGCCTGTCCTAAGTTTGTTTCATTTGTTGAAAGCGGGATGACCTCAGGAGATGAGGTAACCAAGGTTGCCCAGGAATATCTAGCGCCGCTAAAGGCAGCTGGGGTTGATACCTTGGTTTTAGGTTGCACCCATTACCCGCTTCTTACCGGAGTCATTTCCTATGTGATGGGAAGTGAGGTCAACTTAGTATCAAGTGCGGAGGAGACAGCAAAAGAGCTCTATAAAGTCTTAGTAGAAAATTCACTTCTAAGAGTTGAGAAGAGCGCCCCAAGTCATCAATTCATTTCAAGTGGCGACACCGATACCTTTGCCCATCTAGCACGGCGCTTTCTTGGCCCTGAAGTTAACTTTGTTAAGGGTCAGATTTAATTTAAATGAATGGAGAGTATCTAAGTGTCTGAGGTAAAACGCAGCGATAGCCGTAGCCATGAGCAACTTCGACCAATTACCTTTGAGCGAAATTGGCTTAATAATGCTGAAGGCTCTGTACTAGTTTCATTTGGTAATACTCGAGTGCTATGCGTTGCCTCATTTACCCCAGGAGTTCCACGATGGTTAGTGGGAAGTGGAAAAGGCTGGGTGACTAGCGAATATGCGATGTTGCCAAGGGCCACACATAGCCGCTCAGATCGCGAGAGCGTCAAGGGAAAATTGGGCGGTAGAACTCAAGAGATCTCAAGATTAATAGGTAGATCACTTCGAGCAATTGTGGATTTCAAAGCTTTAGGTGAGAACACAATTGTTTTAGATTGTGATGTACTTCAAGCAGATGGTGGAACTAGAACAGCAGCAATTACTGGAGCATACGTTGCGCTAAGTGATGCAATTTCTTGGGCGATGAAAGCAGGGCATATCGCTGGCAAATCTCCACTCATCGGCTCAGTTGCTGCAGTTAGCGTGGGAATAATCGATGGTGAGCCAATGATTGATCTCTGCTATGAAGAAGATGTTAGAGCTCAAACTGATATGAATATTGTCTGCACTGGTGAGGGAAAATATATTGAAGTTCAAGGAACAGCAGAGGGAGAGCCCTTTGATAGAGCTCTGCTTGATAAGTTGTTAGATCTTGGAGCAAATGGCTGTAAGCAGATTGCATCGCTTCAGGCTCAAGCGCTGGCAAGATAAAATTAATGTCGAAAGAGAAAAAGACTCTAGTACTAGCAACTAGAAATAAAGGCAAAGTTTTAGAGGTTGAGCGGATGCTAAAAATTCACGCTCCAGAAATTTCACTTATCTCTATGGCAGAGCTAGATATTGGAGACATTGAAGAGACGGGAAATACTTTTGAAGAGAACGCTCTTCTTAAAGCGCGCACAGTTACCCAGATCTCAGGTCTTCCTGCCTTAGCTGATGACAGCGGGCTAGCAATAGATAGCCTTAACGGCGAGCCTGGAATCTACTCGGCTCGCTATAGCGGAATTCATGGTGATGATGCGGCAAACAATGCCAAGGTTTTAAGGCTGATGGAGGGGATAAGTGATAGAGCTGCATCATTTATCGCAGTCTTGGCACTTACCAGGCCCGATGGACAGAGCATTATTTCAAGGGGTGAGCTAATGGGTCAGATAATTTTTAGCCCCAGCGGAGATCAAGGTTTTGGCTATGACCCAATATTTCAACCAACGGGCTTTAACATCACCACTGCGCAGATGAGCCCTGAAATCAAGGATTCAATTAGCCATAGAGGCAGAGCTCTAGCGCAAATCGCCCCAAAAATTTCACCTTTTCTCTCCCTTTCATAGCCGTTGAAAGTGCGCACTCGCAGGTAGGCTTGGAATAGAAAAGCGCGCTCCTAGTTAGATTACTAAGAGTAAGTGCCCAAAGTTTTAGAGCGAAGGAGTAATAGTGGCGGCAAAGAAGAAAGCTTCTGCAAAGCGGCGCGTTAAGAAAGCCCCTGCAAAGCGCCCTGCAAAGAAAGCGGCGAAGAGAGTTGTTAAGAAGGCAAGTAAGCGTGCGCCTAAGAAAGCCGCAGCTAAGCGCCCTGCAAAGAAAAGCGCGAAGAAAGCAAGCTCAAGAAATGATCTTTCAAAGATTGTAATTCCACCTGTTCCAACAAGAGGTGCAACTTCAGTTTCATCAACACCGGCTCCAGCAAAGAGTGCGAGCGCTCCTGCTGCGCAAGCCCCGGCAAAAAAGTCAAATAGCGTTCTATTTCTAGTTATTGCAGGAGTTGTCCTTCTAGCAATTTTTGCACTCACTAACTCATCAAGTGATGATGACGCAATGCCAACTCCAACAGAGACAGTCTCTGAGGAGCCAAGTGCTGAACCATCAGAGAGTGAAAGTGAAGAGCCTGCGATCACAGCATATGAAGCTCCTACTGGCTTTGTTGCAATCAGAAATGCATCTGGGGGAGTAACACTTCGCTGGAAGGCATCTGCTGCAAGTGATGGATTAACTGGTTATGCCGTATCTGTCTCCTATAACGCTGTTGACTTTGTTGAAGTTTCAACAGTTGGCGCCGATCAGCTCTCATTTGATATCGCACTTGCAAGTGATGAAGGCGGAACTCAGTTCCTACTGCAATCTGTCTATTCAGATGGCACAAAAGTTGATGCTGCTAAGTTCTCACTAAAGGGCAAGTATCAGAACTAATTAAATTACTAAAAGAGACCGCTTCTTAAAAAAAAGAGAGGCGGTCTTTTTATTTCTGTAGGACTTCGCGAATTGCAGAGACATAAGCATTAACTCCCGGCGGATTTAGATGAACTCCATCGGAGGCAAAGAACTCTGGATGATTAGCCGAGATTGCATCCCAATCCACCAAGATTGTATTTGGATATCGCGAGGTGACACTCTTTATTAGTGCGTTATTTTCACCCTTCCAAGATCTTGGAACAGCAGTATTTACTACAATGATTTTTGGCTGATTCTTAACTACTTCCATCAGCTCCACAACATCGCTCTCCACTAAGCGATTGTTATTTCCCAGATTTAGTACTACCGGCGATGCGCCAACGAATTGTTGATCAGTTCTTGCCACTTCAATTAGCTCGCCAATTTGTCTGCCAACTCTGGCATTTATCAATTCAATCCGTTCAAATTGAGCTAGAACATTTCTGATGCCAAGAATGACCGAATCTCCTGTGACCCATAGCCCGGGGCTATCAGGGTTGGTGATTACTTGATCAACAGGTTCTGAGACTTCGGCTGCTAATTTCTCTTGCGCTGCAATTTCATCAGCTTTTCTTATTCCATCATTTGCAACCAGAGTCGTTGCGCCAAGTAAAGCAACTACCGTTAATAGCGTTGAGAGTTTCTGTCTGATTCGAACTGCCTTGGTGCGATATTTCATGCCGCGGAACCAGAGTTCGAAATATCCACGTCTTACTGGTATCTCGATATAGCGAAGTGAAATATCGGCAAGGGCAAATACAATCAATACCCTTAAGGCATAGAGGGCCCAATCATCTCCAACTAAATCAAGTGATGGCCTGGTTAATTGAAAGACAATCCAGTGCCAGAGATAGATTCCATAGGATCTCTCTCCAATCCAAATCAGCGCCTTAGTGCTCAGTATTGGTGCAAATCTTGAGGCAGGATGAACAACTGAGATTAGCGTGGCACATCCAAACAGCGCAGATAGCGGGAATGCGATTCGATAGAGCGTTGGATCACTTTCATTGATGAAGAGAAATGTTCCAAGTAATCCCAGTAAACCAACTACCCCAATTAGATCAATGAAGTCTTGAGCTCTCTTGCTTATCTCTCTGGTGAGATTTGCTGGTTTCCAACTGACAGCTAAAGCAGATCCAAGAAATAATCCAATGGAGTGAGTATCAGTGCCAAAGTAAACATGGCTAATAGCTGATGCTTTAGTATCGATCTGCACGGAGTAGGCAAATAGAGCTACCCCTGATGCAATGGCAATTGCAAGGGCGACAATTGAAACTCTCTTTTTGCCGAAATACTTCAAGATAAAAAGAAGTACTAGTGGCCAGATGAGATAAAACTGTGCTTCAACTGCCAGCGACCAGGTGTGCTGCAATAAAGGAGGGCGGCCAATGCTTTCAAAGTAATCCTGCTGCCTTGCAACCAGAGCCCAGTTCATAGATCCTGATAAGACATATCCAATATCAGAGACGAATCTTCTTACTGTCTCTGGAGCATAAACGCCGATGAAGAGCAGCGTGAAGATAATCATGGCAACTAGAGCCGGAACTAACCTTCTTATGCGACTTAAATAAAAGGCTCTTAGATCAAGAGTGCCTGATCTATCGATCGAGTCAAGAATAAGTCCCGTAATTACATAGCCTGAGATTACAAAGAAGAGATCAACTCCGAGAAAACCCCCTGGAATCCAATCAATACCTAGGTGATAGAGCAGAACTGCAAGTACTGCAACGGCGCGAAGGCCATCAACTGAGTGGATATAGCGAGCGCTAGA
>OFRA01000082.1_pt1 | contig 22901 bp, 24 predicted proteins | sample 1543001 | NCBI WGS metagenome assembly OFRA01 (sample SAMN07774221, study PRJEB24372) | wastewater metagenome | isolation source: Lake Maggiore Verbania | place: Italy: Verbania | collected 2015-12 | reverse complement strand
TTGTGGCTCCAGTTACGTGGTGATCAATGAAACCGATGCGAAGTTTGCCCGGGTCGGCGCCTACTTCTTGAATATATGGACGCGACGGTGCGGGTGCGATCACTCTGTCGCCGACTGCAGGGCCATGCACTGCATCAAGTAGCGCCGCTGCATCACGCACCGTTCGAGTAACTGCAAAGTGCACGCTCACGTTTGACTCGTCGCCAAGTGGCGCAAGAGATATTCGTCCTTGTGAGGTTTTTAAACCGACAAGACCGCAACATGCAGCCGGAATGCGAATGCTGCCTCCGCCGTCGCTGGCATGAGCCATCGGCACGATGCCTGCAGCTACGGCTGCTGCGCTGCCACCACTTGAACCACCAGACGTGCGAGTTGTATCAAACGGGTTACGCGTTGCACCCCACGCAATTGGCTCGGTGACGGGCACGCTGCCGAACTCGGGTGAGTTTGTTCGTCCAAAAGTAATTAGGCCCGCATCAATAAATTTTTGCACAAGATTTGAGTTTGTGGGTGCGATGTAGTTGGCGTTTTTGAGTGCGATGTTGCCGTTCGACATGTGTTGACCAGCGAATGGCGCACCCAAGTCTTTTAACACGAACGGCACGCCGCCAAACTTTTTGTTCGTGCCTGGCTTAAATTTTTTCGCAAGCTCTCGGGCGTGATCGAGCCAAGTGATATTTACTGCGTTGATTTTCGGATTAAAAGCAACATTGCGCTCGATTGCAGCCTCTAAAAGTTCGCTTGCCGAAACCTTGCCCGAACTGACAAGTTCGGCTTGGCCGACACCGTCTATGAATCTTGTTTGATTGGCCAGGTCTGACAACGACATGGATACAGTCTTGTCTATATCTATAGATAGAGCCAAGACAGAGTAAGTTAAGACAGTCGTGAATTCGTCAGATAACTCAAGTGATAAAAGCCAATCAGGTGCAGTTGAACCAATAAAGCTTTCGGCTCGAGAAGTTTTTCAAGCTCCGGGTGTGAAGTCGTTTATTATCGCGAACTCGGCTCTATACATCGGGCTGATGCTGCAAGCAGCAACTTTAGGAAAGCATATTTACGACATCACAGGTCGTGAAATTGATATCGGATTGCTTGGACTTGCCGAGTTTTTGCCGGTGGCGTTGCTCGTGTTCGTATCGGGCACCGTGGATGATCGTTATAACCGTCGTCGTGTCGCAGTAACAGCGATGGTCGGCGAGTTCATGTGTGCACTGGCTTTAGTTTTTTACTCACGTACCAACCCGACAAGCGTTGCGCCAATATTTTTAATTGCGATCGCCTACGGTGCGTCGCGAGCATTTGTTTCGCCAGCGATGCGTTCAATTGGGCCGATGATTGCGCCAGAACATGGATTGCCGCAGATGGTGGCGATGTATTCGGCAGTTTGGACAGGCGCAATGATCGTCGGTCCGGCGATGTCGGGTTTCTTGTATGCGGCTGCTCCGTGGATTGCTTACGCAACTGCTGCCGGGCTAATCGGTCTCGGCATAGTTTTGATTTCGCGAATCAAGCTACAAATAATTTCTGCAGCCGTGGTGAAGACTGAAAGACCAACGCTGCATTCGGCGATGGAAGGTTTGCGTTTCATCATGCGCACGCCGATTTTGTTGGCTGCAATTTCGCTCGACTTGTTCGCCGTACTTTTTGGTGGAGCAATTGCATTGCTACCAGTGATCGCCAAAGACCAACTGATGGTTGGTGACGTTGCCTACGGCTGGTTGCGAGCATCAGTCGGTATTGGTGCGGCGAGTACGGCTGCAATTTTGGCGTTTAGACCAATTCGAAGGCGTGTTGGTCGGTCGATGCTGATTGCAGTTGGTGTATTTGGTTTGGGCACAATCGTGTTGGGCTTGACGAGCAACTATTGGGTTGCATTTTTCGCGGTGATGATTTTGAGCGCTGGCGACATGATCAGCGTTTTTGTGCGAGGAGCAATCGTGCCGCTAGTTACCCCTGACGACAAGCGAGGCCGAGTGTCGGCAGTCGAAAACGTGTTTATCGGTGCGACAAATGAACTCGGTGCGTTTGAATCGGGTGCAGTTTCACAGCTTGTCGGAGTCAAATCAACTGTCGTTGGTGGAGGTATTGCAACTCTCGGAATCGTCGGCATCTTTTGGTACAAATTCAAGCAACTTCGCAATATTGATACTTTTGACGAGTTATCTGCCGAGGAATCAACAACTAAATAGCCGGCAGGGTGCACACAATTTGCGTGCGATAATAGATGAATGGTGCGAACGGCGTGTCCTTTAGATTGCCCAGATGCATGTTCGCTCGAAGTAACACTGACGCTCGGTCGAATAACAAAAATTGATGCGGCACCAATAGATGAGATGTCCAACCCGTTAACAGATGGTTGGATTTGTAAAAAAGTTAAGCACCACGCCGATCGGGTTTATTCGCCGGAGAGAATAATGACCCCGTTGATTCGAGTTGGCAAAAAAGGCGCGGGTGAGTTTCGCAGCGCAACATGGGACGAAGCCCTCGACGTAATTGCAGCAAAAATTAAGTCAGCCGTGAAAAGTCACGGCATTGATTCGGTACTGCCGTATATCTACAACTCGTCGTCACCAAAACTTGAAGCGAATTATTTGACGCCACATTTATTTGCACGACTCGGGGCTCCAGAAATTTTGCACACGATTTGTGCCGCGACATACGGGGCTGCATGGGATCAGATGTTTGGTGAAATGTTGAGCATCGACACGCTTGATGTCGTAGATGCAAAACTTGTTGTTGTCTGGGGTGCAAACCCGGCAGCCAGTGGCACACATTTGTTGCCGCTTTTGGCAAAAGTACAAAAAGCGGGCGGCAAACTCGTGGTGATTGACCCGCGCGAAACCGGCACAGCGGCGCGTTCAGACTTGCATTTGGCGATTCGTCCGGGCACCGACGTGATTTTGGCGTATGCATTGGCAAACGAACTTGCGCGCACTGGCAAAGTTGCAACGAAGTTTCTTGCAGAGCACGCGTCTGGAAGCGCAGAGTTTTTGGCGGCAGCCAGCAAATATTCTTTGGAAGACGCAAGCAAAATCTGCGATGTCTCAATTGACAAAATTCGTGAACTTTTCGAGTTGATCGCTAATACGAAACCAGCAGTCTTGCGAATGGGTTATGGCCCAGAGCGCAACCGAAACGGCGGAAGTGGCGTCTTGGCAGTTCTTGCGCTGTGGGTAGTCGCAGGCAACTTCGGCACTGTTGGTTCGGGTATTTTGGCGTCAGCAAGTGGCGGTTTTTCGATTGATGTGAACGCTGATTGGCCAGAAAATGTTCAGCGACCAGAAAGAAAACTGTTGAATATGAACCATGTTGGTCGAGTGCTGCGAGGCGAGCCAGGTTCATGGCCAGTTAGAGCAAAAGTTCTTTTGATTCAGGGTGCCAACCCTGCTGTGACAGCAGTCGACCAAGTTGGCATGTTGGAGGGACTTGCAAACGATGAGATTTTTACTGTTGTGCACGACCAAGTGATGACAGACACGGCCAAATTTGCCGACGTGGTGTTGCCTGCAACGACCCATTTTGAAGTGCATGACCTTGTCGGCTCATACGGCTCGTATACGGCCCAAGTGATTTCGCCGGTTATTGATCGCGTTGGTGAGTCACGCACGAACAACGAACTCGCCACAGGTCTAGCAATTCGTTTGGGTTTTAGCCCCGACGAATTTAACAGTGACCCGCAATTTATTGCTGCGCGAATTTCGGTTCAGAAAGAAACGTCTTTGCAGTTACGGCCAGTCGGCACAACGGTGCAGTTCAAGGACACTTGGCCAACTTTTGCCGACAAGCGAGCGAGACTGTTTGTCTCAGATAGCGAACTGCCTTTGCCGAAGTATCGAGCCACTGATGAAAAATACCCTTTGGTTTTGATTTCACCAGCAACTTCACACACGATTAATTCGATGTTCGCTGATACCGACCCGCCGAGGGTTGCGATCTCAATGAATCCACAAGATGTGGCGCAACGAAAATTGACTGATGCGAAACGTGTTGTCGTACGAAACGATTTAGTATCGCTAGAAATTGATTTAGTGGTTGACGAAACTTTGCGACCTGGTGTTTGTTTTATTCCCAAAGGTTTGTGGTTGCGCGCAACGCAAACCGGTTTGACGGCCAATGCTTTTGCTCCCGATGAACTGAACGATCTAGCAAGTGGCGCGTGTTTTAACGATGCACGAGTTGAAGTGTCGGTGGCTTGATCAAAAAACTTTTTGGTGTCGTTGCCGTAGCAATTTTGGCGGGTTGTGGCTCGTTGAGTATTGGTGGCAACGGCGACTCGGATGTTTTATCAGGGGTTGGTCGAATACCCGGATACGACTTCGGTACGGCGATAACTCTGCCGGAGGGTTTTGAAATTGAACTCCCCGAAGTAAAAGGTGGACTGATCGGCCCGAAGGTGAGCGGAAATCGACTGTTAATGATCGGCGATTCAATCTTGGCTTCTACTTCAAGTAGATACGGAAACGAAATGTGTGACGCTCTCGTGCCATTGGGTTGGCAAGTTGCAATTGAGGCAGAAGCGAGTAGGTTCGCCGAGTTTGGTGTGCGAGTTTTAGATCAGAGACTTAATGCAGAAGCCGGCTGGGATGCCGCAGTGGTTTTCTTAGGCACAAACTATGAGGGCAACAAAGATTCGTATGCCAAGCAGATTCGAAAAATTGTGCAGAAACTTGCACCTCGGCCAGTGTTGTTAGTGACGACGTCGATATTTCGCACCACGCAGCGCGAAGTGAATGCAGCTATTTCGGTTGTCGCTGGTGAGTCTGAAAACGTTTCACTTTTGGATTGGGAGATGATTTCAAAAGCCAAAGGGGTGCTGAACAATGACGGGGTGCATCTTTCACCTAAAGGGCGAAGTGTTTTTGCGGTTGCGGTTGCACGAGCACTAGATATTGCTCCGTATCGCGATGGTGCATGTCTTGAGTCAAAATTTCGTGATGACTCGGCAGCTGCCAAAGATGTGATGCCAGCGCCAGTTGATACGGTAAATGAACCAACTGCTAGCTCAACTCCGTAACACGTCATTCACGCGTCATTCACAAATCATTGAATAAAGGGAACATTATGAAAATTGGAATCTTTGGTGGGACAGTAAATTCGGGGACGATCGATGACGTAGTCGCAGAAGCAAGACAAGCTGAACGCGACGGATTTGCAAGTTATTGGGCACCAAATATTTTTGGTCATGACGCATTGACTGCCTTAGCAATCGTTGGGCGTGAAGTGCCACGAATTGAGATCGGCACGAGTGTTGTGCCGACATACCCGCGACATCCAATGGCGATTGCCCAGCAATGCCACACGGTGAACGCAGCCTCAAAAGGTCGACTCTGTCTAGGTATCGGCTTAAGCCACAAAGTTGTTGTCGAGGGAATGCTTGGTCTGTCTTATGACAAGCCCGTGCGACATTTGCGCGAGTATCTTTCAATTTTGATGCCGCTCGCACGTGGAGAGGCTGCAAACTTTTCGGGCGAGACGTTGACAACGCGCGGATCACTAACAGGTGTTGGTTCGTCACCATTTTCTGTTGTAGTCGCCGCGCTAGGCGAGCAGATGTTGCGTGTGACTGGCACTCTTGCTGACGGAACTTTGACTTGGTGCACGGGGCCAAAGACGCTGAGTTCACTGACGGTGCCAACGATTAATGAAGCGGCGAAGAAAGCCGAGCGAAAAATGCCGCGAGTGATTGCGGCGTTACCTGTTTGCGTGACCAAAGACGTAGCCAAGGTGACAGAAGTTGCGGCAAAAGTGTTTCAGATTTATGGTCATCTGCCGAGCTATCGCGCAATGCTTGATCATGAAGGTGCTGCTGGGCCAGCCGACATTGTTATCGCGGGTAGCGCAGAGCAAGTAAAACAGCGAGTTGCTGATTTAGCAGGTATCGGTGTTACTGACTTTGCAGCAGTTGAATTCAGCAGCAATCCTGATGAAATTGCGGCGACACGCCAGGCGATGAAGTCATTACTTTAATTTTTTGGTTTTAGTTTTGGTTTTAGTCGTTTTTGTTTTAATTTTGGCTTTTGCTTCGGCGCGAACGGCTGCTCGGGCTTTGGCTTGAGCCGCGGTGACTTGCGCATGGTGGGCGTGACACAGAACTTCTAGACCACCTACGCCATTTTTGTCAGGGTTCAAGTGGTGGTGGCAACCAGGGCCGTATCCGCCGCCTTGTCGTGCGGTGATGTGGTTGACCTCACAGTCGCGTCGCTCGGCCGAGCAGCCAGGTCGCTGACAGCGATATTTTGCCCGACGTTTGGCAGCCGAGCGAGCAAACCGCCAAATGTGATTGCGTTGCCATTCGCGACCGCACTTATCGGAGCACCAGGTTCGACGGCGAGTTGACTCGATTAATTTGTTGCACAGTTGGCAACGACCGACTTCGCCCGTCCATTGACCCAGTGGACAAGTAATTCTTTCTTCGACGAGCGACACTATTTGCGAATTTGAACTGGTGTGCCGAGAGCAGTCGTGTTGACGATCTCGAAAAAGTCGTTTCCTTTGTCATCTACAACGATGAACGCAGGAAAGTCTTTGACTTCAATTTTCCAGATGGCTTCCATGCCGAGTTCTTCGTATTCAAGTACTTCAACTTTGGTGATGCAATCTTGCGCGAGACGTGCAGCGGGGCCGCCAATTGATCCCAGATAAAAACCACCGTGAGTTTTGCAGGCTTGTGTCACTTGAGTTGAACGGTTGCCTTTGGCGAGCATCACCAAACTGCCACCCAAACGCTGAAATTCTTCGACGTAACTGTCCATGCGACCAGCAGTTGTCGGGCCAAAAGAGCCTGAAGCGAAACCTGTTGGAGTTTTTGCTGGTCCGGCGTAATAGACGCAATATTGCTTTAGATAGTCAGGCAGACCTTTGCCAGAGTCGATGCGCTCTTTGAGTTTTGCGTGGGCGAGATCTCGAGCGACGATCATCGGGCCAGTCAACATGATGCGAGTTTTAACCGGGTATTTCGAAAGCGTGGCGCGAATTTCACTCATCGGTCGATTCAAGTCGATGTTCACGACATCTGTTGAAAGTTCTTCGGTCGTTACTTCGGGCAAGAATCTTGCCGGATCTTGTTCGAGTTGCTCGAGAAAGATGCCGTCTTTTGTGATCTTTCCCAGTGCTTGGCGATCAGCGCTGCAAGAAACTGCCATGGCTACGGGGCAACTTGCGCCGTGTCGCGGCAGGCGAATGACGCGCACGTCGTGACAGAAATATTTGCCGCCGAATTGTGCACCAATGCCGGTTTGTTGGGCGAGTTTGAGAACTTTGGCTTCGAGATCGATGTCGCGAAAAGCGTGACCGGTGCGAGAACCTTTTGTCGGTAATGAATCTAAGTATTTTGTGCTGGCAAGTTTTGCTGTCTCGACTGCATACTCGGCAGATGTGCCACCGATAACAACTGCGAGGTGATACGGCGGGCAAGCCGACGTGCCAAGAGTTTGCATCTTGTCAAACAGCCACGGCAGTAAGACTTTTTCATTGAGCAAAGCTTTTGTCTCTTGAAACAAATAACTCTTGTTGGCTGAGCCGCCGCCTTTGGCGATAAAAAGAAATTTGAACTCGTCGCCGTCAGTTGCTGAGATTTTTATTTCAGCAGGCAAGTTGGTGTTGGTGTTTACTTCTTCGAACATTGAGATTGGTGCTAGTTGGCTGTATCGCAAGTTAGATGTCTGATACGTGTTGTAGATGCCTTTGGCGATTGCCTCTTCGTCGCCACCACCGGTGAACACGAGCTGACCTTTTGATGCTTTGACGATTGCCGTGCCTGTGTCTTGACACATCGGCAGAACGCCACCTGCAGAAATGCCAGCGTTTTTCAACAAGTCAAGAGCCACGAAGCGATCGTTGGCGCTGGCTTGAGGATCTTTGAGGATGTCGGCGAGTTGTTGCAAATGTTCGGTGCGCAACAAGTGAGCGATGTCGCGCATTGCGTGCTCGGTGAGCAACGTGATCGCACTTGAGTCAACACGCACGAATGTGCCGAGACTTGTTTTTTCTAGGGTGACGCCGTCACTTGAGATTTTTCGATAAACGGTTTTATCTGGACCGAGTGGCAGCAATGGTGAATTGACAAATGGCTCAGGTTGTTTGTTTGCCACAACTACAGGTTATTGACAAAACACAGTCAGGCGAGTGCGGGGGAACCTTTGAACGAACCAGGGTCTCCCGAAACTGGAATGATTGGCTTACGCCAAGAGACGGCGGTGGCGATGTGCTCAGCGACACTGCTCCATTCTTTGGCATTCCATCCTTGCGCGCTCACTGGAACCGTGCCGTTGATCTGCACATAAACAAATGCCGGAATTTCTGTCAGTGAGAGTTGTTTGACGAATGTTCGAGCAGGATCACAAAACACGAGAAACTCATCGGCGTATGGCCCCAAGAATTGACGCGCTTCGTCGGGTGTCGAGGTGATTACAAAGTTGGTACGAACAGATGCACCAGCGAACTGACGCAAGATGCGAACTGCGGTTGGCAAGATCCACGCACTTTCGTTCGTGAATGGATCGAGCACGATTGTCGCTAAGTGGAAAGTAGTCAACCATTCTTCAAGTGGGCGAGCATCGCCCTTCAGGGATTGAATCTGCGTATCTAGAGAAGGTGAAATAATCATCAGCAAAGACCGTAGCAAGTCGGCAGTAGCGTTTCGGAAATGCACCCGATTGAGCATTTGAGATATGTGGCGCGGGCACGTGGGGCAGACCCTGTTTCGCTGGTGCGCGAGACCGCGGCGGCGCTCAGTGGCCTGAGTCACGAGCCAGCCGGAATCGTTTTGGCTGTGCGACGAATCGTGCAAAGCCACCCAACTGTGGGGCCGCTGTGGTGGTTGTGCAGTCACACGATTAACGCAGCCGACCCGTTTGAGGCAATTCAAAAATGTGAAGAAGAGATTCGAAGCGACGCAACAATAAAAAATTTGCGCGATGCCGTGCCACAAGATGCAAAAGTTTGTGTTGTTGGTTGGCCCACATCAATTTTGCACGCGCTGGCAACGCGAAGTGATTTAAAGATTTTTGTTGTCGAGAGCAACGGAGATGGCGATGCTGCGGTTGACCGTTTGTTGTCAATGGATGTAAATGCAACTTTGGTGCAATTTGAAAACCTTTCGCGAGTGATTGCTGAATGCGACTATGTAATCGTTGAGGCACTGGCGACTGGATCGAGTGAGATCTTGTGTAGTGCGGGCAGTCACGGGGTAGCGGCACTTGGGTATTGCGAACAAAAACCTGTTTGGCTTGTGACGGCCCGGGGCACACGATTACCGACTGTGTTGTGGGAAGGCATGACGAGCCAGGTTTTCGGTGTTGTAACTAGCGATGATCACGATGATCACGATGATCGCAAGTCCGAGAGTCTGGTGGATGTTGTGCCGGCGAGTTTATTCTCGCGCGTAATCTCGCCACTTGGAATTAGCGACGATTTGACCTCGCCGTTTTTACCCGAATGTCCACCCGCAACCGAGCTGTTGAAACACAGCGCGATGTAGGATTTAATCTATGTCCGCACGCTCACGAGATTTACCCCGCCGCAGTTGTCTTTCGATTCCTGGTTCATCAGAAAAAATGATGGGCAAGGGGCCTGGTATTCCGGCCGACATGGTGTTCTTAGATCTCGAAGATGCAGTCGCGCCAAAAGAAAAAGAGTCTTCGCGAGCCCGGGTTGCAAATGCAATTCGTACGCAAGATTGGGGCGACAAAGTTCTTTGTGTTCGTGTCAACGACTGGAGCACGAAGTGGACGGCATTTGACATCATCGAAGTAGTTGGTGGCGCAGGTGCCCGTCTCGATGAAATTATGTTGCCAAAAGTTGAAACTGCCGCCCAGATCGTGGCGACAGATTTGCTGTTGCGTCAAGTTGAAATCGCAAACGGTTTACCAGTCGGACATATCGGCATAGAAGCACAGATCGAGACTGCCCGCGGTCTGATCAACGTCGAAGAAATCTGCGCAGCAAGCCCGCGACTAGAGACAATTATTTTTGGTCCGGCAGATTTCGCAGCGAGCATGGAGATGCCGGTTTTGACTGGTGGCGTGCAGATTGCCGATTATCCGGGCGACCACTTTCATTATGTGTTTTCAAAAATCTTGATGGCTGGTCGTGCTAATGGGCTGCAAGTTATTGACGGACCGTACCTATATATACGTGACTCAGACGGTTTCAGAAACTACTGTCAGCGCACCCGCACGCTGGGCTATGACGGCAAGTGGGCATTACACCCAGATCAAGTTGCAATTTTGAATGAGGTGTTTTCTCCGACGCAAGAACAGTTTGATCGAGCATGGGCAATTTTGGACGCCTATTCGACCGCCACAGAAGGTGAAGGAAAAGGCGCAGTGATGTTTGGTGACGAGATGATCGACGAGGCAAGTCGCAAGATGGCTTTGAAATTTATTTCGCGCGGTGGTCGAGCCGGCCTCAAGCGCAGCAAATAATTTGACGAAGCGTTTTGATGCCCTGCTGTTTGATGCAGGTGGTGTGTTCGTGGTGCCAGACCCGTTGACAACGGGAATGGTGCTTGAACCATTTGGTGGAACGACGAGTCTGGGCACGCTTGTGCGGTGTCACTATGCAGGAATGGCTGCGATTGACGAGGCGACCGCCACACAATCGGCAAGTTCAATTGAGCGAATTTCGTGGAGCTCATATCGCCAGGCATATGCGCGTGAAGCTGGTGTGCCCGAGAAAAAAGTCGTCGAGGCCGCCGAAGCATTGCTGAAAGTCTTTTCGGCGTTTTTGTGGCGGTTTCCGTTGCATGAATCGGTGGCCGGTTTGTGGCGGTTGCACATGCTCGGCGTGCGAATTGGAATCGTCTCAAACGCAAGTGGACAGATTGAGCAGACATTGGCCAATGAGAATGTCTGTCAAGTCGGTGATGGCGCAGGTGTGCCAGTTTTGATCGTGACCGACTCACATGTTGTGGGCGTCGCAAAGCCAGAGCCACAAATTTTTGATGAAGCGATTCGAGTTATGAACGTGCCCCGCGAGCGAATTGCATACATCGGCGACTCGTATATCAACGATGTGGGTGGTGCGCGAAACGCCGGCCTGAGCCCGCTGTTGCTAGATCCGTATAAATTTCATTTGAACGCCGACTGTGAGCGAATCGAAAGTTTGCACGACTTGGTGCAGTTCGTCAGCTAATTCGAATTAGCAGTTGCAGTTTCGACCATTCGTCGTGCGATAACTTTCAGGCACAAAGTTTCGTCGGCTCCCTCAAAAATACTGAGCACACGTGCATCGACATAAAGTCGGCTGACTGAATATTCTTCGGCATAGCCGTAACCGCCGTGAATTTGCATTGCTTCACGTGTGACCCACTCGGCTGCTTTGCAAACATAAGCCTTGACCATGCTTGCTTCCATTGCGCCTTCGCCTTTGCCCATGAGTTTGGCAACTGCGTAACTGAACTGGCGAGCACCTTGAATGACGACCGCCATACGTCCAAGTTTTGCTTGGATGATTTGATATTCGCCGATATTTTTGCCGAAAGTTTTTCGGTTCTGTGCATAGTCGCAGGCCGCCTCATATGCGGCTTGCATTACACCGACGGCTCGGGCTGCAGTTTGCAGTCGGCCGTTTTCGAAGCCTTCCATTTGGAAGTAGAAACCTTTGCCAAGCCCTGAGGTTTCGCCGATTAAGTGATCGGCTGGTACCCACCAGTTTTCAATTGCAATTTCGTATGAATGCATGCCGCGATAACCAATCGTGTCGATTGGGCGACCTTCCATGCGGCCGCCGGCTGGCTGATTGAAAACGAAACCGTGCGCATCGCCGAGAGGCTTGGGCACGATCAGCACGCTTAATCCTTTGTGGGCTTTTGTTCGATCTGGGTCGGTGCGGGCGAGAAGCATCAAGACGTTGGCTCGTGCCGCAAATGTGCACCATGTTTTTACGCCATTGATCACGTAACCGTCTTTGCCGTCTTGCTGAGCAGCAACAGCAGTTGTTTTAATTGAAGCAACGTCACTGCCGTAGTCAGGCTCAGTCACGGCAACCGCAACCATCACTTCTGCTGTTGAAAGTTTTGGCAGCCATTCGTGTTTCTGTGCCTCGGTGCCACCTTTGACCAACGCACGCGTGAGGATCTCTGGACGAGTGATCAATGAACCGCCGATGCCAAGTGACGCTCGTGAGAGTTCTTCGGTGGCGATGCAACTTGCCATATATTCGCCGTCACCGCCTTCGCTGAAGCCGCCGTATTCACTTGGAATTGACAAACCAAACGCGCCGATCTCGGCAAGACCAGAAATAATTGCTTCGGGAACATCAAGATTTTCGCGATGAACATGTTCTGCGTGTGGAGCGATCACTTTGTTGGCGAAACTTCTAAAAGTGTCCTGCACCATCTCATAGTCGCTCTCAAGATGACGTGGGCCTGGTTTGGCAGCGAGTGATGCTAAAAATTCTGGATCCAAATATTTTTGTACGAAGTCGCGTGTCTCGTTAAGTGTGGATGAATCAACGCCCCAAAGTTTCTCGCGACCAATCAATCGTGAGCCCAAATCGTGGGCCATGTCGGCGACGAATGCACACGTAAGCGTCGCTTCGAGTTCGCCTTTGCCGCCGTAGTCGAGCATTGAGCGCGCTGTTTCAACTGCGGCGCCAGCGTGAGCAAGGTCGTAGGCCAGCACTTGTTGTTTGTCGGGGCCGCCAGTTGCGGCGAGAGTGCGAACACCTTTGCCAACAATCGCACTTGCGAGTTCAATAGTTCGCGCAGCGACAACCAAGTCGCTAGCAGCCGATGTATTGTCAACACTTATCGCAGTTGGAGAATTAGCCATGACTGTAAACGCTACATAGATGACCTGAAATTGTTGTTATCAGGTCGTAATATAGGCAGATGAACGGCGCCCCTAAGGCACGCAGGTCGACTGGGTTGCTTGCCACTTTCAGATGGGCGAAGTGGCCGATCTTTCTCTTGGTCTTTTGGCTATTTATTTTGCCGATCGTGCCCGGATTTGGCGATGCTTTAAGCAAATTGGGGGAAGTTGAACCCTCGTGGCTGTTTTTGGGAATCGCGCTCGAGTTTGCAGCGTTGCTCTGTTATTCGATGCTGACTCACGTGGCTTTAGGCCAAGATTCGGACAAAGTGAGAATTTTCACACTGTTTCGAATTCAGTTATCGACGCGTTCGCTTGGAAGTTTGGTGCCAGGCGGTTCGGCTGCGAGTAATGCTCTTGGTTTTCGATTGATGACCCTTGCGGGGGCCAATGGTCGTGACGCAGGCTTCGCACTCGCCACTGCTGGGGTGGGCTCGGCCGTGGTGTTGAATTTAATTCTTTGGGTTGCATTGATTGTTTCGATTCCGGGTCGCGGAGTAAACGCGTTTTACGGAACTGCAGCGATATTCGGTGTGATTGTGATGTTGCTTGCCGGCGGAGTTGTTCTCGGATTGGTGGATCATGAAGGTCGTGCCGAGCGCGTGACGCGTTGGTTTGCGCGGAAAATGAGATTTGATCAAGATAAAGCCGGCGAAGTTGCCGTGCATCTGGGCGAGCGTTTACGCGGGTTGGCTAACGAACCAGGTTTGTTGCGCAAGGTTTTGTCTTGGTCTCTGCTCAATTGGTTTTTAGATATTGCCGCTTTGTTTGTTTTCATTCGCGCATTCGGAGGCTCTGTTGACATCGTCGGACTCGTAGTTTCATTTTGTTTGGCAAATATATTTGCTTCGATACCGATCACGCCCGGTGGACTTGGAATTGTGGAGGGCATTTATATTCCATCGCTTGTTGGTTTTGGTCTAACCACGACAACGGCAACAGTGAGCGTTTTGAGTTATCGACTTGTTCAATTTTGGTTGCCAATGTTGGTGGGTGGCGTGTGTTACGTGTCGTTGCGTTTTGGTCGCTTCGCGTTGCAGCAAGCTGGCGAGCTGAAGTCGTTGCAGCGATATGCGGTTGCTGGCAACAAGACACGCACGAGTCGTTACGAGTGGGCTGAGCGAAACGCGACAACCGACCGCACACGAGAAATTCCGTTGCCAAAATACGACCCGCGTTACGGCCTTGCCGATACTGACGAGTTGCCCGTAATTAAAGAGTCGCGTGAAGATCGTCGGCGCAGCAATTAGCGTGTAGATCGTGACAACTCACGAGCGACCATTTGGAAGATACTTAGAAGACTTTGTTGTCGGCGATGTTTACCGCCATTGGCCAGGCAAAACGATTACTGAAGCTGACGATCATTTGTTTTGCATGATCACGATGAATCATCACCCGTTACATACGAACGATTGGTTTGCCCAACAAAGCGTGCAAGGCCGCAACGTCGTTGTCGGCAATTTGGTTTATTCACTTGTTCTTGGCATGAGTGTGCCCGACGTAAGTGGGTCGGCGATTGCAAACCTTGAAGTTGAAACGCTTCAACACAAGCATCCGACTTTTCATGGCGACACGATTCATGCCGAGACACGCGTGCTTGAAGTTAAACCGTCGTCGTCAAAACCAGATCGCGGAGTTGTGACTGTCGAGAGTAAAGGTTTCAATCAGGCGGGTAAAGAAGTTTGTTATTTCCGTCGACGTGTTTTGGTCTGGAAGCGTGATAGCGCCCCGACTCGTGCGCGGCCATACAACGCCGAAGACGCTTGGGAATAGTTCTAAAGCTCTAGTTTTTTGTAATTGCTGCGACGATTGAGTCGTAAGCCGAATCGGCAAGCGCGCTCATTTCATCGTCTGTGCGATCTTGAATCGGATGTGGCACAAAGACGCGTTGCAAACTTGGAAACCCGAGAGCTTTCGATTGCGAATCGGCGGCAACTACAAACGCATCAGAGGCGATGAACATCGCCGGCACACCGCGAGTTTCAAGATCGGCTATGTCGTGCACACTGCACGACGTACAACTGCCTCAATCGGCGAGAGCTTCGATTACCAGCGTGCACTTGGTGGCGATTTCGTGGCGCAGATCGACGGGGGCTGGCTTGGTGAAAGTCGGCTTGCGAAAGCGCAAAACCTTGGCGCCAGCCGCAGTGAGTCGCGATTCGAGTTGATTCAGAAAAATATCGCCACGAGCCTTTGAAATATCAAGTAGTCCAATCGTCTGGCCCGAAAGCCCAGTTGGTCGTGCAAGCAGTTCACGTGACGTGAACTTTTTTTCACTGGTCGGATCAAGAATCATGCGATTGCTCATGCAGTGACCAACTTAGTCACTGGGTCGCTACCTGTGGCGCCGCTGACCCAGCCACCAATTATTGAACTGAAAAGTCCGGCAACGCCACCGGCATACACGAGCAATAACCCACCGGGTCGAAACTTCGGCAGAGTTGCATCTTTGAATGCTTCTTGCACGCCTTCTGCCATGCCACCTGCGCCACGCACGATCTCGCCGCCCGGCATTTGTAGTCGCGCATGGATTTCTTGCAACACACGCTCACGGTTCCAGTTGGCTTGGGCAAAAACTCGTGCGTGCTCGGGGCCAAGAACTAGTAAAGCGTCAAAAGCGAATGGAAGTTTCGGGTGGTGCACAGTGCGCAAGCATGCAGCCAAAGTTTGTGCGAGAGCTTCTGGTTCGCGGGCAAGTTGATCAACTACGCATCGTGGGCCTTCGCCAGTAAACACCGTGACTGTGTTTTGTGAAGCGTCAAATCCGCGGGCGACGGCAAGCGATGTGAATGGCGAATTTGTTTCGTCTTCAGCAAAACAGAAACTCAACTTGCCAGGATGACCGTGAGTCGCACGGTCAACCTCGTTGGGGCGTCCACCACCGACATTGCGAATGATCAGTTGCACCGCACGACCGATCGTTAGATTTGCGCGATTGCCCTGACCGAGAACATTGACACCAGAGTTCATACCGATTGCGCGCGTACCAGGGCCGTTGCAGACGATCACAGGACCGACCGGCATTGTCGTGGCGAGTACACCGTGAATGTTGTACTCGTCGGTACAAATTGCTTCGACTGCTGCGATAACCCATGGCAGATACTCGGGTAGGCAACCGGCCATCACGGCATTGATCGCAATTTTTTCGATAGTTAACTCAACGAGATCTGGGGGAGCAATCGCCACAACTTCTTGAGGTAGGCGAGATGTGCCGCTTAACATTCGCATCACACGCTCTGGCGTTGGTGGCACAACTGGTAAACCATCTGTGAGACCGCGACTGAACATTGCCTCGAATTCGTCTTCGGCCGAAGCAAATTCGATTTGTCGAGAATGCAGAACTGCGCCGCCAAAACGAACACGAAGCTGGTCAATCACGTCAGGGTCGACACTCATCGAACCGCAACCTGGGCGAAACTCTGGAAGTTCGCTGCCTAGATCGGCGATGCCCGTGAGTTCGCGCCATTCACTGCGTTGCCAACCGACCGTGCGTTTTGTTTCTATGCCCTTTTCGCGAAAAATCAAAGTCGGCACAGTGTCAATGTCGGCATGCCAACTTGCAGAAAGATCAGCATCGCTGATCGAGACGACGCCATCTGGAAATTTTGGATCATCTTGGGTGTAAACCGTGAGCGACGGCAACTCGCGGACTAGTCGTGCGATCACTGGCACGACCATCACACAAGTTGCGCATTCGCGTTTGACGATGAGTGTCCAACCGTCACGCAACGGGTTTTTGATTTGCGTCACGAAAGCCTCAGCCAGCGATGAAGTCACAAATTAATTTGTTGACTTTTTCTGGTTGCTCAAGTTGTAAGAAGTGACCAGCTGCTGCAATTAGTTCAAATTTGATATTGGCTGGCGCTAAAGTTTTTGCTGACTCAAAGACATCGACCCCGACGCATCCGCAATCTGCACCATGCAGATACAGCAATGGCTGAGTTGGCACGCCAGCGCCCATTTGATCTTGCAATGCTTTAAGTGAAGGATCGCGATAACCGTCACCAAGAGTCGCTCGATAATAGCCAAGTGCTGCCTGCAAGTTTTTTGGGTCGGCTAGCGACTTGCGCACGAATTCAAGATCGACACTGGCGTCATAACCAGGCGACCACTCGCGCCACAACATTTCGATGAACGCATGATTGTTTGCACCGACTACTAAATCGGCGAGACCGTGTTGAAAGAAAAACATGTACCAGCTTTTTTTGATTTGTTCAAGATTTTGTACGAACGCCATGCCGAGAGCAGCAGTCGGTGGCACAGCCAGGCCGACAACTTTTTTCCATCGCGAAGGTGCGTCGATAGCGGCACCATAAACAGATGGCGCACCCCAGTCATGGCCGATGATTACTGCATCGCCGTCGCCACCAAGTTCTTCGTGCAATGCGTTGGCGTCTCGCGCCAGCATCGCAGTTTGGTAACAGCCATCTGCAGGTACGGCGCTTGGCGCAAAGCCGCGCATAAATGGCGCAACTACTCGGTAGCCAGCGCTGGCAAGTTGTGGCATCAAGTGTCGCCAAGTTTGAGCCGTATCAGGGAACCCGTGCAACAACAGCGCTAACTTGCCAGAGCCGCACTCGAGATAAGAGAATTCTGTGTTGTTGGCCGCGATGCAGTCCATCGTGATTTTTGTTTCTGCCATGACTAAAAGTTAGTTGTCTGCGACGAAGGTCACCCCATCGGGTCATTACATCTTGATTCTTCATCCAATACCGTTTCGTTTGTGGGGGAATCAGGGTTAACGGTGTCGTTTCATGGCGTGCGTGGTTCAACCGCATGTCATGATCGAGCGACACAGCGCTACGGCGGAAACACATCTTGTGTGTCTGTTGACTTCGGGGCAAGTTCTCCGCTGATTTTTGATCTCGGCACAGGGTTGCGTTACATCAACTGCCAAACAGAAAGTTCTGAACCAAAGCCATTTGTTGGTTCGTGTTTGTTGACTCACTTGCACTGGGATCACACTCAAGGTCTGCCATTTTTTAAGTCGCTTTTACATCGTGAGACCGTTCTCGATATCTACGCACCCAAACAGCCCGATGGTGCTTCGTTGCGCGAGGTTTTCTTGAAAAAAATCGCACCACCAACTTTTCCAATTTGTTTGAGCGAGTTTGAAGCGACGATCAATTTTCATGAAATTGGTGATGACGACTTCTCGATCGGCGATGTACGAGTGATGAGTCGATTTGTGCCGCATACTGGGCCAACACTTGGCTTTCGTGTCACTGCAAACAATGCGACCGTGACGTATCTATCTGACCATCAGCAGCCACTTGGCGAGTTCGCACTGACTACAGGCGCACGACAACTTTGTCAAAATACAGATCTTCTGATTCACGATTCACAATTCACGCCAGCAGAATTCGAAACCAAATCAGACTGGGGACACTCGACAATTGAGTTTGCGATGTGGGTCGCCGAGACTACGTCGGCCAAGCGTCTTGCTTTGTTTCATCACGACCCGTCGCGTACCGACGACGCTTTAGACGTGATTGCAAACCGCCTCACAGGTGTGGCTAAAAATCGCGGTTTTGAGGTATTCGCCGCCGCCGATGAAATGTCGGTTGAGGTTTCTGCCGTAGTCTCGTAGGCGATGAACGGTTCATTTGATAGCAAAGAGTTTCGTCAAGTGCTTGGTCACTTTCCGACCGGGGTAGTGATTATTTCTGGGCTTGATGGTGCAGGTAAGCCACAAGGTTTGACGATCGGTTCATTTAGTTCAATTTCGCTTGATCCGCCACTTGTTGGTTTTTTCCCGGGATTGAATTCAAAGAGTTGGCCGGCAATCGCCGAGTCGGGATTTTTCTGCGTAAATGTTTTGGCCGCTAACCAGTCGGAGTTATGTTGGCGCTTCGCAAAAGAAAGCGAAGATCGTTTCAACGGCGTGGATTGGTCAAATTCGCCAAACAATTCGCCAAAGATCGCGGGAGCAGTCGCGTATATCGACTGTGCAATTGAATCAAGTTCGCAAATTGGGGATCACTTATTGATTGTTGGTCGTGTGCAGAGTCTTGAGGCTGTGGCGGGGGCGGGAAGCCCGATGGTGTTTTCTAAGGGAGCCGTAGTTACGACATCACTGTTGACGTGAGTTTTTTTCTTGCCGTTGTCGTTGCGGCGGTGTTCGTTTACGCAGGAGTCGCAAAGTTTGCGACATTCAACAATTGGACGTTTCAGGCACGAGCACTCGGCGCACCAGACCCGTTTGTTGTGCTGGTGCCACTGGCTGAGATTGCCCTGGCGGTTTTGCTTGTCGGGCAATGGTGGTTCACGCAAACTTTGATCGCGAGTATGGCTCTGTTGGTTGCATTTACTGTTTTATTGCTTGTTCGGTTGCGTGACCCCGAGCGATTGCCATGTTCGTGTTTTGGGGCAACCTCCGAACGCCCGATGAGTTGGATAGATGTCGGGCGAAACGTGATTTTGATCGCTCTCGTGATTGGTGCAGGTTTAACTCAGTAACCTGACCTGATGCGCGTTTGGATTGACCAAGACTTGTGCACTGGCGATGGGCTGTGCGAAGACCACTGTGCTGACGCGTTTAAGTTGCTTGAAGATGGCATTGCTTATGTCGCCGAGTTAGGTGTGGCGCTGAATGATCCAGGTGGAGCAGGAAGTCTTGCGCGCGTTGCGCCTCGCGACCGACAAAGCGTTTTGCGTGCCGCAGAAGTTTGCCCCGGCGAATGTATTTTTATTGATGTCAGCGATGAAATGACTGCAACCAATTTTTCTGACGTCGCGTAGAAGTACGCTGATTTAAGTGAAATGGCGCATTGCAGTAAATGGTGTTGCTTTAGTTGTTGCCATATCGAGCGTCACAGTTGTTGCTTCAGCGAGCTCGAGCACACTTAGCGAATCGGCGCCGCAACGTTTTGTGGCCAATGATGCCAAGACAATTCTGTCGACAATAAAGGTTGAAAATGAATACAAGACTGGATATCGACGCAGTTTGTTCACTCACTGGTCGGATCTAGACGGCAATGGTTGTGACACGCGAGAAGAGGTTTTGAAGCGCGACAGTACGTCGAGACCACAGGTTGATCCGTATCGGTGTTATGTAGTGGCTGGCGATTGGTATTCGGTTTACGACGGGGCAAGACTCAGTGACCGCGGCGACGTTGATATTGACCATGTTGTGGCATTGAAAGAAGCGTGGGATTCAGGTGCGTGGGCGTGGAGCGACTCGCAACGCAAGGCTTATGCCAACGACTTGACTGATAGTCGAACATTAATTGCAGTGCGTGATCGGGTAAATGCTTCGAAGAGCGACAAGGATCCGTCAAATTGGATGCCGCCTTTGCGCAGTTACTGGTGCTCGTATCTCGGCGATTGGATTTCAGTTAAAGCCCGTTGGGGTTTGTCAATGGACCAAAGCGAATTTGGTCGAGTTAAGAACTTGTTGAATAGTGATTGCTCTGGACTAACTATCGCGGGCTGGAGCGCCGCGCCAGTTGCGACAACAACTGTGACGATGCCTGCCAGCACGGTGCCAACGAGTGTTACTTCAACGAGTGTTGCTTCAACAAGCACTGCGCCAAAGTCTGCAACTAGCAACACGAGTTCAGGATCGGGCTCAGCGGCTGCAACGAGTTCGACTAGTTCGACTAGTTCAACGGTGCCAAGCACATCGGGGTCGAACACTGGTGTTAAAGACATCTACCCGGGTGCGTATTGCGCGCCGCTAGATGGCCTCGGCACATATAAAGGGTTGGTTTATGTTTGCTCAAAAACAAACGCCGAGGGATCGCCATATACAGGTGGACGAGCCCGTTGGCGTAAGTTCACCAACTAGGATTAAGCCATGTCAAAGAAAACTAAAAAGAAAAAAGCCCGCATGCGTCGTTCGAAAGCCAATCATGGCAAGCGCCCAAACATGGGTCGGGGTTAATTACTAGCTAGTCGTCTTCGAAGCCGCGCTCTAAAAACTGTTTGCCGGTTTCGCAAGTTTCTTTTAGCGGGCACCAGCGGCACTGCGAACCAGGGTTCAACTTAGGTTCGCGCTCTTCGCGAGTTAACTCGTAAATCGCGTTTGCGCCATCTACGACTCGGCGCACAGCAGATTGAAGCACACCTTCAGTGACTTCTTCGACGTCGGCGCGTGCTGATTCGAGTGAATAAGTAGCCAATCGCCTTGGTGGTTGACCTGAGCGAAGCGATTCGACCAAAGCATAAAAACGCAGGTCTTCGCGGTGGTTCGAATAAATGCGTCCGCTCTTGAGGTCGATGATTACTTTGCTGCCAGGACCGCCAAGCGTTAAGTCGACTCGAGTCGAAAGAAAAATCAAGCCTTTAAAAAGTTCGACCCGAGCGGCACTTTCTGTGACCGGTCGCCACGATGCCTTTAGCGGTGGAAAACTTTCTTCAAATTTTGTGTAGAGGTCAACCGCGTAGCTGCGAAGTTGTGCACGCTCACCAGGCGAGAGTTGGGCGATGAACTCGCTCGGGCCACGACTCTCTTCGTCTTCGAGGCGGGCGAGTGCTTCATCGACGAGAGCTGCAGGTTCAACAGAGCCACGCCAATTGATGGCGAGTTCGACAGCTTTGTGCATGACCGTGCCACGAACATTCAGGATTGTCCATTCGAAAGAATCGAGCGAAGCCAAATAATGCGCCTCGCAACCGTGCACGGTGGTCAAACTGCTTTTACTTATGAATAGTGGACGATCAGCCGTGAGTTTTGCAGCCAGTGGTGCAAGCGCAGTTTCGATTTGCTCACGTACGGACTCGACAACAGAAATTGGCAACGGCACCCAGCCCGCTGGTTTGCCGAGAACGTCGACAACGCTTTGTTGCATCGGATTGAGTTCGCCTGTTGTCATGAAGTGAATACTTACAATACAGAATGGGTGTTTTGAGAATTAACTGTGCGATACCCCTCTGTAATAATTTGCAACATGACGAGCGTAAACACTCAAAATCAAAAGCTCGTTTCAACGCACTACACGCAATTCGCCGGTGCGGCCCGAGTGCTCGCCAGCCAAGCCCATAGACACGGTCTGCAGCCACCTGGTTTTCGAAGTCCGCCACGTATTGTGGGTGTCGATCGCAGTTTGCGTCGAATAAATAATGGCGTGGTTGTGTCTGTGTTGTTGCGTGGGCGTCCATTTGTGGCTGTGCTGAGCGACATGATCGAGGGTGTGGTTGCTGCGAATCGGTTAACGGGGCGCGAAGCCGAAATTGCGAGAACGGTGCTTTGGCAGAGTGTTGAAATGCTTTTGGTTAGCGATGAGGGTGAAACGCGCGTAGCCTGACAGGGTTGCCCAGGTGGCGGAATGGTAGACGCGGGGGGCTTAAACCCCCCTGGTGCGAAAGCGCTGTATCGGTTCGAGTCCGATCCCGGGCACACTAATTTTCAAGAAACTGTGCGAGAAAGCACAGATATTTCAGCGAGATTCTCGTGTCTGTGCGTGGCACTATAGATAGGTGAGTTTGACGTGAGTTTGACAACGGGGACCCCCACTGCAAGTGAACTGCGCGAGCAGATGCAAGCACGCGTGCCGCAGATGGTCGAACAACTTGGCGAGTTTGTAAATCTTGAATCACCGTCGCTTGACGTTGAACATTTGCAAGTGAGCGCAAAATACTTGGCTGGACTTTTCGAAAAAGTAACCGGGAAGCGGGCAGAGATTATCCCCTCTACAAGTGGCCCGCATGTGCATTGGAAAGGTGGCGAAGACACAAAAGTTTTGATCGTCGGTCATCACGACACGGTGTTTCCGCTTGGCACGACTGCGAAGCGGCCGTTTTCGGTTGATGGCGACATCGCGCGTGGCCCCGGAATTTTCGACATGAAGGCCGGCATCGTGCAGGCGATTCATGGATTGAGCGCGATCAGCGACTCAAGTCGCGTTGAGATGTTGATCACCGCCGACGAGGAAGTCGGCTCTTATGCGTCGCGCGAATTGATTGAATCGCGCGCGCGAGCGACTGGCGCGGTGCTTGTGCTTGAACCGAGTGCCGATGGTGGCGCGTTGAAGATTGCACGCAAAGGTGTTGGAACTTTCACGGTGAATATTGTCGGTCGGGCTTCGCACGCCGGACTTGAACCCGAAAAAGGTATTAACGCGCTTATTGAACTTGCAGCGCAGG
>OFRA01000081.1_pt1 | contig 23233 bp, 20 predicted proteins | sample 1543001 | NCBI WGS metagenome assembly OFRA01 (sample SAMN07774221, study PRJEB24372) | wastewater metagenome | isolation source: Lake Maggiore Verbania | place: Italy: Verbania | collected 2015-12 | reverse complement strand
TTGTTGGGACGAGCAAATATTCATGGCGACTAATATTCCATCAGATCTTAAGAATCATCTCAAGAAGGCGAATATTTTAGATGATGACTTGGAAATTGTACACAAAAAAATGCGTGAACGAACTTCGGCAAGTGTCATATCATATCTTCAACTCGTGCTGTTGAAATTGAACCGAAGCACTGTCAAATCACAAGCTGTTGTCAACAAAATTGAAAATCATGATAAAATTCTGCAGCACAACCAATACCTTCAGGAAAGCGAGTCGATAAGTCGAGAGTCAACACTTTAAAAAAAACATTTTTGTTGATGGACGAGTCCTGCTCAGCTTTTCAGAAACATCATGTTGATTGAGGATTCAACTGCTTTGCAGAAAATTGTCATAAGAAAGCCATGTGGATTCCGCAAAAAACTTGCCATGCTCTCAAGAGTGTGGAAATTGCATGATAACCAGAAAGGCTCAATCAGAGATTTATTTGACTCATCACCACCCAAATTTGTAACAGTGTTTGATTCTGAGCATCTGTCAGAGGCAAGTTTCTCGTTCTGGGGATTCGTTGACGAATTTAGGGGTCTTGCTCTGCTCAAGTTTCTATTTCTATGTTTAAGACCGAGATCTCATTTGTGGAGTGAAACTTCAGCTGGTCGACTTGAAGTTTTCATGACCGTCAACCTACAACATCTCGGCATCTCACGTGTGGCATTTGAGGCATGGCTTGCGTGTCTTCTTGATACTTTGAAATTTTCGGCAGGATGTCTGTTTTTCCCAAAGTACATGAACGATCAGATGTACGGGTGTTTGGAAAGAATATTCAAAGGCAGGAAACCATGTTCAAATTTTATGAGTCTATGGAATAAGGACCTTCGCACACTGTATCAGCGCATGAGGTCTTCAAAACATGAAGCACAAATCGTTCTGGCAAGAACTGGTCTTGTATTTGATGCTGACACCTTCATAGATCTTTTTCAAGAAAATCAAAAACTCAAAAACCAACTTACAGAAACTGCGACTCAACAGAATCCGATATTAGACTTATATGCTTACGGGGCCATTACCATCCTCTCAAGACCAGACACGTGAGAGGTGAGGCTCATCAGCATATCATCGAGAAAGTATGTAACGGAAGTCCTGTGCATATAAAACAAGTTTTCTTCATGCTGATTTCCCGCAGAAAAGTGAATCATGATCGGTATTCTTGTCTCAAGACCTTCACGCCTACTGGTAAAGAAGTGAAGCTTGACAAAATATCGTTGGATTCGGGGGTGCAAATGATGCAAGAGAACGAGTCATGTGTGGTACTGGATGACAACAATCAGAGAATGATTCTTCAGAATCACGGAGGAAACAAATTCTCCTTGAGTCATTTTGGAAAAGCACAAAACGTTGTAACGACAAGGACGCCGTTTCAATCTCTGGTAACCCCCTTTGGCATTATCAGTCAAAGCAACGACTTTCCGAACTCCAATACTGATCTGAAAACGAACAACGACCTTAGGTACATACCATTCGCAAATGTATTATGGCACATTCACAAAGAAATGATCCCGATCTATTCTGAGTCCTGTTTGGAGTCTATTGCCATGCAGAACAAATTTGGAAAGTTAAATTACCAGAGCGTTGACACTGACTCGATATCTGTCTTCAAGAAAGTACCAAATAGCTTCATGCAAGACAATGCAATTAGTATTGGAATGCTTTTGGACCTCTTGAACAAGAACTGGCGCAGCCACAATACAAAAACCTCTTTCTCAGAAAGCTCTACGCCCGAGACCTTTTATTCGGTCCAATATGCAGCTAGACTATTGTACCTCAGTAGCATCTTTTGCGCGACTGCCCCTCCAGATAAAAACAGCTCGCTATACCACGTTAGTCAGGGAAGAATGAGTGAAATGCCTGAAGACATACAGGCTTCTGTTTTTGAAGGCATAGCACCAGAAAGAAATCATATTTCCTTGCTTTTGAGAGGAGAAGACAAGGAAGTGCGTATAATGCGATGCAATCTTGCGGTTCGCAAAATCGACGCCCACTCTGATTTCTTGACGAGAAGCATGCCCAGTGTGATGGCCATGAATGCTAGTGTGTCCAGTACCGATGCAGTATTTGTTTCCGGGGTTTACTGTGGCCGTGGAGCCATTATATACATCAATTCCGACACGGAAAGTGAGACTTCGCACAAAGCAGCAGTGAATGCATTCCTAGGATCACACAACTAGAGCATAGAAGCTATATTTTGCACATTTCTTGTTATTAAACAAAGATTGAATTATGCTTCTAGGATATGTCTCTCTGACTTACGTAGTCGTGATTGTCATACTTAGTCTTGCTAATGTATCTGCCTACGAGGGTTTCATGAAGGCACGGTTACCGACTTTATTACCACTTTTTTTGACGTTCTTCCTTAGGCTTATTTTCTTGTTCAATTTTGTTTTTGTGATTGTGATGTTCTTTGGCAAGCTCCCCCATTCTTTACTACGAACCAAGCACTGGGCACATTTTGATTGAGTCCTCATAGGATGACAAAAACAAGAAAACATAATGTAGCTGAAGATCTGGTCTTTCTCCCATGCATATGCGCAGACACCGTCTTCGTGAAATCACCTGCACGTGGAGTAAGTTAAGGGAGCCGTTTATTCTTCCGCAAAGTAGTCATTCGTTCCACGAATGTGAGTGGGAAAGAATCGACATAGATGTCCTTGGTTGTCTGGTTTGTGGCAAAGTGCATGCTTGCGAATACGGCTCATGCAAAGACGTTATTGAAACGCTTGACGGACAGGTTTGTAACGTTAGCGGTGTTGTAATCTACGATAAGAAGTTTGTGGAGACTGAGTATATGGACACTATAATATTGAATGGCTCCGAGCAGATGCAGGCTCAAAATTATTTCGCTGATATAGAACAAATTGTCTCTAACTTTTTTTGCTCTCAGAGAAAAAAAATATTGAATAACAAAGCTATTTGTATTTTAATTCTCAAGCTAATCGATAAATTTGAAGCATCAATCGCTAAACCAGACAAAAACCTGCCAATTGCGTGCTCTGATTTGATATCACATTGTATGAAAATGCCATTCATATTTCAATCTATTTCAAAGGAGAAAAGAAGAGAGAATGCCAGTGAAGCAACTGAATACTGCTGTAAGGTACTCCAGATCCTTATTCATAATGGGATGCCGGTGAGAGGTTGTGAAGTACAGAGGCTTGCGGTAGGGGCTTTATACCTGCTCAGGTGCGGGGTAGTTTTCAATAATGTCGAGGTGCTTCCGCGGAGGACGGATATTTACAGCCTTCTTCCACCGGAGTCTATGTTGCTCAGCTTCTTCGGTGTACATCCAAAGTGCATCACCGACGTCGAGAACCGTCTGAAATTTTGCTTGCGAAAAAGCATCAAGTGCTTGTGAATATAAGACCTGTTTTTTGGAGATACAATCATCCTGAAGGTCTACTCCACCAAGTACGTGCATGGCAGACACAGTAAACGAAAAGATACAGAATGATCACACAGGTAGTGTCAGAACGTGGTTTGATGAGTTTTTTGATGAGCAAAATATAGTAAACACCATTCAACATCTCCTGCTTCAAAATGATGACACAATAGAAGACTTGTGTTCTTTTATTTCCACGGCTAACAAGAGTACAATCATTATGGCAATGACAAGCGAAGGTCTGGTACCGTTTGCGGGGGATCACATGTATGTGTTTCCTTTCTCCCAGATGAACAAAGCTCAGTTGTCTGCTTTGGTGAAAGAAGTACAATCTTGCCCTTCAAAATTCAGCTGCAACTACCCACATGACCAGTATGTCGTTAGTGATAGGCGACGCTTTAAGATTGATGATGCGACGTTGCTTTTCGGAGTGGCTTGTATTATTTTTTACGGACTTGGAAATACCACTGCCAGCAAATTTGGAAGCTGTCATGTCAAACTGGAACCCCCGCAGACATGCTACTACTTTAACACTATCATCTTCCGCATGGTCCACGCGTGTTGTATGCCACAAGGAGTTGTGCACGAGACAGCAAAGCTTCTCGTTAAACACGGTGTGACTGTTTGACAACCACGCCGAGACAGGTTATTATGACTGGCGATGTCTCTTGGTGATACGTACAATCTCATACTCAGAAGTGCCAATGCGCGTGGAGAAGTCACACACCTCAAAGGCAATATTCAGCTGCCCGTCAAGCAGCAATGTCCTCACCTCCGACACACGCGCAGGGCTGTACGCCTGAAGACTGCGCATACTTGACAGGGAGACGCTGGGCGACGGCCCGGTCAGGGGACACCGGATCACGGTTTTGTGCCCCTCGACGTTGATGTTCGTGCCCGCGAGATTTAGCACCACGAGTTCTGCCTGTGCTATTCTCAGCAGATTTTCGATCATCACTCTGTCTGTCTCTGGACACTGCTCGAGAACTGACTCTGGTATGTCATTGTTGATACCTTTTTGTAGCATTGCATGCAGAGACAAGGGTTCTCGGTGCATAATAAATTCTTCTATTATACGCAAAAATATATCAAATGAATCGTGGTGTCCGTGCAACAAACACGTCCTTAAGGAGACAAAGCCGCCAAACTTGTACCTCCTTGGTATGCATACTGACTTTCCAAAACTGTCGTCACCCAACCAGGCCTTGGATAACTTATGTCCTTCAGGCTCCTGTGGCACTCCCCCCAATACATTTCAAAGCCATTTCCACAAAACAACAAACTAGCCTTCTGGCAATCTCGCTTGAGGCATGCGTCGTCCTTATCTCCAATCACGAGTGCAGGGTCTAGTCTCCACCAACGAGTCCACCCAAAAACCTTCAAGTCAACCGGATCAGGAGAAGTATCTATTGTCTTAGTGCACAGGTGATTCAAAGCATTCTTCATGAGTGTCACGCTTTGAATACCTTTTTGACAGTCGCTATTTGGCACAGACACAGATGTAGAATTGTACATTAGCTTCTCCTCGAACCTTAAAAGCGTTTCTGAAGTGTTAGATAACGGGAAGTTGTGAGCAAAAACACCAAAAACAACAAAGGAAATGCATAACACGTAGACAATCAATTCGCATTTCCACAGGAATTTGCTCTTGAATGGTTCAAAATTCTTGCCATAAAAGTAATTAAAAATATCACTCAAGCCGCTGAAAACACTGACAAAACGAACCATCAGAAAAAATGTGACAATGGTGATTATCAGGGCTCGTAACATGTCGTTCTCGTAGTTCAGCAACGAAGTCATAGTCATTTGCCACATGATTACGATGAGCAACTGCAACAAGAAGGAAATTAGATCAATTACTACCATGATTACACGAACCTGTTTTTGCTTTTCGAAAGCGTCACTTCTAGTCACATGCAAAGCCATATACCAGAAGTACGAGAATAAATGATTACGGGCCCATTCAAGCACCACAAACGAGAAAACACAGAAGACTACAAACTGAGCCTCTGTTTCAGGCAACACTCCGCGCGCCATGGCCAGGTTTGCAATACCACCCAAAAGCACAGTCAGCGAAACAATTGTGCTGGTTTCGTTCGAAGCTGGACCTGTCTCTGTATCAGCCTGAAATTCATCCCACTTCTTTGTTGCGCGAGCACTCTGGTCCATGAGTAGACCCTGCGTACCAACGCCCCGCTTCATTTCGCCGGGCATCCGCAAATTTTGCATTTTCGTGCTGTGCGTCATAGACGGGTCAAAAACATTATTGAACTGAGGATAGACGCTGTGGACAGGGACTGTCTCGTAATTTACCATATATCTTGGTTGCATCAATACACCGCGAACATTTGTATCATCCGGATCATTTTCTTTTTGATATTCATCATATGCTGGAAAATCGGGAGCTGATACTTCTGGAGGTTCAGGGAAGGAGAAATTCGCAGACGGAACTGCAACTTGGTTTTTTCCAGAGAAAAACATGTACCTCCAATAGCCATAGCTCATGGATTTGCGCATGTAAAAGACTGTAAGAATAATTATGCAATAGACCAGCGAGGAGATGCTTGCATTCATGTTGTACTCGATCTTTTGTTTTGGATTACCCCAGTCGGAAGTCTTGGTGGAAAACGTAGAGACTGAATACAGAAGCAAGACAACATACAAGATCAACACCGCGTAATCCACAGACCTTTTAAACATTTTTTTTTCGTCCTTATAGAACGTAGTGTCGAATAGGAAAGATGTAAGACTGAGCTCATAAATGACCAGCAGGGTGGACAGGTACACTGCGGGGTTGATGCTTGACAGTATGGAAAGAGAACCGCCGTTTACGTACATCCAGTAGCCGTAGGGATCCTCCATGACACATCGTACAGCACCAGACTGAGCAACTGTCTTGGCGTAATAGTTTTTCTCTTTTTGGTGGTCATCCTTGTAATATTTGTCTCGACAACGAGTGTACTTCTCAATGTACAAGTTCGGGACAAAGCCGACGTTGATAGGGTAACTTGCCGGCGTAACCGGTTTCATGATGTCGGTCTCATCACTATATGGGTGAGTCAAGCCCAAGGAGTTGTAGCTCGTTGTCATTGGAGCAGCATTAGTGACCTTGTGCATGTGCAGGGTCTTTGCGGAATAATAGCGGTTCACAAGCAGTGGTCCATCATGTCTCACGAGCATTGAGATAGCAGTTACAACGGAAAAAATCCATAGCAATAAGGTCCATAATCGAACAAGGAGATGCCATGCTTCATCATAGGAAGAGGGACATTTCACATTACTGCGCATGAGAAGTGACATCATTTATATACACTCTGCGTAAAACTCCTTCAAAAAAAATCTTGATCGACGACTACGTAACTTGATGTGTTGCTACTTTGCTACCCAATTTCTTATGATGGACGAATACAAAATCACACAAAACAGCGAAATGTGCATGTAAAGTCGGAGCACTGAGCGCCTCCAAGCATGGTCTTGCTCCACACCACCACACGAGAAGATGACCAACAAGCCAGAGCGGCTGCTCTCCGAAGACACGACAGCTACGGACACCTGCGGGAAATTAGCCTCAATCGTTTTCAGATGCTCGTCTGAGATTGAATACAAATCTGTCACGATCACGGTGTTGCGGTCGCGCTCAAAGATGACTGCCCCGGAACGCTTGAGGTCAAAGAGTCTGTTGAGGAACTTCATCAGTTTCGGTGTGGCGCCAGAAGACTTGTCTTTCATGCGCAAGCGCTCTTATCTACAAGAGCCCAGTGGAATACAATATACATGCTATGGCCTGGCTGCAGGGAAAGCTTCCCTATGCTTTTCTGTGTATAAAACAATGTCGATTTATGTCAAAGCGTCCTCGTCATGCAGAGGACAGCCTGAGTACGATGCTCGGCTCGGCAGGCAACCACCAGAACGAGCTAGTCCTGCGTCTGAACAAGATCAAGCGCTTGGACATGAAGACCAGTATCGACATTGCCGGGGTTGCCAACTGTAGCGTGCGAGATCTGAGCGGCAACCTGTTGCCCTTCGTCTGGACGCGACAGAGCGTATCCAACGAGTATGAGAACGCGACCCTCCTGTCGCGCGAGGCGCTACAAAAGCATCTGCAGAACTTCATCGACGCCGGGGTGAAGGAGAACATAGAAATTCTACAGAAAGTTAACGACCCCGCGCTGCTGGTGGACTGGGTAGTTCGCACAGCGGAGCACTGGGAGTTGCGGTATGCGGAGAAGAGGAACGAAAAGTACGACATCTCGCAGGCGGTCTTCTCCGCCATGTTCGAGGCAACTTTTGAGACGGCATGGCCGTTGCTCGTCGACTCTTTCGACCTCGACGATGGCGAAACAAACAAGTACCAAAACATGCTGAGCCGGAAGATCGAAGAACTCGCTGAGGATCCGGCTTCTAACAAATACCACCAGCAGCTGCTGCAGTACATCTCAGAGAGCACTTCCCTCGACGAGAGGAAGCTCGAAAGCTTCTTCTGGATACACAGGGGCTCAAACGCGCTCGTGCGCCTCCTCTTCCGATCTGACTCTGTCCCCGGCCTGCGTGAGCACCTTTGCATGCTTGCAGGCAAGATGCTCCAGAAAAAGGAGGTCTGCAACAAGGCAGGCACGTACTCGTCTCACAGGCAGCGCAGTGACGTGCTGCAGGAGTGGTTCTACGCCGTGCGCGACTTTAAGATCTGGCTCGAGCAGCAGACAGTAAACATCATGTCCAAACTCACAGAGATTTTCAATAAACCGGAGTGGATATTCCTCATCATCGACCACACGGCCGTACCTCTGACGCTGTTGCCCCTGCGCACGCCCGTGCCGACGCTCACACGGGCGCCCGTGGTGTGTTCGCAATGTCAACAGAGCCTGGACATGAGCAGACCACACAAGAATTAGAAATACAGTCAATACATAAATTAAACACTGCGGTGTATATAAGTATGCCCTCTTTATGGAAGGATCTGCTCATGCTGATAGATCTCGAGTTGAGCCTGCGTACTTGATGAACGGAGACCCCGGCTACACCGGCGGAGGAACTTTACAAGCCGCAGATCCCAGCACGATGATGCGAAACTACGAAAACGTGTTCGGGCCTGCCGTGCGCGACATCAAGTGGGACTCCCAGCGGCACAAACGCCACCAGCGCTGGCACCTGCCCGACGCGCTGAAGGGAGCCAACGCTTTCCTGACAGACCGTGTCGACGGCCTCATCACAGACGCCACCACCTCCCCCTTTACCAAGAACATCCTTCCCTACATGTACATGGACCAGCCCGACAAGAAGATCAAGTGGAACGTGTACTCGTTCGACGAGGGCATGGCCAGCCGCGTCCCGTACGAGGCCGCCGCGCGCGTGCTTCCCCAGAGCAAGCGCTCGTTCGCCGGCTACGCCGTGCGCCAGGGTCTCGCGATCGCGATGGAGCACAACTTCATGATGTCGCAGCAGGGCATGGAGAACTTCCGCCGCCAGCTCATGCAGCTCGTCGGCTCGATCCAGCTCACCAACGACCTCGACGTGCACATGGCCCTCCTCTATGCGCCCTCCTACCAGAAGCACATGGACGAGAAGTATTACGACGCGTCGCGGTCTGTGAGCCAGAACTGCCGCATGTACATTGATATCTTCGGGTTCATGCAGAAAAACGAAAACGCCCTCGACTACCTCATCGAGGACGCCAAAAACCACCTCACCGCGTGGGGCAGCAAGCCCCCGACCTTTATGCTCTGCAACGGCGCGCTCACCAGGCAACTGACCATGACGCCCGAGAAGACAAACTACATCACCGCCGGCCCCGACGGGCAGCGCAAGCTCGCGCAGGGCCCCGACCTTCCCTCGTACCGCGGCCTCAGCATCATCAACACCCGCCAGTTCAGCCTCGAGTCCGGCACTGCCCCCCGCGACATGCTTCGGCGGCGCGTCCGCGTCAGTGAGCACTACCGCATTCCATGGCAGCCCCACAACGTTCTCAAGCGATATGAGTTCTACGACCAGTCCCGTGACTCCATGTTTTATCTGTCTTGGCACGACCTCTGGAAGGCAAGCTTTCCCCGGACGCCTCAAGATTCGCACGCGCTGGTACATGAAAATCCCGACGTCCGTCTTTGGATGCAAAATAACCAAGACCTCCTGACTATCCCAAATACTGACGTACACCCTTTCACTCAACAAGAACTGTTCCTGTTAGGCATGTTCGGATTTGTAGGGGGGGACGGTCACCTTCCGAGAGATCTCGAATTCGTGGTCGAGATGCATCACAAAAACGGCGACAAGCCACATGTCAAGATTCTCAGGATTGACGGGTTGTTCTTACAACAAACAGCAGATCCCCGTGTAAGACTTTTTGTATTTTTGCTGTTGAAGTTTTTCTTGATGGACAACTTCAAATCCTTTGTTGACCAGACGGAATTACAAGATTTCAAAGCATATTTATTGCAAGCAATTGATCTTCGTGTTCCTGATGGGAATCAAGCCTTATCTCAAGAAGTGAAGGATCACTGTGAAGCTGCTATTGCAAATTTATTTGCAAGTAACTCCCTGGTTTCGTTTTTGCAAAAGTGGCAATATTTGGTGCAGAATCATAGCAGACACATACTTGTTGAACCTGAAATTGTAGATTACTTGGATGGTCACGGCCAGAAATTTGAAACATTCATCAACCTCAGTGACCTCGATTTCAGCGGCTCTTCGTGCACGATCAGGGCGGTGACCAGCGACCTGTTCCTGCTTCGGCCGTGCATCGAGCATTACATGCTCGGGGTTATCTTCGGGAGAGGCGGGGGGCCCGAGGAGCTGGGCGCGACATTCTGGGGACAGACCGAGCTCTCCTGCTATGACGACTCGCAGCATGGCATCTGGGGCATGAGCTACAAGTACCATGAGCGCGCCATCGTCCTCAACGAGCGCAACCTTATCCGTGTCTTCGACGTGTGTTTCGACGGATACTGCGGTGGCAACGACTCGCGGATTCTGAGCTGGAACACACATGATGTTAATTTTTTCAAGCAGAAGGCACAGACGATCTCGGAGCCCTACGATGGTCCGAGCATGATTGTGATGGCGCTTCCGGTGTACAGCGACGCGCTCGACCCGTTTCCGAATCCCATCATTCTGCAGACGGCCTTGACAGCAAACGCCAGGCAGCAGACCTTCCCAGACCGCAGCCTGAGGCCTGGCAACGTCCATCCCCACTGTCCTTTCCTTACTTACGAGCACGGGAGACAGATTCACGCTCATGATCTCCCTAAGAAGCTCGCGGCCGACGTGTACAAGGTCTACTACGAGACCCTGGGCATGGCAGCCTGGATCACGTCCATGAGCAACAGTGAACCAGGACACCTTGCCTGGCAGAACGAGACCGACATCTACGGCTATTCCTTCCACGGACACATGGCGAGCATCCTCGACGGCGTGCGCGAGGAGACGCAGGGCAGCGGGCACCTCGGGCCCAACTTCGTGGGCGTAGCCAGCGTGCGCGAGGGCCGTGGCATGCTGCCGCGCGGTATGCCGACTCTGGCACACCTGGTGTAGGAGGGCAGATGGGCCCACGGATTTGTTCTCCTAGAAATAAATATCACCAAGGATATTTAAGACAGTGTATCGTAGCAACTGTCATAACATGGTTTTCGACTTCTGTGTTGTCATGCCTATCATGCTTTGTGAAATTGCTTGTAATGCCCTTTTTTTGTGCATCAGACTGTTTTTTGGTTTTCTCTTTTTACTATGCCAAGATTTCATTGACGAGCGTCAGTATTTGAAAGGCCCCATCTGCGCAATTTATCTTTTGTTGACTACCCCATGCTCCGGGACTTTTCTGAGGAACGAAGCAAAAGATTATATTGAGGAAACCCAGACATTGGAACTTTATTTTGACAGCACCTACACACCAACTACTTTTCGTATGAAATGGTTTTTGATTGTAAGTATCTGTTTGAATTTCGCCACTGCTTCGTTTCCTTACGCCAGTCATGGCAGATTTCTTGAATCTTCTTTTGTCAGACTGACGTTCAACCAAGTGATGTTAAGGTATGATCTTGCCAAGCAGTGAACGTTGGCTTCTCGTGACGTGCACTTCCGATGGCTGGTGGCGCATCGCGCCGAGTCTGTCAGTGACTGTTGATTCAGACTTGGCGCAAACCAGCATGAGAACATTTATGCGCATGATTTTCAATAAATGTAACAAAACGCAAAACCACAACTTTTTCGTTAGTGCCGCCCCGCGTACTAAAGCCGCCGAGAGCATGCCCCCGGTCGCCGCGGCCGAAAGAGTCGCTGAAAGCCCGGCGGGCATGCTGGACCAGCGCTTCGAGCTCCTGCCGCTCTCCGTGCAGGAGAGGGACGCGGCGACGAGCATGGTGAGGAGCTCGCGGCACACGAAGCTCAGTGTGCTGCCCAACCACTGCATGAACATCGAGGGAGAGCTAGAGGGCTTCGCCTTCAAGTGCGCCTCCGACGACCCCGCCAGCGTGCTGCCGCTGACGAAAACCAGCATGTTCACCACCGCAGTCTACGAGTGCGACCAGGACCACGGGGAGTCCTATCTGCGCCTCACGAGCGACATATCGGGAACCACGCGCGCTCTCGCGGAGCTCATGTGCTCCATTGACGCGGACCACGCCTCGGAGCCCTTGAACCTGGACTGCATGCCCGACCTGGACTTTGCGGCACTCTCGCAGCACACCTTCAGGGACCAACGGACATGGCGCGAGAACATCCCGGCGAAGGTCGGAGTCTACCACTGCTTCATGCGCGCCTCGGCGCAAAACATGCGCGAGCACAAGATCTTCATCGTGGTCAGCGGCTGCTGTACCCAGGCAAGCGAGGAGTTGTACAACATGTGGCTGGACGCGCGCGAGCACATCACAGCAGGGCAGTTTCTGGCCTGCGCGGAGATAGACTGGCTGCGCAAGGCGACGCTCAGGCACCACAACCGCTTGGCGGCCCGCGTCGCGCAGCGGCTCAAGCTCCCCGTGCGGCTCATCGACGACATCAACTCGGTCGAGAGCGCCAGCATGCTGCTCCCGACCACGAGCTGCGTGACCCGCGACATCACCACCTCGCGGGGAGGCGTGCTGCTGACCAGCGACGCTGTCGTCCTCGACAGGTGCAAGTCCGGGGTCTTCTTCGACTGCAACGCTAACGAGGGCTTCTGGGTGTTTACTGGGCCGAGGGACACCAGCTCCTACCGGATGTTCGGGACCGAGTTCAAGGTCACGGGCCCAGATCAGTGCTTCCCCACACGAAGCGTGCGCTACCACAGATTGTACGCGTCGCGCGACAAGTCCAACATAGTCGCCCCGTACGGCCGGGACGTGACCTCCTTCGGCGCCAGTGGCAGCGGCGCCCGCACCTTCAGCCTTTCTGGCGGAGCAGCCGGCGGTATTCTGGACCACGGGCAGATGCTGGAGCACGTCTTCTATCAGAATGCCAGCAGCGACATAACCGGGTTCCTCTTCCCCCACAGCAACTTCCTGGACGTGCTCTCCTCCCTGGGCTTCAACCCCAACGACGGCATCGTGAACCTGATGCCGATTGCGGCGTTTTGCAACGACGAGTAGGAACATCGACTCCATTGCGATACTGGAGCCTGGAACCGGATACAATAGAGTAAACAAACGTATAAAAGAAGTCTTGACAAGGCGTCATGAAGGTGATGATTCTGCACATTTCCGGTCTCTACATCCAGGATATGACCATCCCGTTACAGCCCGACAAAACTTACACGATTGGTAGTGTTGACGACGTCGATATAAGGATCAACATTAATGGTGTCGCTGCTAAACACGCCCGAATACGGTACGAACCAAGAACGGGTGAGTGCACGCTTGAATGCCTCAAAAAGTTCACGCCCCCCCAAACGTCTGGCCTTTGGCTCGAGAATGAGCACGGTGATATGGATGAGATTACGGAAACGGTAACAATCTTGAGAAATGGTTCCGATTTCTCGATCGGAGATTCCTGGGCCGCTAACACTCTCACGGTATGGGATCCCGCAGTCCTAATCAAGGAAAAAAGAGATCTCCAGAAAGAAATTGCCGAGTTCGAGCTAGAGCTTCAGCGTGCGCGTCAGCAAATCGACAACTTGAAGAAGGATCTCCATGGCGAGCAGCTTCGGCTCAAGCGCGTAGAAGAGGCACTCCGTGTGGATGATGGGAAGGATGAGGCCTCCGGTCTCAATAAACGCCGTAAGTAAGCAGGTTCGTAGGCGTTCCGTTACAATAAACACTGAAACATAATTTATGCGCGTCTTTGAGTCTCCCTTGTCAATGATTCTGAGTAGGAACGTATTTAACACTTTTCTGTCATGTCATCGGAGGACGAAGTTAACAGGTTTATGGTCCATGGCGTAGCCAAAACTGACTTCTTCGTGTGGGAGAACACTCATAACCTGATAACGAAACAGTTGCAGGGCCGCATTGGGGTTTTAGAGGCGCAAAATGCGCAATTACGTCAGCAAAATGAGCATTTACAGATGTACAATTTGCAATTAAAGCATGCCAATGTGAATTTACAGCATAAAATTTTGGAGTTAGAGGAGGACAATAGGCAGTTGCTTGAGGACAATAGGCAGTTAGAGGGAAACAACGAGGGCGTAAAAAAAGAATATAAAGAACAATGTGATTACAATACTTCAGTACACAATGATTTGATTGAGTTAAACGAAAAATACAGGATTTCGCAAAACGATTTGATTGAGTTAAACAAAAAATACAGGATTTCGCAAAACGATAATCAACGATTAAGAGATGACTATGAGGACATTAATAAAATACTTGAGAAATACGAGACAGCCGCCACCAAAATGTACAATTTGTTGGAAGATATGCTAGTAGAAACCTTTTCTAGCACTATTAATAGCAGAATATATCATACTCTGGATGAAGTTGACAAATTAGTGACGCCCGTTTATCGTGGTAACACACAGGAGAATACAAACAAACTTTGAACACACTCGCGTATAAAGCACGCGCTCGGCATGCTGGTCATGGGCGTGTGCAACCCGGCGGGGGAGGCCGCGGACTACAACGGGCTCTACTTCACGGACGCGGAGCTGCGCGAGCTGGCGCGCGGGCAGCTGCGCGACGTGCCGGTGAAGGCGGAGCACCGCGGGCAGGAGCTGGGGCGCGTCGTCTCGAGCTTCGTCGACGGCGCCGGGCGGCTCAACTGCGTGATGCGCATCGCCGAGGACACGGTCGAGGGCGCGATCGCGGCGGGGCTCGTCAAGGACGGGATCGCGCGCGAGCTCAGCCTCGGGTACTCCGTCGACGTCGCGCACACCGGGCAGAAGCTCCAGGCGGGCGCCAAGCGCGTGCTCGAGGTCTCCCTCGTGCGCAAGGGCGCCCGCGAGGCCTGCTTCGTCACCGCCTTCGAGGAGGAGGGCCAGCACACGCGCTTCCGGAAGACGGAGGCGGCCGCGGCAGAATGCGCGCACACGGACCCGTGGGCGCTGTTTGATTTGCCGTGAAGGTTTCGTCGGAATTTCAGTATATAAGATGCCTTCGGCAGACATCACGACGATGTCTGTCGCTTTGGAAGCGCCGACGCAGCAAGAACTTGAACTTCTTGACATGGAGAGTGAGATCAAATCTCTCAAAAAACAGGTCTTTGACATGTTCATTCGCGCTTATCCTGTCGCTCTCGAGTGCATTAAGCTGCGGCAAGAGAAACGACGGCTCATCCTACGGTACAACAGGCTTGTTGGCGACATTTGCTTGCTTACTGGCAAAACCAAGAAAGTGCAGGAGAAACTCACCACGTGGTTGGATGATTCGGATGAATCAGCGGCGAAGCGGGCCAAGTGGATGGAGCCGATCCCTGTGAATCCATCCTCTGAGCCCAAGACTGACCCTGGCCTCCAGGGGCAGAAGACCCTTGCTTCGATAGCGTCGACGCTGGAACGCGCACAAGCGTTCAAGAGAGAGATAATATTTCTCAAAGACCTGCTCCGTCTCAAGTCCATTGGTGCTGTCTATCGCGAGTGCAATAGTCTGCGGGATGATGTCCAACTATTGCTGTCTGACTTCGACTTTCTTGAAAGGGACTTTGATGACCTTCGGAGCAAGTACAGGCGAGTGCGGAAGAGGATTCATCGCCTAAGGACAAGGAAGGCGATTTTCCGCGAGGGGAAGGAGCCCAAGCACTAAGTGGCGCTCCCACCTCTCTCTCTCCTACCTCCCTCTCCTCCTCTTTTCCATTTGAGGCGGCGTCCTATAATAAATACCCACAAACAAACCTGACACCTTTTTGTGAGAAGGAACAATTACACGAGAAATAGAGGCACGCTATATAAGTCGAGCGTGGCATGTCATTCAATGATTTGCCGAGCATTGGTACCGCAACAGGAACTCGCCTCGATTCGGCCGCCAAGCACATCATGGCGTGCAAGGTCGATTCGCGCTTGCTGACGAATTGGATACCGGATGTGACGTGCTTGACAGGTGATGTCATGAGTTATCTTCATAACAACAAGATGAAGTGGTGTATGCACAAAGACGAAATCGTGCTAAACAGCACAAAGAAGATCAATCCCGCAGGCGACAGCTTGTCCAAGGCGTACCCGCTTGTCATCAGCACGGTTGGTGAAATGAACACCACCACCAAGCACGTCATTGCCGCTCTCTACGCAAAAGAGACACCAAGTGAATTCATGCAATGTATGGATTCCTGTGCAAGTGTGACAGACTCCACATTTGATCAGTTCCTCAATACCTTTGAAAAGATTGACAAAATTGCTGAACCAAACCGAGACGAGAAGAGTGATGTTGTGCGACAAATATCCACCTTGCCCGAGTTCCGGTGCCAGGGGGTGGCGCTCGGACAGGCATGGGCAAGCTACTTGTCAGGGGACACAGTCGCATCTGTTTTGGTGGGAGGCATGATGACTGTCCAGAATGGACACTTTACGATGCACACTGGTGATCAGGTCCAGTGGTACTTCACCTGGGAGTCTGCTAGATTCAATGACTCCCCATCTCTCAATGGATGCAGACACGGGATCAATGATTCTGAGAGGAAGCGCAAGTTTGGCAACAAAAATGATTACATGGACAGTAGACTTTATGGAACTGGAAGCTATTACGGAAAGTCAGTCGGACAAAAGGACACGTCGAGCGTTGTGCGCATCAAATCCTACCGCATGATCACAGACAAGGACAATCTTTTCTGTCACGACCACTATGGTGACAAAATCCGCATTTTTGCAAAGTGTATCAGCGGCGGGCGCCCGTTCGATATGGTCGACATCATGCTGATGACGCAATCTTCGTAGGCGTTTTCGAAGGCCTTTTCGTAGAGCTCTCCGGAGCCCTCTCACAAGAAGACTTGAAAGCTCCCACTCGCTTTCGCGCAGCACAGAGGACACTCACGGGTACTCCCCATAATGTCCTTGGCGCACTCTTTGCACACACAAGCATGCCCACAAGGAATAAAGATCCAATTCTTCTCCTCTGTCATGCACACACAGCATTCGCGCGCGCTCTCACACAGAGGGACGGGAAAGAGTCCCGCCCCCTCCGCTGCCTTTGCAGAGTCCAGACCAGAGTCCAGTCCAGAGTCCAGCCCGAACTTCTTCTCAATAAGCAAGATACCCCTGTTGCGATCATCATCCTCTCCCTCAACCTGCTCACCCCCCTTCTTCAACCCATTGTTGTCCTCCCTTGTGTCGTCCACGCCGGCTTCACTCAAGTCGACCTCACCCTTCTCGCTGACAGGGGATGATTTCACGCTCTCCCCTCCCTTCTTTTTCTCAATCTCCTTCCTGCGCGCTCGCTTCGACTTCTTTTTCGCGGCAGTCCTCTCTTTTTTCTCCTCCTCTTCTTCGATCTCGTTCAGGAGCAATTGAGCACGAATATCGGCCATTTCCTGGAAATCTTTCTGTTTCTTTGCAGTCAACCTCTGCACCCATGTCCACTTCGAGTGGACAAAGTCACTCATCCGATAATTCTTTGCGGCCTCCAAGGTTTTCGACGCAGACTGCAGGTCATTTTTAAAACACTTGAACCACGCTTCGGTGACCAGGTACAACGCTACCAACCCCTCTCCTCCCCAGCTGTCCCTCTCGTCCACACTTGGGAGATTGAACCCCCGAAGATGCTCCTTCGCGATGTACACTTTACAATTCTGCAGGTTCTCTTCAGCCCCCGCCATTTGCCCCTGGTCCAAACAGACCCAGGCTGTCTTGGCAAAGATGCCGAATCCCTCTGTCTTGACCCACTCCTGCTCAACCTCCAACCGAATACTGAGGGCCGAGAAGCCAAGGAAGTAGTGTAACGCCTCCACGAATTTTCTCTGCTCAAACAGACAGAACCCGATCTTCCCAAAAATCAGAAGCGCCCACGTGACACCGTCACATGAGCCATCCGAGGTCATCATGCCTTCCTCATCTGTGCACTTGTCCTGTAGCAAGCGCAGATTGTCATAGGCCGCTTCGTACTCCTTCATGCGGAAATGGACCTCGGCCAACGACATCAGAACGTCATTGGCTTTCTTTTCCGAGCCAACCGCGAGAAAGCCTTTCCGGGCGTCTTGGAAGAGCGTTTTGGCATCTGAATAATTGCTAGCCTTGAAATGAACGTGCGCGATCTTGTGCACAAGACACCACTTCCACTCGTCATCGACGTCAACGTAAAGATTGAAGCGATCCTCACACACTTGAAGTGAGCGGGAAATACACATGGTGTCCGCACCTGCATCCACCACCTGCTCGACACAGAACTTGTTGAGCGTTTCAAACGAACCTGACCGACTCTCCGCGAGCTGTTTGAGGCGGAGGACGGTGACGGGGAGTTCATTGTGCCTGAAAATGTGCCTGAGACGATCAGAAACCAAATTGAAGTCTTCTTCGCGCATGGCACCGTTCGCCGTGAAGTGCTCGTACATGCGTAACGCAGACATGAACAGTTTGAGAGCTAACTTCAAATCGTACACCTTACTCGTCTCAGACACGCAACAATCCCCCATGATGCTCGTCATCAAAATCACCCCTCCCCTCTTCAGTATCAGCTCCTTGTTGTAGTCACCATCAATGCATGACCTGGACAGTGCGATGGCCTGTGCTGCACAATTGACAGCATATTCGTAGTCCTTGGCCATGAGGAAGCACTTGGCAATATTCTCGTAGACCAGGGCCACCATTGGCAGGTGCCTGCACTTGACGTAACAGACTCCCAGCTCGCGGTAGATCATAATGGCGCTCTGGTAGTCGTCGTTGAGGGTGAGCATCATAGCTTCTTTCAGGGCCTCGTTGGTGATCCTGAAGATCGCCGCCTTGGCCCATTTCATCGCGGTCTCGAAGTTCTGAGCTTGGCCTGCTTGCGCCTGGCTTGCTTTCGTCTGGCCCTCGAGACATTCATTGTAGACGCACAACGACACGTTGATCTTCTTAATGAGACTTGGGATACGTAACTCGAGATCACACGTCCTTTCGTTCATCTGCACCACTAGATCTGTCATCAGAGACATACCAGAACAATACATGAGATCTTCAGGACTGCCCCTGAAGCCCTGTGGGAACATCTCGTCCAGGAAGCCCTCTGGCAACATCGCATCGAAATCTTCAACCGGGCCCTCCGGTCCCGCCGCATGCAGGTCTGACATACTGCGTGGACACCACACAGTGGAGCAGCTTCGACGATGAGGATAAGCGCGTGAGGTTTATATAAGCTTAGTCTCAGTGGGGCGCGGTCACAGAACTCAGTGGGGCAGTTTTTTTGAGCTTCAGTGGGGCGCGGTCCCGAATCCCGGTGGGGAGCGTTTCAGGAGATTCTCTATTTAAACCTCCCTCGCCAAGGCATACCACTGAACCCCTCTCGCCACGCTCTTCATCGGCATGTCCATGCACATAGTGCAGAACGCGCTTTATGAATCTGACGGATTTGCATCTGCCGTAGGCTTCAGAGGGATAATGCTGCTGGACAGTGTCAACCGCCACTTTCGAGCCCACTCCACTCTCCATCTCTTCAAAAAGCACGGCATGTTTCTGCGGAACAAGTCCTTCCAGGTCGACAACCAGTCATTCATGGGTTTGTTGATAATGACAAACGAATCAGCTTACGCAGCTTACGATGAGCTCGAGAGAGCCCTCTACCTCGCAATCCAGCATCTCAAGGTCGACTACGTCCGCGTGCTACTGGAGGGTATCTATGAGGCAGAACGCAACAAGGATATCAAGCGCCCCTTTCTCGCTGAAACGGTGAATGTTATGGGGGGGCTCCGCGTGAGTCATCGCTCGTGGCTGTTTTTCGCCATCACCCATTCCGTGGACACGCAGAAGGCGGCGGAGATCCTCTCGTTGTTGCTCGGAGTCAGCAAGGATCATGGTTCTCTCAACTACGTTCTCCTTTTCCAACCTGACCACTCACTTAACGGCAGCAACTGCATGCATATTTGCGCAGAGAACGGAGAGCTCGAGTACGTCAAGGTGTTGCTGCACAGCGCGACGGAAGCCGGATTGCTCCAGGACCTTCTCCAGTCCTGCAACAACAGCCTCGAAAGCGTCCTTTACTGTGCGGTCAAGAACGAGCACTACCAAGTGGCATTCGACCTCCTTGAGGCGGCCAAGAGTGTGAATATGCTTCCAGATCTCGTGCTGATGAATACCTCTACCCGCGAGAGCTGCCTCAGCGAGGCGGTGCTTTCGGGAAACGTGTACATCCTCCGGCTCCTAATTATGGCTGCGAGAACCGAGGGGTTTCTGGACCAGCTTCTCATGACCAAGGGAGTCAACAGCAACAATTGTCTGCACCTTGCAATCTACAAATACACTCCACATGTTTTCACGGAGCTTCTGGACGCAGCACAGGAGGGCAATGGGGGTGTGCTGCAGAAACTGCTCCTGGAGCCGTGCACCACAGGAAGGACATGCCTCTACGACGCTGTGGCTTCGCTCAACACAGAGGCCGTGCAGGCGCTTTTGAATGCGGCGTCCGGTGTCTCAGCTGGTGTCTCAGCTGGTGTCTCAGCTGGTGTCTCAGGGAGCCCTGACACCTCCCCCATTTCAGAGCTGCTGTGCCAGGCTCCATATCCGGATTGTCCATTTGGCGGAATGAGCTGTGTTCATTACATCGTCACGTGTATCTCTGAGCTCGAAGAGATGGATAGCCGCTTCCACGAATCTGTGTTCGACATCCTGGAACTGCTGCTCGACGCATCTGTAAACAACGACGTCCTCACTCGGCTCCTTTTCATGAAGTCTCAGACGCGGCAGGCGTCTTGCTTGATCGATATCGCGCTGAGCGAGAACAAGAGGCTGGTAGAGAGAGTCCTCCACCACGCAAAGCGCTTGCAGTCTCCTGATACATACATACACGCGTGGAGGACGTGCTGCCGGTCGGAACACTGAAAGACACTGAAAGACACTGAAAGACACTGAAAGATGTTTACTAAACTAGTACAATAAACGGGGCGCACTTGCTGGCACTTGGTCTCAGCGTGCTGAGAGGGGAGAGACATAGTGTAGTATTCTCCCTTCTCCACTGTCTATTTTCTATTTCTATAGTAATTCAATGCATTATTGGTCTCCTCACATTTTGTATTTGCGGCTTTTAGTTCCATCTGCGTTTGTTCCAAATCTTTTTCTAACTTGTCAATCTGACGTTCCTTGCTTTGAATTGTTTCGACAACATCATTATGTAACTTATTGTAATCAAATCGTTTTTGCTTCAAACTTTCTTCTAAATTTTTAATCTCGAGAATTTGATTGTCGAAATCCAACTCTTTTTCTTTCAACTTTGTTTCTAACTCATTCTTCGCACGTTGATATGTATAATAATCATTTCGGGCATTTTGTTTTACCTTATCAAGGCTAGCCTGTGTCTGAGCAAGTTTAATCTTTGTCTGATCAAGTTCAGCGTTTGTCCCAGCAAGTTTTCGATGATGTTCACCCCGTAGCACAATAAATTGACTTTTGATGTCAACAAGCTCTCGATCTTTTTCAGCAAGCTCAGTCTCTTTTTCAGAGAGTTGTTGTAGAAGTGTGGTTGTTTGGTCCGTTTTAGATTCTCTTTTTGTTGTTTGGTCCGTTTTAGATTCTCTTTTTGATGCTCTTTCTGCAAACCGTTTTGCGACCCAACCACTCCCAAGCATAGCTTCTTTGAATGAACGATTTCCCATATCCAAATTGACCAAATAAGGGGTGGAGATTTCATTGACACTCGATGTGTTTGGAGACAATCTTGGCATAACTTGTATCACTTATATATAATTTCTCACGTTGTAAGTCGCGTACAGATGCGCCATATGCTTGTAGCTTCCCCTTCACCCTTCATTCGAACCCCCCACACTCACGGGAATCTTCTGTGGAGCTGGAGGCACGTGCGGTCAGGCGCGCGGCGGATCCTCCATGTGTAATCATGGTCGAGCTCGAATCGCATGTGCTCGCGTATAGTGGGGTCGTCATGATAGAATTCCTCAAAGACTATCTCTCGACCGCGAAAATCACCTTCCAAGAAATAGAGCGTACCCCATTCTTCGAACGGCAGGACGCTATCGAGCAAATCGAACAAGGAGCCAGCAAAAACCATGCGCTGGTTGCAGAGAGCGTACTGTGGTTTGCTGGTGATGCCGCCGTCTTCATCGTAGTCAAAGACTCTGAGGTGAAAGACGGGGTGGCGCGTGCGGCCGGTGACCTCGCGCTCGCGCAATTGGCGCAGCATGTGCGTCCGGGACATAGCGCAGGAGCGTTATATAGTCAGTTATTTGACGTTTATGAGTTTAAACTTTTCGAAAAATTACTCGAACCCCCCCACACACACGCAGTCGCTGCTGCGCGTGCTGGCAGTCGAGGTCGTGTTTTGGCCTTCAGCGCATGGGAAGCAGGCCTCGGCCGCGAAGTTTGGCTGGTAGCTCGCGTGCGGACAGGGCACGCAGGCGCGCTCTTGCTCATAGAACCCGGGTTCGCAGGGGAGGCACGCGTACCCCTGCGTGCACATCTCTGAGACGTAGAGGTTCAGATCCGCGCCGACGTCCGTCTCGTAGAGGGAGAAGAGGCTCTGGACCCGCTGGAAGTCCAAGACGAGGGAGGTGCCGGGCCTGCAAACCTCCCCCGTGACCGAGGCGTTCCACAGACACGCCGTGCACACGGACTGTCCCCGGTCGGCCTGGTACATCCCCGTCTCAGGGGTCTCGCAGCTGACGCACTCGAGGGCCTGGGACGCGTTAGAGATCGTGTTGACGTCACACTCGTGGCATCTTAGGCCATCGCTCCTCGTGCCTGGCCCACACGGAACGTAGTGGCAGAGGGATATGTCGTCGACGCCCTCCACCGGCGCCCGTGTGGCGAACCCCGGATTCAGGGGACAGGGGGAGCAACGATAGAGTGCTTGTGATCCTTGCATGCATGTCTCGGACGCCCTGTATGTGTCCGGACAAGTCTCGTTCAAGCCTGCACACACTGACACACACTTTGCCTCCCCCCCCGAGCCGCTGAGCTCGAACCCGGCGTCGCACACTATCCCGCACGTGTAGGGGTCGACGCGAACGGGCGAGCCGTGGGCAACGCTGGGACAGGTCACAACGCGATTAGGAGCCGCCACCCGCGAGAGCACCTTGTCCTCGCCTTCCCCGTCGACATCGCTCCCCCCCCGACACCCGTACCCAGGCAGGAAATCGTACTTGATCAGGCTCGTGGACCCGAGGCTCGCCGGCACGGGGATGTCCACGGAAAACTGCGCCAGCGCCGAACACATGGCGCGCACGATTGCGGGCAGGTGCAGCGCAGGAGCACACACCTCGTTCCAGGTCCTCTCCCCAAAGTGCATCTTCTCGGTGGGGGGGCGCCACACAAGCGTGTGCCGCGAGGCGTCGCACTGCAAGGGCTTCATGCA
>OFRA01000080.1_pt1 | contig 23394 bp, 9 predicted proteins | sample 1543001 | NCBI WGS metagenome assembly OFRA01 (sample SAMN07774221, study PRJEB24372) | wastewater metagenome | isolation source: Lake Maggiore Verbania | place: Italy: Verbania | collected 2015-12 | reverse complement strand
CTAGCAACCGTGACTTTGATTACTGATGCTGCCAAAGTATTCAGCAAATTCATGGCAGTACCACCATTTCCACCATTACCACCAGCAGTACCAGCAGTACCACCACCAGCACCACCAGCACCAATAACCTTTCCAGTTCCGGTCACTGCAATTTCAAGATTACAGTGTTGTTCAGAAGTTGTTAAAAGTGCGGGAGTATTAGTATCAGAAGATCCTATTGTACCACCAATACTAACTTTTTTCTTAATATTTTTAGATAAATTAGAATTCCATGTTTGAGAAGATATATTTAAATTTGTATCTGTGAAAGTTTGTGATACTTTATAATACTTAACCGAATTTCTAAAATGTGATGCCTTTATACTAACTCCAGCACCAACAGATGTAGGAATACTACTGTTTTCCGTTGCGTCAGGAACTGTTGGGTTTGTTGTGGTTTGAGAAGTGACTCTTATTAACTCTGATGCTGAAATTGGTGAAGTATCAGCACTTACCGTTCCATCAATATCAGTTGCTCTAAAATTAGTGCGAAGTGATGAAAATGAAATTGGAGTACCTGCGGTTTCATAAAACGGACCAGATTTTGTAATAGTTATTGCCATTTTAGTATAGTTGTAGTGATGTTGTACCAGTTCCGACCATAAAAGTAATTTTATTATCCATTACATAAATTTGCACAGCAGTTCCAACCCCACTTGAAAATCCATTATTGGCGGTTACAATTCCAGAACCAACTGAAATACTAGTTCCAATATTTGCACTTCTTAAATAAGAATTACCAAAAACTTTAAATAATGACTGAGAACTATTTGCAGGATCAGTTGCATTTGTAGTTCCAATTCCTACATCATTACCCAAATAGGCGGGACTATTGTCTTGTATTTTAAACTTATAAGTACCTGCATTATTAGTTGCAATTCCTAATACATTAGTACCACCATACAAATAAAGTGTGGAAAAAGTACTAATTCCACTTGTGACATTTGTATTTGTTTCTACAACACCGTCTTTAAGAGATTTAAAATAAATATTTTCTTTTACATATATGTGATTACCAAAATAAGCATTGCTGGTTACAGTAGATGTTCCAACAACATGTAAATCACTTGTTGGGATATCAATTCCAATTCCAAGTTTTCCTTCATAGGTTAAAGTCAATTTCTGACTATTACCTTGCCCATAAAACCATCTAAAATTGCCTGTGGATATTCCAGAATCTCCTCTGTGAATATAAAAATCCAAATTTCCAGTATCATTATTAGAAAGTGCTACATTTTTAGTATTATATTGTAATGTTCCTGTACTGTTACCCACCCCAACATTCTGTCCAATACTAATTGTTGCCGATGAAGTATCACTAATAACTTCTAAAAGAGATTGTCCGGATTTTCTAATCTGCAATTCTGATGTTGGGTTTGTTGTTCCTATTCCAACTTTTCCAGAACTTAGTGCAGTAAAATTAACACCACCAGTTCCAATATGAAGATTTGAAGAGGTTATTACACCGGTATTATTGATATTAGCAACCGTAATACTTGGAGATCCACTTAGGCTTAGTGCGGTTGAGGCAATTCCTACAACATTACCAACAAATCCCTGAATAGAAGTTGTAACTCCACTCACATAAAGATGAGTGATTGATGCAATTCCGGCAGTAAGAGATGTTACAACACCAGAGTTTGCTGTTATAATTCCAGAAATATTCAGGTTTGTTGGAAGTCTGGAATTATTTAAAGTTCCATTACTAATATTAGTTGCATTAATTCCGGTAATATCAGTTCCAAATCCAGAAAAAGAATATGCAGTAATAATTCCGGATGGTAAATTTAAATTTCCATTACTAATATTAGTTGCATTAATTCCAGTAATATCAGTTCCAAATCCAGAAAAATTATATCCAGTTATACTTCCAATAGTTTTGAGATTTGATGCCGTTAAAATTCCAGTCGTATTTACATTTCCAGAAAGTGCATCAACAGAAAAACCATTTCCGATGAGAGGGTCATTTCCAACTTGTAACGAATAATATGGAAATGATGTTCCTATACCGACTTTTGATGCTGTAGAAAGAGTTCCGGCATTAACAATCCATCCATTTGTTGATATTGCAACTATTCCAGTTAATCCTTCAGCACTTCCTACAAATTTAGTTGCATATACTACTCCGGTAGATGAAACTGCCGTAATTGCAGATCCAATTTTTACATCATTATAAAAGGTAGAAACTCCGGAGACTGCCAGATTAGATGCCGTAACAAGACCCGTAATTTTTGCGGTTCCATAAACATCCAAGATTTCTGTTGCAGTTGTTGTTCCAATTCCAACACGCCCAAGTGAATCTACAATAAAATTATCTTCATCAACCTGAAGTCCATTTCTAAAATTAAATGATTTATTTATATTATTTCCCATTTTATCGATACTTTTTAAGTATTTATATTTTTAAGTTCATCAATTTCATTTTTAAGATCTTTGACTGCTTCAATTAGTAATGCAATAATCTTTTCATATTGAACTGCCTTATAACCATTTTCACGAGTTGTGACTACTTGTGGTAGCACTTTTTCAACTTCTTGTGCAATCACACCAACATCAGTACCTGAATGTGAATGTATTTCATTAAATCCAGATTTCCAATCAAATGTATTTCCACTAATGTGTAAAACTTTTTCTAATGCATTTGGTATTGGTAAGATATTTTCTTTTAATCTTTCGTCAGAAGAGTAAAATGCAGTAATATCATTTGTTGCGCGTATTTCTCCTGTCGTACCAGAAGCAGGAGTACCAACACCAAAAGAATTAACTTGATAATTATTTCCAGTTACAAGAGTGCTTGCAGTAGATGCTGTTCCAGTAGTATTTTGATTACCAACGGCATTAACACCAGGAAGGTCTATATTAGCAGTGCCATTAAAAGAAACTCCACCAATGGTTCTTGGTGTTGCTAATGAAGTTGCGGTTCCGGCATTACCGGTTAATGCTCCAATAAATTGAGTTGCGGTTAAAGCATTAGTATCGGCATTATAACTTAATCCAGAATCAACAAAAGGACTTTGATACCCTACTGCGTTATTTGCAACTAATACTATTGAAGTTGTAGTATCCGATGAATTATTACTAGAAATGTGTATATTATTTGCATTAGTTGCTGTTCCAGTTACACTACCAGTTACACTACCAGTTACATTTAAAGTACCACCAACATGTAAGTTTTTGGCAATTCCAACACCACCGGATACAACCAGTGCTCCTGATGTTGTACTTGTTGCTTGAGTATCAGAATTTACCTTTAACGATGACTTTACATTTACTGTATCATTAAACTTAACTTCTTTGCTAAATGTAACGGGACCATCAAATTGAGATAGAATTGTTCCAGAATTTCCACCCTCAACCATAAGCCTTTCTTTAATAGTAACCTCATCAAAAACAACACTTAATCTCGACGGGTCTTCTCCAGTAATTGTTGGAATTGGAGCATCATAAGTAATTTCTTCACCGGTTGCAGATGATGTTTTGCGATTACCAACAAATGAGTCACCATTGTTATTCATACCCGTATAAACAACAATACCACCGGAGCGTTCTTGAGACTGAACCAAAAACTCTTCTCTTTCGGTTAGAGTAATGGACTGAACCTGAGGAAGTGCCGTTGAATAATTTCCTGGCCCATATCCAAGATATTCAAATGTATGACCGGATGCTCTTAAAATCGAAGGTCTTCTAAACTCAACCGCGATTGGTTTAATCTTTTTAATAATAGATCCATTATCGTGCGTGACCTGTCTTGTTCCAAGAGCACCACGAATTACTGTAATCACATCACTTCCACCACCACTCAAAGTGTTGCTCGCAATTCTCATAATTTCTTCATCAATCTGTATATAAGACCCAAGAGGAAATCTTTTGAGAATTGAACCAAGAGAACTTGAAACTTGAATTGTTGTATCAGATGTAAATGAAACTACCGTCAGTGTTTCATTATCAAAAAATGAAACACTTCTTGTTCCTAAATTTTCGGCAGAAGAATCTGAACTTGCCTCATTTGATGAAAGACCGTGTTTGAGAATATGTCCAGAAGGCGCACTTATATTTGGAGTGAGTGCCGTGAATGTATCAAAATCAACCCTTTCTTTGACTATATAATCTCCCAAATTATTATTCGAAGCATCAATCACTCTAAATTTGTTTCCATTAAATAATCCGTGAGCTCCGGAACAATTGAATGTTGTAATTCCACTTGAATGTGGTGTGCTTGATATAAAAATTGATGGACCCAAGACAACTGCATAATGATTTGCGGTAATTACAGGATCTCCTGTAGTTCTGGCAATCGAAATCGTAGTATCTGAAGAAACTGCCGTAATACGATGATATGTGTCGGAGGTTGTTCCGGCACCGGTAAATTGAACCACATTACCATCTGCAGGAGTAATACCTGATGTAATTACATTAAATCTTCCATTACTTCCAGTTCCTAAAGTAACACCAATACCGGCGTTAGTAAATCCTTGAGCAGTTTCATCGAAAAATAGTGATAGTGTAGTTGCTGCACCTACAGAGTATCCGGATCCGGAAGAAACAATTTCTGCGGAAGATATTGAACCACCAGAATCAACAACAACTTTTGCTGTTGCTCCTTTCCAGGTTCCAGTCGAAGAACCAACTAAAAGTTTAACATTTTGATAAGTTCCTTGTATATAACCCGAAGATCCGGAACCACCAGGATTAGAGTCTGATAGAGTATCAAAAAATCCGTTAGAAGTAATAATACCAGAAAGTCCGTGTCTTTTGACAAAGGTGATGGTTGGTGTAGTAGTAGTTTCATTAGAAACCCCAGAAATATCAAGACCCACACCAAGTTTTGTGAGTAAAGTATCTGTGGATTCTCGTGTGATGCTTTTCTTCAGATCATTTGTGACGACTTCTCCCAAAGGAGATCTTTTTGCGAACGATTTTGCGGATGCCGGATTATCATTAATATTATCTCTGTCTAGTTGGGGATATAAATCAACAACATTCTGACTATATTTGATATTTGTAAATTCTGTCGGAATTGCCTTATCAGAACTTAATACATAGAAATGATAAATGCCATCTCTGACACCATCAATATACGAAGATATTACTTCTTTTCGATAAATGTAAAGGTTAGACTGTAAGTTGTTTCTTTCAAATCTTGGAGATAGGATTGTCCTGCTAGTAGTATTATTTGTGAATGAAGCACTTCCTGGAGTTGTTGATAGAGTATAAGTGAAAGTCAGATCATTAGTAACAGTAACCACAAATGTTCCGTTATATCCAACATTGTCTTCACCGGATGTATTGACACTGTCCGTTACATTTTTAATAATAACACTATCTCCGGTATGAAGATTGTGTGGAAGTTCAGAAATGATTGTGACTGTAGTTGTTCCTCCTACGGTTACACCTGTACATTTAGCAATCAGACTTAAATTCTTATTATAATCATAATCTCCTGCCACAAGAGTAGAACGACCGGAGTCATCATTATTGCGAAATCCTGTGGAACTCGATTCTTGAATTACAAAACTATTTTCAGGATTTTTTGCATTCTGTAGTTCTTTTGGAATTACAACTCTAATTTTATAAACTTTTTCATCCAAACTTCGAGTATCTTCAATTCTTTTGATATAAGTTGGTTCTGTTGCTGCACCTAATCCTACAACACCAGAATCCATAAGTTTATTATATATTAAACTACCGGCATTTGTGGTAATGTACCACTGATTGTTTGTAGTATCAAATTGTATCGGATGACCCACATCACCGGAAACCTTGTCTGAAACTCGGCTTAAGATTTTAAGATTTGTTCCACCATAAACAGTGATCGCATCTCCAATTGTCGAAGAAGATGATGATGATGCGAGTTTAATTTCAGTACCAGAATGGCGAATTGCATAATAAACAGTATTTTCTACAATATTTTCAGGCAAATCTCCATCATCACTTATAATAATAACTTTTTCTCCAGTCTGAATAGTATGACTACCAATTGTAAAAATAGTTCCTGATACAGAAGTTACTGAATATTCTTTTACAGAACTTGTAGAGGCATCAGACATTAAAATATTTGCCGAATATTCTGTTCCGGATGCGGTAAAATATAATTTATCACTAATTCTAGCACCAACTCGATATCCTTGAGTTAAAATGGGTGGAGCAACATCTTTAGAATTAAATCCATAAAGATATAAATGTGATGTAATGCCAACAGTTGTGGTAATTCCAACATCCAGTGACTGCCAGTCAAGATTACTCTCTTCCGTTACAATTGCTCGTGGTGTAATAATAGAAGTAATAAATGCCTTATTGTCTTTCTCAAATGCCTCCTTCTTAAATCCAGAAGAATTTAGTGCAATCTGTCCGAAGTTTGAGTTTGAGTTGGTGATCGACATATCACCACCAGTTTCAGAATCAAGATGCTTATTAAATCCAATTGCAAAAACAGATACAATTTGCATGAATGCATCATTTGTTGCCTTTATGTGACTCGATTCCCATCCACTTCGATAAATTGCTGCAGGGTCCGAATGATAAACCTTACCGGGATCAGTTGAAGAAGAATTTAGTGATAAGGTTGCACCGGCAACTCTGGATATATCAATTTTATCATTATAATTTCGATTTGTTTTACTATATTTTACAAATGCCCGATCATCCTTTTGAAGCGAAACCGCAGTAAATTGAGCCACAACCATCGAACGAAACCCGGATGCCTTGCTACCATCGGCAAGCATTCCGTTCATTCCCCAGACAGAACGCAAAGAAATATTAAAAACATACGGTGATGCACCGGATACAGTATCAGTATCAATTGTAACAAATGCGCTTGATGCATTACCAGGTGTGGGTAGATTTATCCTAAAAGTTGGAAGTAAGTATGTGAAGACTGTTGAAGAACTTACACTTTGAACCTTTGTTGAAATATTATAATCAGTTGGATTAACTCCACTAATTTTAATTGGAGTTCCTCCAGTAAGCTCGTGAGGTACTGCAGTTGTTACTGTGACTTGATTATTTGGAACACCACCAGAACCTGCCTCAATATTAGAAATTTGAATTGGATCATTCGCAAATGCGCCTACAATTTCCCATTCGGGTCTTTGTTTTGCAAATCCATCTGGGTTGGCAGGATACTTATTATCAATATCTCTTCCGGATCCGACATTAAATGCATTAGAAAGTTTTGCATAATACATATCAAGGTCGGTAAGACCAGTTGTTTTATACTTATTCACACCATCGGCATATTCGAAACAGGTGAGTTTGTGATGAGAGAATGAAGGAAATGATTGGTTATTAACAGAAAAGTTTGTTGGATCAGTATAAACTGTTCCTTGCTCACTTCCATCAAAAATTGAGAACTGCCAAAAGTAACAGGCACCGGTAATTCTAAAAATTGCCGAGTTTGAAACGTTTGAGTCGGTGGGGTTAGGAACATATTTTGGTCGAATTTTGGTCTTTCTTAAGTCAAGACCAACAATCGATGTCCCTCTAGGAACAATGACACCACCATGAATACTATTAAACTTATAGAGAATATTATCTTCTTGTGTTAGATCAAAATTAGAATCAAGTGTAAGATTAAGTGTAGTTGATGCTGCAGATTGTGTTTTACTCGGAGATGTTACTCTTGCTTCTACTCCAACTTTTTCTAAAATAAAACCAGGACGATTATCAACGGTGTGCTGCCCCGGCATCAAAAGAATTGTGGTCTTTTCTACTTCATCATTACTATTTCCTCTCAAATATGAAAATCTGGCGGCCTCTATAATTGCTCTTTGCAGAGTTTTAAAAGGTTGTGCCAGAGAGTTTCCTTGATTTGTAATACTATCAGTGGAATCTAAATCGCTTGGACTTACATATAAGATACGACCTTCTGTATTCTTAATAAAATTGTCAAGTTTATTTAAAGGCATATTTATTGCTGATAGACTTAATATGCTTTATTTATAATACTCACAATAAAACTCACCTGTGAGATTTATGTATATAAAATTTAGAGTGGAGATGTATAAACTAAAGAACTCTCATCAACACGGGAACGAACAACTTCCAAAACATTCATAAATTGATCTATTGTCTCACAATTTACGGTTTTTTCTCCACCTTCACTTGAATACAAATAAAACTTTTTAGCAAGCGTATCAACAACACAACGGGTCAGAACTTCTTCAGTGTTGGAAGGCATTGGATTTCTTTTGATTACTGGATCATCATAGCACGGTTTGGTGGTGGTGTCAAGGGTAAAAAACATAAATACTCAAAAAGGCAATATGGCACAAAAAATATACAAAAGAATTGGTATTCGAAGAGATAATAATCTTGGTGATTTGTCGGATAAAACAAGTTCTTTAAACAATCTTTTAGATACATTAGTTGATCAATCATCATCAACTTTCATATCAGAAGACCTAGATGCGATTCGAAATATATTTTCATATGGTCTGACAAATGATGGATATAAATCAATCATTGGAAGTAAAACAGTCGGCACTGGAAATAGTGGAGTTAATGTAGATTTTTTACCAAGAATTACATATCAAAATAGATTAGATCAGTTTAAAGTCTTCGCAGGAGTTCCAAGAATTAATGGTGGTAATGGTCTAACCGCAAAATATTATAACTTTAATCAAGTTTTTGAGAATACGGTGGGAGTATTCTCCGGAACACCAATATCAACAAATAATTTCTGGGAGAACGGAAACTTTAATTACAGTCAAAAAATTACACCAGAGTCCATAAACACAAATGGTGGAGTAGAATGGTCTGGATATTTTATACCAACTTCAACAGGAACTCATACATTTTATGTAAGCACCTCTGCTCTTATGAGCTTTGAATTTGAAACCGAAGGATATACAAGTGGTATTGGGACATACACTGAACAATCAAGAATTGGTTTGACCACAACCTTTACCGGGTCTGGAACTCAATTTACAAATATTATTACATTAGAAGGTGGTGCAGTCGGAATACAAACAATTACAAGAAATATTGGTATAGGTCAAAGTTTATCCAATGCTAATATTCGAACCGGAACAGTAGTTGAGACTTATGATCGAAGTAGTGGGGTTATTACTCTAACTCCTCCGGTTGGATTTACCACCGCAATTACATCCACAATTACCAGTGAAAATATCGTTTTTAATAAGGCAATCGGTCAGAATACTCAAATATCTTATACGACTTATGTTTTAGAAGCACAGAGAAAATATAATATTCGAGCAAGATATTATATTCCACAGGCAATTGATGCAATTGGAGTTCTTCGTAATATTAATTTTGATATTGCATATCCAGGAGGGTCTGCAGGAGAATTAAGATTTACAAATCTTTATTCATCCGACTATGATTTCAGTGATTCCGCAAAAGGACAGATTAATACATTTTTAGATAATTCGATTCTTTCCGGTGGCGGGTCAATAGGAAGCACAGTAACATCTGCAGGATATGTTAAGGTTAAATCCACAAAAAAGGTAGATATTACTTATCGTCCAAAAACATCATTAGGAGCAATTACAAAGGCAACCACCACAGGAACAACAACCAATAATACAAAAATTATTTCCGTAAGTAATACTGATGGTATTGAAGTTGGAAATTATATATTTGGTGTCGGAATTTCAACAAATACAGTTGTGAATGAGATTGTTATTAATAAATTTATTGTAGCAAGTGGAATATCAACAGCATCTGGTTCCACAACTCTAACCTTTATAGATCATCGTGGTTTTGTAAAAAGAGCGGTGGGTTCGACCAGTTCAACCACGCTTACATTAAGTTCAGGAAATACAACCGACTTAAAATCAGGAATGGTAGTAATTGGTAGTGGTACGGCAGAATATACCGGAATTACAACCACTGGCAGTGCTAGTGCGGTTACAATTTCTCCTTCACAAACAGTTGGTGCCGGAACAACATTTTATTTTTATCAGTCCAGAGGATTGATTAATGAGGGTCTTGCGGCATTCTGTGTTCCTGCCGTTACAAAATGTATGATCACAACTTCTCCCACGGCATCCGGGGCGACAACTCTCAATGTTATATCAACAACAGGTGTCTCGAATGGTTGGAGAGTTCTGGGAGCTCAGTTTGCCAATGGAACAACAGTTTCGAGTACAACGGCAACCACGGTTGTAATTAGCACGGCAACCATTGCCGGTTTGGCTTCGGGAGGAAACTTCACAGTCACAAGTACTTTATTAGTAGATGGAGACCGTTCATTATGCTGCCCACCAACAGATACTTCTCCACCATTTAGTCCGACAGAAAGTGGATTAGAAACAACTTCTAATTTTCCAAATCTTAAAATTGATGGTGGTAATATAAAGTTTGATAATTTGAGAGCAACCATTGCTAGTGGAAACATTACAAATACTAATATTGACGGCAGTGATGCTTCTACCAAAAGAATATCGATTCAGACTCCTTCGGGGACTTTTAAGATTTTATGTGCGTAATAATATGTAATAAGTTTCTCCATTAATTATTACTGGTAATTTATGTGTGAAAGTTGTTGCCAGAACTGAACTATCAGAATCGGCAGTAATTCCTTCTATTATAATTTTACCAGATGCATTATCAAAATTTAGTTCTCCCACAGAAACCTCCGTACTCGAAGTTTGTAGTGAGGAAGAAACTTCAGACCAAGGATTATTATCACTCGAAAATGCTCTAGTATCTCCAATAAAAACTCCTGGAGATTTTGAATTTGATATCCCAGTACCATCTACATTTAACCCAACCGGGTCTGTTATAATTACCGAACCTTCGAATTTAATGTCTTTTGAAATTGTTCGGTCTTCGTCTATTCTATATTTTTTTTCAATAAAATATTTTGTGGTTTCATTATTTGATGCGGTGGCAGTCATTGTGCTATTAACACTACCACCACTAGGAAAATATGAAAACCCTCCAGTGTCTTGAATATCTGGTTGAATATAATTAACAAGATTTTCTTCTGTTACAAAATCTTTACGAATAAAATAAAAATCCGTTGGAGATACACTGGATACAACTATGGTATTAATTCCTAAAGTTGATGGTGTTGTTGAGAGTTTAAATTGAGTTTCTCCATTTGAATTGCAAACAAAATATTCGGTGCCTGTTATTAAATTTGTTGCTCCGACATTCACATTTTTATTCACACCAACAATATCATCATTCGTAAAAACAAATTCATTATTTGGATATGAAAAAAATCCATTAGATAAAGTATTATATGAAACGGTAGAAATATTTCGAAGATTATTTTGTAGGATTCTTAAGTCATTTGCAGTTCCGGCACCCGCCAAATTATCAATTGCAACCGTTTCGTTTGGAGTCTCTTGAAGATTTAAGTTTTTTAAAAATCCCTGATTTTGTTTTGTCATTTTAGTTATAAACGATGGACCAACCTTTTGACCTTAAAATATCAATATTATCCAATGCGGTCCCACTTGGAAGAGCATTTCCTCCTCTTAAATTAATACTCACACCACCACGATTTACAGATTTATAATTTAAATACAAGTCTGCAATAATTTGATTAACTGCCTGCTGTGTTAAAAGATTTCCGGACAAATCCAAATATCTTAAATTGTAATTATTCTTAAGTCCTCCGGTTTTATATGTAGTGAATTGATTATTAAAAAGAATAAGATAATATAAATTAGGACATTCCTCAAAACTTGGTATTTCTCCTGCCATTTGATTATTATGAGCATAGAAATAGGCAAGATATCCAAGATTTGTGAATTTACTTAATGATGTAAATTGATTATTATACATAAACAAATAATATAGATTCGACAGATTTTTAAATTCCGGAATTGCACCACTCAAAGCATTATAAGTTACATCTACATAATGAATATTTCGGTTTGATCCAAGATTTGGCATTGCCCCCGTAAAATTATTATAATGTAAAACTAGATATGTCAAATTTGAATTTGTTGTTAAGTAAGGAATATTTCCCGTAGTTCTTCCATAAGAAATATACCAGAGATAATATAAATTTGGAGTATATGAGAATGCATTTGGATGTATTGGAGTTGTAAGAAGATTTCCGGACTGTAAAAGCATATATGATAAATTAGGACATTTTTCAAATGTTTTTTCGGGAATTACATAACTAGTATCCCCATTTGGATCCCCACCAGTCAAAGCAGTATAACGAAGTTCAAGATAACTTAATGCGGTATTTGTGAATTTTGGAAGTGCTCCTGTAACTCCGGACGCATATAGATAAAGAGTGCTTAATGAATTACATCCTTCATATAAATAATTTCCACTCACTATGAGTGGTCCGGCATTTCTGGCATAGTGATGATATAAAGTCGTGAATGAACTTTTACCTGCCAACCCAGTTGGTAGAGGTAATCCAGTGTTTCCTGTGTTTATTGATTGTATTTTTGTATTATCAACATTAATCTGAACTGTTCCGCCCAGATAATAATTACCATAAAGATCAAGAGTTGTTAGATTTGTAAGATCATTTATAGTCTTTGCATTTCCGGATGTTGTTCCAAATGCCCTAAAATCATTATTTTGAACCGAATAAGTCACACAACTATTTGGAACATTTGGTAATTGACAAGTTGGATCATCATTATCAGGATGAAAATATTGACCTCCACCTCGACTTAAATATAAAACAGTTAAACCAGTAAATCTATTTGCAATAATATTCTGTGGTATTGAACCATAAAAGGTTGAGGCAAGATATAATTCCTTTAAAGTGGTTGGTATTTTATTAATGATATTGCTATTTAATTTTCTTTCGGTTTCGGTTTCACTTTGATGAAGTGGATTTCCTATTAAATTTAAACTTGTAAGATTTGGTGAAATGAATGTAAAATCAGGAAAATTTCGAAGTTGATTTGACGAAAAATTGAGTTCGGTTACATTTTCAAATTTGACTGCAGGAAGTTCTGCAATATTTGCCGAAGTCAAAGTAATTTTGGCAATATTATCAGGATTATAATAAAATTGAATATATCTTTCTCGTGAAACAGAAGACCTAAAATTAATCGAGGATGTTGTATTTCCCTGATTTGCAAAATTTGAAAAATTGTTTGCATTTCCGGTTTCTATAATCTTCCAACTTGCCGGAGTGTTACTAATAAGAGAAGTTAAAGTAATTGAGGCATCTAAATCTCTAAAAAATCCGGTAAAAACAACCGGAATTCCTTTCATTGCATAAAGAACGACAGTTGATCCTCCTATGGTGCAACTAATTTTAGATGTTGGAAATTCAGAGTCAAACTCTTTTGCCTGTGGAGTAAGAGTTGTTTGCAGTCTTGGTCCGGATGTTCCAGACTGTGTTCCAAATTGTAAGGCACCGGTTTTAATACCTACTTGTGCCCCATAAGAAATTGGTACGGTGGTTCCAACTCCAACAGAACTCCAGGCACTTACTCGTGATGTCGAAATATCAGCAATTTTAACTGTTGATGTGGCAAAATCCACATAACGAAATCTAACCGCATTACCACTTATAGATCCATTAATTCCCAAATTTCCAAATAAAGTTCTTTCGGTTCCGGATTTAAGATCTAATGTCCCAAGATAACTTGAGGATTCTGTATTAAATCGACTTAAATTTTTATAAATTGGATCCGTAAGTCTAGAAAGACTTATCCAGTCTCCTTGAGTTGCTCCGGCATTTGCAGATCCTTTAATTACATTTAGAGCAAGTCTTGGAAGATTTAAAAATACTAATGCAGTTTCTTTATCTCTAACATCTGCCAAATTCTTTGTTACATCTAAACCAAATATCTTTGGATTTTTTATTGCCATTTTATTGCTCTTTAAAGTTTAGACTTGTTTGTATTGATCCGAAATCTCCAGAATCAATTTTTTTGGCAACTATGAAAGTTGCATCTACATTATTATTGTCCGGAGTGATGACTCTTCTATCCTGCCCGAATACTTTATTCATATTTATTGATTTTGTAGTATTTGCACCAATATAAAGAACATCTCTGGTTTGTGATGGTCTTAACTGTGAATTGTTTTGAGTATCCACGAGTGCCGATGACAATCTGTCAATTTCCAAAAAGTTTGTTGGTGATGTTCCGGTATTATCAGTTTTTCCACTATAAAGTTCTATGGTTGCTTTATTATTGATATACCATTTTGGACTTATAGTTCTTTGAAAATTTCCTATAGTTTCTTTAACAGATATATTGTTAATTTGAGAATTGTCTTGCAATTTGACAACAAGATAAAATGGAAATGGATTAAAATTAAATAATTTTGAAGAATTAACATTTCCGGTTCCTGTTAATATAACCGGTCTTAATAGTAAAGAAAAAGATCCTGATGGTATTGAGTCCACTGATGATACTTGAATATGTGAAAATGGATTTCCACCGGAAAGATAAGGACCAACTGGAGTTCCAATAAAAGTGGCACCGGGAATAATGGTTTCATTGGAAGAATTTTTTAAGGCAACCTGACCACCTGCATATATTAATGAAGGAAAGGTTCCGGGTATTTGAATATAAAAATTACCATCACTAGCATTAGTTTGTGGATTTGTTGAAAATTTTGAGGCATTTTCAATCTCAACAACATCATCAACCTCAATCACAACCTTTGAACAAGTTCCTCCTGCCGGATTCGAAATCCCAGGAATTCGATAATCAATACCCATTCTTACTGGAGGATTTCCGGGAAACCAACCCTCACCCTGCTCGGATCCGTTTTCGTCAAAATATGCATAACTATGTGAATGTTTTCCAAATAATATATCACTGTTAGGTAGAACCGTAGTTGTTGCCGCACCAATAACAAATCCATTGAGACTATCTGGTAAAGAAACAACAGGAGTTTTATTGGTAATTCCAATTAAAAAGTCGGCAAAATGTGCATAATCATCTCCATTATTTGGATTTATAAACTGGATTTCAATTTTTGATCCGGTGAATTTAAAATCTGATGCGGCAACGGCATTATAATTACTCAATCTTACTGGATAGGGATATGTTTGATTTATGTTTAGTGTCGTATTAATTCCAGCAACACGATCATATATTAAAGTTCCAGAAATATCTCTGTTTCCTAAAGTAAGACTTGAAGTTCCAACAAATCCTTCAATTTTTGCACTGCCATAAGAAATTCCAGTTCCGACTTGATCAGCAACACTTGCAATATATGCATTATAAATTGATGGTGCAATCAGTTTTGCACCAATATCACTTTCATAAAAATAACTTCCGGGATTTGCCGAAATTGTGCTTCCATCGGTAAATGTGATATTCACATCTCTACCACTTTCGGTTGTTGCAATTCCTGGAGTATAAACGTGACCAAATCCCGGACAGGCAGAACAAGTCACTACCTTTACTTCTGTTAAAGAATCGGTGGATATATTTAATTGAGTTGGAATAATTAATTTTTTATTCTCTATTTCAACTCCATCACGATTTAATATGAATTCCTTTGGGCGAATTCCTAAAAGAGTTTTTTCACCAGTGGTAAAAATAGTCTTTTCATTTGAACTTACCGAATATATTTGAGATGTCCCTTCATCACCACCATCTATATAATAAGAAGCACCATACTTATACAAATATTGTGGAGTTCTTACATTTCCCGTATTTGCTATATTAAGAGAATATTTAAATCTAAAATAAGAATCACGAAGACAGGGAGACTCTAATGAGTTTTCAATCACCAGAGTATGAGCAACAACCCATCTGGCATCTCCATTATCACTGGGAATATAAACATAAAATCTGGCACCAATTGCACCATACCAACCAAACTCAATTTTATACATTGTAACTTTTTCCGGTTGAATTAAGTAACCGGAAGGACCATTTGAGTTTAAAGGATCCCCATTAAATTTATCTCTTGGAATATTAATAGTCCAATATAATTCAGAATCAAGAGGATTTCCACTTGCTATTCTTGTTTGATCCGTAGAAGTTAAACCATTTCTAACCAAAACTTGAGTCGAAAGAGGTATTGTGCTTCTACGAACAATTGAAAATTGTCCGGCATCAATTCTAAACACATATTGGTCTGTTGGATTTGCTATACCCCATTCTAAAGTAATCCCGGTTACTGCCTCTGTTGAAGATCTTAAACCAAATGTAAATCCACTAATTCTTCCTGGTTGATATCTAAAAACTCTTCTAGATTGTAAATAGGCAAATCTTTGATTTGAATCTGAATATCCTGGTCTTGTACTGTCAGAAGTATATACTGCAGGAGATGTTATTTGATTTACTTTGGCAAAATTAAATTTTTGATCCGTATTTACGGGATCAACTAAATTTCCGTCTTTAATATCTCTCCACATATCTGTCCAGGTGTCGATTCTTGCAAATGCATTCTCAATACCGGCAGCATAATTTACATCACCTGACAGTGGTGTGGCAAATCCTGATGGTAAAAATCTTTCTTTCCAAGAATCCGAATATCCAAGAGATGCTCCGGCACCAGTATTAAAATAATTGTGTAAAATATTTCCCAATTGAATAAAATTCAAATATTGTTGAAATAAATCTTTATTGTACAATCCCAATTTTAAAAATTTTGGACCAAACGGAAAAGAATATGGAGTCGGAAATGCCGTGATTCTAATTCCAGATTCTTGAGTCTCTTCTGTTTGTTTTGCCGAATATCTATATCCATAAAGAGAATTTCTTCTTCCTTCCCAAGAACCAAAACTTTGTCCACTATTAACCGAATAAAACTCAAATTCATCCGGATCTAGTCCATAGGAGGATACATTCGAAAATAGACTAAGCTGGGTTTCTGCACGATTCACTCCAAGTAAAGATGTGCTGACTTCACTTGTTTCTTTAAATTGCTCTGCAACCTTAAGAACAGGATTTGACTTTATAACAAATGGAGATATTCTTCTTATTAATACGGTTTCAGTTAAGGGTGAGGTATTAGTTGTATTATTTGAAATAAAAATACTACCAACTCCAACTCTGGAAACTTTAGTTGCATTTGGAATCGAGGCACCAAAAATTAAATCTCCAGGATTAATATTTGGGTTTGTTGTTGCTATTCCAACATTATTGGTAATACCAGAAGAATATGTTGCCGTTGTAGAAGCAATTGAAATTTTATTATATTTTGTCGAAGATGAAGAATCGGAGATTAAAACAACCGAAGTTGATTTCTCCATTGTTGCTCCGGACAAGACATAATTTTCAACTTCGGTTATAAGTTCATTTCCAAATTCATCGGTTAGAACTTCTCCATTTGCAATATTATAAAGTTTTTGTTGAGATATTGTGCTACTAACAGGGCGTTTATCATCACCAATTTTTATATCTTTTTGAAGAGACATAAATCACTGCTCCTCCCAAGTTAAACTCGCAGAAATTTCAGAAGCTGGAGTATTTGCATTGTAAGTTAATTGAGAAGATCCACACAAATATAAACTTTCAATAACATTTGTTAGGGGAAATGATAGATATTCCTTATTATAATCAAAGTATGGAGACAAGTCATATTCTTCCCCCGATGCAGGAACAAAAAGAGAAGAAACAACTGTTCCTGTTTTTGGAATTGGACTTCTTATTTGTGGACTAACTTTAACAGATGACAATTGAGCAAGAGTAAATTCTGATGTTGTGGAAGAAACAAGATTTCCTTCAGAATCAAAATTTTCTTCTCTTAAGAATGGATCTGTTGTTGTTAATATAATATTGTCAGATGTTGAGTTAAGAGCATAAAAATAATACCCATCAGTTTCAATATTTTTTGTTCTGTCCGATCCTTTATTTTCTAAAAATCCTAATACTGAAATTACTCTCTGTGTGGAATCATTTTGAAAATATCCTCTAAAATATCCATAGGTTCCGGTTCCAATATCACGAATATATTCGGCATTTGCTATTCCAACATTCACCGTGAAAGTATTTGCACCAGTAACAGTAACTGTTAGAGCTGTTCCAGGTGGATTTGGATCGGTTAATCTTGGATATGAATGATTTGTGGCATTATTATCAAGAGTACAAGTAAATGTAAATGTGCCTAAAGCAAATGTTACAGTATTACCGTTAGATAATCCATGAGTATTCGAAGTGATAGTTAGAACACCTGTTGTTGGGGCATATGATGCGCCCGATGCCGTAATAGTAGTGTTTCCAAGTGTTTTTGTTATTCCGTTTGTAAGAGAACTTACAAAAGTATGAGTTCCTGCATAAACAATTGTGTTTATTCCAACAAGAGTTGGTGTTCCACTCTTACCAATATTTACATTTGCCGTAAGTGATGGAGAATAACTCGAATTTATGGCAGTAACAAGTGCCGTTGTTTGAAATATAGGAGTTTTTAGTAAATCTAATTTAATTACACCAGTTGAACCGGTTGAAAGTCTTGTTGGATAAACTTGTGTTCGGTTTCTTACATTTCTTCCTGTGCTACTTTGAATAAAATCTCTACATTTAAGACCAATTAGTGGAGTTTTTCTATCCGTAATAATTGTAATATTATTCAACCCAGTTGAGTTTAAGGGAGAATTTAAGTGTAATTTATTAGTTGTGGGATTTACATAAACAACTTCAATATTTTGATCCAAAGGATTAGTCGTTATGATTTTAGATCCCACATAATATGAACTGGATATTCCAGCACTTGCCCCGGCAGTAATAAATGGATCAGTAGATACTCCGGCATTTGTGAGTAATATTTCAGTTGCTCCTGCACCAACAACAAATGATCTTTTCGATCCATAAACCTCAATATTAGTGGGTGTTGAATGACTGAATAATTTTACGGTTCCTCGATCTCCACCGTCAATATAATATGAGGCACCGTATTTAATAATATGTTCTGATGCACTTCCATATGAGAAAGTTGATGATGGTCTGTCGGTGTTTGTATATCCATTTCTAACTCCATTACCCCCACCATAAACCAAGTAAGTAATAGGAAGAGTTGCATTACCTAAAGAAGAAACTTTAAGTTGGTTTGATGCCCGAAGATGATGAACTCTTACCCATCTTGCCTCACCACTACTTACCGGAACATAAGCAAGAAAGAGTCCTCCAACGGCACCATACCAGGAGAATTCAATTTTATACATCGTAACATTATTAAAATCAATATCCCAAATACTAGTATCTTCTATTTCTTCATTCGTATCAGGATCTATTACATTCTGTCCGGCCCGTTTATCAGAAACAGCATCACTATAAAGTAATACATCAGTTTCTCCGTCCAATCTATCTCCACTAAATCTGGATCTTGGTATTCTATATTCATAAACATTCCAATATTCTAGTGCAACATTTTGATTTACCCATTTATCATAATAGGTATTAATTGCATCAATTTGTCCCTTAAGAATTGGTATATCTGTGGCAGATGATGTCAATGTTGTATCAATATATCCTTCCGTATTACCATCGGCATCTGTGTAAAGATAAGGAAACATTCCGGATGGTTTGGATGTTATATATCTGGTTTTTGTTGCTATTTGTCCCGATAAAGGTTGGATAAAGGGAATCGGAGTAATTATTTGATGATTCGAATAATTTCCATTCGTAATCCCCGTAACATCAGTTGCGGATAAGTCCTTTAGAGTTACATTTCCAATTGTACTGACACCGGCAACTTCATAAATTTTAGTATCAGTGAGACCAGTGATGACTCCAACATTAGTTCCTTTCGAATATGAAATATATTGTCCGGTGGTGAGACCAACGGCAGTTCCTCCCGAAACATAAAAAGTTGGAACAGTCGAGACTCCAACATTAACCACAAATTGAGTTGTTGAATTTACCTGTAAAACATTATACCCCGAAGATCTATTTGGATATATTTTTGGAACAGAAGGATCTAAATAGCAGGTCATTGCTATTCCAGATAATGTGATATACTTACCAACACCAAACCCGTGAGCGGCAGATGTTGTGATTACCATCAAACCACTGGTTATATCATAGGTTGCACCAGAAATACTCTTGACAATTCCTGGAATATACAGATTATTTCCACCACTCACAGAAGTAATACCAACCTTATATTCTGGTTGTAATAAAGATGGATCATAAACTGCGGCATGAGTCATCAAAAGATTATCTCTTAAAATAACAAGATCACCAAACTTTTTAGGTTTTCCTGCCGGATTTAAAAGAGCGGTCGCATTTGATTCTGATTCAGATGCTCTTGCCCCTAATGGATCTTGTGGATTTGTTCTACCATAATCTTCTGTTTGTTGTCCGGCACCAGATCCAAAAGGAAGTGAATTTTCATAAATTGTAGCTTGAGTTCTTCTCACCACACAAAAATTATCTTCTGCTCCATTATTTCTGGTTTCCCAATAATACCCATCAAAATTATCAAAAATCCCATATTTACGAACACAGGGATTTTGAATTGATGCTCCGGTTATTGTGGATGGTAATAGTGTGGTTTTGACGCCAAATGTTGCGGCAGAAACACGACCAGGTTGATATCTAAAAAATCTTTTAGATGTTAATACCGCAACTTTATCGGCAGGTGCCTCAATCATTGCACCGGATTCTTCTGGGACGTGAGATAATCCCCATCCCATTGATCCCGGAATACCACTATATGCTCCGGTATTTGGTATAATTGAAAATTGTTCTGGATTTGATGCCCATTCTGTGGGATTTACATCATAAGTATTTACGTCTGCAAAAATTCCAAGAGCAACTTCTGATCTGGGGATTCCAAGAAGTGATAAGGCAACTTCCGACTGAATTTTATTCTGTTCTTCAACCGGAATTACTGATTGATCATTTGCAATAACAACTGGGATGGATTTTTCTGATGCTTGTTGTCCTGCCGGAACAGGAGCTGTTCTACCTATAACTACAACTGATGCATTATTATTGACGTTTGTATTATCAGGCATTTAGGTGACTCCGATTCTTCCCTTTGCAATGAGAAATATGTTTCTTATACTTATATATCCAGTCGCACCACCATTACTTACAGAAGTTGTGGTAAAACCGGTTAGTCTCAAGTTTTTAGTTGCAGAATTAATCTCGATTTTAGATTCAACTTTAAGTTCTCTTGCAGAAAGATCCGGAGTTACGGAATGATTTGCAAGTTTTACAGTATCTCCGATTGAAATTGTACTAAATTGATTTGGATCACTTAAAGTCACCGTATATTGTGTCGCACCCGCTCCAATAACATTCCAAGATCCAGATGAAATACCAACAGTCGTTGTGGTTCCTGTTGGAATATCTAAATATTCGGTTCCAATCACATCATATCCTAGTGCCGAAGATATTCCAAGAGTACTGGTAGTGCCACTCGGAAGAGTTAGTTGAATATATCCATTTTCTCTTCCAAAAGTACCGGCATCTGCAGTGGGAATAGTAAAACTTAAGAACTTTGTTCCAAGAGTTTCACTACTCAAACCTACATTAATGATGGTTGCAATTCCGGCAGAAATTGAAACCAAAGAACTACTAATATCCTTTGCCTCACCATCCTCAATATAAAGCATAACTGGACTATTAAATGTTGCTCCCCTTATAATATTAAGATTTATCGAATTATAATCACTATCATAAATGTCATTTGTTGGAATAAATTCATCAGAAGGTCCAAGAACGATATTTCCGGTTGTGGTAAACTTTCCGGCAGCATATACTCTTATTCCTGTTCCACAATTACGAATAATGTTACCATTTGTTGAAACAACAGAAGTTACAGAAAGATCTAGAGCACCAGGATAGTCCTCAAATAGTGAATTATTGATTCGAAGAACTTCTGATTCTTGAGCATTTAATGGGGAAAAGGAATATCTATCGGTTAAAGAACCGTCTACAAATTCACAATTCTGTACGGATAATCTTCGGGAATTATAAACATAGAGACCGTGTCCAGGAGAATTTCGAATTTCAACATCAGAAAATAATGTAGAAGAAATATTCTCAAAATTTAAAAGATAATTATTTATTTCTCCCTCAAAAAGAATATTATTTGTATTATTACCGTCTATTGTAAGACTTTGGAGCGTAATGTCACCGGCATTCGTTGTTCCTATTCCAACTAAATTTCCATCAAAAGAAAGAGAATTTCCTGCTCCGTCTGTTGAATCATTTGCAAAAAATTGCTGTTTAATGATTGTATTTTTACCCTCACCCTTTAAGGCAAATCCAGTTGGAACAACAAGAGATTGAGTGTAATAAGTTCCACTGGGAAGAACCAGAGATGAAACACCATCAGATATGGCAGAATCAATTGCAAGTTTAAATGCATAAGTATTATCGTGTATTACCTTTACAGAAGGAGTGGTATTTAGATTATAATTTCCATTGACAGTAATTGAACCAGACCCAATGGCAGTAACTGTATCAATTGCCCAACCTCTTCTTGATTCTGTTGTTGCCGTTCCTGTATTTGGAAAATGTATTTGATCATCATCGAATTCGTTTTTAGAAGTTTTTGATGACCATTCTGTTTTTTCATATGAACCATAATCTTTCCAAATTATTCCTGTTGTAGAACTTTCTAATTCTTTTGGTCCAAGAATGGCAATTAATTTTGCATTATCAATAGATGCCGAATCTTCACTACGATAAACTAAAAGACCATTATCTGTGCTTGTTCTTTGAAGAGTGAGTGAAATATGATTTACATCATTAAAATCCCCAAGTGCAGTTACGGCAATTCCTGTTGTTGGAGTTGCTTGAGTTGATATTCCTACTTTACCATTACGATAATGATATTGAGAAACCCAATATCGATAAGTAGTTCCAGAGGTATAATTACCAATTCTTGCGAAACTACAAGGAGTTGTTGTGGGAGGAACAATAACAGAATCGCTCGTTGACGTAACTCCAATTAATTTTACTTTTTCACCAACAAGAAATCTTGTCGTAGATATACCACTAACCACAAGTTTATTTGATACAATCGAACCAGTTCCTGAATATACAGTCGGATCATTACTAATACCAAAACTTCTAAATCTTAATGTATCTAATGATCCTCCACCGGGTATGGCAAGAGTTCCGGTGACAACCAAAGTAGTAGTTTCTATTTGGTCGGAAATTATACCATCTCCGGAAGAAACTTCTTGTATAAGACCAGTATTAGTATTAAAAATTAATGGATATTTATTTGCCATTCATATCTTTTATTTCTAGTATTTATATTGGTTCTATTTCTTTGTTGGTGGTGTCAAGCGATTAAATTCTTAAGAAAAAAGTTCAACCCAAGAATGAATGGTTTTACTCCAGTCATAGTGTTCTCTTGCATAATGTTGGATCTCTTCACATTTTTCTTTATATTCCTTTGGATTATCCTTATAGTACATTAAATTTTTTCTAGTTTCGTTTAGAAATCCCAGTTCATCCAAAGGAACTAAAATTCCCCCACCATGTTTTCCATTTTCTTCAAAATATCCAACAGGAGTTCCTATAATAA
>OFRA01000079.1_pt1 | contig 23547 bp, 22 predicted proteins | sample 1543001 | NCBI WGS metagenome assembly OFRA01 (sample SAMN07774221, study PRJEB24372) | wastewater metagenome | isolation source: Lake Maggiore Verbania | place: Italy: Verbania | collected 2015-12 | reverse complement strand
ACTAAATCGCCGCAGTGAGAGCCAGACTCCGATTAGCAACATCGGCTTAATAAACAACAAAACTATTGCTGGAGCCAAAATCTCCTCCTGCCAGTAAAACACTGTTCCACCACGTACTGGTTTCAATTCAAATTTTCCAGTGCCTCTAATTACTCTGCCAATATGAACCACCTCGCAAATTACTGGTGGTTTCCACTTAGTTATCTCCATAGTGTCAAAAATCCCTAATTTTAAATTTGGATATAGCTTTGGAAATAATCCAGTAAAGGCAAATATCAAAACTCCTTTGCCATTCTTAACAGTTCTATCTTGATCTAACTCTGACCAGACCTTAGTTTGGAGCATCCAATTACTTTGACCTTGCCAGTCAACCAATGCACTCCAGACAGTTTTGATTGGCTTATTAATCTTAATTGTCAGCGAGAGATTTGAAAGCTTATTCATTTTATTCTAATCGCCTCAATTGTTGTTGGAATATCGCTGCACCAACTAACCAGTTCAGCTTGGCCTGCTTTCATAAAATTTTGGGCTGCAAGATGGTCGATAGCAACCTGTAATGGTGCATAAACTCCAGTGGGATCACATACTGCGATAGGTTTGTGGTGAAACTTTAAATATCTACCGACCCAAATTTCAAAAAACTCCTCCAATGTGCCGATACCACCAGGCAAAATAATAAATGCCTCTGCTAAATCCTCAATTTTTGCTTTTCTGGTGCGCATATTTGTAACCACATGCATATTTGTAGCATCTGTATCTTCAAACTCAACCTTCTTCAACCCTTCTGGAATCACACCAATTGTCGCTGCTCCGGTAGATCTTGCACCTTTTGCAACCTCTCCCATCATTGAGGCTTTGCCACCACCCCAAACTAGATCCCAACCTTGATCGCCAATTGCTTTTCCAATATTAAATGCCAATTCCAGTGAAGTTTGTGGAATATTGGGAGCAGATGAGCAGAATACTGATACGCGCATGAAATTAGTCTATTGCCTTCCATGCACTTTGATACCGTTGGCTAATGAACGCTAGCCAAAGCACCGCATATGGCTTTGGTATTGCCACCCAAAACCTTTCAGCTTCAACCCTTGAGTGTTCCTTCTATCAATTAGGTCTTGGCAATCCACCAACAAATAACATGGATAGTAATTTCAAATCCTTAATTGGTGAAGATCCAATCCGTAAGGTTAAACGGGTTGCAATTGAGGTAAAGAGTAATCTCAACGATAAGCCAAAAGATGCTGCAGATGTCTACTTAAGATTGCATCTACTCTCTCATCGGTTAGTTAAACCAAATAGTATTAATTTAGACGGAATTTTCTCCTTACTTTCAAATGTGGTTTGGACATCAGCTGGGGCTTGTGAAGTTGAGGGCTTTGAGAAAGTAAGGCCACAATTACAGAGTAAGTTTCAAAACCTCACCATTTACGGTGTAGATAAATTCCCAAGAATGGTTGATTATGTAATTCCAGCGGGCGTGAGAATTGCAGATGGTGACCGGGTCCGACTAGGTGCTTACTTATCTGCTGGCACAACTGTCATGCATGAAGGCTTTGTAAATTTTAACGCTGGCACCTTAGGTAAATCTATGGTGGAGGGAAGGATTAGTGCCGGAGTAGTAGTTGGCGATGGCAGTGATATTGGTGGCGGTGCCTCGATTATGGGCACCTTAAGTGGCGGTGGTAAAGAGATTATTTCTATTGGCGAAAGAACTTTACTGGGGGCAAACTCTGGGGTTGGAATTTCGCTAGGTAATGATTGTGTAGTTGAGGCGGGAATTTATGTCACTGCTGGATCAAAAATAACGTTACCAGATGGAAAAATAGTTAAGGCTAAAGAGTTAAGTGGCGCCAATAACTTGTTGTTTCGGCGCAATTCGCAAACTGGATCACTTGAAGTGCTGCCAAAAACTGGTAGCTGGGGTGGCTTAAATTCAGTACTGCACAAAAATTAATCTTTAAATAGTTTTTTAGGCGAGGTAAGAAAACCCACTCCCCATGAAAAATGCATAGTTGCCAGTACAAATGGCATGATCAATCTATCAACTAATTTCTTTCCGATTAGAAATCCGCCGATAAGTAATAGAAAAATGTAAGCAAGGCTGGGCAATATTAGAATTCGGTTTATAAATAATCCGCTAAATATAGATACTAGAGTTATGACAACTGCAATCGGTGGAGCAAGGTATCGATAATTAACCGTCTGTGGATGCTGACGAGCAATAACTCTGCGCCAGCGACCGTATTGGAAATACTGTTTAGCTAATTTACTAAATGAGTTACGTGGTCGGTAGGTAACAATTAATCGTGGATCAAACCAAATTAAACCGCCCTGCTTTCGCATTCGATGGTTTAATTCCCAATCTTGTGCCCTGATATAACGCTCATCAAAACCACCGGCTGCAATAATCGCAGATTTCTTAAATACTCCAAGATAAACAGTGTCGGAAGCACCAGCTTTACCGCCTGTGTGAAATTTGGATGGTCCAACACCTAATTTAGATCGCATTGCTTGTGCGATGGTTCTTTGCAAGCCAAACTCACTATTGGCGTACATCAATCCACCCACATTTACCGCACCCGTCTCTTGCATAATCAAAACTGCAGTTTTTATATAAGTTCTGTCAATCTCTGAATGCCCATCAATTCTGCAAATAATCTCAAAAGAGCTGGCCTTTATTGCCAGATTTAAACCCTTAGCCGTTTGCCCAGTTGGATTATCAACTAATTTAATCCTCTTATCACTAGCAGCTAATTCGCTGGCAATTTGATTTGTTTTATCTTTTGAAGGTCCTAATGCCAAAATTATTTCTAGTTCACCGGCGTAATCTTGCTGAAGGATTGCTGAGATGCAATTTCCAAGATCTGCTTCTTCATTGAGAATTGGCAAAATAACTGTGACCGCAGGTGATGATAAATGATTCATAACCACTCCGATCATAATTTGTGCTCAGTAATTCCCTGCCCATAATCTAGGATAAGAAGATGAAATCTGCTCGAAGTGTCAGGATCTTTACTGGTATTTCGATAGCCACTCTAGCAATATCGGCAATTAGCGCACTGGCCTTTGGCACAGTCTCTGCTTCAATTACCAAGATTGATGCATTTGCAGGTATTGATAAGCGGCCTGATAAGAAATCTTCAGCTATTAATTATCTACTGGTTGGCTCTGATACTCGAGAGGGATTAACAAAGGCTGAATTAAAAGAGTTACGAGTTGGTTCAGTTGCTACTGCCGCAGGTAAAAGATCTGACACCATGCTGTTGGTGCATATCTCAAAGGCAAGAGATAAAGCGGTATTAGTCTCTATTCCTCGCGATACTTTTGCTTTAATTCCAGCACACCTTAATAAAGCTGGCAAAACAATTCCAGCTGTTCACTCTAAAATAAATTCAGCATTTAATTGGGGTGGAGCACCTTTATTAATTCAAACAATTGAGGAGATGACCCAACTTAAAATTGATCATTATGTTGAAGTAAACTTCGCAGGATTTGCCAGTGTCATTGATTCTCTAGGTGGTATTGAAGTTTGTACCAAAAAAGATATTGATGATCCAAAGAGCCACTTAGTTTTACCCGCCGGAGTTCACACGCTAAATGGAATTGAAGCTCTTAAATATGTCCGGACACGAGAGTTTGATGGCATGGGTGATATTGGCAGAATGCAACGCCAGCAAGCATTTATGTCTTCGGTATTAAAAAAGGCCACTAGTGCAGGTGTTTTACTTAACCCAATTACGATGACAAGTTTCATAAATTCATCCCTTGCTGCCGTAACAACTGATGAAGGCTTAAAAAACTCAGATTTGATAACCCTTGCCAAGCAGATGAAATCACTTGCAACATCAAGTGTTAGAACATTGACTGTTCCACTTTCGGATCTGAATTACTATTCAAATGGTGTTACAGCCTCTGTCTTATGGGATCCAGTTCTAGCACCAGAGTTATGGGATCGCTTGCGCGAGGATCGAGCAGTAGTTGATGAAGTAACTGCCTCGCCATCACCATCATCGACAAAAGCCGCCAAGGTTGAAATAGTAGATAAATTTAAAACCCGAACAGCTGACGATAATATCTGCCGTTAATAATCAACCTCTTAGATAGGCTCTATACATGGCGTTAAAGCTTTCAGTAATTGGCACTGGGTATTTAGGTGCAACGCATGCTGCCTGCATGGCCAGCTTGGGCTTTGATGTTATCGGTTTTGACACTGAAGCTAGCAAAATAGAATTGTTAAGCAAAGGTAAAGTTCCATTTTATGAACCTGGATTAGAAGAATTGCTATCTGAGCAGATTAAATCAGGTCGTTTAACATTTACAAATAATGTTGCAGATCTGGCAGACGCCGATGTTCATTTCATTTGCGTAGGAACACCTCAGATTAAAAATGGTAATGCTGCTGATTTAACCTATGTAAATTCAGCGTTAGAGGCGATTGCAAAGCTTGTAAAGCCTGGCGGCTTAGTCGTTGGTAAATCAACAGTTCCAGTTGGTACTGCAACAAAGTTAAGAAACAGATTATTAGAGCTAAATCCGAAGGCAGACCTTGCTTGGAATCCTGAATTCTTGCGCGAAGGTTTTGCCGTTGAAGACACCTTAAGACCGAATCGATTGGTTGTTGGTGTTGTAAATGACAGTGCGGAGCAGATCTTAAAGGAAGTTTATGCAATTAATCTTAAGGATAAAACTCCATGGGTTAGAGCAGATCTACCAACTGCAGAATTAGTAAAGGTAGCTGCTAATTCTTTCTTAGCAACAAAGATTTCATTTATCAATGCTATGGCTGAAATATGTGAAGCTGCCGGAGGTGATGTCACGGTGCTTGCAAAAGCTATTGGCTATGACCCAAGAATTGGAAGTCGATTCTTACAAGCTGGAATTGGCTTTGGTGGCGGCTGTCTACCAAAAGATATTCGTGCATTTATGGCAAGAGCTGAAGAACTTGGCGCCAGCCAAGCAGTTGAGTTCCTGAAAGAAATTGATGCAATCAATTTACGTGCCCGTCAACGAGTTATTGAATTAGTTCGTAAAGATTTATCAGATGACCTGCAAGGTAAGAAGGTTGCAATTCTTGGTGCGGCATTTAAACCTGATAGTGATGATGTTCGCGACTCCCCAGCACTAGATATCGCAGCACAGATTCAAGCAGCCGGAGCAGTTGTTACCGTCCATGACCCTAAAGCTATTGCTAATGCTCAAAAGCGCTTTCCTGCCCTGAATTTTGCAGATGATGTGAATACCTCACTTAAAGATGCAGAAATTGTTCTACACCTGACAGAGTGGAAAATTTATCGAGAGATTGATCCAGTCAAGGTTAAATCAATTGTTAAAAATCCAATTATTATTGATGGCAGAAATGCATTAGATCGCGACCTGTGGCAATCTGCTGGCTGGAAATTTAGAGCACTCGGCCGCAGCAATAATGAATGATTCAATAGATAAATTATTAGCCTTAAAAACTTGGGCTGTTGTTGGTTTAAGCAATAATTCTGAACGTGCCGCTTTCGGAGTTGCAAAGCTGTTAATAGAAAAAGGGCACCAAGTAATTCCTGTTCATCCAAAGGCAGAAACTGTTCATGGTCAAAAAGGATATGAGAAATTATCAGATATTCCTTTTCAAATTGATGTTGTAGATATCTTCGTTAACTCTGACTTAGCGGGTGAAGTTGTAGATAGTGCAATCGCAATAAATGCAAAGGGAGTTTGGCTGCAACTTGATGTAATTGATCAGAGTGCTGTTGAAAGAGCAGAAAATGCTGGTCTGATCGCAGTTATGAATCGATGCCCTGCTATCGAATATAGAAAACGACCTTAGTTATTCAACAATTTTTCCACTGTAATACTGCTGTGCATGAATTATCTCTGTAAGTAACTCCTCAAGATCATCGCCAGCAACTGCTACCTGTTTGATCGATTGATCAAACTTAAGCCTTGGATTTCTCGCCATTAAATGCAAATATGGCCGGTAGTCATCGCTGTCTTGATCAGTTTCCAATGCTCCTGTTACTACATATTTTGAAAGCAATTCAGTGCTGCCTAAAGGTAAATCAAGGACTGCGCGTAGGTTTTGTTCATAAAAATTAGTTACAGAGCCAATTTGAGTCCAGTAATTCGTAGTAGGTGTCATCCAGTTGATTCCAATTAATTTTTTGTATTCGACTGCGTCAACTATCAATTCAAATCCACCAACTAAACCCACCTCTGCGGCAAGTTTTAAAACTGAAATTTGTATCTCCTGCGCTATCTCATCACTAATTCCAGGAAGGGGGGTAATGCATAATTCATTTGTTAACAAGGTAATCGGCCAGCTTGCAGCTTGTGCATGTGCTGATCTAGCGACCAACACCGATAACCGCTCACCCTCACCTGAATGGGAGGTTATTTTCGCTAACTCTTCAATTGTTTTAGATGAAGGATAAATTCGAATTCCAGATTTTTCTGCAGTTTTAATTGCTGAAGTTGAGATGATTGCCGGATCGACATAAAGTAAATCGCACTCTTTAGCGAATTCAATTAAATCAGAGCCTGACATTTCCTTGCTCGAAGTTTTAATCCCAATGCCCAATTTTGTTGCCTGCACTTGGTAGGCATTCTGACTCTGCTCTTGCGCAATAAGTCCAATAAATGGCGGCTTCATGTAATAAGGTTACCTGCATAATGGTTCAGATAATTCTTGCCTCAGCATCACCATCTCGGCTTCGCCTTTTAGAAAGCGCTGGGATCTCTCCTAAGGTTTTAGTTAGTGGGGTTAACGAAGAGGCCTCTGAACTTGATTCACTTACTCCCTCAGAACTAGTTATAGCTTTAGCGATTCTAAAAGCACACACCGTTAAAGAGTTAGCTCCTGCCGATTCTTTAATTATTGGATGTGATTCAACATTTGAGTTTGAAGGAAAATCACTTGGCAAACCAGGGAGCAAAGAAAATGCAATTGCTAGGTGTAAGCAATTAAGTGGTAAATCTGGATATCTTCACACTGGGCATTGCGTGATCGATTTAAAAAATGGCATAGAGTTAAGTGAAAGATCAACCTCGAAAGTTCAATTTGCTCAAATGACTGATGCTGAGATTAATGATTATGTAGATTCGGGTGAACCTTTAAATGTTGCAGGTGGCTTCACATTGGATGGCTTAAGTGCTCCATTTATTACAAATATTGAGGGTGACCCGAGTGGAATTATTGGCTTATCGCTACCTTTATTAAGAAAAATGGTTATCTCATTAGGGTATAGCTGGCCTGACTTAAAAAATAAGTAAGTATTTAGGATAAGTTTGGCTTATGAAGAAGTTGTATAAAGACCCTATTGGCACAGCTGAAAAATCTGCCAAAGCGATTGCAAAGATAACTGGAAAAGCCAAGCATGATGTTGCACTCGTTATGGGATCAGGTTGGATTTCAGCCGCTGACGCACTTGGCACACCCACTCATGAATTTGCTGTAACAGAATTACCTGGCTTTCCTGCGCCAACAGTTGCAGGCCATGGCGGAAAGTTGCGTTCTTATAAATTATCAAATGGTTCAAATGCTTTAGTTTTCTTAGGTCGTACCCATTTTTACGAAGGTTTAGGCATGGAGCCAGTAGCACATGCGGTCAGAACTGCGGTTAAAGCAGGGTGTAAAAATATTGTTCTTACTAATGCCTGCGGAGGAATTAATACAGATTACAAAGTGGGACAGCCAGTATTAATCAGAGACCACATCTCACTGACAGCTGCTTCACCATTAATTGGTGCAGATTTTGTTGACCTTACAGATTTATACAGCAAGAGATTAAGACAGATTGTTAAAGAGGAAGATCCATCTTTAGCTGAAGGTGTCTATGTTCATTGGCGTGGACCTTCCTATGAAACACCTGCTGAAATTAAAATGATGAGAAGTATGGGAGCGGATTTGGTTGGAATGTCTACTGTTCCAGAAGCAATTGCTGCACACGCCCTCGGCGCAGAGATTCTTGCAATTTCTTTGGTGACAAATGCTGCTGCTGGAGTAACTGGTGAAAAACTAAATCATGCTGAAGTCATAGCCGCTGGTAAAGCTGCTGCTGATCGGATGGGAAATTTACTAGCGAAGGTTTTGCCTAAGTTGTGATCTCAGATCAGCTAAGAAATGAAGTTTTAGATTGGATTGATAATGATCCAGATGCAAAGACAGCTAATCAATTAACACAGTGGCTTAAAGAGGAAAATAAAACAGAGTTAGAAAGATGTTTTGCTGGGTTCTTACAATTTGGCACAGCTGGTTTACGTGGCCCAATGGGCCCTGGTCCTTCCTGCATGAATCGAGCTGTTGTAAGTAGAACAGCGACTGGAATTCTTGCATTTATGAAAAAAAATAATTTGAGTTCAGTAGTCATTGGCCGTGATGCTCGGCATGGATCAGAGCAATTTGCTAAAGACAGCGCAGAGATATTTGCTGGTGGCGGTATAAAAACTTATGTATTACCAAGAGAACTTCCAACTCCAGTTCTCGCATATGCAGTCAATAAAATAAAAGCTGACGTTGGAATTATGGTTACGGCAAGTCATAACCCAGCAAATGACAATGGCTATAAGGTTTATTTGGGTGGAGTATTTGATGGCATTAATTACCATGGCTCTCAGATAATCTCCCCAATTGATACGCAAATATCAAATCTAATTGAAGTGGCTGAAAAACAACCTGCTAGAGCCGACCAATATGAAATTGTTAATGAATCTGTAATTGATCAATACATAGTAGAAGTATCAAAGTTAGCGACTAAACCAAATAACTTAAAGGTTATCTACACGCCACTGCATGGAGTCGGGGCCGAAACATTTATAAAGGTTTTTGAAAAATCTGGATTTAAGGCACCAATAGTTGTGAAAGAACAAGTCAAACCTGATCCAGATTTTCCCACTACAGCCTTTCCTAACCCGGAAGAAGCCGGAGCTATCGACATGGCACTTGCCTATGCAAAGGAACATAATGCAGATTTAGTCATTGCTAATGACCCAGATGCTGATCGTTGCGCAGTTGCAATTAATGATTCAGCACTTGGTTGGCGGATGTTACGAGGGGACGAAGTTGGCGCACTACTTGGTCACTATTTAATTAGCAAGAGTTCAACAAAGGATGTTCGAATTGCGAATTCATTAGTCTCATCATCTCTGCTTGGGAAAATAGCAAACAAGCATCACTTGGAGTTCAAAGAAACTTTGACGGGATTTAAATGGATTTCTAAAGTTGAGAACCTTTTATTTGGATATGAAGAAGCGCTTGGTTACTGCGTTGATGCAGCAAATGTGAATGATAAAGATGGAATTAGTGCTGCTGTCGTAATTGTTGAGATGGTTGCGGAGTTGAAGGAAAAAGGGTTCACCATAAATGAATATCTGGAAAAAATAGGCCAAGAGTATGGCTTTCATTCAACTGATCAGATTTCACTTAGATTTAGCGATCTTAAGCAAATAGATCTATTGCTCAGCAAAGTAATTGATCAACCACCTACAGTTCTATCCGGTCATACATTGGTATCTAAAGAGAACTTAAGTCAATCAAAGTTAATGCCAACCCCTGGCATTAGATTGAAGTATGAAAATGGGATTCGAGTAATTATTAGACCGAGTGGAACTGAACCTAAACTTAAATGCTACATAGAGGTGGTGGCTATAAGTAAAAATGAGGCCGAATCTCTAATCTCGCAAATAAAGCAGGCATTGACTAAAGTACTCACATGATTATTGATGGAAGTGAAAAATCACTTCGAAAGTTTCTGTCAGATCTACCTCCTGTAGATCAAGTAGGAGCAGAAGCAAGAGCAGCAATGCTAGCTACTCGAAGTATTAAAACTAGTAGTAAAGCCTGGGCCATTGATATGGCAATAAGCATGGTTGATCTAACAACTCTTGAAGGAGCAGATACTCCTGGGAAAGTTAAAACTCTTTGCGCCAAAGCTGTCAGGCCAGATCCATCTGATTTAACTGTTCCATCCGTGGGTGCAATTTGCGTTTACAACGATATGGTAAAAATTGCGCGCACTGAATTAGATCGAATCGGTGGTAAATCCCTGCCGGTTGCAGCGGTTGCAACAGCATTTCCATCTGGCAGAGCATCTCTTGCTGTTAAGAAGATTGATACACAGGATGCAATAGATGCTGGTGCAAATGAAATCGATATGGTCATTGACCGTGGTGCTTTTCTATCGGGCAGAATTTATGATGTCTTTGAAGAGATTAGAGTTATTAAAGAAATTTGTGGAAAAAAAGCTCACCTTAAAGTTATTCTAGAAACAGGTGAATTAGTTACATATGACAACGTTAGAAAAGCTTCATACCTTGCGATGTTGGCTGGCGCAGATTTCATTAAAACCAGTACTGGAAAAGTCGCACCAGCAGCTACTGCTCCAGTTGTTTTGGTAATGCTTGAGGCAGTCCGTGATTACTTCACCTTAACTGGTGAAAAAATTGGTGTTAAACCTGCTGGTGGAATTCGCACAACTAAGGATGCAATCAAACAGCTTGTGCTTGTAAAGGAAACTGCTGGGGAACAGTGGCTAACCCCAGATTTATTTAGAATTGGGGCTAGCGCCTTACTAAATGATTTACTCATGCAACGAATGAAGCTACGTACTGGGCACTACGCTAGTGCCAACTACGTAACTGTAGATTAGGAGCGTTATGAGCGATTTTGAGTACGCAAACGCGCCTGAGTCAAAGGCAATTGCAAATATTTCACCAAGCTATGGCCTGTTTATTGGCGGTAAGTTTGTAGATCCTAAAAAAGGAAAAAGTTTTAACACTATAAATCCAGCCACTGAAGAGTTGTTATCAAAGGTTGGTTACGGCGATAAATCTGATATCGATGCAGCCGTAAGAAGTGCTAGAGCTGCATACACAAAGATATGGTCAAAAATGCCGGCAAAAGAGCGCGGTAAATATCTATACCGAATTGCTCGAATTATGCAGGAGCGGGCTCGCGAGTTCGCAGTTGTAGAAACTTTAGATAACGGCAAGCCGATCAGAGAATCTCGTGACACAGATATTCCACTTGCTGCTGCACATTTTTTCTATCATGCTGGCTGGGCAGACAAATTAGAATATGCCGGTTTTGGAAATAAGCCAAAACCACTTGGTGTGGTTGGGCAAATAATTCCTTGGAACTTCCCATTATTAATGCTTGCTTGGAAAATTGCGCCAGCACTTGCTGCTGGAAATACAGTTGTATTAAAACCAGCTGAAACAACTCCACTTACCGCCCTTTTGTTTGCACAGGTTTGTCAGCAAGCAGGACTTCCTGATGGTGTAGTAAATATTGTTACCGGTGATGGAATTACTGGCGCTGCCTTAGTTAATCACCCAGATGTGAACAAGGTTGCATTTACTGGTTCGACAGAGGTTGGTAAGGCAATAGCTAGATCAATATCGGCAACTAAGAAAACTGCCACATTAGAGCTCGGTGGCAAAGCTGCCAATTTAGTTTTTGAAGATGCTGCAATTGATGAGGCCGTTGAGGGAATTATTAATGGTATTTTCTTTAATCAGGGCCATGTTTGCTGCGCAGGTTCACGTTTAATCATTCAAGAAAATGTTGCTGATGAAGTATTAGAAAAACTCAAAAAACGGATGAGCCTGATTCGAGTAGGTGATCCGATGGATAAGAACACTGACTTGGGAGCAATCAACTCAAAAGAGCAGTTAAATAAGATTGAAGAAATATCTAAAACTGGTGATGCTGAAGGTGCAAATAGATGGTCACCGGATGTGAAACTTCCAACAAAAGGTTTCTGGTACCCACCAACTATTTTCACAGGTGTTACGCAATCGCATCGAATTGCTAGAGAAGAAATATTCGGTCCAGTTTTATCAGTTCTCACATTCAGAACACCAGCTGAGGCAATCGAGAAAGCCAACAACACTATGTATGGATTATCTGCAGGAATCTGGAGTGATAAGGGTGCAAAAGTTTTATGGGCTGCTAAGCAATTAAAGGCTGGCGTGATCTGGAGTAACACATTTAATAAATTTGATCCTGCAAGCCCATTTGGCGGATACAAAGAGTCAGGTTGGGGTCGTGAAGGTGGACGCCACGGTTTAGCAGGTTATTTAACCTCTGATTCGAAGGTGAATAAATGAGCTCACTAGATATAAACAAAACTTATAAGTTATTCATTGGTGGTGCTTTCCCACGTAGTGAATCTGGTCGAGTCTATGAAGTTAAAGGTGCCAATAAAAAATTCTTAGCTAATCCTGCTCTGGCATCTAGAAAAGATTTAAGAGATGCAGTCGTTGCCGCTAAATCTGCCCAATCTGGTTGGGCAAATGCAACCGCCTTTAATCGCGGGCAAATTCTTTATCGAATTGCAGAGATTATGCAAGGCAGAAGTGAACAATTTGTTGAAGAGATCTGCGCACTTGAAGGTGTAACAACAAAGGCGGCAAAACTTCAAGTAGCAGAAGCGATTGATACTTGGGTTTGGTACTCCGGTTGGTGTGACAAGTTATCTTCTATTTCTGGATCACAAAATCAAGTTTCTGGTCCGTTTTATAACTTCACAACTCCAGAAGCTTTGGGAGTTATTGCATTATTTGCCGAAGGCAAACCTTCACTACTTGGCGCAGTACGCACGCTAGCTCCAGTACTTGCTGCTGGAAATTCAGCTATTTTAATTGCCAGCGAGTCATATCCCCTACCAGCAATAACTTTAGGTGAAGTAATCGCAACAAGTGATGTGCCAGGTGGAGTTGTAAATATTCTCACTGGTAAAACTTCTGAGCTTTTGCCTTGGATTGGCTCTCATATGGAAATCGATGGCGTAGATGTGGCTGGATTAAATAAGAAGCAGGAGGATGAAATTAAGCTAGTAGGCGCAGATAACTTAAAACGTATTTCTAGATTTGCACCAGCTAATCATCCAGAGAGAATTTTAAGCTTCATGGAGCATAAAACTATTTGGCACCCGATCGGTATTTAACTACTCAGCTGATATCACTGCGTAAGCAGGTTTAACTACCTTTTCTATAATTTCTAGTCTTTCCTCAAAAGGGATAAATGAACTCTTAAGCGCGTTAACAGTTACTCGTTGTAAATCGGTAAATTTCCAGCCAAATGATTTAACACATTCAGACATTTCATTACTCATTGAAGTCCTGCTCATTAATCGATTATCAGTATTTAGAGTTACGCGAAAACGTAATTTTGCCAGTATGCCAATGGGATGCTCAGAGTAAGTTTTAGCAGCACCTGTTTGAAGATTTGAGGTTGGGCAAAGTTCAAGTGGAATTCTGCGATCTCTTACATATGATGCAAGTGGGCCCAGCTTTGGCTTATCCCCGCTAAAGTCAATGTCATCAATGATTCTTACGCCATGTCCAAGACGTTCTGCGCCACAGATTTGAATAGCCTCCCAAATTGATGGCAATCCATAAGCCTCACCAGCATGGATTGTGAAATGAGCATTCTCTTTACGCAGATACTCAAAAGTTTCTAACTGGTTTGATGGTGGAAAGCCATCTTCAGGTCCTGCAATATCAAATCCAACAACTCCTTTATTTCGATACTTAACAACAGCTGCTGCTGGTTCTTGTGAGCGATTATTTTGGCGCATGCCGCAAAGTAGTGATTCAACTCTTATTTTGTTACCTTCTCTTGCTGCCTCTGCCATTCCTTGTTTATAACCTTCAAGAGTTGCCTCAACAACCTGATCAAGAGATAAACCTTGTTCAGTGAATAACTCAGGTGCACCTCGCACCTCCGCGTAAACCACACCATCTCTTGCTAGATCAATTGCGCACTCTCTTGAAACTCGAATGATCGCTTCTTTGCTCTGCATAACTGCAATTGTGTGTGAGAAAGTTTCAAGATAGCGCACTAATGAGTGTGAATTACAGGATTCTTCAAACCAATCAGCAAGCTTTTTTGGGTCATCAGTTGGTAGTTTCTTGTAACCAATTTGTTGAGCAATCTCAATAATAGTTTCAGGGCGCAAACCACCATCTAAATGATCATGTAATAACGCTTTTGGAACGCGTTTAATCTGATCACTTGTAGGTGTTTTATCTAAAGACACTTACCCCTCAATTCTTTCAACAACTAATGGTAATCGCTTAACTTCATCATCTTTACCACCAATTGAAAATCCACCAACTAACGCATCTATTGCGCGTTCAAATCTTGCTACTTCATCTGTGTGTAGAGTTAAAATCGCTTGATCCTTTGTAACTAGATCCCCTGGTTTGGCATGAATTTCAATTCCAGATCCAAGTTGTAAAACTTCACCTTGTTTTTGTCTACCTGCTCCTAATCGCCATGCTGCAACGCCAACTTTCATTGCATCTAAAGTTAAAAGCTTTCCAGATGCAGTTGCCTTAATTTCTATTCTCTCTTTCGCAACCGGCAATGGCGCATCATTATCTCCGCCTTGCGCTGTAATCATTTTTCGCCAAACATCCATTGCCATGCCGTTTTTTAATGCTTCCTCTGGTGAAACTTTAGGTTTTATGCCAACCGCATCCAGCATCTCATTTGCCAACAAAAGAGTTAATTCGATGACATCACTAGGTCCACCACCAGCTAACACCTCTAGTGTCTCCCTGATTTCAAGAGCATTTCCAGCAGTTAAGCCAAGTGGCACATCCATGGCAGTAACAAGTGCTCGGGTTTTTACACCTGCATTTTTTCCTAAATCAACCATTGTTCTAGCGAGTAATGCTGCATCCTTTGGATCGCTCATAAAGGCACCAGAACCAGTCTTAACATCTAGCACTAAAGCACTTGTTCCTTCGGCAATTTTCTTACTCATAATTGAGGATGCAATTAATGGAATTGCTTGCACGGTTCCTGTCACATCACGCAGGGCATAAAGTTTTTTATCAGCTGGTGCTAACCCGGCACCTGCTGCGCAAATAACTGCGCCACATTCTTGAATTACTTTTAACATCTCCGCATTGGAAAGATTTGCTTTCCAGCCTTTAATAGATTCCAACTTATCTAGAGTTCCTCCGGTATGACCTAGCCCTCGGCCTGATAGTTGTGGCACCGCAGCACCGCATGCTGCTACTAAAGGTGCGAGTGGCAAAGTAATTTTGTCGCCAACACCACCAGTTGAATGCTTATCAACTGTTGGGCGATCAAGCATTGACCAATTCATTTTTTCACCACTTGCGATCATGGCTTCGGTCCATTTAGAAATTTCTCGATTATTCATTCCGTTAAGCAAAATTGCCATCAGTAATGCTGACATTTGCTCGTCTGCTATAACACCTCGAGTGTAAGCATCGATAGTCCAGTCGATTTGTTCATTACTTAATTCATGTTTATCGCGCTTTGCTGAAATGATTTCAACAGCAGCGAATTTTTCACTCATTTAAGGTCCTCTGGACCAAACCCCCAAGGCAATAGATATGACAGTGGCTTAGGGCCATCAGGTGTCATAAACAACATTTCATTACCGCCATGTTCAAACAATAACTGGCGACAACGACCACATGGAGATAGATACTCACCTTTACCATCAACACAAACTACTGCGATTAATCTGCCACCACCTGTAGCAGTTAATGAAGAGATAAGTCCACACTCTGCGCAAAGGCCAACGCCATAACTTGCATTCTCACTGTTACAACCAACAACTATTCGCCCATCTGAAACTAAGCCAGCTACGCCAACTTTAAAATTTGAATAGGGAGCATAAGCTTTTTGCATAACATCTTTAGCGGCTAAATGCAGTTGCTCCCAGTTAATATCCATGGGCTAATTCTCCTACGAAATTAAACTATTTATTACCGCGAGAGTATGGGATTCCATCTGCTGCAGGCGCTCGAACACGTCCTACCAAGCCAGAAACCGCAATGATTGTGGCAACGTAAGGAACCATCAACATTAGTTCTGATGGTAGGGCTACGCCGGAGATTGAAAGATTACTTTGTAGACTGTTAGCAAAACCAAAAAATAGTGCAGCCACAAGTGCCCCTCGTGGCGTCCATTTACCAAAAACTAAGCAAGCAAGGGCGATGAATCCTGCACCAGCAGTCATCGACTGAGAGAAAATTCCAACGGCGCCGATTGTAAATACTGCGCCACCTATACCCGCCACCAATCCAGCAAGCATTACATTTCTAAATCTTAATTTATTAACATCAATTCCAACTGAATCAGCCGCAATAGGAAGTTCACCAACAGCTCGAGTGCGAAGGCCCCAACGAGATTTATGCAAAGCTACTTGAATCAAAATAACGATTGCATACATTATGTAGACAATGATCGTTTGATTAAACAAAACAGGACCAATTATTGGGATCCTAGACAAAATAGGAATAGGTATCGCTGAAAAACTTCCTGCAGCATTCCAAGTGCTGTCATAAGGCACAAGCAGGGTTGAATAAAAGAAATTAGTTAGCCCTAAAACCAAAACATTTATAAAAAAACCAACTATAACTTGGTCTACTTTAAAGTTAATTGCAAAGTAAGCCAATATCAGTGATACCAAAGCGCCAGCAATTGGCGCTGAGATTAATCCCCAAATTAAATTCTGTGTAAGACTTGCAACTATCGCAGAGATGAAGGCTGCAAATAGTAATTGGCCTTCAATGGCAATATTTATAACACCGGACTTTTCGCAAAGTAATCCAGACATAGATCCAAAAATAAGTGGAACAGCTAGTAAAAGTGCTGCTTGAAGTAACCCAGTAAATGGGATGAATTTTCCAGCTGCTGCCCAACATAGGAATGACATGATGCTGCCTAAACCAAATACAAAACTGCCCAGGGATAAGGATTTATTTGACTTAAAGCCTAAGTAAGAAAGCCCAACTCCAAACAGTGCCAAGATCATAAATATTCCAGAGCCAACTCTTGAACTAATACTCCACTCACTTAACAACTTAAATTCATCGCCAAGAATAAATCCAAAAGTAATTGGTTCAGTTTTCTTAGATGTCAGATAGAAAATAGTCGTGAAAACACCAAACAAGCCCAACATCGTATAAACACTCTTTTGCTTACGTTTTTGTACTAAATTCAACTCTGCCATTAGCCGTTCCAACCTTTAGCAGTTAAAGTCTTTGATTCAACGCTATTTTTCAATCTGAAGACTCGCTTTAGCAGCATCGGAGTTGCGATGAATAAGACTATTAAGGCTTGAATAACTTGAACAATTTCTGATGGCGTACCGGTGTTGGAAAGCAAAGTTCTGCTGCCAGTTTGAAGAGCGCCAAAGAGTAATGCTCCCAGCAAGGTTCCAAGTGGAGTTGCTTGCCCAAGTAAAGCTACCGTAATCGCATCAAAACCGATGCTGCCAGCAATTCCCGCAGTTAAAGAGTACTCAGTACCAATTAGATGTACTGCCCCACCTAATCCAGCTAAACCGCCACTAATAAACATCGTTGCAGTTGTTACGAATGGAACTGAAATTCCTGCAGTCCTAGCTGCATTTGAGTTTGCTCCGACTGCCCTAAATTTAAAGCCGATAGTGCTTCTCGTTAATAACCACCAAACAAACAAAGTGGTTGCCAGCGCTATAAATATTCCAAAATGTAATCTTAAATCGCCACCAAATATTTTCGGTAACTGAGCGCTGCTATTTACTTCAGGTGCGATCGGGTCTTGCCGTTCTGCCCGCAAAAATGCCTGAGTTTTCAGCAACCAAAGAACAAACAAGGAAGCAATGTAATTGAGCATAATAGTTACAATTACTTCGTGCGCTCCTGTTTTTGCTTTAAGCAAACCTACAAACCCGCCAAATAAACCACCGAGAACTATTCCAACTATTAAAACAAGTGGAACATGAATTAGCGGTGGCAATTCATAAGCAAATCCAACATAGGAAGCACCAATCGCTCCAAAAATAAACTGACCCTGAGCTCCGATGTTAAACAGGCCAGATCTAAATGCTAGAGCCACAGCCAATCCTGCAAATAAAAGTGGAACTGCAGTAACAATTGTTTCTGAAAGTGGATAGAACCCACGGAAAACTCCAGATTCCCTTGCCAGATTAACATCGTAAATAGAACCTTGGAATATTGCTAAATAAGAGTTGCCAATTCTTGATCCTGCTGATGTTAAGAATTTTCCTGGTGAACTTAGTTGTCCCATAATCACAGGATCTGAGAGAACAATAATTATTCCACCAATAAAGAATGCAAAAACAAAGGATAGAAATGGTAATAACGCATTCTTTCTAAACGCCATAAGGAATCTAGTAATCACTTGATGCCTGCCATCATTAAGCCTAGTTTTTCTCTAGATACATCAGAATCTACAACTCCGACAATTTCACCTTTATAAATTACCGCAATTCGGTCAGCCAACTCCATTACTTCATCTAACTCACTGCTGATTAACAATATAGCTTTTTTATTAGCTCGCTCAGCAAGTAATTTCTCATAGACAAATTCAATAGAACCAACATCTAGTCCTCTGGTTGGTTGTGCTGCAACAACTAATTTAACTTCGCGTGAAAGCTCTCGCGCAAGTACTACCTTCTGCTTATTTCCACCAGACAGTGAAGAGGAATTATCCTCAATGCTTTGTGTTCTAACATCAAATTCTTTTACTAATGTTGTGGCATTATTTTGAATATAGGCTCTATTTAATTGTCCTCTGCTTGCAACAGGTTCTAAATCGTGAACATCCAAGATTAAGTTTTCTGTGATTGAAAAGGTGGAGATTAATCCATCCAGTTCTCGAGATTCTGGAATGTAGGCAATTCCAGCCCGCAATGAATCCCTAACCGTAAAACCTTGAATCTCTTGTCCATCTAATTTTATGGAGCCGGATGAATGTTTCTCAAGGTTAAGTAGCGCCCTAGCTAATTCAGATTGTCCATTGCCTTGAACACCAGCAATAGCAACAATTTCTCCAGCGCGAATATTTAAAGAAAGATTGTTTATAACTTTACGGCCAGCATCATTAAATATATTTAAGTTGTTGATCTCTAGAACATTAATACCAGGGTTAAAGGCCACTTTATTAGGCGCCAAATCAACTTGGCGTCCCACCATCAGATTAGCTAACTCCTCTTGTGAAGCGGTTGGTAGTTGAGTTCCTACCACCTTGCCCAACCTAATAATTGTTATCTTGTCGGCTACTTCTTTAACTTCCCTAAGTTTATGGGTAATGAAAATAATTGATGTTCCCTTAGATTTTAAGACCTTCATAACATTGAGCAACTCATCAGTTTCCTGGGGAGTTAGGACTGCTGTTGGTTCATCTAAGATCAAAACTTTGGCGTCATACATAAGAGCTTTAACTATTTCAACTCGCTGCTGCACACCGACAGGTAAATCTTCAATAATTGCATCTGGGTCTATATCAAATTTAAATTCATCAGATAACTTCTTAATTTTTGTCTTAATCTCAGCCAAACTCATAATGCCAAACTTAGATTTTTCGCGTCCGAGCGCAATATTTTCTGCCACCGTAAACACTGGAATTAACATGAAATGCTGGTGCACCATGCCGATGCCATGCTTAATTGCATCTGATGGTTCATAGATTTTTACAGTCTGATCATCAACAAGAATCTCGCCAGAATCTGGCTGCAACAGACCATAAACAATATTCATTAAAGTTGATTTGCCGGCACCGTTTTCGCCAAGGATGGCGTGGATTTCACCTTTTCCGACTTTTAAATTTATTTGATCATTTGCAATTAAATTGCCAAAACTTTTGGATACTCCCCTTAACTCTAAGGGCATCAACTACTCCTTAATGTAACTGGGTGAGTTAGAAATCTAACTCACCCAGCAATAGTGCTCGACTAAAATTTATAGTCGATTACGCATTGTTTACATCAATATATCCAGCAGCAATGTTTGCAGCTAGATCTTTTACTTCATTTTGCAGTGAGGCAGGAATCTTCTTTGCCCAAGCTGGAGTAATTGCATAGCTAACACCCTTGTTTGAAAGTGAGCCTACATACTCTTTGCTTGAGAATTTGCCTTCATATGCTTCTTTAGTTACAGCCAATACACCTTCAGCTAAGCCCTTAAGAGCTGAAACTGGAGTAACACTCGCGTATTGCTTGCCTGTATCCATAACCTTTGCATCTACCCAAATAACGTTTGATTTCTTTGTCTTTACGCTATTTGCAGCAGTTGTTGCTTGCATTCCACCGGCAACTGGGAAAATTACATCTGCACCCTGTTGCTCAAATGAGATTGAGGTTTGTAGTGCTTTGGTTGTGTCATCAAAGCTACCAAGGAAAGTTCCAGTCTTAGTCTTTGTGTTCCAACCAAGTACTTCAACCTTCTTGTTCTTTACCTCGTTGTAGTACTGGACTCCCTTTGCATAACCTTCCATGAAGATTGTTACGGTTGGAATCTGAATTCCACCATAAGTTGCAACCTTGCCAGTCTTGCTCATACCAGCAGCTAAGTAGCCAACTAGGAATGAGTTTTCGTCAGTCTTGTAGGTAATTCCCTTTTGGTTTTTACCTGATGACCATCCATCAACTAGTGCGAAGTTAACTGAAGGATTAGCAGGTGCAGCCGCTGCAAATGCATCACCAAGTAAATATCCAACACCGATGATTAGGGTGCACTTCTTATCTAAAAACTTTTTAATATTTGGTGCATAGTCAGCATTTGATTTTGCTGGTAAGTATTCAATTGATGATGTGTAGCCAGCTTTTTGAGCAAGCTTTGCGCCTTCATATGAAGTTTGGTTGAATGACTTGTCATTAATTCCAGCGGTATCTAGTGCTACACAAACCTTTTGCTTGGTTGCAGCATTAGCAGCTGGTGAAATTGCTACTGATGAAATTAGTGATGCAGCTGCAATAGCCACAACGACTCTATTTACTTTTTTCAAAATCCCTCCCTAGGACTTAGACCCAAAAATGATGGGGTTAGTTGTGTGCTGACCTTATCGGTGAGGAATCAGGCTTTAAGTCAGGCGCCCAAGTTAGGTTGATTACGATTTCTTTAGATTTCCTTAAACTCTAAATGGAGAGTTTAAAGTTTTTTACAGATTTCTATCAGTTACCTAGATTTTTGACCCGACCGGCCTTTAAATTAGCCAATATGCCTTGGATTTTTGCTGAGAAGGCTGATCCAGCAACAACCTTCACTGAAAGCCCACCATCCTTTAAATTGTAGCGATTTCCATAGATACCTTTTTTAGAATCTAGAATATTCAAAATATTTTTATCCGATAACTCAGCAGTAATGATCTGCTCTACCGCTAGATCATAACGCTTTGAAACTGCCACATATTGATTCTTTTTTCCTGCTGAAAAATTCAAAAAGTATTGATCAGGCAGTATGCCAGAAATAAGAATTGGTGTTGCAGCGCTATTAAATCTAGCAACGGTGGAAATTACTTCATCTGACTTCGACCAAGTTGAAAAAAGCTGATCTACTCCTGAATTAACTAGGCCAGCGACTTCAGCTTCAATATTTGAATCAGCTAACTTACTGAAAACTTTAATTTTTGAATTTCCGGCCACTGCACCTTTTGCAAAAACAGCGGCATATTTCATTGAGATTGGATCGGCCTTAGGTGCAATAAATCCAATTTTGCCACTCTTGCTCTTCACTGCCATCGCAGCAGCCGCTAGGTAAATAGCCTCATGGGTAGCAAATGAAAGATTGGAAACATTTGTCATTGCCACAGATTCATCATCGATAATGGCAAATTGAGTATTTGGGTACTCATTTGAGATTCGCCGCACCGTATCGGCATATCCTGAACCAACACAAATAATCAGTTGGTATTTATTTTTAGCCAAGAATCTAACTCTGGTGATTCGATCCCCAAGATTGCCATCAGTTATTTGCTCCCTGACATCAAGTCTTGAGATGTTAAGTTTTTTTATCGCTCGCTCTAATCCCAGCGCGGCAAGATCATTTAGGCCGTTATCTCCCCGGCCGCCAACATCATAGGCAATAGCAATTTTTTTTGGTTCGGCAGCGATTGAGTTTGGCAGTGTGAGCGCGGTTAATAAAGAAAGAACTAGAGAGAGAAACGCAAAACGTTTAGCCATTATTAATCAGACCTAGTGCGGTGTAAACATCAGATAATGTCTTGCCAGCAACTTGGTTAGCTTTTTCTGCGCCAGATTTCAAAATCTTAATTAGCTCACCCTTATCATCCATCAACTCCTGCGTTTTAACTCGAATTGGGTTTAATGCTTCAACCACAACTTCGGCAACCTGTAATTTGAAATCACCATAACCCTTGCCGGCAAACTCATTTTCAATCTCCTTAACAGATTTTCCAGAGAAAGCTGAGTGGATAGTTAATAGGTTAGAGATTCCAGGCTTTTCTTTTTCATCATATTTAATCTCTTTGCCAGCATCTGTAACGCTGGACTTAAACTTCTTAATCGTGGCCTCTGGTGAATCTAATAACTCAATTACCCCGGCCATAGAGGCAGCAGATTTACTCATCTTCGAATTTGGATCTTGTAAATCATTTATCTTGGCTAAGGATTTAATTATCTGTGCCTGTGGAATATTAAATACCTCTTTGTATTTGGTATTAAACCGCTGGCCTAGATCTCTAGTTAATTCAATATGTTGTCTTTGATCTTCACCTACTGGCACAAAATCTGCTTGATAAAGCAAAATGTCGGCGGCTTGCAGAATTGGGTAGGTAAATAATCCAACATTAGTTCGATCAGCCCCACCTTTTTGAGACTTATCTTTAAACTGTGTCATTCGGCCAGCTTCGCCGAATCCAGTAATGCACTCCAGTACCCAAGCTAATTGATTGTGAGCAGGTACGTGGGATTGAATAAATAATGTGCACAGCTTTGGATCCACGCCAATAGCAATTAATTGCGCAGCAGAAAGTAATGTTCGCTTTTCTAATAATTTTGGGTCAGTTTCAACTGTGAGTGCGTGTAGATCAACTACACAATAAAAAGCATCATGCTCTTTTTGTAAATCAACCCATTGCTTGATTGCGCCTAAGTAATTTCCTAGATGAAATGAATCATGGGTTGGCTGAATGCCAGAAAGCACCCGTTTTTTACTCAAGATTTCACATCATCTCTGGCAAGTAATAATTGACCTACTCGCTTGCCACTCATGCTGATAATTGTAAAGCGTGCACCATTGATTCGAACCACATCATTTACCTGCGCAATTCTTCCTAAATAATGCATCACAAAACCACTGACAGTTTCATATGGTCCATCTGGCAAGGAAATACCGGCTAGATCATGTAAATCTTCAAGTGAGATTAACCCATCAATCTCCATATCCCCTGTGCGTTGCTCGAGTTCTGGCTGTGCTTCATGGCCGTCATACTCATCATGAATCTCACCGATTAAACATTCAACTAAATTCTCTAAGGTGATGATTCCATCAGTGCCGCCGTACTCATCAAGCACGATTGCAATGTGCTGGCGTTTGCTTCTCATCTCAGTCAAAGCTGGCAAAACTCCTTTAGTGCCAGGCAAGAAGATTACATTTCTGACAATTTCCATAATGGTTATCTGGGCATCATCTAATTTCGGATTAAGTAAATCTCGAACATGTAAAAATCCAATTACCTCATCGCTGCTGCCTCTAACTACTGGGTATCTGGAGTGAGCAAGTTCAACAGCAATTTTTCTAGCTTGTGAAATACTTAATGATGCGTCT
>OFRA01000075.1_pt1 | contig 23903 bp, 29 predicted proteins | sample 1543001 | NCBI WGS metagenome assembly OFRA01 (sample SAMN07774221, study PRJEB24372) | wastewater metagenome | isolation source: Lake Maggiore Verbania | place: Italy: Verbania | collected 2015-12 | reverse complement strand
TTAGAGAAGTAAAAGAGTACGATATTAGGTTTGACCAAATTGCCTTGAAGTCAAGACTGATAGACATATCTAATATTAATCCACAGTACATGATTTACAAATACAACTCAACTCCATTCGGAGCAAAATTGGTTGTAAAAAACATGAGCGCACAATATATTAAAATGACTGATGAGTCTAATCTTCCATTATTTATTACTGGCATTGCCTTAGAAGAGGTTAATTCTGGACAGGTTGATATGTCAGAACTGTATGAAAAAATTGATGACTCTTTTAAAAGACTAACTCCTCTTTCATATAATGAATCTCTTTATGGTAGAAAAGATTTTAACCTAGACAGCAAATATATTCAAAGGAGAAATCAAGCGGAGTCCCTGTTGAGATGGGTTTCTGCAAGAGCAACTAAAGAACGATTAAAGTTTACTTGTGAAATATTTGCAACACCAATTTTAGAACTTGGCGATAAGGTAAAAGTCTATGATCATAACAGGGGATATTATGCTTCTAATACCGTGTATGGAAATAAAACATTTGTTATAAATTCAATTTCATATTCAACTGATGCGAGTGGGCCTAAGATGAATGTCGGAATGGTGGAGGTAGGATAACATGGCAAGAGATTCAAAACAAGTAGAAGTAAATGGAGTTACATATTACGTAGACGAAAATAATAATTACTATACTGTAGAGTCTGGACAAAGAACTAGCATAGGAACTCCAAGCAAAGAAGTCGTGGACGCACTTGAGTATAGTGAAATTTATGACTTTACTACTTCAGGTTCTAAAATAAAGTTTAAAGATCCTGTTATAAAGTTTAGAAGAGAAAAGCCACCTAGGGCATTACCAACAACAGTTAATGTTCCAGAGCGTGCCGACAGGCTTGAGATGCCACTCATTGGAGAGTCTGTCGCTGAGGAGATAAAAAAACTTACATTAGAGTTAATTAACAATACACAAGATTTATTAAATGCAGATTTAAATTATCAGTCTATCGACTTTGTTCCAGAGTATGAAATAGGAAGAACAGACGATGAAGAAAGTTTTGGAATATACTTTGAGGAAGAGTTTATTAATGACAATAGACAACAGGTTCCAGATGAAATATATTCAGACCTACAGGAAACCGCAAAAGCAATAAAAAAATGGGTAAGGTCTAAAGAAACATCTTTTTGGGAGTATGCCAATAATTTCTCTGTGACCTATAATCCCTCTACTGGGCAGCCATCTATCACCGCGACCGTACCAGTTAGCAATGGTATAATTGAAGAAATAGGGGTTATAGTTAAAAAACGACGCGGCGGAGAGGGAGTAAGAGATACTAATGTATGATACAGCAGACGGCATATATAGAATTTATCAAAATAATGAACTCATTGCCGAAAGAAAAAATTCTTTAACGGAGACTGGAAAAGAGATATTAGTTAGATATCTTTTAAGAGGAAGACAGGTTCCGTTTGTTAATTCTATATGCTGTGGAGTTTCTAGCGCATCTAATACACAGTCAACTTCAAGTAGTTTAATAGTTAATAATTCTTTAGGATTTCAAGTAGCAGTAACACCAGTTGAAGGTTCAAGTTTTACATTTACAGATAACGTAGCAGAAACCTTAGTTTTTTCTGGAACCTTATCAGGTGACCAACAGTTTACATTATATGAACTTGGGATTACTTCTCAAATAACCGAACTTGGAAAGGTAGACGAGGAAATGCTGTTCGACTTTGATCTCGTAGATGAGTTTGATAAGTATGGTACTGCCGCTACGTCTGCTTTAGTAGACTCTACAAATGCAAGAATGGGAACTCAAATGTTTGAGATTCCTTTTTGCACAGATCAAAATGTTGACTATGTAGAGTCTTTAACTCAACTTTCTGACACAGTAAATACAATAGGTATTATAGAGACATATAGTTCTAATGATGTATTTAATGTTGCATTATTTAAACCCATATCTCCAGCCGCAAGTGTTACTTTTAAATTTCTAGTAGACGAATCAAACTATTATAAGTTAACAGTACCAATTACTACAGCATCTGGATATAAAATTTCTAGTGCAACAAAAGGGTCGGCTGAGATTGTTGGAAGTCCAACTTGGTCAACTGTAAATACTTTAAGAATTTCACATAACTCTGCATCATCAATATTTTTGGATGGAATGAGAATAGAAAAAACTCCCAACGTTATAGATGTTGATAACGGGTTAATATCCAGAGCAGTTCTTTCTCAGCCTGTAGTAAAGTTAGTTGGAACACCTTTAGATATTGAATATAGTCTTGTTCTTGGATTTAATCAGGTGGTATAGTGGCGGTATCTAGGTCTCCAATACAGATAAAAAATCTTACTTCTGGTGGGTACGCCGACCTAAAAGTCGCTTGCAACATTGGTGGCGAAAGGTTTGAGCACCCTGGAAAGATAACTATTGAAACACCTAGATTTCCTAAGTTAATTACTTCAGCGGCAACCGACGCATTTATTGTATCTCAAAATGAAATAGAATTACAACTAAGCGACTCTGCTGACATTCAAGCAACAAAGTATTCTTTTGTTAGAAATAGAGATGGAAGTGGAACATTAACTTTTAGAATAAATTCAAAGGCTGACATAGTTAAAGACGGAAGAGTGAGGATTGTTTCTCCCGCAGCCACTCCAGCAAACTTACAAGTTATAGATGGGGGACGGTTTGTTATAAAAAGTATAACTGACATTAGCCGATCCGTGCTTTGGCAACTTGAATTAATTATTCCAAAGACTAGCGCGTATATGACTACGCTTAACCAAACCACAGTAACCAATTGTTCATCTGTAGGAATTTCGATTATTACTAAATCTAGACCAGTTAACACATACTCCGTAGAACTAACAGACACTAGTGTTATTAACAATTTAGAATACAGAGATGACTATAGGCTTCTTCCAATATTTGCCTATGAAAGAAGAAAAACAAACAGTGTTACTGAATCGGCAAATAAAATTATGGTTACAACATCAACTGTTTTAAGTGATGATACTCCTCCAGCAATCACAAGCCTTCCAGCAATATATGATTGTTTTGTTCCTACAAGATTTGTTCAGAGGCTTGCATCTAATCCAGATGTTACAAAAACATTTTTTCATATTGCTATAGCAAGATACTATATTGATAAAAATGGAATTTGGGCTAAAGAGTGGTTACAAAAAACACCAGACGGTAAAGCGATTTTTAAAAGAATGGAGCCTAAACTAAAATGACAACTAATGTTTATGAGCAGTCTCCTAATGATAATTCAAGATATATTAAAGCAATTATTGATGACGATGGAAGCATAAAGTTTTCATCACCACATCTTTCCTCTGCCAATTTTGATGGCTATGTTCCAGTATCAGGATCATACACTGCGGCAAGTGCGTTAAACTCTGGAGACTTTTTTAGTCCAAGCGGAAGCACCTCCTACTATCACATAATAAGAGTAAATAAGGAAAATACAGACTGGCTAGAAGTAGGAGAAATTTCAGACACAGTTGAGATTTTATACATTGATGAAGATAGCAACATTATAACTGCATCTTTTTCTTCTTCTGCAAGTCTTTATTACATTAAAGAAGATTGGTTTGGCAGCGGAAGAGATACTGGAACTTCTGGTTGGACAATTACTGCTGGTGGTAATGCAATATTTTCCAACGTTGCTGTACGAGGCCGCATAGAGGCTACTGAAGGATACATTGGAGACGCTTATTCTGGATGGGAGATTGGCGCTAACCTCCTTAGTAATGCTAGTGTTGGCTTCTATGCGCCCTCCGCCTTTTCTTCTACGGAGATAGCCATATTCTCTGGTTCTCCATTTACTGGACGCGCTACCGCACCATTTAGAGTTAACTACGGTGGACAGATGAACGCTACTGGTGCTTCAATATCTGGCGCTTTAACTGCTACAACATTAAATGTTGGAGGTTCTGCTGGAATAACGTACGATGGTTCTGTTGTAACTATTGGATCATCAGTTATTATTAATTCAGGACTGACCGCCAACTCTCTACAAGTTGGCGCAAGCCCTACTCTTTTAAGAATTGCTAATGATGTTCAAGGCACAAATGATGGAATTTATATTGATCCCTATAATTTTTGGTATTCAGATGGAAAGTTCAGTGTTGGTGGATCTGCTAATAGTGCATGTTGGAACGGAAATGCTCTTAGCGTTAAGGGAAATATAATTGCTACATCAGGTTCATTTAGTGGAGACATTACAGCCGCCGCTGGTAGATTTACTGGCTCTGTTACAGTTAGTTCTGGTGGAAAGTTTATTGCGGGAACAGTTGATAATGGAGTTGTTTTAGATGATAGTGGTCTAACTGGACTCAGCAATGGCTCAACAATGTTTAGAATTCCAACTACTGGTTCTCCAACACTTGCTGGCTTTACTATTATAAATAGTGGATTGACTGGTTCTGGTCAGAACGCAAATATCATTGTTGGTAATACTGGATCTGCTGCTAACAGTATTACAATTCGTGGTGATAAAACTGGTGGACAGAATGCTGCTATTTTCACTGTTCAATCGGGAGTAGCAACATCTTCTGCAACTGGTAATGGATTCTATGTTGATGATGCTGGAAGAATGAGGCTTGCTGGTTCCAACGGTGCGCTGACCTTCGACGGAAATAATCTTTCAGTTACAGGATCGGTAACTGCTCAAACCATTACTGCATCTAACGGAACTATTGGTGGATTTACAATTGGATCAGATAGGCTATCTGCAACAAACCTAAGACTGCTTTCTGCTTCTGGTGGAATAATAACAGCGTCTGGAGCGCAAAGTGCAATAAGTATTTTAGTTGAAGATAATTTTTCAAGGTTACAGTTCGATACTTCTGCTTCTGCATATCCAACAAAATCAAGAATTATGTCAGGCGTATATATAAATCAATATCCAGTTTTAGAGATTAGAGGGTTTGGCCCACGACCAACAACAGCGTCTGATTTTTTTGGTTCATACCAATATCCAAACATAACTATTATAAATGGAGACGTTAGTGGTTTTGTGGGGTCAGATAGTGTTGGTACGGCAACAGCATCATCTAATTCAATTTTTATTAGCGCACAGCATATGCCAACTGGAAGCACTAACTATTTTAATACAGGCTTATCGTTTTCAGAGGGAGCAACATATCTTCAATCTGCAAGGATCTCACTAGATGCGTATACCGATAAACCATTTTACAACTTTAGAAGAATAAGATTATTTACGGACCCTACTGTAAGTGTAGTGCTATGGAAAGATACTGGTGTTGGAATAAATATGACACCAACTGTACCTTTTGAAGTACAGGGTAACAGTAAAATAAATGGAGACTTGACTGTAGATACTAATACATTATTTGTAGATTCTGGTAATAATAGAGTTGGAATAGGAACAATATCCCCAGCCTCCGCTTTTCATGTAACAGGAAGCGCACTTTTTGATAGTAGTGTATTTGTTTCTGGAAAATTCTCTGCCAATAATGCAAATATTTCTGGAAGTATAACATCTGCATCTATAACATCTACATTTGGAATAATTGCTGGATGGACACTATCAGCAAGCGCACTTACTGCTGGAACTGGAGCGAGTACAGTTGGGTTTGTTTCTACCCCACAGTCAAATAATATAATATTATATGCTGGAAATTCAACACCCTCATCTGCCCCCTTTAGGGTAACTTATGGTGGAAACTTAATAGCACCAAGCGTTACGGTTAATGGAAACTTAACGGCAAGCACTGTTGAAACTACTAGTAATGGTGTTGGACAAAATTTTAAAGTAGGCGATGATGTATGGATAGGTGACATTAATAAGGCTAATGTAATGTCAATACGAGGGGTACAAGACTCAAACGTGGGATACATATTGTTCGGCGGCAGTACTGCCTCTCTTGGATATAATGGAACAGCACTTATTTATGGTGGCCCTGTAAGTTTGACAGGAACCTCTATTACTCTTGGTACTTCTTCCGCTGCTACAGAAGTTAGATCACAAGCAATTTTTGACACTCTTACGGCAAACGCAGCAACAGTACAAATAGCGGGTTCTGGAAACAACTATAGGCTACAAAGATCTACTGCTTCATCTCGTAAATGGAAGCATGACATTAAAGACATGCCAAGCATTCTACAGGATGTATTAAATCTTAGACCAGTAACGTTTAAATATAATTTAGATTATTTACCATCCACAGATAATAGATCTGGCTTAGATGTCTATGGTCTTATTGCAGAAGAGGTCGCTGATGCAATTCCATTAGCAGCAGACTATGATGAAGGCCAGCCATCAGACTGGAACTATAGAATTCTTGTTCCAATTTTAATAAAAGCAATACAAGAACAACAAAAGCAAATAGAGGAACTATCTGATAGAATAAATTCACTAGGAGACAACAATGGCTGATATTAATTTTGTTCTACATGCAGACTGTGACATACCATGTCTACATATAGTTATTAGCGAAGGTGGCGAGGCAATTTCTGACACAGAAGCCTACCTTCCAGACTATGCTAACATTATTCCAAGACAAGATCTTGTAGATTATTCAAATGCATTAGGGGCTGGATTCCTCAATAACGTTGACATTATAAGTGCAAGTGCGTATAATATAAATGTCTTTAATGACAGAATTCAAGATATGATAAAAATATCTAAGAAAAAAACAGAAGTGGATGCTATACTTAATCCACCACAAACAGAATCGGAGAATTAAATTGTCTAGCACATTAGAAATGGTAGTTCAAGAATTACAACAAAGAATTGGTCAGATGACCAGCGAATATGAAACAAAGTTGGCTGTGCTTAAGGCTCAAGCAACAGAGCAAATTCAAGCACGCGATAAAAGAATTATTGAATTAGAGGCTGAGGTAGATGTCTGAAAAGATCAATCTTCCTAATGGGTTGCCAGTCACCTATGATCTATTAGATTATATTCTTGAAAGATTAAACAAACTTCAGCAAGCAACAAGCAAAGCAGCAAATCAACAAAACGTTCGCGTTGAGGGGCTTAGTACTGTTGCAGATAACGATGTTGTTATTCTTACTAGAGAGCAAAAATTTAGGGCTAAGGGTGCTAAGGACACAGTTGAAATTAATTTTCCGGGCGTAGTTTTTACATCTAGGCCAATGGTTGTTGCAAGCATTGTAGATAAAGACGGAAAAACAAAAAAAGGGCCACAAGCGTATTTAACGATATCAGATATTACCTTAAAGGGTTTTAAGGCTAATACGTTTTATTCTGGTGCTTCTACAGATGATATTCCAGTTTCAATCCATTACATAGCAATAGGGAATGTCAAAAAAAGTCAATAGTTATAAAACTATTATAATAAAGGGATTAGATAAACTTGAGCATGTCTATGTGATAGAACAACATATAGGTAGAAGTTTAAATATATGGGAAAGCGTTCATCATATAAATGAAATAAAAAATGATAATAGGCTAGAAAATCTTTTTTTATGTTCAAGACACCAGCATGACAAGGCTCATGGAATGAAGACTGTTAGTATGTATAAACTAAGTCCAGATTGGATTAGCAAAACATGCTCTAAGTGCCACAAGAAATTTTATGGAAGCCCTAACTCTATTAAGAATAGAAAACGCTGTAGCGTATCGTGCAAACCAATAAGAGTTGACAAATTATGTTACGGATGTGGTAGTATTTACACCGTTCCATTGCAACAGTATGACAACTGGGAATACTGTTCTCGTCTATGCAAACGAAAGGCAAATAATGACGCAAGCAAATACAGATCTTAAATGGATGATGTGTTCGGATGTTCACTTTCCAAGACACGATCCACGCAAAGTTGAACTGTTTCTTAAAGTAATGAGATGGTGGAAGCCAGATGCTATTGATCTCCTTGGGGATATTGATGATGCTGATTCCACAAGTCGTTGGGCTGCTGACAAGCCTTTAGAAATGTCGGTATCATTAGAGGATGGTGGTGTGCGTGGAACAAGAGAGTTTTTGGCAACGATTAGAAAGATCGCCCCGAAAGCAGATTGTCATTTTCATGATGGCAATCACGGTTGGACTCGCCACGGGGACTATCTTGCGAAAAAGGCTCCACAGGTCTTAGACTACATAACTCCAGATGTATTATATGAATACTCTAAATCAGGATTTGATTGGCATCATTATAACGAGCCGCCAGTTAAAAGATTTGGAGATATCTATGGTCACCACGGAGAGTCAATCTCAAAGCATTCTGGAGAATCTGTTCGTAACGATGTTAACAACTGGGGCATTTCTCTTGTACGTGGGCACTCTCATCGCATGGGAGCATATTTTCAAACATATAACCTCAGCGGTCAAGAGTTACGCGGATATGAAATTGGTCATCTCTGTGATGAAAACAAGATGGACTACTCTATTCAAAAGAACTGGCAGGCTGGGTTTGCTGTCGCACATGTTGTAAACGACTATCCACACATTCAATTAATTCAAATTCATGATTATACTTGTGTTGTAGATGGAAAGGTATTTACGGCATAAGATGTTTTGTAAGAAGTGTAGGGGTCGCGTACTTGTTGACAGGTCACTCTGCGAGGATACTCATGTAGAGTTATACTGTTTAGGTTGTGGGAAAAGGTGGAGTTTAAATCATCCACAAAATCATGGGAGTTTTGGAGTATGGATTCAAAAATTAGAGATGAAGTTCCTTCACTCAAGCAGTTTAGCGTCCTAAAAACACTTAAACGTAAAAAGGTGTTTATTAATGGTGAGTTACACCAGATAGTTCATATCAATATTCCCGCAGATATTTTAACAAGTTTTAATTTCATACAAAATAAAATATTGAGATATCCATATAAAGCAATTAAACCTTTCATACAGAAGGCATATATGATTGGTGAGGTTGCCACGGTAGTCAACAGGCACAAGGATAGAATACGTTGTGCAATTCGTGAAGGTGGAGTTCCTGAACCACAAAGGGCTGGACCAAATGGGAAAAAGTATTTTAACGCAGAAGACATTTTAAACATACAAGACTATTTTGCTAATGTTCATTTTGGTAGGCCAAGAAATGATGGCGCTATTACTCCCAAAAGAAACTCCGTGACAAAAGAAGAAGTTGATGCTAAACTAGGCCGCAGAGAAGTTTTGTATGTACAAAATGATAATGGCGAATTTATACCAGTCTGGAGGACGATGGATTTCTGATGGTTAAGAAGAAAAGTCCACATGAGAGATTACTAGAACTATTAGGTGATGATACTTTATCTACAGATACGGCGTATATAGCATCTGCGATTAACTTGATGGAGGCAGCAGATCTGTGTGTAGAAAATCGTGACGCAGAAGGCTTGCTATCTATTGCTAAAGCATGGCATGATATTGCTAAGTCTATGAGCGGTCCACCAGCAGATGATGAAGAAGATAAGAAGCCATTTGGCTTTACATCGTTAGAACTAACGGATATTGGAGAAGACATTGGAGAATCAGATGACCCGCGTCAGAGTGGGATTGAAGTTCGTCAAAAATCTAGGCAACTACGAAAGCGTACACGTTGACGTTGGTATTGAAGATTATGTTCGATCCTCCGAAACGGCAGATGTTGCATTTGAAAGAATCTATAGTTTTGTAGAAACAAAGTTAGCAGAAAAGGTGCGCGAGATAGAAGCAGATCTCAATGGCTAGTTCATTTAAAGAAGAGTTTGCCATGCTCTCCTTGTATCAAAGACTGTACGAGTCAAAGTACGGCCACAAGGCTAACATTAACAAGTATAAAGAAAAGTGGGCTATGCAGTCACTTATTGAAGACTATGGCAACGACGTTGTTTGTGACGTTGTAGAGTTTTATTTCAAAACAAATAAAGATGGTCATCCAATTTCTTGGATGATCTTTAATTTTGATACGCTAAACTCTACACTTCAAGGCAACAGGACTGATATTATAATGCGTGAAGAGCGCAGGAAAAAGACGCAAGAATTAGCAACGGAGTATTTAAATGGCATATCAGGATGAAGTAGAGGTAATCTCTGCTCTGTGTAAGAATAAGGATATCCATACCATGTTCGATGGTGGTGCAGATCTTCTTATTAAAGACTGTGGAGACATTTGGGGATTTATCAAAGATTACTATTCTCAAACTAAACAGGTTCCAGACGTAGATCTTATTGCCACAAGGTTTAGAGACTTTGATGTTGTAGATGCTGGTCCGACTATTTATCATATTCAGAAGTTAAAGTCTGCGTACCTTGATGAATCTCTTAGGTCTAGTGTTCGTACAGCAGCCAACCTAATTCAGAATAACGAGTCTGGTAAAGCACTTAGACAACTATCTTCAGATCTTTCAACTATTACAACTGTCACCTCGCGTGCTAGAGATATTGATGTTACTGATATTGATGATGCTATGTCTTACTTTGAGAAGTTGCGTCAGTCTGCTGAGGACGGCTGTGTAGGCATTAAAACAAATATTGCAGCCTTCGATGCATGTCTTCCTATGGGCATTTCTAAGGGCCAACTAGGGGTGCTTCTGGCATATCCTGCAATTGGTAAGTCTTGGCTTGCATTGTATTTTGCGGCACAAGCATGGAAGGTCGGAAGAACTCCAATGATTATTTCTTTGGAAATGACTGAGCATGAGGTTCGTAATAGGGTTTTCACTATTCTTGGCGATGGAAAATTCTCTCATCGCGCAATGAGTGCTGGTAGATTAGATCAAAATGAATTCCGTGATTGGGCGGAGACAGAGTTAAAAGGCAAGCCACCATTCAAGATTATTTCCAATGAGATCGGTTCTGAAACCACACCCAATCTTATTCAGTCTAAGATTGAACAGTACAAGCCAGACATTGTTTTCATTGACTACCTTCAGTTAATGTCTGATAATAACGGAACAAGCAGCAATGAAACTGTTAAGATCAAGAATCTTTCGCGTGAACTTAAGATGCTTGCAATTACACAACAGATTCCTGTTATTGCTATTGCGTCTGCGACACCAGATGATGCATCGGATCTTGAGTCTGTTCCACAACTTGGACAAGTAGCATGGTCGAAACAGATTGCGTACGATGCAGACTTTGTTCTTGCGCTTGGTCGTAAGCAAAACAGTGATGCGATTGAGGTTGCATTTAGAAAGAATCGTAATGGTTTTCTTGGAGACTTTATTCTGGTTGCAGATTTTGATTCTGGAAGATTTAAGGAATATAACGATTTGTAATATATAATTCTACTATGGAATTTGTTGGACATAAGAGAATAAAAATGTTTCAGATCGACGGTCAAATAGACGACGATAACAATATTCCAAATGTAAGATTAAAGTATGAATTGGCCTTGGTTGATATAATGAGGTCTCAAGGTTTTGTGCCCCATCTTGACTTGGAGCCAGCGTTTAGTCTAGAATATGATAATGAAGTATATAAGTTTTTAATGTCAGTATACGGCGTTTATGTGGGAAAGGTTAAGGCAAGATGCTTTCAAGGAGTTACAGTAAACAATCTAGTACCAATGAGTACTACACAGAGCGACAAATAAAGTCTGTTCTACAAACATGTAGCGTTCAGATTGGCGGAGAGATTGACTCACACTATTTAATCTATTGTCCATTCCACTATAACGTTAATACTCCCGCGTGCGAGATTGATAAACAAAACGGACTTTACATTTGCTTCTCATGCGGTGAGAATGGAAAACTCTTAGACCTAGTAATGAGAACAACTAGCAGAAACTATTTTGAAGCAACACGAACAATTAAATCTGCCGCAACTACACAAGATATTGAAACTGTGATTCAAGATACATTGGCAAAGACGGATGAAATTAAAGAATTTGATTCAGAACTTATCAGCAGACTCCACAGCACCTTGATGTCTACAGATGAAGGCCGTAACTATTTTAGGTCTAGAAGTATTACTGATCAGTCAATGTCTGAATTTAAATTAGGATATTCTGCAAAGCAGGGTATGGTTATCGTTCCAGTGCAAGACCAGTATGGAATGTATGTTGGGTTTGTTGGACGATCAGTAGAGGGCAAGGCATTTAAAAACTCTGTGGGCCTGCCTAAAAAGCAAATACTCTTTAACTTAAATCGTGTAAAGTTTAAGAATATCACAGTAGTAGAATCGTCCTTTGACTGCATTCGTCTTTGGCAGTTAGGGATTCCAGCGGTTGCTACACTAGGTGCAATTCCTAGCAAGATTCAGATAGAACTACTATCTAAATATGCTACCTCTATTATTATCTGTCCAGATAAAGATGAGGCTGGTGCAAAGATGGTCTCTAGAATTAAAGACAACATTATAAAGAAAACAGTAAACGTAATTAACGTTGGTGACGCAAAAGACGTTGGCGACTTAACAGATGGGCAGATTAAAGAACTATGGAGTATTCCTAGCATAAGCACATTTGTTGCGCTATAATAAGTAGATCGACCCATGCATAGGGTCAAATATTAGGAGGATATATAATGTCAGTTATTACAGGATTAGCAGGAATTAGAAAGAAGATGGAACGACCAAAGTTAGATGATGGCCCCCGTGCCCGTTGGCTTAAGGTTGAAGATGGTCAGAGTCTTAAGGTTCGTTTTGTTAACGAACTAGATCCAGACTCCCCAAGTTATGATGCAGGTCGTGGACTTGCAATTGTTGTAGCAGAACACACAAACCCCAAGGATTATAGGCGCAAAGCCGTCTGCACTATTGAAGATGAAGGTCGTTGCTTTGGTTGCGAGCAGTATCGCAAAGATCCAAAGTCTGGATGGAAGTCACGCCTTCGCTTCTATATCAATGCGCTCGTAGATGACGGTACTGAAAAGTATGTTGCCGTATTCTCACAAGGCGTTAGCAGCAAGTCTCCAGCAACAACAATGCTTATTGAGTACGCTGGTGACACACAGTCTATTAGCAATTTGCAGTGGCGCTTGAAGCGTTCAGGAACTGGAACACAGACAAGTTACGCACTGATTCCACTTGCTACAGATACAGAGAAGTTTGATTGGTCAGAGTATGAACCATTTGATCTTGAGAAGGTTGCTATTCGTAGCATCACATATCCAGAACAAGAGGCATTCTACATGGGTGTTGACGTAGACACATCAACATCTTCCGCAGTTGACTGGTAATACTTGATTCTATGGTGGGCGGTAGGATATACTCTTACCGCCCACTACTAATTGGAGACCTATGTATCATAATCATCACGCACATTCTTACTACTCCCTATTGGATGGATTTTCGTCGCCTCTAGAACTTATGCAGAGGGCGGCAGAGATTGGCATGGGGGCATTATCAATCACAGATCACGGTAGTCTTAGCGCCCATCACGAACTTCTCAAGGCAAGCATTGAGACTGGAGTAAAACCTATTCTTGGTCTAGAGGCATACTTTACTCCAGATCGTTTAGATAAGCGTTCGAGGAAGGATCGCACCCCAGATGATCAGGTTTATAACCATCTTATTATTCTTGCAAAGAATGATCGCGGGCTACGTAATCTAAGTTACATATCTGAACAAGCATGGAACGATGGCTTCTACTTAAAGCCCCGCGTGGACTTTGAACTATTGGAACAAAATAATAGTGACCTAGTTATTCTTTCTGGTTGCATGAATAGTATTATTGCGAAGGCGATAGAAAATGGAAACCCTTCAGTGGCAAAGCAACATGCTTTGTGGTTTAAGGACGTGTTTGGCGATGACTTCTACATGGAACTACAGCCCCACAACCCTGCAAGTCTTAATAAGGCTTTGCTAGATCTTGCAGACAGTCTTAGCATAAAATCTACAGTGACTCTTGATTGTCACTTTGCATCCCCTAAAGATAGGATCGCAGAAGAGATCATGCTTATCCTTGGAACTCATCCAAAGATTCAAAAAGAATCTAACTTCGAGGGAACCAAGAACATGAAAGACACTATGGAGAAACTTAATTACCTTTATGGTGAGCGTCAAATGTCCTTTAAGGATCTTGATATTTGGCTTATGGATTTTGCTGATGTAAAGACTCGCATGGAAGCACAAGGCATCTATCGTGATGACCTGTATGCTAATAGTGTTGAGATTTCAGATAAGATTTCAGAGTATGAGCGTAAAGAAAACTTAGATCTACTTCCAGTTAGCCACTTAGATCCCAATGATGAATTAGAAAAACTTTCTGTTGCTGGGCTTAAGGATAAAGGTTTATACGACAAAGAAGAGTATAGGTCTAGGCTCTATGAAGAACTTGATATTATTAAGTCAAAGAAGTTTTCTTCATACTTCCTAGTTGTATCTAACATGATTAAGTGGGCAAAGGATCGTGGGATTCTTGTTGGGCCTGGAAGAGGGTCGTCTGCTGGTAGTCTGATTTGTTACTCTCTTGGCATTACAGAAGTAGACCCAATCAAGTTTGGACTTCTGTTCTTCCGTTTTATTAATCCAGAACGTAACGACTTTCCAGATATTGACGTGGACTATGAGGACCGTCGTCGCGGAGAGGTAAAGCAACACCTTATTGATGAGTACAAGAATGTTGCATCTATTGCTACGTTTCTTACGTTTAAGGATAAGGGCGTAGTTCGTGACGTTGCACGAGCATTTAACGTGCCCCTAGCCGACGTTAATAAGGCTATGAAGAACGTAGAGACGTGGGAAGAATTTATTGGGTCCGAATCTACTAGAGAATTTCGCCTTAAGTATCCAGACGTTGTAGACTACGCAGACGAGTTGCGCGGTCGTATTCGTGGAACTGGTGTACACGCTGCGGGTATTGTTACGTCTAAGAGAAGCCTAAGTGATATTGTTCCTATTGAAACTCGTAAGGATACGCAATCCGATAATAGGATTCCTGTAGTTGCTGTGGATATGGAACAAGCGGCAGAGATCGGTTTGATTAAGATTGATGCTCTTGGACTAAAGACTCTTACTGTAATTAAAGATACATTAGATATTATTAAGGATAGGACAGGAAAGTCTGTAGATCTTTCTGCGATTGCAATTGATGACAGTGAGGTCTATGCAGACCTGTCTGCTGGATACACAAAGGGGGTGTTCCAAGCAGAAGCAGCACCATACACAAACCTTATTGTAAAAATGGGAATTAGCAACTTCGATGAATTAGCAGCATCAAATGCTTTGGTTCGCCCTGGAGCAATGAATACCATTGGTGCAGACTACATTAAGCGCAAGAAGGGCCGTCAAAAGATTTCCTACGTTCATCCAATCATGGAAGAATTCACCAAGGACACATATGGGTGTATTCTTTATCAGGAACAAGTTATGCAAGCATGTGTATACCTTGGCGGCATGACTATGGCAGAAGCAGACAAGGTTAGGAAAATCATTGGAAAGAAACAAGGAGCACAAGAATTCGACCAGTTCAAGGATCGGTTTGTTGCTGGCGCTTCGGAGCATATCAGCACAGCAGCAGCAGAAAAACTCTGGCACGATTTCGAGGCACATGCTGGGTACTCCTTTAATAAAAGCCATGCTGTCGCGTATTCACTCGTATCTTATTGGACGGCTTGGCTAAAGAAGCATTATCCGCTAGAGTTTATGTACTCACTTCTTAAGAACGAGAATGATAAAGATACTCGTACAGAATATCTGATTGAGGCAAAAAGAATGGGTATTCGTATTCTTCTTCCACACATTAATGAATCTGATGTTGACTTCTCTCTTACAGGAAACTCAATTAGATTCGGGCTTGGCAACATTAAGTATGTATCTGAAAACATTGCTAATAAGATTATTACTGAGCGTCCATTTGCTAGTTACACTCAGTTTAGTGAGATTGCTACGGCTAAGGGTTCAGGAATTAACAGTCGTGCGGTTGCGGTTCTAAATAGAATTGGAGCAGCAGCATTTGATGACAATCCAAGGGCTGGTAATGAAAAGGAATACATGTATGAATATCTTAACATTCCAGAGTTCAATCCAGATGTACCACGCTATCTTGATGCCTACATTAAGCCTCTAGAGGAATACGATGAGCGAGGATCGTTTATTATCCTTGCAATGGTTAAGTCAATTAAGCGCGGTCAAGGGTGGTCTCGTGTTGAGGTTGTGGATAAGACTGGTACTGCTGGAATATTCCATGATGAAGAGACAGAGATTGAGTCTGGAAAGATGTATATCTTCCTTGTAAGCAATAATAGAATTGCAGAGTTTGTTCTTCCAGAAGAATTAAAGAAGAGCGATAATGGGTTCTCAAGATATATTACATCAACTAACTTGCCACTAGTTAATGGTGAATACTTTGTTGTGTCCTTCTCAACTAGAAAAACAAAGAAGGGTGACAAGATGGCAAATATTGTTCTTGCAGAAGAGGATAAAACCTTGATTTCTGCAATTGCATTCCCTAAAATATATACACAGGCTCGTATGTCTTTGCGTCCAGGCTCATCTGCAAATATTGTGATGAAAGAGTTGGATGACGGTACGTTGGCTATCAATAGCGTAGAATGGAGAAGTAATGAATCTTGATGATTTAGCAGCAGAACTGCATCAAACAGCAGTTGAAAAGGGATTTTGGGAACCGTTGTCTAGAATGGACAGTGAAGATAGTTTTATTTTTTATGCAAAACAAATTGCAATGATTCACTCTGAAGCAACAGAAGTTCTTGAAGCGATTCGAAAGAACAAGGGTGAGGAACAGGTTGTAGAAGAACTTGCAGATATTCTTATCAGAACTCTTGATCTATATAACGGAATGCATAATCAGGGAGATGTTGTAACCTCGTTACACAAAACTGTTAAGCGTAAGTCTAAAGTAAATAAAGATAGGCAACGGCTGCACGGCACTCTTGGGTGATATACTATGGAACTTAAAGGATATTTTCTTTATGGATCGGATAAGGAAATGATGATGGTAATTCGTGGGTATGATGAAGATACTATGTTTGCTATTATTAATAAACTTAAAAGATCTAGAGAAGAAAACATAAAAGAATTAGCAGAGACATTGGAGAGTCACTTTTATGACAGAAATAATGATGGAAGAAATTCTAGCGAAACTAGATCCAAAGATAAGAAAACTCGTAGGTCCAGCCCATAAGGTTGAGATTCAAAAACAAAAGACACCAAGCCTGTCTTTAAACGTGGCTTTAAAAGGTGGTTTAGCATATGGTAGGCAGATTCTTATTTGGGGCAACAAGAGTGCTGGAAAATCATCGTTTTGTCTCCAACTTATTGCTGCTGCTCAGTCAGAAGGAAAAACCTGTGCATGGATTGACTCTGAACAATCATATTCACCAGAGTGGGCAGAGCAACTTGGAGTAGACTCAACTAAACTTTTATACTCTTCAGCAAAAACAATTAACGATATGGTAGACATTGGTACACAACTAATTGCTTCAGGCGTAGATATTCTAGTTGTCGATTCCATCTCTGCTCTTCTCCCTGCTATCTATTTTGAAAAAGACGGTGCAGAGTTAAAGCAACTACAAGATACAAAACAAATTGGTGCTGAAGCGAAAGACATGACACACGCTGTTAAGATGCTTAACTACGCAAACAAAGATACGTTGTTAATTCTTATCTCTCAACAGAGAAATCAATTCGGCACTATGCACGCCAGCCATATTCCAACAGGAGGAATGGCAGTCAAGTTCTTCTCATCAACCATTATTAAACTATGGTCATCAGAGTCTGAGGCCAACTCTATTAAGTCTGGAATTAAAGTGGGCGATAAGATCATTGAACAAAAGGTTGGTCGCCCAGTCAATTGGACAATTGATTACAATAAAACTGGACCGCAGTTTATTACAGGAGCATATGACTTTTATTTCCAAGGCTCACACGTTGGGGTAGATACTGTTGCAGACCTTGTAGACACGGCAGAGATGATGGGAATTATTGTTCGCGGTGGTGCTTGGTATACAGTATTTGATCAAAGAATCCAAGGGCGTGCAAACGTTGTAGATGCTGTAAGAGAAGACCTTGATCTATTTGAAAAACTACAAGAAGAGGTGTACAAGAAGATATGATTAATCCAAAAGATTTTTTATCACAATCAAAATCACCAACTATTACAGATGAGATAGAAGAGATTGGTGGGTCATTTTCTTGTCCAGAACAGGGGTGCTACAACGTATCTAAAGAGGGATTATTTAACCCAAACACAAGAGTTGTAACTTGGACTTGTTCAGACGGTCATAATGGAAAAGCAACTATATGAGTGAAAGATCAGAGATTAAAAGAATTGGTGCAACCGCTCATAAGAACTCTGGTCGCGGCCAGTATACGAAGTCAGATGCGACGTGGAATAACTTTATTATAGATATTAAAGAGTATAGTAAATCGTTTTCTATTAGCCAAGCAACATGGGCGAAGGTTGTTACTGATACACTTAGGACTGACAAAACTAAAGATCCAGCACTTCTTTTAGTGCTTGGAGGTAAGACAAGACTAGCAGTAATTGAATGGGCTAAGTTAGAAGAATTGGTGGAGAATAGTGGACAATCCAATAGATCTGATTAATCAGGTTGCAGAGTTTAATGATATTAATGAGTTTATGAAAGACGATGAAGTAGATGAAGCATTGGCATTAATTGTAAAGATTTATACAAAGCCAGATATTCCATCAACCCAAGCGGTAGTTTTAATTGCTAAATTACAAGCGATGTCAGCAAAGTTTGGTATACTTGCAACATACTATTCTACTATTGCAAAAGGTCCAACAGGTTCAATTAATAACAAGAAAAAGAACGTGTACTACACACTGAAAGATAGTATCGACAAACTTGTGGATTCTTTAAAATATGTAGCAAGACTAAACTTAGGATAATTATGGCTAAAAATTTGATTTCACAGATAAGAAATAGACCAAAGGAAACTGCACTAGATCCCAAGAAATTGGTGAAGATGATATATGATGCGTATCAGGGTCAGCGTATTACGACAGAATATAAGAAGAAGAACTCCTTCGCCCCTAGTACACTTGGCTATGGTCATGGAACTTGTGCTAGATACTGGAGAATAGCATTTGACGGTGCTGAATTCACGCAAGAGACTCCTGCTTTAAACATTGCATCTATGGATAATGGAACAGACTCTCATACAAGAATTCAGGCAGTGATGCAAAAGGCTGGAATTCTAAAAGAAAAAGAAAGAGAGATCCGTTCTCTTAAGCCACCAATTCGTGGATTCGCAGACCTTATTCTTGAAGTAAACGGAAAAGAAATTGTTGGTGAAATTAAAACAATCAAGGATCAATACTTTATTGTTAGAAAGCAAGAAGGCCAGCCATCTCCTAGCCATCTTCTTCAGGTTCTCATATACATGCAAGTAGAGGGCATTGATGAAGGATTCCTTTTGTACGAAAATAAAAACGATAACGAACTACTTGCCATACCTGTCATAATGTCTGAAAAGAACAAAGAGTATATTGACTATGTTTTTGATTGGATGAATAATGTTTATGAGGTTTGGAAAAGTAGAGAGTTGCCAAAGCGAGGATATACTAAATCAACTTGGCAATGTAAAGGATGTCCAGTTTTAGAGTCTTGTAACTTATTAGACCCAAAAGGTGATCTAAAAATAGAAAATCTAAAAGTCGGTGTGAATGACTGATATTGGATTTAAGGTTTGTGGATTTTGTGGAACAGAGTTTCAAACTAAAAAAAAGAATCAAAAATATTGTGACAACCTTTGCTGTCGTGGGGCAACAAATAAAAGAATAATGGAAAGGTATTATGAAAACAAGGCTAGACTTTCTGGAATTAAGAGGGTTTGTTCTTGTGGAAAAGTATTAAGTAGATATAACAGCCTTTCTTTATGTGGATCATGTGAGTTAAAAACTAAAGATAAAAATAACGATAAAGTATTGGAGGCCATAGGTGTCATCGTTAACAAAGTTAACAAGGCCAAAAGCAAATAGAATTCTTGGTATAGACTCTTCTACTAATTCATTTGCCTTCTGTGTGTTTGATGGTAAGCCTTTAGAGTGGGGCAAGGTGAGTTTCTCTGGCGCTACAATATACGACAAGGTTATAGATGCCCACAAGAAATCAAAGGCCGTTAGAGACCTCCTAGACGTTGACTACATTTGCATTGAGTCTGCCATCATGGTTAAGTCTCAGGACGTAGCCATTAAAATGGCTATGATTGTTGGTGCTGTAGTCTCTGCACTTACTGACGATAAGAATTCAATTATTACTGTACCTCCATCAGCGTGGCAGCCATTTATTGGAAATAAAAACTTTACTAAATTAGAAAAAGAAGATTTAAAAGTTCAGTTTCCAAATAAATCAGAAACTTGGTATCGCGGTAAGTCTAGAGATATAAGAAAACAAAGAACTATGGATTTCTTTAATAATAAATATAACATCAGTGTAGAGGATCATGATGCTGGTGACGCGATGGGAATTGCCTATTATGCTTATAATAAGTTGGTAGACAATGGCTAAACTTTATCAAAGCAAGCCTTGGTTATCTAAAAGATATTTAGTAGAAAAGAAAACCATAGAAGAGATTGCTAAAGAGGCAGGCACTAGTCATCAAACAATATATCGTTATCTAGTAGAATATGGACTAATAAGAAACCAAAGGAGTTGGTCGAAATGATTGAAAAGAATATTAAAACCATGTACGATCAAAACAATATTGAAATTAAACAGAATCACAAGACTTTGCCCTCTCCACAAAATAAAACAGAGAGCGCAATTATTGATGAATGTAACAAATTAGTTAAACTATTAATAGACAAGAACAGAGCATATGGCAATTCAGCATTAGATCCAGTAAGAACCTTTTCTAAGGCAGACAATATTGAGCAGTTAAAGGTGCGGATAGACGATAAACTATCACGCTTCATGCGTGGAAAAGAGTACATGGGAGACAACGACATTGATGATCTTATGGGGTATCTGATCCTGCTTAAAATTGCTGTGAAAGGAAATTGGAAGTAATGCCATACTATACATATAATTGCACGAACTGTGAAAGCAAGTTTGAAAAAAACGTTTACATGGACAATCGTGATGAAGTACACTGTAGTACCTGTGGCACTAAGGCTACAAGAGGAATTGATAGGCCCGGAATGGTTTGGTCGCCAACCCGCAATGGCGGCTACAGCACCTAAGTGCTATAATAGAAATGGTGATTTATGTCTACCACAAAAAGAAAGTCAACGTCAGAGCACATTCCGTATGAATTTAATACGGACATTTCAGTATTCTATGAGGCAAAGCACGGCAACGATGAAATAGTTGTTGGCACTCCACTTAGATTTAAATACCAGCGCGGGATATATAAGTTTCTTAAAATGGCACACAATGCAAAAAAGGGACTGACGTGGATTGACTGTATGGACATGGCAAATGGAACTTTTAGATCATTCTACCTTGATGATTTAAAATGCGTTGTAAAGCCTAAAAAAACTAGGAAGAAGAATAATGTCTGAGTTAGAACTTGCCGATAGGTGGGAGCGGATAAATAAGGTTGTTGAGGCTTTTCTCAAAGGATCTACCAACCCTACGCAAATAGCAAGAGAGACTGGGTTTAAGCGCACAGAGGTTCAAGAGTATTTAAATGAGTGGCGCTCCGTTGTTCACAGCGATAAACTGATTCAGAACCGCGCACGCGAGGCACTTGCTGGTGCAGACAGTCACTACTCTATGCTTATTGCAGAGGCATGGAAAGTAGTTGAAGAGGCATCACAGTCTCAGTCTCTTTCTAATAAAACAGCGGCCCTAAAACTTATTGCAGATATTCAGCAAAAACAAATTGATATGCTTCAAAAGGCTGGTCTTATTGAGAACAATGAGATTGCCGATCAAATAATTGAAACAGAGCGTAAACAGGAGGCTCTAGTAGGCATTCTAAAGGAAGTTGTTTCGGACTGCCCCAACTGTAAGAAAGAAGTATTTTCTAGGCTCAGTGAGGTTACTGGAAAGGTTGAGGGCTACTAGTGTTTGACGATTTCCTTAAAGCACTAGATGGCGACGAGTTTGATGAATTTCCAGTCACAATAGAAGAATTTACAATTAGTGATAGATATCTAAACCTACCTCCACTATCAGACTATCAGTATCAATGCATCAAGGCAATGACACAAATTTATAAAAAAGAAACTTTAATTAGATTGTTTGGAGAAGAAGAGGGAACTAAAAGATACAAGCAAACTTGCAACGAAGTTATATTACAACTTGGCAAGGGGTCTGGAAAAGACTACATGTCTACAGTTGCTGTATCGTATTTAGTTTACCTTTTGCTGTGCCTTAAAGATCCTGCAAAATATTTTGGCAAGCCACCTGGTGACGCAATTGACATTATTAATATCGCTATTAACTCAGATCAGGCAAAGAATGTTTTCTTCAAAGGCTTTAGAAAAAGAATTGAAGGATCTCCTTGGTTTATTGGAAGATATAGCGTCACAGCACAGGCAGTCACATTTGATAAATCTATAACATGTCACTCAGGCCACTCTGAAAGAGAATCTTGGGAAGGATACAACGTTATCTGTGTCATCCTTGACGAAATCTCTGGCTTTAGTATGGAGTCTACTTCTGGTAGCGATCAGTCAAAAACTGCTCAAGCAATATATGACATGTATAGGGCATCAGTAGACTCACGATTCCCCGACTATGGGAAGGTAATATTACTTTCATTCCCACGTTTTAAGGGTGACTTTATTCAACAACGATATGACTCTGTTGTTGCAGACAAGGATGTCATTGTCAGAGACTATGAATTTAAAATAGATGACGAACTTGATGAAAGCATAGAAGAGAATAAGTTCAGCATTGAGTGGGAAGAGGACCACATCAATGCGTATAGATTTCCTAGAGTGTATGCACTAAGAAGAGCAACGTGGGAAATTAATCCGACTAGAACTATTGAGGATTTTAAAAGAGCGTTTTTCACTAACCCAGTCGATGCACTATCACGTTTTGCATGTATGCCACCAGAATCTATTGATGCATTTTTTAAGTCTAGAGAAAAGGTTGAAGGTTGTTTCAGCCAGCCGTATAATGGTGTAGATGATGAGGGAAGATTCTATGATTGGTTCCAGCCAGTAGAAGGAAAAGAATACTTCATTCACGTTGACTTAGCACAAAAACATGATCACTGTGCCGTTTCAATGTCGCACGTTGACAAATGGGTACACATCAAGGCTTTCTTAGATCACGAAGTTGTTAGCCCAATTGTAGTTGCAGATATTGTACGTTGGTGGACACCTACCTCAGACAAATCTGTTGACTTCTCTGAGGTTAAACAGTTCATTATTGATCTAAGATCTAGAGGGTTTAACATAAGAAAAGTAACGTTTGATAGATGGAACTCTCATGATATTCAGTCTGACTTAAGAATGCTTGGAATCAATACAGAGACTCTTTCTGTGGCAAAGAAACATTATGATGACATGGCAATGCTTGTTGGTGAGGAGAGGATTATCGGTCCTCGTATCCCCTTGTTAATTGACGAACTAGTACAGTTAAGAATTATTAGAGGAAAGGTAGATCACCCTAGAAAGGGCAGCAAGGACTTGTCTGACGCTGTATGTGGGTCAATCTACAATGCTATTACTGAATCACGGCGTGAGACGGCAGACGTTGAAATAGAGTTTCATACATATAAGCAATTTGTTAAAGATCATAGAAGAGAAGAATTAATAAAAGAAGCAGAAAAAAATAATGTAATTACTCACCCAAACAAGAATAGTGAAGACTCAGACCAATATTTTGGGAGAATTGGATTAATTTAAATGATCGAACTTACTTGGCAAGGAAAACAAGAAGCGATTAGGGAAATCATAGCCCGCGATGGGGATATGTGTTTTATATGTAAGGAGCCATTTGGTAAGAAAGAAAAAAAGACTTTGGATCACTGGATTCCTTTATCAAAAGGTGGGACTTGGAACGTTTCTAATCTTAGGATTGCACATCGTCAATGTAACTTTTGGAAAAGCGATAGAATGCCTTTGGAAGATGGAACTATTCCAGAAAAGCCTGCTAAAAAGTCTTCGATTAAAAAAGTAAAA
>OFRA01000073.1_pt1 | contig 24093 bp, 21 predicted proteins | sample 1543001 | NCBI WGS metagenome assembly OFRA01 (sample SAMN07774221, study PRJEB24372) | wastewater metagenome | isolation source: Lake Maggiore Verbania | place: Italy: Verbania | collected 2015-12 | reverse complement strand
AGTCGATGTTTGGCAAAGCGTAGATCGGCTAGATCTGATCAATGAGATCGCCAAACGATGTGGAGATGGCACAACATCCAAAATGCCGCAGATTATGTTGCAGGTGAACTCAACAAACGAGCCAGGCAAAGGCGGGTGCGAACCAAGTGAAACAGAGAATTTGATGCGCGTTGCCAACAGCAAAGGTCTCGAAGTCTTGGGTCTGATGACAGTTGGGCCAACAGAAAATGAGCCCGAATCAACGCGACGTGCTTTTCGGTTGGTACGCAAACTCGCCGATGATTTGGGTGTTGCTCAGTGCAGCATGGGTATGACAGGCGATCTTGAGATTGCTGTTGAAGAGGGGGCAACGGCGATTCGAGTTGGCTCGGCGTTGTTTGGTGCTCGCAAGCTTTAGTCCGTATTCATTAGTCCGTATTTAGAGGCATATTTTGAACTATCCTTGGCGTATGTCAATGTTCCGTCGCGCTATGGATTACTTGGGTTTAGGGCCAGATGAGGCTTACGACGATTACGACGAATCAGTCGCAGTCGAACGAGATCGCCGCATGCCAACACGTGGTCGGCAAATGGCCAACTCTTACGAAGACGATGATGTTGATTATGACGACGATCGTGACGATGACTATCGAACACCAGGAGTGCGCGCACAACAAGCCCAACATGATTCGGGCGTGACGGTTAGACCAGTTGCTGGTCGCCGAGCAGAAGCGGTAGCTCGACCTGTGATGCCAGCGGCAGCTCCGGTGACAGTGCGTCCGACTAGTTATGAGGATGCAAAAGAAATTGCTGATCGCTTCAAAGAAGGCGCACCAGTAATTATCAACGTGCAGTCGACTGACCCTAAGACGATGCGACGCATCATTGACTTCGCAAGCGGAGTTTGTTACGCCAACAACGGCACGATGGAAAAAATGAGCAACGGTGTGTTCATGATGAAACCATTCGGCGCACGCGTGTCGCGCAACTAGCGCCGACCGAGGTTCAAAAATGTCCGCACTTCTTTGTAGCGTCGTTCAAATTTTCATTTACATGATCATTGTGCGCGTCGTCTTGTCATGGTTTCCAGCAACTAGTGGTGGTGTCGTCGCGCAAGTTTCGTATTTTGTTGGCCGGTTCACCGAGCCAGTTTTAGATGCGGTCCGTCGCATCTTGCCGCGCACGGGTGCACTTGATTTGTCGCCGCTTGTCGTCTTGCTATTTCTGCAGATAGTTGTGCAGCGCATGATTCTTAGGTGTTAATTCACTCGTGTCATATCCGCAGGTAGAGCCACAGCCAAATTTTCCGTTGCTTGAGAATGAAGTTCTCGAATATTGGAAGCAAGATAAAACTTTTGAGGCTTCAATCAAGTTGCGTGACGCCGGAAAGAACGGTGAAAACGAATTCGTTTTTTATGATGGCCCGCCATTTGCCAATGGTCTTCCTCATTACGGGCATTTACTAACAGGTTTTGTTAAAGATGCTGTTCCTCGATATCGCACCATGCGCGGGCAACGCGTTGAACGTCGATTCGGTTGGGATTGTCACGGGTTGCCGGCCGAGGCAGAAGCAGAACGTCAACTGGGTATTTCTGGTCGCCAAGCAATAACAGATTTCGGAATCGACAAATTCAATGAGTACTGCCGCACCTCGGTTTTGCAATACACCAGCGACTGGGAGCGCTATGTAACTCGTCAAGCTCGTTGGGTTGACTTTGAAAACGACTACAAGACTCTCGACACCCCATATATGGAGAGCGTGATGTGGGCGTTCAAAACACTTTGGGACAAAGGTTTGATTTATGAGGGATTCAGAGTCTTGCCTTATTCATGGGCGCTTGAAACTCCGCTTTCGAATACCGAAACACGAATGGATGATGCTTACAAGCAAGTGCAAGACCCCGCATTAACTGTTGGCTTCGAACTCTCGTCGGGCGAACTTTTGTTGGCTTGGACAACGACTCCGTGGACACTGCCTTCAAACTTGGCTTTGGCTGTTGCGCCAGATGTCGAGTATGTGGTTTTTCAACACAAGGGTCAAAAACTAATTGTTGCGCGTGAGCGATTGTCGGCATACGAGCGTGAGTTTCCGGATGTAGAAGTTCTCGAAACAGTTTTGGGCTCTCAGTTGGTGGGCCGAACTTACAAGCCGTTGTTCAATTATTTTGCCGATCAACCAAATGCGTTTCGAGTGATCTCGGGCGATTTTGTTACGACTGAAGATGGCACCGGTGTGGTGCACATGGCGCCAGGTTTTGGTGAAGATGACCAACGGGTGTGTCAAGAAGCAGGAATCGATTTGGTCGTTCCTGTTGACTCGCGCGGATGTTTCACCAGTGAAGTTGCCGACTTTGAAGGGCAACTCGTCTTTGATGCCAACCCAGCGATCATTCGCGTGCTCAAAGAGCGTGGCGTCGTGTTTCGTCATGAAACTTACGATCACGCTTACCCTCACTGTTGGCGAACAGGAAAGCCACTCATATATAAAGCAGTAGGTTCGTGGTTCGTCAAGGTGACGGCGATTCGTGATCGTATGGTTGAGTTGAACGAGCAAGTGCGCTGGGTGCCCGATCATTTGCAGCATGGAAGTTTTGGTAAGTGGTTGGAGAATGCGCGCGATTGGACGATCAGCCGAAATCGCTTTTGGGGTTCTCCAATTCCTGTTTGGCGCAGCGATGACCCGGCTTATCCGCGCATTGACGTTTACGGCAGTTTGGCCGAGTTGCGTCGTGACTTCGGAGTTGACATTCAAGAATTGCACCGACCCACGATCGACAATTTGGTACGACCAAATCCAGATGACCCGAGTGGCAAATCAATGATGCGTCGTGTACCTGAAGTTCTGGACTGTTGGTTTGAGAGCGGGTCAATGCCGTTTGCCCAGGTTCATTATCCGTTTGAAAATCAAGAGTGGTTTGAAAATCACTACCCAGGCGACTTTATTGTCGAGTACATCGGTCAAACTCGTGGCTGGTTTTATACGCTTCACGTTTTAGCAACTGCGCTATTTGATCGACCTGCATTTTCGAATTGTGTCAGCCACGGAATCGTCCTGGGTGAAGACGGTGCAAAGATGTCAAAGAGTTTGCGCAACTATCCAGACCCGATGAAAGTTTTTGATAGTCATGGCGCAGATGCGATGCGTTGGTATCTGCTCTCATCATCAATTTTGCGAGGCTCCGACTTTGCGGTGACTGAAGAAGGCATGCGCGACACGGTGCGTCAGGTTATGTTGCCGCTCTGGAATAGCTGGTACTTTTTGTCGCTTTATGCAAACGCCGAATCTGTCGAGGGCAAATTTGATGCATCAAGCGAAAATGTCTTGGATAGGTACATTGTTTCAAAGTTGCGTGGTCTCGTTGAAGCGACCACCAAGAGTTTTGACTCGTACGATCTTTTTGCTGCTTGCGCCGAGATACGAACCTTTCTCGATGTCTTAACAAATTGGTACATCAGGCGCAGTCGAGATCGTTTTTGGAAGGGCGATGCCGCGGCAATAAACACGCTGCACACTGTGTTGCACGTTGTGACTCGCATCGCAGCACCTGTTCTGCCACTTGTTTCAGAACAAATTTTTCGCGGACTAACCGGAGAGCGCAGTGTGCATCTGCAAACATGGCCGACGACTGACGACCTCGCCGATGACGAAAATTTAGTTGCATCAATGGATCGAGTGCGAGATGTCTGTTCGACGACGCTGTCATTGCGCAAGGTTCACTCACGACGTGTGCGTCAACCTCTTGCAAGTTTGATCGTTGCAACCGAAAACTCGGCGGCGCTCAAGGTGTTTGCTGACATTATTTCTGACGAGGTCAATGTGCGCGAAGTTAGCTTCTCAGATGATGTCTCGTCTGTCGCTGGGTTTGAACTACAGGTTGTACCAAGTGTTGTTGGGCCGCGACTCGGGGCAAACACGCAAGCAGTTATCAAAGCAGTTAAGCAAGGCGACTGGTCTCGTAATGGTGACATCGTTACTGCGGGCTCGGTTGACTTGTTTCCCGGCGAGTATCAATTAAAGCTTGTCCCCAAGGCTTCAGGAGCTAGCGCTGCTCTAGGTAGTAGTGCGGGTGTCGTCGTGCTCGATATTGAACTGACTGCCGAACTTGAAGCCGAAGGAGCAGCTCGAGACGTAATTCGTCTTGTCCAACAGCAAAGACGTGAAGCAGGCCTCGATGTGTCAGATCGAATCAAGCTGCAATTGGGACTACCAAAAGAAATTGTTGCGCAAGTATCTGGCCACCACGAAACTATTAAAACCGAGACTTTGGCGACTCAACTAGAAGTCGTGGTCCTTAGCGACGATCTTGCGCCGAATGCCGATTTGGATGGAGTAGCAGTGTTTGTGGCGGTAAATCGGCTATCGTAACGCGGTCAAATGAGTGAGTTTTAAAGTAACTCCCTCGAGAGGTGAAAATGGCATCTGCAAAGAAAAAGAAGATTAAGCAGAATAAGCAGAAACAAGCGCTGGCCAAAAAGAAACTCTTAGCGCGCAAAAAAGCCGATCAGCGCAAGAAACTTGAACTCAAAAAGAAGCTCGAACTCAAAAAGAAGCTCGAGCTCAAGAAAAAGCTTGAACTCAAGAAGAAACTTGAACTGAAAAAGAAGCTTGAGCTGAAAAAGAAACTTGAACTGAAGAAAAAACTTGATCTCAAGAAGAAACTTGAGCTGAAAAAGAAGCTTGATCAGATCAAAGCGATTAAGAAGCAAAAAGAAGTTGAAAAGCGAACAGCTCTTGCCGAGCGCAAGCGGTTGCAAAAAGAGAAGCAAAAAGAAGCAATTCGCCTTGCCAAAGAACGTGCAAAGTTAAAAGCTCAACAAATCGCCGAGCGTCAAGCCTTGAAGGCCGCAAAAGAAAAAGAACGGCTTGATGCCAAACTTGCTCGCGAAGCTGAAAAAGCCGCCAAGATCGCCGCGCGCGAGGCAGCTCGTTTGGCAGAGATCGAAGCCAACCGTAAACCGGTTGCTCCACCAAAGCCACCAATTATTAAAGGTGTAATGCAAGATGGCATCACGCCGACAAAAGAGTTCAACATCGAATTTTTGATGTCACAACGCGAACTATTGACTGTTGAGCGTAAAAACTTGCTTGGTCAGGCTGATCAACTCGAAAGTGAAGCCAACGCGATTGTCGAGAACTCAGAAATGGGTGACGTGCAGTTTGATGATGAGGGTGGCGAAGGCGACACGATGGTGGTTGAGCGCGAGCGAGATCTCACGCTCTCGGCATCAGCTCGTCAAACAGTCGAAGAAATCGACGAGGCACTCAAACGACTTGAAACTGGCGATTATGGTTATTCATCTCGATCTGGTTTGCCGATTCCGCGAGAGCGTTTGAAAGCCATTCCGTGGACGACCGAGCTTGTTATTGAGCGTGCAGGTGGCATTGGTACTTACTAGGTCGTCGACCTCAACTGCCAAAATCATTATCGCGTTGGTCGTCATCTGCGATCAGGTGACAAAGCACTGGGCTTTGAACGCTCTGAATAATGGACGAACAATTGATATTTTTTGGACGTTGAGGTTCAACTTGGTTTTTAACTCAGGAATGGCATTTTCTAAAGGGCAAGGTTTGGGTCGCTTGATCGGATTATTGGCAATCGGTGTAGCAGTTTGGCTTTGGTTGAGTTTGCGAAAAGTATCTACGACAATCGGTGTGGTTGGTACCGCGATGTTGATCGGCGGCGCAATTGGAAACGTCGTTGATCGACTGTTTCGCGGCGACGCCTGGCTCAGGGGATCAGTCGTCGACTTCATTGACCTGCAGTGGTTTCCAGTTTTTAACATCGCCGATTCTTCGGTCACCATTGGTGCGATTCTGCTGATTTATTCGTCAATTGTCGCTTCGCGAAGCAAGGCTTCAGCATGAGTCAAGAGACTCTCGGTGCCGACGAGTCTGACTCACGCGTGATCGATGAACACGTACCCGCCGCGCTTGACGGCCAGCGTGTAGATCGAATCGTTTCACTCGTTGCTGACATTCCGCGAGCATCTGCGGCCGCACTTATTGAAGCGGGTGCTGTCTTGCTTGATGGTGCAGTTGTCAAAGCCGGAAAGATAAAAGCAACAGAAGGTCAACACTTGAAAGTTGAACTGAGTTTGCTACCGCGAAAGCAACTTCCTCTTGCTGAACCCGATCTCAAAGTCGACGTCGTCTATGAAGACGAAGATGTGATCGTGATCAACAAGCATGCGGGCATTGTTGTGCACCCTGGCGCGGGTAATCCGACCGGCACGCTTGTTAATGCTGTTCTCGCAAAATATCCCGAGATTGCAAAAATTGGTGATCCATTTAGACCTGGCGTTGTGCATCGTCTTGATGCCGGCACTACAGGCTTGATGATGATGGCACGAACGCAGCGTGCATACGAATCTTTGGTCGAAGCGCTCTCTCGTCGCGTGGTGACCCGTCGATACTTGGCTTTGGTTTGGGGTCATATGAGCGCGGTTTCTGGTGTGATTGACGCACCGCTGGGCCGGGATCAACGAGATCCGACAAAAATGGCGGTACTTGCCGGCGGCAAAGTCGCTCGCACAACATACGAAGTTCGTCAAGCATTCAACGTGCCGGTTGATTGTTCGCTAATTGAATGTGGTCTCGAAACTGGGCGAACTCATCAGATTCGAGTGCATCTTGCAACTTTGGGGCACAGTGTTGTTGGCGATGTTGTTTATGGTGGTGCGCGCAGTGTTCTATCGTCGCCCCGACCAATGTTGCATGCCACGAGTTTGCACTTCACGCATCCGACTTCGGGTGAAGAAATGAAGTTCTCGGCGGACTTGCCCGAGGACTTTGCCGCCGTGTTGGCAAAGTGTTCGCAATATACCGACTAGCGCAAATTATTTTTTAACTGAGGGCCAAGCAGCCTGACCTTTAGAGATTGCGGCAATATCTTCAAGTGTGTATTTGGCAAGGTGCTCACGCATATATTCGCTGGCTAAGTTCCAGACTGCAAGTAGTACGCACTGTCCATCATGATCACAAGCGCCATCTTTGTGAGGTTCGCCGAAGTCACCAACTGAAATTGGACCGTCAACTGCCGAGATTATTTCTGACAGGCGAATGTCAGTCGCTGGTTTGGCAAGAATGTAGCCACCGCCGACACCCCGTTTAGATTTGACTAGTCCGGCGCCTTTGAGCGCCAAGAGAATTTGTTCAAGATATGGCTGCGGCAGTGCGGTGCGCTCGGCAATATCTCTTACGGATGTAGGTAGATCGTCATCAGCGTGCAAATTTAGGGAGAGCAAAGCTCGGCAGGCATAGTCGCCGCGGGTAGAGATTCGCACGTCAATATTCTATGTCATTGTGAGCGGGCTCTATTAAGGCTGAACTACTCTCGGGGGACACGATCATGGCAAACAAACCTGCAACTGGACCGCGACTTCCAAACTACAAAAACGGTTGCATAACAGGCATTATTCCCGCGTTGCTTGGTCCGTCGGGCACAAAAGAAATTCCGGACTGGATGCCAAGTGTCGTGCAAGGGGCGCACCAAGTTGTGCTCCTCGTGATCGATGGTTTGGGTTGGCATCAACTGCAAAAAAATCTTGCTCAGTGTCCAACTATGAGTGCAATGCAAGGATCTTCGATCACGACTGTTGCTCCAACAACAACAGTGAGCGCACTTACTTCGATCACAACCGGCTTGGCGCCTGCTGAGCACGGTCTTGTCGGCTATCGCATTGATATGGGTGGGCGAGTGATGCAAATGCTCAGGTGGGGCGATGACAAAGGTGATCTGAGAAATATGTATCCACCAGATTTGGTTCAGCCGTGTCCGCCGTTTATGGGTGCGAGTGTGCCGGTGTTGAGCAAAGCAGAACTTGAAGGCTCAGCATTTACTGAGGCTCATTTGCGTGGCGTAAAGGCGCGAGGTTGGCGTGCGGCCTCAAGTATTTCTGTAGAAGTCGGACAGCTGCTTCGTAGTGGTGAGAGATTTATTTATGCTTATTACGACGGCGTCGACAAGATCGCCCACGAACGAGGCTTTGGTCCGTTTTATGAAGCAGAGTTGCGCAGCGCCGACGCAATTGTCAAGAGCATTCAGGATGTCTTGACGCCGGATGCTGTTCTTTTGGTGACGGCCGATCACGGACAAGTAATGGTGGGAACAAACACGCTTCCGCCGAATCCCGAAGTTTTGGCGATGACGGCGTATCAATCGGGTGAGGGCAGATTCAGATGGTTGCATGCCCGCGACGGAGTACAAGTCGAGTTGCTTGCTCGCGCATCTGCGCACCATGCCGATGTGGCATGGGTTGTAAGCAAAGAACAAGTGATCGATGAAAATTGGCTTGGGCCGCGGCTCGGGCCGGCGACCCGCAAGCGACTTGGGGATGTAGCGCTGGTGCCTCGTGACCCAATCAGTTTTGATGACGTGGGTGATACTGGCCCATTTTTGTTGCAGTGTCGACATGGTGCTTTGACCGACGACGAACTAGATGTACCGTTGCTCGCAACAGCGGTTAAGTGATAAGTTTGGCGCCCCCACCATGAAAAACTCTGAAGATAAACCAGATCCGATAGGCGAATCGGCTGAAGTGGTCGATGAGCAAAGTGAAGTCACGCTCGAGACAGTGACTGCGCCGGCAAAAGTCATGCGCATTGGTTCGATGATCAAGCAGTTGCTCGACGAGGTTCATTCAATGACGCTTGATTTGCCTTCGCGAGAGCGATTGGCAGAGATCTATGAGCGTTCAATTGTTGAACTTGCCGAAGCATTGTCGCCTGACTTGCAAGAAGAGTTGAGGATGTTGGCGTTGCCGTTCAATGATGGCGAAGTTCCTTCAGATGCCGAGTTGCGTGTGGCTAAAGCACAGTTAGTTGGTTGGCTCGAGGGTCTGTTTCATGGCATTCAAGCCACGATGTTCGCCCAACAACTGTCGATGCGTCAGCAATCTGATCAAAAGCAGATTCAGTCAGGTCAGGCGCCGAACGCACAACCGGGGGATCGTCCGGGAACTTACCTGTAATGGGTAGTTCATTTACTCATCTTCATGTTCACACAGAATTTTCGATGCTTGATGGGGCGTCGCGTCTTGATGAGTTAGTTGATCGAGCAGTGGGTGACGGCCAACCTGCGTTGGGTATCACTGATCACGGCAACATGTACGGAGTTATAGATTTCTACAAAGAGTGCACGAAGCGCGGCATTAAACCAATAATTGGTACCGAGGCTTACATGGCCTATGAAACTCGATTTGAACGCCCAACACGTCGTGGTCGAGTCGACGACAGTGGCGGCGACACCGAAGCGGGCAAAAAACTTTATTATCACTTGACTCTTCTGGCTGAAAATAACGTCGGTTATAAAAACTTGATTCAGCTTGCGAGCTTGGCTTTTCTTGAGGGCTATTACTACCAGCCCCGCATGGACTGGGAGTTGTTGACCAAGTACAGCTCAGGGCTTATCGCAACTTCTGGTTGCCTGGGTGGGCATGTTTTACAAGCACTTAAAAATGGAAAGAACGAAGAGGCGCTCAAGACTGCGGCACGACTGCAAGATATTTTCGGGAAAGATAATTTCTTTATTGAACTTCAGGACCACGGCATTCCACTGCAGATAGAAACAAATCCGAAACTCGTCGAAATCAGTAAGAAGCTTGGTGCGCCACTTTTGGCGACCAACGACTGCCACTACACGCATCGTGAAGACAGTGGTGCACATGACGCTTTGCTTTGTGTACAAACGGGTTGCACGATTCACGACCCGAATCGTCTCAAGTTTGAAGGGCACGAGCACTACCTAAAGACCGCCGAAGAGATGCGTTGGTTGTTTCGTGAGCAACCCACATCCTGCGACAACACATTATGGATTGCTGAGCGAGCAAAAGTAGATATTCAATTCAATGTTCCAGTGCTTCCTGATTTTCCGATTCCTGCTGGTTTTAAAGATGATCACGCATATCTAGAACATCTGACCTGGTTGGGTGCGCAAAAACGATGGGGCGAAAAACTTGCGCCAGAAGTTGTTGAACGTGTCGCTTACGAGTTGTTGACTATCAAGACGATGGGTTTCAGTTCTTATTTCTTGATCGTCTGGGACCTGGTTCGTTACGCCCATGAGCGTTTGATTCGTGTTGGTCCCGGTCGCGGATCAGCCGCCGGTTGTGCAGTGGCATATTCGTTGCAGATCACTGACCTTGATCCAATTAAATATGACTTGCTGTTTGAACGCTTCTTGAACCCAGGTCGACGTTCGATGCCCGACATCGACATGGACTTCGACTCGCGCTACCGCGATGAAATGATCCGTTATGCGTCTGAAAAATATGGTCGCGACCATGTTGCCCAAATCATCACCTTTGGCACCATCAAGGCTCGTAACGCTGTTCGCGACGCGGCAAGAGTTCTCGGATTCCCATATGGATTGGGCGACAAGATTGCCAAGTTGATGCCACCCGTCGTGATGGGTCGCGATACGCCGCTCAAGTATTGCTTCGAAGAGAGCGAAGAACACAAGTCGGGCTTTCAGGCCGCCAGCGATTTGCGCAGTCTCTATGAATCTGATCCTGATGTAAAACAAATCGTTGATACTGCGCGAGGCCTTGAAGGTTTGAAGCGAAGTGTCGGCATTCATGCCGCGGCGGTTGTGATTACCAAAGAAAAACTCACCGAGTATCTACCAATTCAGCGCAAGGCCGAGTCTGGGCAGCAAGCAGACCTGGCGCCGATTGTGACGCAATATGAAATGCACGCCGTCGAAGAACTCGGCCTATTGAAGATGGACATCTTGGGTTTGCGCAACCTCGACGTGATCACCGATACAAACAAGATGATTCGCGAGTTGAGCAATCCTGACTTCGATATTGACAAAGCACCGTTTGATGATCTAAAGACTTTTGAGTTGTTGCAACGTGGCGACACGATCGGCGTGTTTCAACTTGAATCAACCAACATTCGCGCGTTGGTGCGCAGCATGGTGCCAAAAACCATCGATGACCTGGCGGCAATTGTTGCTCTTTATCGACCCGGTCCGATGGGCGCAAATATGCATAACGACTATGCCGATTACAAAAACGAGAGAAAGACGCCAAAAGTTTTTCATGAAGATGCACAAGATCTTCTTGGTGACACGTATGGATTGATGATCTATCAAGAGAGCATGATGCGCGTCGCCCAAAAGTTCGCCGGTTACAGCCTTGAAAAAGCAGATGATCTGCGCAAAGCATGCGGAAAAAAGAATCGTGATGACATGAAAAAGCAGCGAGTGGTCTTTGAAGCTGGCTGTATTGAGCGTGGATATGGAGAGCAACTCGCTGAAGAATTGTTTGACACCATCGAAAATTTCGCTGACTACGCGTTTGGTAAGAGCCACGCCTATGGATACGGATTCATCGCGTATCAGACGGCGTATCTCAAGGCGAATTATCCGGTCGAATATTTATCGTGCTTGCTTACGAGCGTCAAGGCAAGTTATGACCGAGCCGCAATATTTTTGGCTGATGCTCGTGCGAGCAACATCACGGTCAAAACTCCAGATATCAATACCTCAGGTGTCGACTTCGTGCCGGTTGTGGATGGCCAAGAGCGAGTCATCAGCTTTGGGCTCTCGGCTATTCGCAACGTAGGCGAAGCCTTGGTTGGTCAACTTGTTGAGTATCGACGGGCGAATGGTCCGTTCACATCTTTCTATGACTTTGTAGATCGTGCGCCAATTTCAACGTTGAACAAACGAACCGTTGAGTCGCTGATCAAAGCGGGCGCGTTTGATTCACTCGGGCACCCACGAAAAGGATTATTTCTCGTGTTCGAATCAATTATTGAAAACACCCTCAATCGTCGTCGCGAGCGCGACCAGGGTGTGATGAGTTTGTTTGATGATGGGGGAGGCGATAAATCAGGATTCTCTGAGCAGATCGAGATTCCGAACATCAATTACGAGAAGTCTGAACAACTTAAAATTGAGCGTGAAATGCTGGGGCTGTACGTCTCAGATCATCCTCTTCGAGGAGTTGAGGGTCAGCTTCGACGGAAAGTTGAATGTTCGCTGGCCGATTTGGAAGACAAAGCCGATGGGGCTTACTTGACTCTTGGCGGTGTGATTACTGCGGTGGATCGAAAGTTCACGCGCAAGGGTGATCAAATGGCGGTAATCACGATTGAAGATTTGCAAGGCAACATCGATGTGAATATTTTTCCAAAGACGTTTGCCAGTTTCGGTCATCTGATCGAAGAAGATTCAATTATCACGGTGCGTGGAAGGCTCGACAAGCGGGACGATTCACGTATTTCGTTTAATGCTCAAGAGTTGAAGATTGTCGAGCCGATGCGCGCCAACGACATGAGCCTGCATATTGAGCTGGCTGGACGATCACTCTCGCAAGAAGACATCATCAATCTGCAAGAACTTTTGAAAGACCACAGCGGGCTGACGCCAGTTCAGTTGCATATGCCCGGTGGCAAGAGTCTGCGTCTTGCTCCTGAGTTCAACGTTGACATTGATCGCGTGATTGGAGTGTTGCGTGCTTCATATGGCAACAGCGTCTACATCGGCTGAGGTCTAGTCAAAGTAATTAGCGCTCCCATCGGAAATTGAGATTTTTGCTGGCAGACTATAAGGGTTATGTCGCTTGTTGTGAAAACCATTGACGCTTCGGCGCTGGTTGATACAGACCTTGATGATCTTGCCGCGATGGGCGGGGCTTTCGGTATTGGGGCAATCTCAAAAGCCAAAGAAGATTGGGTTCTTTTCGCAAGTGCAAAACTTGACGGCAAATTGCACGGGTTTATGTTTTCAACTCTTGAGCGAATCGGTGGCACTCCGTGCGTTTTGCTCGGAATGTTGAGTGTCAAGCGAACATCCAAGCGTGATCAGATTCTGAAAGGTCTTATGAGCGAGGCATACCATCGCGCGTTGATGGCTTTTCCTGATGAAGATGTCGTAGTTGGTTCGCGCTTTGTGACGGTCGATGCGCTTGAGGCTTTCAAATCTCTCACCGAGTTGATTCCTCGACCTGATCATCGCGCAGTCGGCGAAGAACGAGCATGGGGTAAAAGGCTTGCAAGACGCTTTGGATGTGAATCTACTTATGACGAACAGTCATTCGTGATTAAGAGCAATGGTCAAAGCGGCTTTTTAGATTTTGAGTCATCAAAGCCGGGCAAAGCCCCCGCCGACGTGACCGCATTGTTCAAGAATGTTTCAGCCAAGAAATCTGGTGCACTCGTTGTGCACGGCTGGACGATGACAGAGAACTTGCTGAAACTCGGCAAGCACTAAACAGTTGACATGCAGTTTGCGGACTGCGCTCGCTCGCGCAAAATGGTGCGTGCATTTCAAAAAAAGTCGGTCGACGCCGAACTCTTGAATCGCATCGTCGAGATTGCATCTTGGGCACCGTCTGCGGGCAAGGCGCAAGGTTGGCACCTGCTTGTTCTACAAAATGAAGATACGAATAGATTTTGGAATGTCACACTGCCCAAAGAAAAGCGGGCAAATTTTCGATGGCAGCACCTGTTGGATGCACCGGTGATTGCTTTGGCGTTTGCCGATCCGAATGCTTATCTTGAGCGTTACAGCGAGCCCGATAAAGCGTCGACCAAGTTGGGCTCAAGCACCGAGAATTGGCCAACACCGTATTGGACGGTTGATGCGTCTTTTGCGACGATGCAGTTATTGCTCGCAGCCCACGATGTTGGATTGGGTGCTTTGTTTTTTGGGGTCTTCAGTGGCGAGCAAAAATTACGGAGTGACTTCAATGTTCCCGAACAAATGCAATTAATCGGTGCTGTTGCACTCGGCTGGCCGGTGCCTGAAAAAGCAACTGAAAAGGGAGCGAGTGCAAGACGACCTCGCCGTAAACCCTCGGAGATTATTCACGAGGGTGGTTTTACTAAATAGTTGCCAGGGCTTGATCGAGTTCGGCAATTGATTGTGCGGGAGCGCTGCAGACATAGTTTTGACATACAAAAGCGAACCCAGACGGCCGATTTTGCCACAGTGGCGAATCAATTGGTTCACCAAATGACAGCACCGCGTTTGGCAACCATTGTTTTTTGACGTGCGCGACAAGTTCGGGTTTGTCACCTGTGATTGCGATTTCAGTTATTCCTTTATGCAACAAATGCACGGCCAAGAGCAAGTTGCCAAATGCACTTGGGGCTCCGGCTGCGATTCGCGTAAACAGTCTCAAGATTTGATGTGCTTTCAAAGTGAAACGCTCGGCACCAGTTATGGCGCCTAGTCGCAGCAGGGCATTGGCTGCAGTTGAATTTGCCGACGGTGTTGCGTTGTCGAGAAGATCTTTTTGGCGAACAATGAGTTGCTCGCCGTCTTGGGCAATGGTGAAAAGTCCACCGTTTGTGTCATCCCAATAGTTGGCAACAAGTTCATCAGCGACTTCGCAAGCCCGAGAAATCCAAATTGCCTTGCCCGTGGCTTCGCCTAGCCGAGTGAACGCATCTATCAGGTGGGCGAGGTCTGCAGCCAGTGCACGATGTCGAGCTCGGGGTTCTCCAGTCTCTTGCCAACTTCGCTTCCAGTAAAAACGTTTTGATTCGTGATCCATCACCCTGAGTTGCTGATACAAAAATTCTCCATTTTGTTCAGCCGCTATTAGCCATGAGGGTTCGTTAAACAAAGTCGCTGCTTCAACCAATGAAGCAGTCATCATCGCATTCCATTCGGTCAGAACTTTGTCGTCTAGAAGTGGGCGAGTGCGTTGATTGCGCGCTCGAAAGATCTTTGCACGAATCGCATCGATTATCGGCGAGCGCTTGAAGTCACCTCGATGATTTAATCTGCTCGGAATATTCTTGCCTTCAAAGTTTCCATTCTGAGTAATTTCGTAATGATCGCAAGCAACTTCAAATTCCTCGGGCGACAAGATTGTGCGCAGTTGTTCGGGGGTGAAGACATAAAAGTGTCCCTCGTGCGAGTGGCCCTGATCGTCAAGTGAGTCTGCATCTTCGGCGCTAAAGAAGCCGCCGTCAGGATGCCGCAGATCGCGAAGCACGTATTCAATGATCTCGCCGCAAATTTGTTTGTAAGTCTCGCTCTTGAACAACACGGCGGCGTGTGTGTAAACGCGAAGCAACAATGCTTGATCGTAAAGCATTTTTTCAAAGTGTGGCACTAACCATTTTTCGTCGACGCTGTAGCGAGAAAATCCACCGCCGATGTGGTCATACATTCCGCCTGATGCCATGGCGTCTAAAGATGTGGTGACTATATTTTTCGCTGCTTCAGTTGGGTTGTCAATGTAATTGCGAATGATGCAGTCAATATTCATCGTGCTCGGAAACTTTGGTGCGCCACCAAAGCCACCCCACTTGGCGTCAAATGAGTCTTCGAATTGTGCACAAGCCTCAGCCACAAGTTCACGGCCGGGTAGTGAATCGTCGGCAGTTACAGCAGCTGTGCGACCCAAAGACTCGACGAGTGCCGAAATATTGTTTTCAATATCTGAGCGACGATTACGCCAAGCGTCGTCAATTGCGTTCATTAACTTCAGAAACGAAGGTTTCGGAAAGTATGTGCCGCCAAAGAATGGTTGACCTTCCGGACTCATGAACACAGTCATCGGCCATCCACCTCGCCCCGACATTGCCTGCACCGCATCCATGTAGAGAGCGTCAATATCTGGTCTTTCTTCACGATCGACTTTTATATTTACGAACAGCCTGTTCATCACAGATGCAGTTTCTGTATCTTCAAAACATTCGTGGGCCATGACGTGGCACCAGTGACAGGCTGAATAGCCAACCGAAAGCAATACAGGGACGTTGCGTTCCCGTGCTTCGGCAAACGCTTCTGGTCCCCAACTGAACCAGTCGACAGGGTTGTCTTGATGCTGCTTTAAATACGGGCTTGTTTCAGTTGAAAGACGATTAGTCATTGTTTGATCTGGCTTTCGCGACAACAATCAAGTCGACAGTTCGAGCAAGTTTTGCATATGGGTTTTTTGCGGCTGCGAAAATTCTGATCTGACAATTGCCGTTCTCTGTAGTCGTCAAAATGTTTTTCCGAATCGAACATGAGCCACTAATTACGCGAGCAGACTCTGCGCCGTTTGAGACACTTTCAATCAAGTCTTTCACTGCAATTTTGATGCCAGCCTCAAGAGTTGTGTTGGTTGTCCAGATCGCGGCGATCTTGGGTGTCGTTTCGGAAAAGCGCATCTGAGGAGTTCCGCCAATCGAGATGAGCGTGCCAAATCTTAAAAATGAATTTAAGTCTTTTCGTGTCGGAATGTAGATATTTCTTTGTGCTTGAGCAATAGCCGAGCAGTCCATCGGTATTGTCAAGGTTGCTTCGCCTGGCGCGAGGCACCGATACCACTGCAGTCTTTCGCTTTCTGGAATCTGTACGGTGCCGCCTACGGCCTCTTGTCCAACTCTTCCCAGCGATGAGACAGTCGGAAACACAATCTTGTCAGGAAAGAAACCAAGTGCCTTGAAAATTGCATAGGCATCGATCATTCCAGCACCGAATATTTGATCACGTCCAGGTTCGCCGATGTCTTGTGCAGTGGCGATAATTACTTCACGAACTTGTTGTGCGTTGAATTCGGGTTTCGCACTGAAAACTAATGCGGCGACACCGCTCACAAATGCAGCCGCCATTGAGGTGCCACTCATCAATGCATACGGCTCAGTAACGCCGGCGCAACGACGTGAAACGTCGACAACTGCGTCAAAACGAATCAACGAACAGATGCTGGTGCCAGGTGCCGAAATGTCGATGTAGGTGCCCCGTTGTGTGAATGATGGAGCGTTCAAGGTCGGGTCCACAGCGGTGACCGCGATCGTCAGATCATTTCCCGCAGGAAAAGTCGTGCTCGCTGTCGGACCACCGTTGCCTGCGGCGGCGACAACCAAGATGCCCTTACTAGCGGCATACTCGAGCGCACCCTGCAATGCAGAAGTTTGGTTTGTGCCGCCTAGCGAAAGATTGATTACTCGAGCACCTTGATCAGATGCGTATCGAATCGCGAGAGCTAGATCGCTATCTGATCCGTCGCCGCGAGAGTCAAGAATTCTGATCGGCAAAATTTGTGCGTTTGGTGCAACGCCCGCGATGCCGATGCTGTTGTTGCTACGGGCAGCGATTATTCCTGCAACATGAGTGCCGTGCCCAATTATGTCGACGTCTGTCGCGCTATCGGTGATGCGACCGCGTGTGATTGATCGACCAGGCAATAAATTTTGGTCTAAGTCTGGGTTCGGTCCAGACCCCGAGTCGATGACTGCAACGATGACTCCAGAACCTGTTGTTGTTGGCCAAACATCGCTGATTTTTGATGCTTGTAAAGCCCACTGACTTTCATAAGCCGTGTCTGTTGTGGCTCCAGTAATCGTCAGCGGTTCGACTTGTGATTTGACTTCGATTGATTTGGCTTCAACATTTATGGCAAGACTAAAAAACGAAATCGCAAATGAGACAAAGCCAACCAGAAATTTTCTCATAGGTTTTTAGTTCTAACTAAGCACCTGTCGAGTGGAAACCACCATCAACATGAATGATTTCGCCAGTTGTTGCCGGGAACCAGTCACTTAGAAGGGCAACAGTACTGCGGGCAACAGGGTTCGAATCGTTCACATTCCATCCGAGTGGAGCTCGATCTCCCCAAATGTCTTCAAACGCACTGAACGACGGAATCGATTTTGCAGCCATCGTGCGAATCGGCCCTGCAGCAATCAAATTGCATCGAATGTTTTTTGGCCCGAGAGCCTTGGCTAAATATCGGTTGGTGCTTTCAAGAGCCGACTTGGCCACACCCATCCAGTTGTAAGCCGGCCACGCAACCGTATTATCGAAATCTAATCCGACGATTGAACCACCGGCTGTCATCAAAGGAACGAACGCATCAGCCAAAGTCTTCAACGAATATGCAGAGATCTGCATCGCAGTCGAGACATCTTGCCAACTTGCAGCCATGAAGTCATCGCCAAGGCATGCAGCCGGGGCAAAACCAATTGAGTGGAGTACTCCATCTACGCGTCCAAGATGTTTTTCGACTGCCGTTCGTGCGCTGAGTACATGCTCATCGACCGTGACATCAAATTCAATGACTTCAACTTGTGTTGAAAGTTTTTTTGCGGCGCGTTGTGTGATTGAAAGACCTCGGCCTGCACCGGTGAGTACGATTTTCGCACCCTCTTGTTGGGCGAGTTGTGCCACGCCGAAAGCCAGCGACGCATCGGTCAAAACACCGGTGATGACTATGTTCTTGCCTGAAAGTATTCCCACGCGCTCAACGGTAGTTGGTCGGGGCGGGGTTTTGAGTTGCGCCACTTCTGAGCGCCACCTTTAAGCCAGTTACTTGCTGTAATAACTCGTTTGATAACGGTGCCGATGGGTAGCGTTGCCAAGTATGCGAATTGGATTTCTTGGGGGTACAGGTCCTGCTGGAAGCGCTTTGGGGCTTCGCTTGGCGTCTGTTGGATACGAAGTGGTGTTGGGTTCTCGAGATGCTGATCGCGCTCAAAAAGTTTGTGACGAGCTGATTAAAAAATGGCCCGACTTTAAGTTGAAACTTTCTGGTGGCGACAATGACAAGGCCGCTAAGTGTGAACTTGTCGTGATTGCCACGCCGTGGGACTCTGCGGCCACAGTTGTCAATGAGCACACACAAGATTTGGCCGGCAAAATTGTTGTGACGATGGCTAACGCACTCGTAAGGGTAGGCAAAGAGTTTCAACCACTTGTGCCACCGCGCGGAAGCATTGCCGCTCATGTTCAAGCCGAAATTCCGTTGTCGCGTGTCGTCGCAGCATTTCAACATCTGCCTGCAACCGAATTAGGCAGGCTTGGCCACGATGTTGACAGCGATGTGTTGATCTGCTCGGACGACCCGACCGCGACTGCTGCAGTTTCTGAAATTGTTGAGAAGTTTCCTGGCTGTCGTCCGCTGAACGCAGGAAGCCTTTCGAATGCTTTAGCCATTGAAGCGTTTACTGCAGTTCTGTTGCAGCTGAATGTTAGATACAAAACAAGAGTCGCTCCGAGGCTCACCGGAATACCCGATCGCGGTGGTGCTGCTTGACGATGAAGTTATACGACACGGCAAAAAAACGTGTTGTTGAGTTTGCGCCCGATAAGCAAGTCTTGATGTATACGTGTGGCATCACGCCATACGACGCAACTCATATCGGTCATGCGTTTACGTTCGTATCGTATGACTTGTTGCAAAGGCGCTTGATCGATCTTGGCCACACAGTTAAGTGCGTTCGCAATGTGACGGATGTTGATGATCCGTTGTTTGCCAAGGCTCGCGAGTTGGGCGTGCACTATTTAGATTTGGCGGCAGGCGAAGAAGCAAGATTCAATGCCGACATGAAGGCCCTGAATGTGTTGGATGTATTCAGCACTCCACGTGCTTCGTCTGCGATTTCAGACATCCGCGGGTTCATTGGAATGGTTCTAGATCGCGGCTACGCGTATCAAGCTGGTCAAAGCGTCTATTTTGACGTAACCAAGTTCAATTCGTTCGGCAGTGTCTCAAATTATGACAATGAGACGATGTTGCGTTTTGCCGCTGAGCGCGGCGGACATATCGAAGACCCGCACAAGCGCAACCAACTTGACTTTGTTTTGTGGCAACCATCAGCGGCCGATGAACCAAGTTGGGACACGATGTGGGGTCCCGGACGTCCTGGCTGGCATATCGAATGTTCGGCACTCGCACTTCGTGAACTCGGAACAACCATTGACCTGCACGGCGGTGGCAGTGATTTAATTTTTCCTCATCACGAGTGTGAGCGTGCACAGTCTGAAGCTGCTACAGGTGAGTTGTTTGTTAAACACTGGATGCACGTCGCCATGGTGTTTATGGATGGCAGCAAAATGTCAAAGAGTTTGGGCAATCTTGAGTTTGTTGATCGGTTGCGTAAAGAACATGATGCGCGAGCGATACGCCTGGCTTTGATTGCCAACCACTACAGACGCGAGTGGGAGTGGGACTCGACAGCGATGCCAAGTGCACATGAGCGTCTCAAATTATGGTCACAGGCGAGTGCAGGTGACGGAAGTGCGGCACTTGAAGAAACTCGCAAAGCACTTGATGATGATTTGAATGTACCGATGGCAATAGTTGCGATTGACGATGCGGCCAAGCGCGGCCAGAGTATTGCAAGAGCAGCTCAACTCTTGGGGGTAGAAATTTAGACATGAAGCTCTGGCGTCGGCAACGTAAAGCAAATTTTGATCCAACCAAATATGTTGGTGCAACAAAATTTCAAACACGATTTAGACCGTTCGTAAGATTCTTCGTCAAGCGACTTTGGAAGTTCTCACTGGTGGGTTTCGATCAGATTCCAAAATCTGGCGCAGCGATTTTGTGCGCTAATCACATCAGTTTTCTGGATTCGGTCTTTTTGCTCACTTATTCGCCACGCAATATGTCGGTCGTCGGTAAAAGCGAATACATGGACTCTTTCAAGACACGTTGGCTATTCACAAAAATCGGGATGATTCCATTGGATCGCACAGGTGGTGAGAGCGCTACATCAGCAATGGTTGCAGTTGAAGGTGTGTTGTCTCGTGGCGAGTTGTTCGGAATATTTCCTGAAGGAACTAGAAGTCGCAACGGAAACTTGTATAAAGGTCGCACTGGGGCTGCTCGACTCGCACTCAAATTTGGGTGCCCCGTATTTCCGGTTGGGATTACGGGCACCAGTGAAATAATGGCGCCTGACACTGTGATGCCTAAGTTCGGCAAACACTGCAAAATTGAGATTGGTAGTCCGATAGATACGCAAAAATATTTGGCGCGCGCCGATGACCCAGATGTTTTGCGTCAGCTGACTGACGAAATAATGGTGCGAATTCAGGCACTAACAAAACAAGAGTACGTCTACGACTACGCGCCAAAGCGTTCTAGCGCTAATCGAACCCACATTTAAAACTGCCGCAATCTAGACTGAAGGCGTGACAAGCAGTGGTTCAATGATTTCAATTCGTCTACCCGACGATTCGACTCGTGAACTCCCTGTCGGCTCAACTGGCCTTGATCTTGCCCTTGCGATTGGCAAGAGGCTTGCCCAAGCGGCAGTCGCGACAACAATTGACGGAGTCGAAACCGATCTGGGTGTTGCGCTGAGAGACGGTGTGAAAGTTTCGATAATCACCGCAGATTCTGACCCTGGTCGCCACGTGCTTCGTCACTCGACGGCCCACGTTTTGGCTCAGGCTGTCGTTCAACTATTTGAAGGCGCGAAGTTCTCGATTGGACCGGCCATCGATGACGGTTTTTATTATGACTTCGAACTTCCAAATAACAAAACTTTTAGTGATGCCGATTTAGTCGCAATTCAGGACAAGATGCAAGAAATTGTCGCCGCAGATCAGCCGTTCGTGCGTTCTGAAATGTCGGCAAAAGACGCGCTCAAAGTTTTCAAAGATCAACCGTACAAGTGTGAGATCATCGAGCGGGTCACAAAAGGTGATGCCGACTCGAGCGACGCACTTGAAGCGGGTAGCGCCGACGCGGTGAGTGTGTATCGCAACAGCGAAAATTTTGTTGATCTTTGTCGTGGGCCGCATGTACCGTCAACAAGTCGGTTGGGTCACTTTGCGTTAATGAAAGTTGCCGGCGCGTATTGGCGTGGTAATGAAAAAGGGCCGATGCTGCAACGAATCTATGGCACTGCATGGGAGTCCAAGTCGGCGCTCGCAGAACACTTGCATCGACTCGAAGAAGCAGAAAAGCGTGATCATCGTCGTCTCGCAGTCGAAATGGATCTGTTGTCGTTTCCTCAAGAGTTGGGCGGCGGTCTTGCAGTTTGGCACCCAAAGGGTGGAATCGTTCGCAAACTGATGGAGGACTACTCAAGAGAGCGTCACCAAAATGGTGGCTACAAATTTGTCTTCACACCTCACTTGGCTAACTCGCACTTGTTTGAAACTTCTGGCCATTTACAGTTCTATAAAGACGGCATGTATCCGCCGATGGAGATGGACAACGGCACTTACTACCCAAAGCCGATGAACTGTCCGATGCATTGTTTGATTTATCGAGATCGCCAACGTAGTTATCGCGAGCTACCTCTTCGACTGTTTGAACTGGGAACGGTCTATCGATACGAGCGTGCGGGAACTCTGCACGGCTTGTTGCGCATTCGTGGTTTCACCCAAGACGACAGTCATATTTTTTGTACCGAAGAACAGATGGCCGACGAAATTGCGTCACTCTTAGATTTCGTTCTGAGCGTGTTGCGACGTTTCGGTTTCAACGACTTTGATTTCAAACTCAGTACGCGCAACGCCGAAAAGTCAGTTGGCTCAGACGAGATTTGGCAAAAGGCAACTGATGCCCTCATGGAAGCGTTGAATCGTCACGGGTTGCAATACACCGTGTCGCCAGGTGACGCGGCGTTTTATGGACCAAAGATCGACATAGATGTGCGCGATGCAATTGGTCGTAAGTGGCAGTTGAGCACGATTCAATGCGACTTCAACTTGCCAGAGAGATTTGGTCTTGAATACATCGGCACTGACAATTCGCGAAAGCGTCCGATCATGTTGCATCGTGCGTTGTTCGGTTCAATCGAAAGATTTTTCGGTGTTTTACTCGAGCATTACGGTGGCGCATTTCCAACGTGGCTGGCTCCGGTTCAAGTGCGGGTGTTGGCAGTTGCGTCGGCGCACGAAGAGTATGCGGCAAAAGTTACAGAGCGTTTGGTTAAAGCCGGTTATCGCGTCGATCAGCTAGTGGCTGATGAACAACTCGGCAAACGAATTAGGGCGTCAAAGTTAGAAAGAATTCCTTATGTTTTGGTAGTCGGTGATGATGACGTCGCTAACTCAACTGTCGGTGTGAACCCTCGTGGTGGCGATGTTCGTCGCGACGTGGCGGTCGAAGACTTCTTGACGCAACTTGCGGCTGATGTTGGGCAAACCATAAATGCGTGACATCAAACTGAAAGCAATCACGTGTTAGAGCGCATTTGGAATGGTTGGCGAGCCGACTACGTCGTACACGGTCAAGGAGCGCAAAAAGAATCCGAGAAGTCGGTGTTTTCTCAGATTTTAGAAAGTGAGATGACAGACGAGCAGAGTTATATCGTGCATCGCGGAAAAGAAGTGTTTGCATTGATGAACGCATTTCCGTACACATCCGGACATCTGCTCGTGGTGCCGTATCGCGAAGTTGCCGAACTTGAAAACTTGACAAGTGAAGAGACCGCAGAACTGTGGGCGACAGTGACCACGGGAGTAAAAGTTTTAAAGTCGGTGTATCACCCCGAGGCGATGAACGTGGGCATCAATCTTGGTGCCGCCGCTGGTGGCAGCATTGCCCAACACCTGCACGTGCACATCGTGGGTAGATGGGGTGGAGATACAAACTTCATGGTCACGACTGCGAATACCAAAATTTTGCCTGAAGCTCTGGACGTGAGCGCCGATCGCATCCGCAAAGCATGGATTGCCCAGAAATGAAACAAAAATGAAGAACGACGAGACTTCAGATAAGCCGTCGAGTGATGCGAACGAAATTCGCGATGAGTTACCAGCCGATTTAAATGTCTCAGCATTTGTCGGGCCATATAAGTTTCCCGACAACAGTCGACGTCGAATTCCGGGTGCGCTCTATTTGTTGATCAGTGTGTTGTCGGGTTGGTTGTGGTTGGTTCAAAGAGAAAGTGAATCGGGTCTTGTAAGCAATGGCTTTCTAGGAGCAGCAATTTTGCTGGCTGTAGTTGGCTTGTTTTCATTGTCGGCATCGTGGCCAATGACGGTAGATGAAAAGTTGGCTCTAGTGCACGCGACTCGTGCAGTTGATTTTGCAGTTGGGCACGCTTCAGCACAACAAGTCTGGCGAGGTTTTAGAAGTCGTCCGACTTGGCGCGTTATGTGTTACAGCGCACAAGAACCGCCGCTCATGCGTGGTTTGGTTTTGATTGACGCCGTTGACGCACGAATTGTTGAGTGTCTAGTCGAATCAAATCCTGAGAGTTAGGCTGTAGCGATGTTCGATGGCAGATTTCGCCACCAAGTTGAACGCGTAGTTAAGCCAGTCGGCGAACAACTGCGACGTACCAAACTTTCACCAGATCACTTGACTCTGATCGGTCTGATTGTGGCCTGTGGTGCCGCGGTTGCAATTGGTCTTGGCGCTCTGCGACTTGGACTGTTGTTGGTTGTGCTTGCGGCCTTGCCAGACTTACTAGAC